>TARA_R110000824_G_scaffold343761_1_pt1 | contig 93675 bp, 96 predicted proteins | sample TARA_R110000824 | Tara Oceans TARA_R110000824 (sample SAMEA4397747) | marine metagenome | biome: Polar Biome; feature: [MES] marine water layer (ENVO:01000295) within the mesopelagic zone...; material: water (ENVO:00002006), including particulate matter (ENVO:01000060) such... | reverse complement strand
TCAACCATGTCCCCGAACGCCTGTTAGCTATCTCCCCGGTACAAACAAAGGGGAGGGTGGGAAGAGGGGTCTACTTTCCTTCGAAATTCGGTTTTCTCTTTTCCATGAAGGCGGCGCGGCCTTCCTTGTAGTCGTCGCTGGCGAAGCAGCGGGCGATCAGCGCGTCGCATTTCTCGTGATCGAAATTGCCGGGCGCTCTCGCGAACTCGTCGACCACCTGCTTGGCGGCGGCGACCGTCAGCGGGGCGTTTTCGGCGATGGCGGCGCAGGTGTCGCGGGTGACGGTCTCCAGCGCCTCCTTCGTCGTCACGCGGTTGACGAGGCCCATGGCGAGCGCCTCGTCGGTCGTGAAGCGGCGGGCGGTGAAGAAGATTTCCTTGGCGAAGGCCGGGCCGACGATGTGAACCAGGCGACCGGTGCCGCTTGCACCATAGGCAAGGCCGAGCTTCGCGGCCGGGATGCCGAAGGTCGAATGTTCCGCCGCGATGCGCAGATCGCAGGACAGGGCGATGCCGAGACCGCCGCCGATGCAGTAGCCGTCGATCATGGCGATGGTCGGCTTCTGCGCATGGGCGATCGCATCGAAGGCGATCTCGGTCGCCTGTTCATAGGCCAGGATGCCTTCGGCGGAGGAACGGCTTTCGCCGAATTGCGAGATGTCGGCGCCGGCGACGAAGGCGCGGTCGCCCGCGCCCTTCAGCACGATGACGCGGATCTCCGGATCGGCGTCGAAGGCGCGCATGATTTCCGGCACGGCCTGCCACATGTCGAGGCCGACGGCATTCAGCCGTTCGGGATTGTTGAAGATCATCCAGCCGATGGCGCCGGTCTTCTCGGCGATCATGCGGGGCGTGGGGGAGGAGATGGACAACGGACTGTTCCCGGATCAGATGCTCGACTGCCGTCTGGGATACAGGCGCGGCGGGGTACTGGCAACAGGCGTGATGCTATCGGCACGGTCCGCAACAAATAGTGTCACCCCGGCTTTCGCCGGGGTGACACTTGTTTTTGAGCTGATGCTTGTGCCTCAAACCGGTGCGACGTATTCGAGCTGCGGCTCGCGGACCGGCGGCAGGTTGTCCTTCAGGTCGGCCAGCAGGTCGGATTTCAGCTTGGCGTAAGCCGGGTCGTTCCAGAGGTTGCGGTATTGCCGCGGGTCGTTGGCGTGGTCGTAGAGCTCGCCTTCGCTGCCGTCATGGATGGTGCCGGGCAGGCAGGCGGTGATGGTGTAGCCGTCGCGGTAGATGGTGCGCAGGCCGACGGTGGTGCCGTCGACATGCTTGCAGTCCCATTCGGTGAAGACGCGCTCGCGGCCCTGGGCGTCGCCTTCGGCATCGGTTTTCGGCATCGGCTTGCCTTGCATCCATTCAGGCACGGGCAGGCCGGCGATTTCGCAGAAGGTCGGCGCGAGGTCGACCTGGCCGACCGGCTTTCCGACGGCGGCGGGCGCGACATTCGCCGATTTGGCCGGGCGCCAGATCATCGGCAGGCGCATCAGCGCGTCGACATGATAGGGGCCCTTGAAGAGCAGGCCGAACTCGCCCTGGAATTCGCCGTGATCGGTGGTGAAGACGATATCGACATCCTCGCCCCAGCCGCGCTTTTCGACATAGGCCATCACTTTCGCGACCGCCTCGTCGATCAGTTCGTTCTCGACATGGGTGAAGGCGTTGATCTCCTGCACCTGGTCGGCGGTCATCTCGCAGGCGCGGAAGTCGGGCGGCGCCTCGTAATTCGTCACGCGTTCGCCGGTGTAGTATTCCATCCAGTGGCGCGGCTTGTCCTTCAGCACCTGCTCGATCCTTTCCTTCGAGCCCGGATAGAAATCCGGCAGTGGCGTTTCGCGCCAGGGATGGCGGTGAAGTTCCGATTGCGGCGGATCCCAGGGGTGGTGCGGATCGGGGAAGCTCATCCAGCAGAACCAGTCGTCATCGGCGCCGATGGAAGAGAGCCAGTCGATGGTGCGGTCGGCGACCCAGTCGGTGTGGTAATGCGCGCGGGAAACCGGATTGAAATGCACCTGGCAGGCGCCGGTGTCGCCGCCGCCGGCTGCGTTGACCTGAAATTTCTCGTTGAGGTTCTGGTAGAAGCCGGCAAGCGCTTCCGGGTCGTGCTTCTTCATCCATTCATTGTAGTGCAGGATCAGCGGCGAATGCGTGGCCAGTTCCATGTAGTCGAAACCGCGATGTGGCCCGTTCTCGCCCAGCCGCGCCATCTGGCTTTCGTAGAATTGCTGATGAAGGTCGAGGAAGGGCTCGAAATGCGCCTTGCCGATCAGCGCCGTCCTGTAGCCGCCTTTTTCGTTGAGATATTGCGCGACCGAAGGCGCATCGGCGGGGAGCGGCACGCCGTTCATCCAGACGCCATGGGTCGAGACATATTGCCCGGTGATCATGGTCGAGCGCGCCGGCATGCAGACGACGTTCTGGTTGTGGGCGCGGGTGTAGTTGATGCCGTTGGCGGCCAAGGCGTCGATGGCGGGTGTGCGCGCGACCTTCTGGCCGTTGGCGCCGATGGCGTCGAAGCGCATCTGGTCGGTGGTGATGAAAAGGATCTTCCGGCCCATAGACGCCGCCCCCGTTTCTAATGTCCTGCATTAACTTTTTAGGTCAGGCGGTGGCCGGAGGCAAGTCCTCGCCTTTTAGAAAGGAAATCATTGCGGGCAGCGCCGTGCGGTCCTGCAGCATGAAGAGGTGGCCGCCCTCGTAGAAGCGGAGTTCGGCGCCGCGGATGCGCGAGGCCATGTTGTGCTGTGTCTCGGGCAGCGCGATGCCGTCATATCTGCCGGCCGCGATCAGCACCGGGCAGCGGATTTCGCCGAGGCGGTCCCAGGTGTCGTGGGCGGCGCGGGCCTCGAGCTGGCGGTGCTGGCCCATCGCGTGGCCCGGTTCGTCCGCATAGGGATCATTTGCGGCGAAGGCGACCATCTGTTCGTAAGCATCCCGATTCTTCTCGATCCATGCCGCGTCGTGGCGCGTGTCGGATATCGGGATCATGTGGCGGGCGCGGGCCTCGCGGTCGATCTGCTGCAGCGTGTGCAGCGGGTAAGAGGCGCCGCCGGCGCCGCCGGGCGAGGTGCAGGCCAGCACCAGTCCCTCGACGACATGCGGATGGCGGATCGCCAGTTCCTGCGCGACCATGCCGCCGAAGGAGACGCCGACGACCAGCGCCGAGCCCCAGCCGATGGCGGCCATCAGGCCGACGGCATCCTCGGCATATTCGGCCATGGAATAGGGGCGGTCGGGCTTCGACGTCTGTCCGAGGCCGCGCTGGTCATAGGCCAGCATGTCGAAATGCTTCGGGAAAGGACCATCCAGCACATTGGGGCGGATGCGCAGGTCGCTGCCTGTGCCGGAAATGAACAGCAGGCGCGGGCCGGCACCGACACGCTGGTGACAGATTTCGATATCGCCGACCCTGGCGAAGGGCATGGCCTGGCTCCCTGAAGCGGCTTTCGAAAAAGCTTAACATGGGGTCCAGGAAAAGTGGGTTCTCCTATTGAACTCGCTCCGATGCCGCCCATGTGTTAGGCTTCCTGAAACTGTCGGCATGCTTCGCTCTGCCGGCATTTCGCCATGTGGGGCCGGTCCTCAGGGGAGGATGCGCGGCCGTCCGCATCGAACCGGCGAGGAGTGGACCCATGTCGAAGTCCGTCGAGAGGAACCAGCCGCTTGCCGTCTGCGATCCGGTCTGGGAGCGCGTGCGTGGCGAAGCCGAGGACATGACATCGGGCGAACCGATTCTCGCCAGCTTCCTTTATTCGACCATTCTCAATCATCGCGCCTTCAACGACGCGGTCGCCTATCACCTGGCGCAGAAGCTCGGCAATGCGGAAGTGCATCCGATGCAGTTGCGCGAGCTGTTCGACGAGGCGCTGCGCGAGGCACCGGAAATCGGCGAGGCCTATCGGGCCGACATCGTCGCCTATTACGAACGCGACCCGGCCTGCCATTCCTATATCCAGCCGCTGCTCTATTTCAAAGGCTTCCATGCGCTTCAGGCCTACCGCGTGGCGCATTGGCTGTGGGGGCAGGGCCGCAAGGCGATGGCGCTCTATCTCCAGAACCGCGTGTCGGATCTGTTCTCGGTCGACATTCATCCGGCGGCGCGGATCGGGCGGGGCATTTTCATCGACCATGCGACCGGCATCGTCATCGGCGAAACGGCGGTGGTCGAGGACGACGTGTCGATGCTGCATGGCGTGACGCTGGGCGGCACCGGCAAGGAGCAGGGCGACCGTCACCCGAAGGTCCGGCGCGGCGTGCTGATTTCGGTCGGCTCGAAGGTGCTCGGCAATATCGAGATCGGCGAATACAGCCGCATCGGCGCCGGCAGCGTGGTGCTGCACAATGTGCCGGCGCATTGCACGGCCGTCGGCGTGCCGGCCAAGATCGTCGGCTGCGCGGGCTGCGACAAGCCGGCCCATGCCATGGATCAGATGATCAAGGAAGAGGGCGACGGCATCTGAGGCCGCGCGCCTTTCAGGGCAATCGATCCTTCATCGCATAGAAGAGCATGCCGGCAACCAGCCCCGGATAGCGCAGCCATGTACCGCCCGGGAAATCGGGCGCCGGGATCTTTGCCATCCAGTCGAAGCGCTCGGCCTGGCCGGCCACGGCCTCGGCGATCAGCTTGCCGGCCAGCGTCGCGATGTTGATGCCCTGACCGGAATAGCCATGCGCGAAGATCACATTCGGGGCGAGACGGCCGAAATGCGGCAGGCGCTTCAGGGTGATCGCCAGCGTGCCGCCCCAGGCATGATCGATGCGGACATCCTTCAGTTGCGGGAAGACGCGCAGCATCGGCTTTCGGACAAAGGCGGCGATGTCGGCCGGGAAGCGCGGCGAATAGTTCTCGCCGCCGCCGAAGAGCAGGCGTCCGTCGGATGACAGGCGATAGTAGTCGATGACGAACTTGGTGTCCTGGACGCAGACATCGTCGCGGATCAGCTCGCGCGCCCGGGTGCCCAGCGGCTCGGTTGCGATGATGAAGTTGTTGATCGGCATGATCGCGGGCGCGATGCGCGGTTCGAGGCGGCCGAGATAGCCGTTGCAGGCCAGCACGACATGGGCCGCCGCGACCGAGCCCTTTGCGGTCTTCACGCCGGCCGGCGAAATGTCGAGTGCGCGGGTGTTCTCGTGAATCTTGACTCCTTTCGCCAGGCAGGCGCGGGCAAGACCGAGTGCATAATTCAAGGGATGGAGATGCGCGCCATCCGCATCGTACACGCCGCCCCAATAGCGATCGGACGCCACCATCTCACGCATTTCGTCACGCGGTACGTAGCGCGTCCTGTCATGGTCGTAATGAGCACGGAGATAGTCGGTATCTTCCTGCAGCCATTCCGCATCGCCGCGTTTCCATGCCGCGTGCAGCAGGCCCGGCTTCAGGTCGCAATCGATGTCATGGGCCGCGATCAGCTGCTTGACCAGTGCATTGCTCTCAAGACCAAGCTCCCAGAGGCGGCGGGCCCATTCGGGGCCGAGCATTTTTTCAAGGCTGCGCTGATCCTTGCGCTGCGAGGTGCCGAGCTGACCGCCGTTGCGGCCCGAGGCGCCCCAGCCGATGCGTTCGGCCTCGAGCAGGGTGACCGCATAGCCGCGCCCGGCCAGATGCAGCGCCGCCGAAAGGCCGGTATAGCCGCCACCGACGATGCAGATGTCAGCCCTTGTGTCGCCGGCCAGCGGCGGCTGCACCGGCAGTGCCTTGGCCGTTGCGGCATACCATGAGGACGGGTAGGCGGGAGCGGTCATGTGCGTCAGCCGATGTCCATTTTCCGGTCGTCACGCCCGTCGGCATGGATGTCGCAGAGATCGAGACAAGCCTCGAAAGGCGCGCTGTCGCGGGTGAATTCGAGGGCATCGTCATCTTCCCACTCGCTGCGGAACACGACGGTGCCCTTGTCCGGATGGTCCTCGATCGTGGCGCCGAGAAAGCCGCGGGGCGGGTTGCGGTCGAACTCACGCTCCTTGTAGGCGCGGAGCTGGGTCATGATGTGATCGGCCTGTCTGGTTGTGAAGGTGATTTCGAGGGCGACGGGCATTTTCCATTCCGGTTTGTTTCGGGTCTTGTCTGTTCGGGCATGCGTCTCGCTCTATAGCACAGAGATGCGGCGCTTTCGCCCTTTGCGTATTCTTGGCGCCGCGGCAGAATGACCGTCAAAGCCGGAGACGGAATCCGGCGCAGAACAGGGAAGAAGCGAATGGGACGTCTTGAAGGCAGGGTCGCGATCGTGACCGGCGCGGCGAAGGGCATCGGCGCGATCAGCGCCCGGTTGATGACGCAAGAAGGCGCGAAGGTGCTTTGCACCGATCTTGACGAAGAGGCCGGGCTGAAGGTTGTCGATGCAATCTCGCAGGCCGGTGGCGAGGCGCTGTTCATGCGCCATGACGTGGTCGACGAGGCGCAATGGGAGCGCGCGGTTGCGCTGGCCGAGGAGAAATTCGGAGCCTTGCACATACTCGTCAACAATGCCGGCATCGCGCCGGAGCCGAGCACGATCGAGGACAAGCCGCTTGAAAGCTGGCGTCACACCATCGCCGTCGATCTCGACAGCGTATTTCTCGGCTGCAAGCACGGTATCCGAACCATCAAGAAGACGACGGCCAGGGGCGGGCCGAGCGGCTCGATCATCAATGTGTCCTCCATTCTCGGGCTTGTCGGTCAACCCGGCGCATCCGACTACAATGCGGCGAAGGGGGGCGTCAGGCTGCTCACCAAATCGGCGGCGCTCGAATGCGCGCAGGCCGGCTATCGGATTCGCGTCAACTCGGTGCATCCGGGCTATATCCGCACGCCCATGGTCGAATCGGTGATCGAGCGGGGCGAAATGGGCGGCGTGCAGATCGGCTCGAATGAAATGGTCGAGATGCTGACCATGCTGCATCCGATCGGGCGACTCGGTGCGCCTGAGGACATCGGCAACGGGATCGTGTTCCTGGCCTCCGAGGAGGCTGCCTTCATGACTGGCGCGGAACTGGTGATCGATGGCGGCTACACGACGCGCTAGCGTTCAGGCACCGCGATGGCAGCATGAACATGGACGTCCGGTGTGGCGTGCCGTGCCGGACCAAGCAGCACCACCAGCGCAGCGAGCGTCAGCGCGACGGTAAAGGCGGCCAGGCATTTTCGCATGCGTCCCGACATGATCCTGTTCCGGGGCGGATTTCCGACGGAAAAGGCTCTCACATCTGCCCGTCGCCGGCCAATTGGACGAAGCGCCGCAGCGGCAACCGGGCGCAGGTCCGGTTTGCGCCGGAGGGCCCAAGCCGTTAAAACGGCCGGGCGCGCCCGATAGACGGGCAGATCAGCAATGCCGATGACGGGAGAACTTCTTGGACAAGATCGAAATCAAGCGCATCGAGAGCTATCTTCGCGAGAAGTTCAAGCTGCCGTCGATCACCGTCAAGGCGCGGCCGCAGAAGGACGATTCGGCCGAGGTCAATATCGGCGACGAATTCATCGGCGTCATCTTCAAGGATGACGAAGAGGGCGAGGTCTCCTACGCCTTCAACATGGCGATCCTCGACATCGATCTGCCCGATTGATGGTTAATCGAAGATCGGCCCCTGCAACTCATCGACCTGTTCGCGGGTTTCGAACTCGCCGACCAGTTTCATCACCGCACGGTCGATTTCGTTCCAGTCGTCGAGACGGCTGCGCTTGTAACGATAGCTCAGTTCGAGGCGGGACCCGAGCAGAAGCGAGCGTGTGCAATTCGGACTGTCGACAAGCCTACCCGGACGATCGCAGAGCAGCAGCACCATGCGCTCTTCATCGTCCTTTCCGACCAGCAGGTCCTGATTGGCATAGCCCGAATCGTCGCGGAAGGTGAAGCGCTGCAGGCCGGCACGATCCTGTTCCGGCTCGGGCGCGGCCAGATATTTCGAATAGATATCCCGCAGGCGTCGCGCCGAGCTGAGCGGCGTCGCGGTTTCGGCCAGCGTGAAATAGATCACGCTGGAACCAGCCGAATTGTCGATGAAGCGTTCCTGCAGGCTCGCATCGTAAGGTGTCAAATCTGGGAGCAGGGCATGCATGTCGACATTGGTGCGCCGGCCGCCGCCGCGCTGGCTCGGATATCGCGTGTAATGTTCCGGGATCAGGAAGCGCCGGTCGGCGATGAAGGTTTCGATCTTGCGGTCGGCGGCGCTGGCGCGCGGGTCGAGGCCCAGCAGTTCGCTCGGCGTCGGGCCGAAATAATAGTAGAGAAATGCGCCTGAAAAGGTCAGTACGCCGATCAGAACCAGACCCGGAATAATCCAGGCCGGGCGCTCGCGGACATATTCATCGTCCGATTGACTGTCGCGCGCCACTGTCATCCCCCGTTGTCGTTTTCCAGCCGGGCGTCCAATGCTGTGCCGCGCTGGCACAGCGGCGGCGCAATCCGGTACGTCCGGCGGCGAGCCGCCATCCGGAGACCCTCTCCGGCAGTGCATCTTCTTCTTATAACCCACTGAAATTAAAAGATCATTTCAAAATCTTGCCTGGTTGCCCGGCGCTGGTATGGCGCTTGCGGACAGAGCGGCATGATGCAGTTCATTTTCAAATCGCTGATCGTTCTGGGCGCCTTCCTGTTCTTCGGGGGCTACCTGCCCCTGCCGGGCGACGATCGTTCGCTGGCGGTACCGAGCCTTGTCTGCGACTCCGATCTCGGCGTCTGCCGGCTCGGCGGGGCCGAATTCGAACTCGGCGCGCGCTCGCCGCTGCTGACCGAGATCGCGCTCCGGGCACGCGGCAATCCGGCGGCCGATCTGAAGGCGGCGCTGACCGAGCCGCGCCTTGTCAATCTACTCGACCAGCAGGTCGTTCCGGACACTGTCGTGGTCATGGCGCAGGCGCGCCTGGCGGCCATGGCATCTCATTTCATTGACGGTATCGAAACCGGCCGCGCGGTGCGCGGTCCGCTCGAACGATAACAGGGGTTGGCGGGGCACATGTCGGCATTCGGGGCATTCTTCTTTTCGATCGCGACCGGGTTCGTCGCGGCCGGACTTACCAGCAGCTTCTATCGGCTGATCACCAACAAACCGCCGAGCTTCCAGCTGACATCGGAGCCGATGGTGCTTCAGGTCGCCGGGCTGGTGACGCTGATCTTTGCCGGACCGACGGTCATCCTGCGCAATGCGCTGCGCGCCCAGGTCTTCGAAAACCGCCCGCCGCACTGGATGCTGTTGTCGAGTTGCATCGCCGTGATGTGGAGTTTTCTCTCCGGCGTTTTCCTGCTGGGCATTTTCCTGTCGGCCGGTTAGGTCGGCTCCTTGCGCGGGGGCGGGCGCCGCATGGCGCGCCGGCCCAGCGATCCCAACAGCAGCGCCCCAAGACCCGCCACGATGGCCCAGACCCATTGCAGGGCCAGCAGCAGCAGGTTCCAGGCCGTCTTGAAGGCTCGCAGGCTCGTCTTTCCGGTCAGTTCGATCACGCCGCGTGTCTTCGTGCCGAGCGTTTCGCCCATGCGCCCGACACGGGCCAGATCGCCGGTGCTGTCGACATGCCGCATCAAGCGCACCGCTTCGGCCGGACCGACGGCGCGTTCAAGTGCGGCCATGTCGGTGAGAATTGGCGTGACGCGCGCCAGCGACACACTGTCGGCATATTCGACGATCGCACGGCGCGTCGCGGCACTGTCGCCGAGATCGGTGGTGCGCAGCAGCCCACGCAGCTTTTCGAAATTGACAGCTTCCTGCAGCGCGTTCGAAACGTCGCGCGCAAAGCGGGCCGTAATGGTGCCTGCCTTTTCGGCGACCTTCAGCAGCGAGACGCCGACCTTTACCGGCAATCCGCCGCCGCCCGTTGCAACGGTCGCCGTGGTGGCGGCAAGACCGACGACGGAAAGGCCCAGAATCAGCTTCGAATAATCTTCGCCGCGCGCCAGCTTCGATCCTTCCGCGCCGATGTCGCGCACATCGCCGACCACCGTCAGATCGGAGGCGATGGCGCCCATGAAGCCAGCGGTGTCGCTGCCGTAGCCTGTCACGAATCCTTCGAGGAAACTGCCGGCGCCACGCGCCGCGCGTCGGGCCGGCGCGTCCTCGCCAAGCAGGCGCGCCCGGGTCGACGCTTCGAGTTCGACATTCATGTAGTCCGCGATCTCGGCATACATGACCGCGTCGTCATAGAGTTTGGCATCGAGCGCTTCGTCGACGCGGCGGCTCAGATCGGCCCCGTCGGTGACGCTTGCCAGTTCGGCCTTGATGAAGGGCTCGGGGTCGATGGCATCTTCCGGGATATAATCATCGAGCAGCCCGTGCTGATAGGTCAGCATGAAGACGACCGGCAGGATCAGCAGAAGAACCGCCAGGTTGAACAGAAATCGCATGCCGATACGCCCTCACTGCACTCGGTGTCCGCACGGTCGTGCGCTCGCCGATATCGCCGCAAGGCGAGCTTGGGCCATCATCCCGGCGGGTGCAACCCGCCGCGGCGAATTCAGCCGCCGACCGGGCCGTTCCCGTCGGCCGTGATGACCAGAAGCGAGGGTCTTGGCGGGATATTGTCGTCGAAATCGGGCCAGCGCGTGGCCGGATCGGCGAAGCTCGAGCGGCGTTCGAAGCCGGCGAAATTGACGGTTCCGTCTGCGGCGGGGTGCTGCACGGCGAGAAAGAGGGCCGATGCGTCGGGCGTGAACACAGGACCGCAGACTTCGGCGCCGACGGGTGCGCGGAAGATCTGGCGCGCGACGCCGCGCTTGTCGCCGGCGGTCGCGAGCGCATAAAGCCCGTCGGCCGTGCCCGATGCCGTGTGCCAGCCCGAGCCCTGATCGGTGGCAACCCAGAGGCGACCGCGCGCATCGATCGCGACATTGTCCGGACAGGCAAACCAGCCGTCGGCCGACGTTTCCTCGTTCCATGCCGCGCCGATTGCCGGGAAAGCCGGGTCGCCGCATTTGACCAGCAATGTCCAGGTGAAGGTTTCCGAGGCGTGATCGCCGTCATCGGGCGTCAGTTCGACGATCTGGCCCCAGAGATTGCCGGCGCGCGGATTGACGCCGTCAACCTTGTCGGCCGTGCGCTCCCGGGCATTGGTCAGCGCGGCATAGACCTTGCCCGTCACCGGATGCGGTTCGACATCCTCCGGCCGGTCGAGCGGCGTCGCGCCCAGAATGTCGCCGGCGCGGCGCGCCTCGATCACGACATCGGCCTGAGAGGCAAAGCCGTTGCTCGCGTCGAGACCGTTCGTTCCGTGAACCAGCGGCAGCCAGCGCCCGGTGCCGTCGTCGTCGAAGCGGGCGACATGGAGAATGCCTTCATCGAGCAATCCGGCGTTTGCAGCGCGATCCTCGAAATTCACCCTGTCGCGGCTGACGAATTTGTACATGTATTCGAATTGCTGATCGTCGCCCGAATAGACGGCGAGGCGTCCATCCTTCGTCAGGGCGTTCTCGCAACCCTCATGCTTGAAGCGGCCCAGCGCCGTGCGCTTGACCGGCGTCGAAGCCGGATCGAAGGGATCGACCTCGACGATCCAGCCATAGCGATTGGGCTCGCGCGGTTCGGCCGACAGGTTGAAACGCTTGTAGTAGGCGCCCCAGGGATAGGCGCGGCCGGCCGGCAGGCCGATGCGCGCATGGTTTGCCGCTTCGGCCGGATCGTCGGGCGTGCCGATGAAGTAGAAATTGAAATTCTCCTCCGACATCAGCCATGTGCCCCAGGGCGTGATGCCGCCGGCACAATTGTTGACGGTGCCCATCACCGTGCGGCCCTGGGGGTCTTCGGACGTCTGCAGACGCGGATGACCGGCGGCGGGGCCTGAAATGTCCATCGGCGTGGTCAGTGGCGTGATGCGGCGGTTGAAGGCGCTGTCGCGCACGACGTTCCATTTTCCATCCTTGCCGCGGCCGATCTCGACGACGGTGCCGCCATGTGCGGCCATCGAGATTTCGACAATCTCCCTGGTGAAAAGTTCGAGCGGGTTCTGTCCCGGCGCCGGCACCATACCCGGATGCATCAGATCGTCATTGGTGTATTCGTGCTGGATGCAGAGCAGGCCGCGATCGCTGGCACCCGATCCCCAGGGCAGGGGCACGAAACCGATATAGTCGTTGTTGTAGCCGAATTGCTGCAACTGCCGTTCGGCACTCTGGTTCAGCGGATCGAATTCCGGTGCGCCGGGCAACACCGGGTCGCCCCAGCGCAGCAGGATGTCGGCGGTATGACCGCCCGCCACATGATGCGTTTCATCGACGCCGTGCGGCACTTCCTCGAAGCCGAAGATGTCGTCGGGCGCGAAATCGGGTTGAGCATCGCTGCAGGCCGCCAGCGGCAGCGTGCTGGCCGACGCGAGCAGCGCAGCCTTGCCGATCCCCTTCAGCACGTCGCGGCGCGCGAGGCGGCGCTTCCAGATTTCGTCAAGCGTCGGCGCCATGGCGCGTGCCACCGGCCGGTTTTCGGCCGCGTCCATCGCTTCGCCGATCCCGGCCGTCTCCCGCTCTTTCCGTTGCGTCATCCGTCCTGTCTCCATCCGGCGCTGCGGACCGACGATAGGGGCGGCCCTTGACGTGCGAATGACACCCCATTTGCCGCGCGCTTCGCAAGTCTCGTTTCCGGGCGCCGGCCGTGGCATAGTCCGGACACTGCAATCGAATGACGGGGAGATCTGTTCATGGCCATCTACGCCATTGGCGAGGCAAAGCCGGTTCTGCCGCCGGAAGGCGAATACTGGATCGCACCCGATGCGCAGGTGATGGGCAATGTGAAGCTGGCCCGGAACGCCAGTGTCTGGTTCGGCGCCGTGCTGCGCGGCGACAACGAGCTCATCAGCATCGGCGAAAATTCCAACGTGCAGGACGGTTCGGTGCTGCATACCGATCCCGGTTCGCCGCTGACCATCGAACGCGACGTGACGATCGGCCATCTGGTGATGCTGCATGGCTGCAGCATCGGCGCCGGCAGTCTGGTCGGCATCGGCAGCATCATCCTCAACAACACACGGATCGGAAAGGGCTGCCTGATCGGCGCCAACACGCTGATCGCCGAGGGCAAGGAGATTCCGGACTATTCGATGGTGCTCGGCGCGCCGGGCAAGGTCATCCGCACGCTCGACAAGGAAACAGCCGAGGCGCTCCGGCTGTCTTCCGATCATTATGTGCAGAACTGGAAGCGCTATGCGGCCGGCCTGAAGCGCCTCGACTGATGCGCGCCGCCGCGCTCCTCGCCGCGCTGCTGACCGGGCTGACGCTTTTCGCCTGTGTGCCGCCGGCGCGCGCCGGAAGCGCCCTCACCATCGAAACGGCGGCAGGGGCGACGCATCGTTTCACGGTCGAGCTTGCCGTCAGCCCTGCGGAAATCCAGCGCGGGCTGATGTTCCGCGAAAGCCTCGCCGACGATGCCGGCATGCTCTTCTTCTATCAGCAATGCCGGCTGGCGCAATTCTGGATGAAGAACACGCTGATCCCGCTCGACATGATCTTCATCGAGGCGGACGGGCGGATCGCCCGGATCACGGCCATGGCCGAACCGCAGTCGCTCGAGATCCGCGCTTCCGGCGTGCCGGTCAATGGCGTGCTCGAGATTGCCGGGGGGCGGGCGGCGGCGCTCGGCATCGCGCCCGGCGATCATGTCCGGCACCCGTTGTTCGGCGCCGACGGAGCGGCTGTTTGCGGCGAGGCGAATGGGCTAAGCTCGGGCCAACCATAATCCGGACAGGGAGAGACCGATGAGCCAGGCCAGACAGGCGCCCGAAGCGGCGGATGAAGTTCTTTACGAGGTTGCCGACCATATCGCGACCATCACGCTCAATGCGCCGGAGCGGATGAACACGATCTCCGGGCTGATGCTGAACCAGCTGACCGAGCGGCTGCTGCAGGCCGATCGCGACCCGGAGGTGCGCTGCGTGATCCTGACCGGCGCCGGCCGGGCCTTCTGCGCCGGCCTCGATCTTCGGCCGCAGGCTTCGGGCAATCTCTCCATCGGCCAGAGCGGCGGCGTCACCTCGACGTCGCTCGATCTCAGCTACACGCCGCCCACCGTGCTGCATGCGATGGAGACGCCGACCGTCTGCGCCGTCAATGGCGGGGCGGCGGGCTACGGCATGGACACCGCGCTGGGTTGCGACATCCGGGTGATGGCCAAGTCGGCCAAGTTCGCCGCCGCCTTCTGCAAGCGGGGGCTGCTGCCGGAATCGGGCGGCACCTGGATCCTGCCGCGGCTGATCGGCTGGTCGAAGGCGGCCGAGCTGATCTTCACTGGCCGCACGCTCTCGGCCGAGCAGAGCGTCGAATGGGGGCTTGCCTCCGAAGTCGTTGCCGATGCCGAGCTGATGCCGCGGGCGCGCGCCCTGGCCGCCGAGATCGCCGGCAATGCGCCCCTTGCCGTGCGCGCCGCCAAGCGGATGATGCGCATGGGGCTCAACGAGCCGTTCCCGGAGCATGTGCATCACGTCTATCTGCAATTGCTGCCGTTGATGCGGACCGACGACATCAAGGAAGGCATGACCGCCTATATCGAGAAACGCGAGCCGCGCTTCACCGGGCGATAGGTGCGGCCGGGCCGGGAAGGGCGCAAGGACAGCAGATGCGGAGGCTTGCCGTGCGGCGCGCGGCATTGGCGGCGAGGCTGGTTGCGGCGGTGGCGCTCTGCGTGCTGCTGCTGCCGGCGCATGGCCGGGCGGCCGTCTTCACCGGTGGCTATGACGGCATTGGCGACGCGGCCGGCATGGCGCTGACGCTGCAGCAGGCCGGGACCCGCGTTGTCGGACGGCTGACGACGCCGGGCGGCAGCACCTACACGATCAATGGCGAGCGGGCGGCGGTCGATACCGGCGAGGTGCAGGGTGTGCTGCGCCTGTCGGGGGCGACGGCCGATGCGGCGCTGTTCCATATCGAGGAACGCCCGCTCGGGCTGCAGCTGCTGTTCATCCCGACCCGGCCCGACGGCACGCCGGACATTGCGGCCTCGCGGGAATTCTCGTTCCTGAAGCGCGGCGTCCGGCCGGCGGTGCCGGCGCAGCCCGAAAGCCGCTTCGCGCCGGCGCCGGGCGATGGCGCGGTCGACCTCATCACCTTCATCGACCGGTTCCGGCGCTGGGACCCGCGCGACACGGCCCGGCTCTATGCCGCGCTCGACGATCGCAGCCGCGGGCTGATCCTGCTCTACGATCATGCGACGGCGGAACTGATGTGGCGTCTCTGTCAGGCGGCGCCGGTGGCGGGGTCGCCGGCGGCCGCACGGCTTGCCGAGATGATGGAACGCCAGCAGAGCGACTGCGCGGCCTATCTGCCGCTGGTCGGCGCAGCGCAGCAGAGCAGCGTCTTTCCCGAATTCCTGCGGCGGGCGCAGTTCCAGTTCGAAATCGTGCGCGCCACGGCGCTGTGCGACCGCGGCGAGACGCCGGCGGCCAAATGCGCCGATGTCAGTGCACTCGGGGCGCCGCTGATCCTGCGCTGGCGCCGCGCCGCCGCGATCATGACCGAGATCGCGCGGGCCGGCGGCGTGACGATCGCGCCGGTCGAGGCCGAAAGCGCGACCGAGGCGCCGGATCAATCCGGAACGGCACCGGCCGCCGGAGCGGCCGCGCCGCACGGCCTGCCGCTGTCGCGGCCCGACGCCGCGGGGCCGACCGATTTTGCGCCCGATATTTCAATCCGCGTCGGGCCGCTGCACCGGGCGCCGCTGCCACTGCCGCGGCCCGGTTCCTGACGCCGCTCAGGCGACCTCGACCAGCTGGATCTCGAAGGTCAGATCCTGGCCGGCTAGCGGATGGTTGGCGTCGAGCCGCACGGTGTCGCCGGTGACTTCGGTGATGACCAGCGCGATCTCGCGGCCGTCATTGCCGCTGGCGGTCAGCTGCATGCCGGGCTGCGGTTCGAGGCCCTGCGGCAGTTCCGAGCGCGGCACATCCTGCACCAGGCGCGGGTCGTGTTCGCCATAGGCTTCGCCGGCAGGGATCGTCAGCTTCTTGCTGTCGCCCGGTTCCATGCCGAGAACGGCATTCTCGAAGCCGGCGATCACCATGCGCCCGCCGACCGCGAACTCGATCGGTTCGCCGCCGCGGCTCGTGTCGAACACGGTGCCGTCGTTCAGTGAGCCCGTGTAGTGCACACGCACCGTGTTGCCGTTTGCTGCTGCCATTGTTCTGCCCTTGCGTTTCGATGATTGGAAATCGGCGAAAAAGAAAGGGGCTCTCAAGCGAATGCCTGAAAGCCCCAATGATCGAAAGCCTAGCATCGGCGATCGCGTTTGGCCACCTTGCGGCGCCGCGCAATGCCCTGCGTCAGTAGGTGCGGCGCCAGACGCGGCGGATTTTTGCGTCGACTTCGGGACCCATCGAACTCCAGGCCGTGCGGTCGCGCGTCGTGTCGGCAATGAACATCGTGTCGGTCTTGCCGATATGCACGCTGAGATCGTTGAGCAGGCCCGGCGCGGTTCCGTCGGTGTTGACGCACCAGACATTGGGCGCAAGCTTGTAGGCAGGCCCGAGCGACATGATCGCCTCTTCGAGCGGTCCGGCGAAGCGGGTCTTGACGTCGAGCACGATCAGGAAATTGGCGGTGTCGGGCTGCGCGCGGCGGTCGATCTGGCCCTTGCCCGGACCATAGGGCTGGCGGCGCTGCCCGGCGGGCGCGGTGGCTGCGGCATCGGGCTGCGGCGTCGCCGGTTCGATGGGTTCTGCAGGTTCGGCGGGGGTGCGGGCTTCGGGTTCGGCGGCCGGCCTGTCGGCCGATACCGGATCGGGCTGCGGCGCGGCATCGGGCTCGGGCTCGGGCGTGCTGCCGAACAGCACGGCGAAGGCCGGCAGATCGCCCGCCGCGCGCCATGTACCGGCGCCGGCCGGCGTGCCTTCGGGCGCCACCAGGCTGTGCGGCGCCACGCGGCCCTCGGCGGCATAGGCCGTCATCGCCGCGAAACTGTAGGGCCCGTAGACGCGGTCGCCATATTTCAGCACCCAGCGCAGCTCGGCGGGGTCGGCGTCGGCCGGGTGGACTGCGGAAATTTCGTTCGGTTGTGCCATGATCTCGGTTTCATACGGGGTACAAGGCGCCATGCGCGCCGCTTCGGACATTCATGTTTACGGTGTTTTGGTTACCGCAACGTCAACAAACCGGCGCTTGCCGCCTCGCGGCGGTCGGGGCAAAGTCGCGGCAACGTGCGGGAAACGCACATTCACATCACCGGGAAACGTCATGACCGAATTCTGCACCGCCGAGCGCGACGGCCATCTGCTGATCGTCACCATCAACCGTCCCGAGCGCATGAATGCGCTGCATCCGCCGGCCAATTTCGAACTGGAAGGCATCTTCAACGATTTCGCCGCCGATCCCGATCTGTGGGTTGCGATCATCACCGGCGCGGGCGATCGCGCCTTCAGCGCCGGCAACGACCTGCGCTGGCAGGCCGAGGGCAACAAGCTCGAAGTGCCGGCGACGGGCTTTGCCGGGCTGACCGCGCGGTTCGATCTCGCCAAGCCGGTCATTGCCGCGGTCAATGGCGTGGCGATGGGCGGCGGTTTCGAGATCGCGCTGGCCTGCGACCTGATCATTGCCTCCGACAATGCGAAGTTCGCCCTGCCGGAGCCGAAGGTCGGTCTCGCGGCACTGGCGGGCGGTCTGCACCGGCTGCCGCGCCAGATCGGCGTCAAGCAGGCCATGGGGATGATCCTGACCGGCCGCCAGGTGCCGGCGGCGGAGGGCAAGGAACTCGGTTTCGTCAACGAGGTGGTGCCGGCGGCCGAGCTGATGGCGGCGGCGAAGCGCTGGGCCGGCCTGATCATGGAATGCTCGCCGATGTCGATCCGCGCCTCCAAGGAGTCGGTCTACAAGGGCCTCGACATCGCCAATCTCAACGAGGCGGTGACGGCGAAATATCCGGCGGTCAACGCTCTCTTCAAGAGCGAGGATCTGATCGAGGGCCCGCGCGCCTTCGCCGAAAAGCGCAAGCCGAACTGGACAGGCAAATAGGCGCCGCAAAAAAAGAACCGGCCCTGCTGCGGGGGGAGCAGCAGAGCCGGCCTCGACATGACCGGCCCCGGATGGGGGGCAAAGGGGACCGGTCGGCAGGTCAGTTGAGAGCGAGCGCGGCTGTCGGTTCCTCCTTCAACGCTTCGCGGCTCGCTGTCTGGCCTTCGGCGATGCCCGGACGCAGATCGGCGGGCATGTTCCTCTCAAGGGCGGCCAGGAACGGTGCGGTTTCGCCCAGCGGCGGAAAGTCGGTCTGCGCGATGCTGCGGAACGTCTTCTGGTCGAGATTGACCCAGACGAACGGCCGCTCGCGCGATTGCCGCTTGATCCACTGATAGGGCGCGTCGTTCCAGGCGACGATCTCCCAGTTCTTGTTGTCGAGCACGAATTCGCCACGGTCGGTTTTCACCAGCAGCACCGCATGGCCGTCGCCGTTCCATTCGCGGACCACGGCAAGCAGCAGCTGGTCGGGCGACCATCCCCGTTCGATCAGCAGCTTGCGTTTCAGCAGCGCAAGGTCCTCGCAGTCGCCGCCGCGTTCGTCGGCGATCGCCCACCATTCGGCGCGCTGGTAGAGCACCATGTCGTCGACCTGCGGGATCGTCCGGTTGACCCAGTCGTTGACCTCGGCCAGTTCCGCCCAGCGCGCGGGCGTCAGTTCCATTTTCTGCGGCGCGTCGGTGCCGCCGGCGCATTCATCCGGGTTGCGGATGCAGAAGCCGATATAGCCGTAAGGGGGCGGCGCCTGCTGACCGGTCGGCATCGCGGCGGCAACGCGATATTCGCGCGGGCCGTCATTGTTGAAGAAGCCGATGCTTCCCACGCGGTCCGGCGCCTGGCAGCTGGCAAGCGCCAGTGCGAGACCCGTCGTCAGAAGAAGATTTTTACGCCACGACATCTTGCCACCCCGATCGCTTACGAACCCGGCCTGATGGGCTCATGAGCGCAGGATGGCAGCGAGGCATTGGCGCGCGTTTAAATACGGGAATCGCATTTGAAACGAATTCGCGGCGAGTTTGAATCGCCTTTGGATAAAATTTGAATCAATCGAATTTTAGTCAAATGCCGTCGATCGGGCGGCGCCGGAAATGCCTTTGTTTACAGGTCTTTCCGCCCCGTCGGCGGGTCGGGACGGCGCGCGTTGGCGGCCTTGCGGCGCGCGGGCCGGACTTGTTTCGCGTCCGGCATTTTTCAGAAAATTTTTCCGCCGGACGCCTTTCAGCCGCTGCGGGCGCCGTCGAAGCTGCCGGAATCGGCCGCCAGCGTGTCGCGGATATGGGCAATCGTCGCCGCGCGTTCCTTGCGCTTGGTATTGGCGAAGGCAGGCTGGGCCAGCGCGGCCAGCGCCGCGGCGCGGGCCCGGGCGATCTCGATCAGCGCGTCGGGCGCCACTGTTTCGTCGAGATAGCCGACCGCCACCGCCTCGGCGGGCCCGTAGGTGCGGGCCTGTGTGACGGCCTCCGTGAAACGGTTGCGCGCCAGCCGGTCGCGGGCCAGTTCGATGCCGAAAACCGGCATGGTCATGCCGATGGCGACTTCCGGCAGGCCGATCTTGAAGGCGCCGTCGACGCCGATCCGGGCATCGCCCGCCAGCAGCAGCAAGCCGCCGGCGGCCAGTGCATGGCCGCTGCAGGCCATGACGACGGGCAGGGGATATTCATAGAGCCGCATCAGCAGTTCGGCGCCGGCGCTGACCAGCCTGCGGACGTTTTCGGGCCCCGATGCCATCACCTCGAGGTCGAAGCCGGCGCAGAAACGCTTTTCGCGGCCGGCGATCAGCACGGCCTTCGCGGATTTTTCGGCTGTGTCGAGGGCGGCGTTGATCGCATCGATCATGGCATGGCCCAGCGCATTGGCCTTGCCGTCATCCATGGCGAGGGTGGCGATGTCGCTGTCGAGCGAATAGGCGAGAATGGACGTGCTCACGGGCGGCTCCCTTGTTGTCGGGAACCAGTCTAGCGCGATGACGGCGCAAAAGCCGAGACGGGATCAGCCCCGAAATCAGCCAAAGGGGCGCGAAAGGGCGCTGGCGCGTTCGGGGATATTGGTGAACTGGATGCCGATGCCTGCCTCGGTATGGCGCACCACGCGGCCGGTCATGCGGCCGATCGAGACATCGGTGCCGATCGGCGGGCGCGGATCGACGGCCACCTGGGCGCCGCCCAGCGACATGTCGACGATGCGGCAGGGCATGGTGGTGCCGTCGCCCATGGTCAGTACCGAGCTTTCCTCGAGGCCGGCCTCGCCCGGCGCATAGCGGGCAAAGCTGCGCCGCGCCGAAACCTCGATCTTTTCGCCGCGCGCCAGTGCTTCCAGACGCTGGGCCAGACGCTCGCGGCGCGGGCCGCTGATCGCCGTCTCGATGGCGAAACCGCCTTCGAAGGTCCGCACGACCTTGCCTTCGAAGCGGCCGAATTCGTCGAGATAGACAATGACCGGATCGCCGACTTCGACCGCGATGTCGGTCCTGAGCGCGATGCCGCCCAGCGACATGTCGCGAAGCGAGCAGGTATGTTCGCCGCCATCGGGCGCCAGGAAGCGGCCCTTGGCTTCGAAGGCCACCCGCTGGTGCTTGCGCCGCTCGTCATGCTCGATTTCGTCGGATTGCATCTGTACCCGGCCCGGATTGTCGATGAATCGGTCCCGTGCTCCTGGCACCGGCCTTTCCGGGCAAAGAATAGCCCCGTCACGGTTAATGAATTTTTACCGCAGGCACACACTGAAACCAATATTTTTCTCGTTCCGGCAAGGGCTTGCCGGAATGCCGCACAAATTGACGCTTGCGTCAGCTTCGCTGATTCCCGACAATCGCCGTCAAATTCCGATCAATCAGGGAATCGGGGCCAGAGGCGGCCGGAGCCGGGCATGGCGGACCTTGCGGTCCCGCGTGGCGCTGCGTCTGGCAAATCAAATTCAACGGGCAGGAACAGTCTCATGAGCGATTTCGATTTCATCATCATCGGTGCCGGCAGCGCGGGCTGCGTGCTGGCCAACCGCTTGTCCGAAAATCCGGCCAACAAGGTGCTGCTGCTGGAGGCGGGGTCGAAAGACAAGAACTTCATGATCCACATGCCCGCCGGCGTCGGCAAGCTGATCGGCACCGACATGGCCAACTGGTACTACTACACCGAAGGCCAGCCTTTCCTGAACAACCGCAAGCTCTTCTGGCCGCGCGGCAAGGTGCTGGGCGGTTCGTCCTCCATCAACGGCATGATCTATATTCGCGGCCATGCGCGCGACTACGACATGTGGCGTCAGCTCGGCCTCGAGGGCTGGGGTTTCTCGGACGTGCTGCCTTATTTCCGCCGCGCCGAAGGCAACGAGAACGGCAACAGCGCCTTCCATGGCGGCGACGGTCCGCTCGGCGTCTCCAATCCGCGCAAGACCAACGTGCTGTTCGATGCCTTTGTCGAGGCCGGCAAACAGGCCGGTCATCCCTACACGGACGACTTCAACGGCCCGCAGCAGGAAGGCGTCGGTCCTTACCAGCTCACCATCAAGAACGGCCAGCGTTGCAGCGCCGCCAAGGGCTATCTGACGCCGGTGCTCGACCGTCCCAACCTCACCGTCGAGGTCGAGGCGCTGACGTCGCGCATTCTCTTCGACGGCAAGAAGGCCGTCGGCGTCGAATACACGCAGAAGGGCGAGACGAAGGTCGCGCGCGCGGCCCGCGAAATCGTGCTTTCGGGCGGCGCCGTCAATTCACCGCAGGTGCTGCAGCTTTCGGGCATCGGCAAGGGCGACTATCTGCGCAAGTTCGGCATCGATGTCGTCGCCGATCTGCCCGGCGTCGGCCAGAACCTGCAGGATCATCTCGACTGCGTCGTGCTCAATGAATGCACGCAGCCGATCACGCTGCACAGCCAGGTCAGCAACCCGCTGAAGCAGATCATGACCGGCATGCAGTACACGTTCCTGAAATCGGGGCTGGCCACGTCGAACGGGCTCGAGTCCGGCGGCTTCCTGAAGACGCGGCCGGAGCTTGAAATTCCCGACATCCAGCTTCACTTCGTGGCCGCGATGATGCGCGACCATGCGCGCGTCAAGTCCGACCGTCACGGCTTCACCGTTCACATCTGTCAGTTGCGTCCCGAAAGCCGCGGCTATGTCGCGCTGAAGTCGCTCGATCCGGCCGATCATGCGCTGATCCAGCCCAACTATCTGGCCTCCGAGACCGACCGCAAGGTGATGCGCGACGGCGTCAGGATGGTGCGCAACATCATTGCGCAGCGCGCGATGGACCCCTATCGCGGGCCCGAATTCTGGCCGGGTGCCGACAAGCAGTCGGATGCCGAGATCGATGCCTGGATCCGCGAGACCGCCGAGACGATCTATCACCCGGTCGGCACGGCCAAGATGGGTAACGATCCGATGGCGGTGGTCGACACGAAGTGCCGCGTGCACGGGCTGCAGGGCCTGCGCGTCGTCGATGCCTCGGTGATGCCGACGCTGGTCGGCGGCAACACCAATGCGCCGACCATCATGATCGCGGAAAAGATTTCCGACGACATGCTGGGCAAGGCGCCGCTGCCGGCCGAAAACGTCACCATTGCCGAAGACCGGGTCGGCCACGCCGCCTGATCCGGGCTTGCCCGATTGCAGGAAAGCCGGTGTCTTTCGACACCGGCTTTTCTGTGTGTGACGTCTCTCTTGCTGCCCTCCACAGGCGGCGGGCCGACGTTCAGCCGTGCTCTTCCTGATTGCCCAGCGGCGATTTCACCAGCCGCAGATAGGAGCGCTCGCCGCGCAGCGGGGCGCCTTGCGGGGCGCGCTTGCCGATATGGGCGACCGCGACGGGTGGCTTTTCGTTGACAAGACGGCGGGCGGCGATCTGGGCGGCCGGCGCGCGTTTGGGCATGCGTTCGGGGTCGAGGCGGCGCAGGCGGTCGATCCATTGCCGCGCCAGCAGGCGGTCGCCGACCCAGGACTGGCGGTCGACCGGTACGGCCGCACCGAGGACGCGCGTCAGCGAACCGTCTTCATGCAGCAGCGGCAGCAGCACCATCTCGAAGGTCGCTTCGCGCCCGTCGGTGGTCGCGGCGGTATATTCGACGACCGCGACGCCGGCATTGGCGGTCACGTCCTCGAGCGCGTCCTTGATGGTCTCGGCGCAATCGTCGCCCCACATCGAAATCATGTTGTGGCCGCGAAACTCCATCCCGTAGACGTTGCACAGGCCGGTGCCGGCCAGGCGGAAACGGTAGGTGTCTCGGTCCTTGCGTTCGAGGATGAAGACATAGGGCAGGACGGCGCGCATGTCGCCGGGTTCGATCTCGCTGCGCCGCGGTGCCGGGCGGCCGGCGCGGATCGCGTTCCAGTAGTCGAACAGCGCTTGTGTGGTCTTGTGCTTCATCGCCCTCATCCCTCGCCTCGGCGTTGTCTCCGCCCGGCGGGGGATACCCCCTGATGCCCGGCCGGATACTAGCTCATTCGAAACGGGTCGTCCCGTTTCAGGTCTCGCCGTCTCGATCCGGTCCCTTGCGGCCGTTCCGTACCGATCCGGTACGGGATGACGGGCCATGCGGGGCGGACAGGCGAGAGGGAGCAGAAACCGTGCCAGACGTTAATGCCCGGCCGCCGCCGCCAGGTGCAGCGCCGCCGATGGCCAGATTATTCTTTTTAAAACAATGGGATAGGAGAAAGATGCCGACGTCTTGCGGTGCCTCATTGGTTAATGTGGCGCCCGTTCTGTGCCGGATCCGGAAGGCCGGGCGCTTGCAACGGGGCGAGGGGCGGGCTGTGCGGCGGCCTTGGGACGTCCGGCACGGCTTCTGCATTGTACTGAGCGAGTACGGGTTTGAGACGCAGGCCAACGAGCCCCCCGAGGGCCGGGAGTGTCAGAATGAAGAAGCAGATGAAGTTTACCCTTTCCAGCCGCGGGCTGGGCGCGAGCGGCCTGGCGCTGGCCGCCGCCCTGTTCTACGCCTCGATGGGCGCGGCGCCCGCCTTGTCCGGCAGCTGCGACAGCGGTTGCGGCGGCTACACGCCGCCCAAGCCTGATTACGGGTCGATCTACAACAAGAACTACAACAAGAATTACAATCAGAACTACAACAAGAATTACAACAAGAACTACAACCAGAACACCAACACCAATACGAACACCAACACCAACACCAATACGAATACCAACACCAACAACGTCAATGTCGAGGTTCACGTCAATGCCTCGGCACAGGCCAGCGCCACGGCGACGGCGATCGCCAATGCCAATGCAGCGTCCGACAGCGCCTCGCAGTCGATGGACCGCGGCAGCGCGGTGGCGATCGGCAATGGCAGCGGCGGCGGCTTCGGCGGTGGCGGTGGCGGCTACTTCGTGGCCGCGGCACCGGCGGCACCGATGGGTGCGCTCAATGTCATCGTGCGCGAGAAGCATGTGACAAAGCCGGTCAAGGCGATCTGCGTCAGCGCCAAGGGGCTTGAAGAAGCCGCGCGCATGAGCTCGGCCGCTACCGAAGTGACGCCCGGCCAGGATGTCGAACTCTTCCATTGCGTCGCCGGCGACATGCTGGTGGCCACGATCGGCCGCATGGCCGGCGCCGACGGCAAGACGCCCGACTATCTCGGCGGCTATGTCATCGAATGCCGTCCGGGCGAGGCGCTGCGTCACGGTTCCAACGGCATGCTGGCCTGCGTGCCGCAGCAGAAGCCGTCGATGAGCCGCATCCCGCAGGCGACCCGCATGGCCTATGCCGAAGTGCTGATCCGCAAGAGCAGCCGCCACGAGCAGGTCTCGTCCAGCGATGCCGGCGGTGGCTTCTTCACCGGCGGAGTCGGCTACTGACCTTTCCGGTCATTTGATCCGTATCCTGAACGGGGAGGGCGCGAGTCCTCCCCGTTTTGTCTGCACTCGCCGTTTCACCTGCGACACTTGCGCATCGTGCCTGCGGCATCGGCGTATATTGACGTATTGACGGCACGGGCATCATATCGATGACAGCAGTTGAATTTTGCACGGTGCATCGAAGATGCGGGCGGGGCGGGGCATATTACTTCTGGTTCTGACGGCGGGGCTTGCGGGCAGCGCTCTGGCGCAGCATCACGGGCCGATACCGGCGCCGCCGGTTCCGAAGCAGCCGACCGCGCCGGTTCAGCAGCAACTGCAACAGAAACAGATCGAGCGGAGCCGGCCGGACGGATTTGCGCGTCCGACGGTGGCGTCGCCTGAAGCAAGACAGGAGCGGGCCGGCAGAGGCATGCCGCCGCTCTGGCCGGCGGGCTATCACGAGCGGGGCACGGCGGTGCATGCGCTCAATGAGTTGATGAAGCAGCAGACCGGCGACACCAAGCCCACCTATCTGTCCGTGACCGCGACCAATGGCGCTTTCCTCGCCACCAAAAAATATACCGGTGCGCTGGGCGATAAATGGGAAGTCACCTACTGGGTCTCACCCGGAGATCTCGGGATCGACTATCCGCAGAATGCGGATGGATGGTCGGCAGAGTGGGACAACTCCAGCGGCAAGCTGGGCTGGCCTTATGACGACGCCGGTCGAGGGGTGGGAACGCTCGACCTGACGGTCGAACAGCCGCAGCCGCCGGCGCCAGAGCCCGTACGCGAGCCGGTACGCAAGCCAGTGCGCCAGCAGGAAGACTATTCGCATCTTCCGCCGGAAGAGATTCCCCTCAACCTGCGCGAGCATCTCGGTCTTGAATTGCCGGCCCACGATCCGGCCGCAGTCGATTACTCGAAGGGGCTTGCCATGCGCGACGAGGAGCGTGCGGCGGCAACGCGAAATCTTGCGCATGGGATTGCCAATATCGGCCTTGAGGCCGGCATCTTCATCGGGTCGACCGCGTTTCCGGTGGCCGGGGCGATCCTGGGCGGCAGCCGCGGCTTCTTCAACGCCTATATTGCGGCTCTTGAAAGCGGTGCTACCGAAACCGAGGCCATGTTGCGCGGGTTCGGGGCGGCGGGCGTCAATGTTTCGATCAATCTGACCGGCGGCAAGCTGGCGGAGGCACTGAAAAGTAATCCGCTTCTGGCGCAGTCGCTCGGTCAGATGACGCAGCGCGTCAAGGTGCTGGTCGCCATGAACATCGATGCGGCATCGAACCTGATCGGCAATTTTGCCGAAAGCGGGCTTTATGCGCTGGGGGAGATCGCTGGCGAACCGCGTCCCGACGCGTGGCGGTACGAACAGCCGTTCCCGCCCGGCCAGCAATATCAGCTCGAAAGGTGAGACCGGGCATGGCCATGAACAGATCCGTTTTCCTGCCCTTCGTTTCGCTGCTGACCGTCCTTGTGGCGCTGGCCGGCGGCGCGCTGGCGCAGACTGCGAGCCCGTCCGCCGTCGATTATGGTCGATTTCAGTCCGACGCCGTGGTCGACGAAGCGACGCTGCCGGAAGACGTTCGTGTCGCGATCCGCACGGCGGCCCTGCTCGCCAGGGGCGTGCGTGACGAGCGCGCCTTGCGGCCGGTCACGTTCGAACGCGGCGTCATGGCCTCGCTGGCGAAGCCGACGACAACCCTGCCGGACTTCAGTGCCGATCGTTTCGGCCTGTCGGCAATTCTGGAGCCGGCGGGTGGCAAGCAGGGGCGCAAGCTTGTCGGGACGCTCCGTTTCGTCGAGGAGGCCGGGCGGGCGGCACTGGAAGGCTTCACGATCGACTACGGGTTCACGGCCGATGCGATGACAATACGCCGGATGTCGCTCTACACGGTCATGCCGGAAAGCCCGCGCTGGATGCTCTACCTCGTGCCGAAAGCGCGCGCTTCGATGGCGGACTGGCAGACGTTCCAGACCTGGGGCGAGGCGATGGCGGCCATGAGCGAACTTGCGGTGGCGCCGGACGAGGTCCGCGGTGCCGACTGCTGGGTCGTTCTGTTCGCGCTCGACCGCCTGCCGCCGAACGGTCAGGCGCAGGCGATGTTTGATGGGCGCACCCTCACAATCACGTCGCGTGATTTTGCCGGCTGGCCGGTGCTCTTTGCCGAGGCGCGACCGCCGGCAAAAGGGCAATCGGTGTTGAAGATTCGTTACGGTCCGCGGCCGCCGGCCTCGGGGGCAAGTGCAGAGCGGGAGTTTCGTTTCTAGGGTATCGTCAGGACCGGGTCGCACGCATTGCGTGTCCGGGTATGGCCGAACGGGTCAATATCGCTTTTAGGGAGCTGGGAGTGGCTGAAATGTTGAAGAGGATCTTGAAGGTTGGCGCCGGCGCGGTGTCGGTGTCTCTGTTGGCCGGGACGGCTGCGTTCGCGGCGCCGCCGCCGCATCATGGTGTCGACGAGTTCACGCCGACACAGGATGCGGTCGGGTCGAAGCTGCAGGACGTACAGCAGCAGCAGCGCGATCAGACCCTGCGGTCCTTCTTCGACCGCCTGAATCTCCGGCGCAGCGGGCGCGGCGCCATGAATACCGCCGATATCGGCACGACCGGTCTTTCCGCCGGCGATGCAGCGCTGACCGAAGCGCTCAGCGCCTGGCTTTCGGTCAACTACAACAATGCCGAAAACGATTTCCCGGGCATCGCCTATGATGCCGATACCTATGGCGTTTCTGTCGGTCTCGACTACAAGGTCAGCGACACGGTGAATGTCGGTGCCTTCCTGTCCTATTCGAATATCGACACCGAAACGCCGTTCAACGGCGGCGGATCGGACACCGATTCCTTCTCGGTCGGGCCCTATGTCTCGGTCGCGCTGAGCGATATTTTCTCGGTGGATGCGACGGTTGGCTACACCTTCAGCCAGATTGACAATCGCCGTCTGGTTCTGGGTGTCCCCGTCACGGGCGAGCAGGATGCCTCGACCTGGTTCGGTGCGGTCAATCTCTCGGCGACCAAATGGCTGGACAACAATGTCGGTCTGACCGGCCGCGTCGGCTACAGCTATTCGCACAGCGAGAACGATGCCTATATCGACAGCACGGCAACGCCGGTTGCCAAGACCGAATCCGATCTCGGCCAGTTACAGGTGGCGGGTCGCGTCAGCTACTATACCGACGGCATGCTGCCCTATATCGGCCTGACCTATGTGCATGACGTCGAGCGCGAGCGCATCATCGCGGCGCCGCTGCCCTCCGACGACCGCGACGAGTTCATCGCCAATGCCGGCGTGAGCTTCTTCGGCGAGGGGCCGATCTCGGGCGGTATCGACGTCAGCTACAATTTCGGCCGCGACGACACCGACGGCCTGGGCGTCGGCGCCAATATCAGCTTCACGTTCTGATTGGCGGCAATCTGGAGCGGGGCGGGGAGGACGGAAGTCCTCCCCGTTTCCGTTCGGACGATCGGGTGGCGTGCGGCGCTCAGTCCCGCAAGGCCTTGTAGAACACCGTCGTCGGACAAGGCGTGCCGTCCGGCATCAGGGCGTAGTCCGGGATCTCGCCGACGCGTTGCCAGCCGCCGCGCACATAGAGGCGGTCGGCATCGCTCCCCGTCACCGTGTCGAGCACCAGCAATTTCTTTTGCGCCTTGCGGGCTTCGGCCTCGGCGGCTGCCAGCAGCGCATCGCCAAGGCCCCGCCGCCGCGCGCGGCGATGCACCAGCATCTTGGCGACATCGGCGCGATGCGGCTGGTTTTCGGGGCCGGCCCAGATCACCTGGACCGTGCCGGCGATCCCGTCATCGGCCTCGGCGACGAGCACCGCGCGTTCGCCGCGCGCCGTGCTTGCCGCCACGTCGCGCCAGAAGGCGTCGGCCTTGTCGCGCGTCATCGGCCACATGAAGCTCACCGAAGCGCCGCCTTCCACGCAGTCGATCAGCACGTCGGAGAGGCCCGCGATTTCGCGCGGGCCGATCCTGTCGAGACGTCTGATGCGGATGCCTTCGGTCATGCTCCCCTCCAGCCGGCGCGGGTCCGCGGCGGCGACGATCATATGGCGCGGCAACGGAAAAGCGAACGGGGAGAGGCTGTGCACCTCTCCCCTTGTTGTTATGCGGACACTTTTTCCTGCATCCCTTCCAGCGCGTCGCCGACGGCCGCACGCCAGTCTTGCGGCGTCACCTCGTTGACCGGGTGTTTGCCGTCCGGCGCGGCACTCGAAATCACGACGTCGGGCGTCAGCGTCCGCAGCAGTTCAAGGCTCGATCTCAGTTTCGCGGCGTCGCTGAAGGGCAGAAGCCCCGCCTGCCAGCGGCCATTGCTGTCCATGAAGAGCGTGTCGCCGGTGAAGAGATAGGTCTTGCCGTGCGGTGAGCGCACCAGATAGCAGGTGCTGCCCCGCGTGTGGCCGGGGGTCGGGATGATCTCGATATTGCCGAGATGAGTCTCGCGCGCGTCGAAGGTGCGATCCGGCGCGACGGCCTTGCCGACTTCCTGCTTCTCCGCGCCGTGACTGACGAGTTCGGAGCCGAACTTCTCCTTGATTTCGGCGAGTGCCGGGCCGACTTCGTCCTGGTGGCTCAGATACTGACGGCGAAGGCCGCCCAGTTCCGCGATGCGCCGATGCTCGGCGGTATGGCCGGAACTGTAGAACAGCACATTGCCGTCCTCGCGTGTCAGCAGGAAAGCATGGGTGACCAGCGATGGCGCCTCCGCGACGGGCTGTTCCGGCGCCGTCTGCCACAAGTCGGGATAGATCTGTTTCATTGCGTGCTCCTTTTTACGCATCGAACGAGGGAGCCTGTGTTATAAAACCTCAACTAAACTTGAGGTAAAGGATAAATCGGCATGGCGCGAGCGGCGAAAAAGGAACCCGGTCAATTGCTCAGCGTCGGCGAAGTGGCGGCACGCGCGGGTGTCGCCGTGTCGACGCTGCATTTCTATGAGAGCAAGGGGCTGATCGAGAGCCTGCGCTCCGCCGGCAATCAGCGGCGCTATGCGCGCGGCGTGTTGCGCCATGTCGCCGTCATCAAGGCGGCACAGCGTCTCGGTATTCCGCTCGCCCAGATTGCCGAGGCGTTGCGGTCGCTGCCGGAAGGGCGGACGCCGACCGCCGCCGACTGGAAAAGACTGTCGGCAAGCTGGAAGGCCGAACTCGACGAGCGCATCGCGGGTCTGGTCGCGCTGCGCGATCATCTGGATGGCTGTATTGGCTGCGGCTGCCTTTCGGTCGCCGCCTGTCCGCTGCGCAATCCGGACGACGTCCTGTCGAAACAGGGGCCGGGCGCGCATCTGCTGCGCCGGGACTAAGGCTCTGTCTGCGCTGGGCGCGGGGGTAGCTCTCGCCTGTCCCGGATGCTCGCCCGAAGACGGGAAGCGTGAAGCCGCGGGAATCGGCACAGACGAGAGCCATGCGAACGGTGGAGGGAACCGTTCGCCGTTTTGCCGTTGCTTACTCGACGCGTTCCCAGGTCTGGGTGCGGCTCATCATGCCGCGCGATCCCTTGACGTCGAGCTTCTGTCCGCCGTCCGCCAGGGCGATGCTGGCCTTGGCGGTGCCACCGGTTGCCGGCCGGAGGATCGTGCCGCCGCCCCAGCCGCCGCTTTCGGGCTTGAGGTCCCACAGGATCACCATGCCGACAAGCGGCTGATTCTTCCGTGTACCCTCGCATTTCGCACAGTTCGTTTCGGTGGCGCCGGCCAGCAGTTCGACGACCGTGCCTTCGAGCGTGCCGCCCGTTTCGGCGATCTCGACGATCGTGTTGGGGGCGCCGGTGTCGGGATGGAAGGTACGCCACTTGCCGATGGGCGATGAGGTGTCGGCGGCCGCCGGCAGGGCCAGTGCCGCGGTCAGCAGCAGGGCGGTGCCGAAGCTTCGCATTGTCATGGTCATGTCTGTCTCCCGGTTGTCGGTCGCGTCACTCGATACGGTCCCAGGTCTGCGCCACGCGGAGCGGTCCGCGGCCGCTGATGATCTTGAGCGCCTTGCCGCCATTTTCGAGTTCGATCCGGGCGCCGTTGATCATGCCGGTGGCCGGGCGGAGAATGACGGCGTTCCAGCCGCCGCTGACCGGCGTGACGTCCCAGAGAATCACCATGCCGGCCAGCGGCTGGTTCTTGCGCTCGCCGACGCAGTTCCAGCAGACCGCATCGGCCGGTCCGTCCGCAAGTTCGGCGATCCGGCCTTCGAGTTCACCGTTCTTGTCGGCGATCTCGATGATCATGTGTGCGGCGCCGGTCTGTGGGTGGAGCATCCGCCACGTTCCGACGGGCGAATGGCTGTCGGCGGCTGCCGCCGGGACGGTCAGCGTCGCTGTGAGCAGCAGCGCGGCTGCGGTCGATCGAAATGCCATGTTCCGTACTCCGGTCATATAGTGACATTACGAGTGCCAATATATGCGCATCCGGCGAGTTTGCCAAGCCCTCACCGGCCGGTAGCGGACAGGTCAGTCCTGCTGTCTTGAAACGGGGACAAGTCGGCGGTGAAGCGGGAATAAATGGTACTTGTCCCCGCCCGGACCCCCGGGGACAAGTTGATTTGTGACAGTTTTTTGACAGTTCCGTGACAGAGGGGGGGTCTGCTGTCGATTCCGCTGTCGTTTCGGACAAAAAAAGGGGGAGGGCCAAGCCCTCCCCGAGTGATCTTCCGTGGGCGGAACGAAACCGTTTCGTGCCGCATCGGTTTGGCGGACAAGCTCCGCGCGGGCTCTCATCGTCTGACCGGAGGCCGACCAGGTGCAGACGGGATGAGGGGGGAAGCCGATGACACCGCGCTCGATTTTCGTTTCGGTGTCATCGGCAATCGGGGTTGAGACTTCAGTTCAGGCCGCCGCGCAGGCTGCCGCTTTCGAAGACCGGTTCGCTGTAATAGGCATACGGATCATTGTCGACGCTGGCAGCGCGGGCCGGGCGGGCCGCCGCGGCAGGTGCTTCGGCAACGCGCTGGCGGCTGGCGGCCGGCTGCACGGCTTGCGGATTGGCCTGGCGGTAGTCGATCTGGCCCATCGGATCCTTGTTGCCGGGGAAGCGCACGCAGTCGCTCGGATTGGCGCCGTAAAGCGGCACCAGCAGCTTCAGCACGGCGCGTTCGATGACCGAGCGCACGGCGAGCTGGATCGGCTCCTGGCCACCGCTGCCCGCGCCGATCGAGAACAGGTTGCCGCCGAAGAAGTCGAACACACCGGCGCGGATCTCGCGGCCGACGATCTGCTTCTGGTAGGAAACATAGTCGACGACTTCGAGCGTGCGGCTGTTCACCAGGCGCAGGTCGAGACCGATATTCATCACGAAGGCCGAGGCCGATGCATTGGCCGCCGCGCCCATGTCGCCGCCTTCGGCGAAGCCGGCATTGATGCCGCCCGAATGGATGTTGAAGTTGAGTTCGGTAATGCCGCCGACGAGGTAATAGTCGCTGCCGCGGATCTCGCCCGCATAGATCTTGCGGTAATCGTCTTCCGGGCCGCCGTCGCCGATCAACTTGTTGTTGGTGTATTTCAGTTCGAGCTCGGTGATCGCCGTGTCGTAGCGCTCGACCAGCGGCACGCCGGCCTTGCCGAGTGCCGACATCGCCATCAGCGAGGCGCCCTGCGTGATCTTCATGCCGGTGCCGTCGGCTTCCTGCTTGCCGGTGTAGTCGCGAATGTTGCCGACCGCGATGCGCGTCGCTGCGGCCGTGCCCGGAACATGGCCGGCCAGGCAACGCAGTGCGTTCGAATAGGGCGTTTCATTGGTGATGACCGGCGCGTTTCCGATCGGCGTCGCATAGCGGCCATCCGATCCGGCGTTTGCGCTGACGCAGCCGGTGAGGGCGAATGCCATGGCAAGGGCGCCCAACGTCCGCTTGGGCAGTCCCTTGTTCGTCGCGATCGACAGAGCCGTTGAAAACACTTTGGCCTCCTGATGGTCATCGGTCGTCCGGTTGGCGCTGGCGATCATTGTTTTTTGATTCTGCCGGCGCGCCGCCGACCGTTCGGTTGCCAAGGGGATTGCAACCGGTGTGCCAGCCGTTACGTTTCATTAAGACTTGCGAAAGAGTCGCGGTTTTCGGGCATTTTCGGCGCCCGGCCAGTTAATATCTCGCGGTTGGGCAATCATGTTGCCGCGGCCGGTCGGGTTTGCGTCCCGCCTGGAGACGTAAACAAGGCGTTAACGCCGTGCAGCATTGATACAATCGCCGCCCGTTCGAATGAATGCCGGTTGCGGGATCGCGTCATGCGGGTGAAACTCCGCGCGAATTTGTAAACCTTAACGACCAAGGAGCCGACGGTTTTGGCGACGCTCGAATTCTTCTTCGACTGCTCCAGCCCCTGGACCTATCTCGCCTTCAGCCGCATCGAGGCGCTGGCCGAGCGGACGGGAACGACGATCGACTGGCGGCCGATCCTGGTCGGCGGCGTCTTCAACGCGGTTAACGAAAGCGTCTACGAGGCGCGGGCCAATCCGCACCCGGTCAAGGGCCGCTATTACGTCAAGGACCTGGCCGACTGGGCGCGCTATTGCGGCATCGAGATCGGCCGCCCGCCGGTGTTCCCGGTCCGCTCGGTCGATGCAATGCGCGCTGCGATCGTGGCGCAGGACGCGGGCAAGCTGCCAGCTTTTGCCTGGGCGACTTTCCGCAGCTATTGGGGCGATCTCAAGGATATCAGCCAGCCGGATGTGCTGGCCGAAATCTGTGCCACGGTCGGGCTCGATTGGGAAACGGTCAGCAGCCGGATCAAGGAGAGCGACGTCAAGGACCGGTTGCGCGGCAATACCGAGGAACTGATCGCGCGTGGCGGTTTCGGATCGCCGACCATGTTCGTCAACAAGACCGACATGTATTTCGGCAATGACCGGTTGCCACTGGTCGAGGCGGCATTGACGCATGGCTGATCCGCGGATGGGCGAGGTTCAGCCCTTCAGGGAACCGCCGGCGTTCAATGCGCCGGGCGCCGTGCTGGCACTGCTGGCGGCCATTGTCGGCATTCATCTGCTGATCGAATGGCTGCCGTCCGAAGCACAGCGCGATGTGCTTTTTCTCTTTGCGCTGTTTCCTCTGCGCTATGCCGGCGGGGTGGAGGGCTTGCCGGGCGGGCTTGCCGCCGATTTCTTGACGCCCATCACCTATACATTTCTGCATGGGGGCTGGACACACCTGATCGTCAATTCGGTCTGGCTGCTCGCCTTCGGCGCGCCGATCGCCCGGCGTTTCGGCGCGGCGCGCTTCTTTGTCTTCTATTTCATCTGCGGTGCGGCCGGCGCGCTTCTTCATGTGGCGATCTATCCCGCCTCGCCGATACCGGTGGTCGGTGCGTCGGCTGCGATCTCGGGGTTGATGGGTGGCGCGGCCCGTTTCGTGTTTCTCGGTGACGGGCCGCTCGGCGCTCTCGGTGGGCAGGGGATCGGCGGCGCGCCGCGGCGCCGTGCCGGTATCCTCGCCTCGCTCACCGACAAGCGGACGCTGATCTTTGTCGGCGTCTGGATCGGCCTCAACTGGCTTTTCGGGGCGACGGCGCTCTCCGGCGCATTGGGCGTGACGGCACAAGTCGCCTGGGAAGCGCATCTCGGCGGCTTCCTGGCCGGTCTGCTGCTTTTCGGCCTGTTCGATCCGATCCGCTATTCGGCCTCGGGCGGTCCCGGCAATGTCGATTACGGCGAGTGGCTGGGCAAGGATCGCGAGGAATAGCGGCGGCAGTTGATTCTCGCGCTTCCGTAACCACATCAATAGCGTGGCCTTTGACGGGCGCAGATATTCAGGAGGAGACCCCCCATGAGCGACACATCAGCCCATTCGGAGCCGCATCCGGACACCTCGCAAGCCGATGGTGCGACGCCGGCATCCGGCCGCCGCGATTTGTGGATGCGGCTGCTTTATATGGTCGTGTTCTGGTTTCTCGGCAATGTCGCCTTCTCGGTCGCCATTTTTCTCGGCGCCGTGCAATTCGTCGTCATTCTTGTGACGGGTGAGAAGAACGAGGAGTTGCGCGCCTTCAGCCGCAATCTCGTGCAATATGTCTGGGAATGCCTTGCCTTCGTGATTTTCGCCCGCGAGGACAAGCCGTTTCCGCTCGGCAAGTTTCCGTCGGTCAGCGCCGACGGCTGAAGCCTTCGTATTTTGCCAGGCCCTTTGGCGTCAGCAGGCCGCGCAGGATGGCGCCGGCCGTGACGCCAAAGCGTCTTTCGGCGGCCTCGGCGCTCAGGTGAAAGCCCGCGAGTTCGAGGCTGCACAATCCGTGCACCGTCGCCCAGAGCGCGTCGGCGATGACAGCCGGATCGGCGTCGGCCGACATGCTGCCCTCCGCGATGCAGGCCTCGATCGCATCCAGCAGGTTCTGATATGACGGGTGGCGCGCGATGCTGCGTGCCGCCGGTTCGTTCGGCGCAGGTTCGTTGTGGCGCAGCGCGGCCGGAACCGGCAATGTCGCGCTGATCATCAGCGCATAGTAGGACGGGTTCTTCAGTGCGAAGTCGCGATAGGCACGCGAGAGATTGGCGAGCCAGAGGATCGGCTCGGGATCGCGGGGCACCGCCTGTTGTGCGGCCGCCAGGCGATCAAAGGCTTCCTCGAACAATGCCGTGATCAGACCTTCCTTGCCGCCAAAGGCCGTGTAGACCGCCATCGTCGAGGCGCCGACTTTCGTCGCCAGCTTGCGCAGCGAAATTGCATCCGGCCCGCCATGCATCAGCATCTCGCTCGCAGCGTCCAGCAGGGCGTCGCGTTGGGCGTTGCGGCGGTTTTCGGCGGAGCTCGATGTTGTTTCGGCGTTCATGCGTTTCTCTATCGGGCAGGCTTGACCTTCTGTCCAGCGCTAACTATAACACCACTATAACAGTGTTATAATTCTGGCATGCTGCCAGATCCGGGAGGAGCGCACAATGTCCAAGCCCTATCCGAACAATCCATTCCTGCAGGCCAATTTCGCGCCTGTGATGGCCGAGTGCGATGCGCCGGAGCTCGTCGTTCACGGCGAATTGCCGGCGACGCTTGCCGGTACGCTTTACCGCAACGGTCCCAATCCGATGTATCCGCCGAGCGGCCATCAGCATCACTGGTTTCTCGGTGAGGGCATGATCCACGCCGTTCATGTCGAGAACGGCAAGGCCAGCTATCGCAACCGCTGGGTGCGGACCGCGCAGTACGAGGCGCAACGCAAGGCGGGCGAGCGTCTGCTGTCCACTGCCTTTGGCGAGCCGCCACGGCCGGGCGGCGAACAGATCAAACACAATGTCGCCAACACCAATGTCGTCTGGCATGCCGGCAAGCTGCTGGCGCTGGACGAAGGCAGTTCACCTGTCGCGATGGATGGCGACACGCTGGAGACCAGCGGCCCATGGACCTTCGAAGGAAAATATCTGGGGCCGATGACGGCGCATCCGAAGTTCGATCCGAAAACCGGCGAGATGCTTTTCTTCGGCTACATGGCGGCGGGGCCGGGATCGCCCGACATTTCCTACCAGGTCGTCGATGCGTCCGGAAAGCTGACGCGCAGCGAGACCTTCAAGGCGCCCTATGCCAGCATGGTCCACGACTTCATCACGACCGACGAACATGTGATCTTTCCGATCTTTCCGGCGACGATCGATGTCGAGCGCATCATGAAGGGCGGGCCGGTGATCGCTTGGGATCCGGATGCCGGCACGCATATCGGCATCATGGCGCGCAATGCGGGCACCGATACAATCCGCTGGTTCAAGGGCGAGCCCTGTTATGTCTATCACCCGATGAACGCCTATACGACGCATGAAGGCGGGCGCACGCGCGTCGTTGCCGACATGATGAAGTACAGCCGCGTGCCGCTCTTCCCGAGCGCCGACGGCAAGAAGGCGCCGCCCAGCCTCAGCGACGAGCAAGGTCAGCTGGTGCGCTGGACGTTCGATCTCGACAGCAATTCGGACAGCTACAGCGAAGAAGCGCTAACGGATCTCGGCGGCGAGTTTCCGCGTCTCGACGAACGCTTCGCCGGACTCGGTTACCGGCACGGCTACTACGCGGCGACGAAACGTCCGCCCGAGCCGGGATCGTCGTTCGATACTTTCGTCCATATCGATCTGTCGAACGGCAAGCGGCGCGAATGGGAACCGGGTGCCGGCAAGTATGTGCATGAGCCGGTTTTCGTGCCGCGCAAGGAAGGCGCGGCAGAGGGCGACGGCTTCCTTGTGTCGCTGGTCTACGACACGGCGCGCAATCTCAGCGATTTCGTGGTGCTCGACACCGACGATCTTTCGAAGGGTCCGATCGCACGTGTCGAGATGCCGACGCGCGTGCCTTACGGCTTTCATGGCAACTGGCGGAATGCCAACTGAGGCGGTTTATCTCCGCTTTTGGCAGCGACTGTCATCGAACTGTCAAAAAAACTGTCACAAACTGGATCGGGGCGCTGACAGATGAGGTTTCGGAGGCGGGGATAAGTCGCACTTATCCCCGGCTTCGATATTGCGGCGCAAAAAATGCCCGCAAGTTATCCCCGGTCCAAAGACGGGTGCGGCATCCGAATCAGAAAACCGGTTCCTCGTAGACCGGCGCGCCGTCGATGCGCAGCTGCTTGATGGCGGGTGTGCCGTCCTTCCCGAGGGCGACATCGACGGTGAGCTTGCCGTCGTTGCGGATATTCTCGAGTTCGCGGCCTTCGCCTTCAGGAACGAAATAGCTCTCGATGCCGTAATCGACTCCGACCGTGCCGCAATTGGGGCAGGGGATGGAATCCCTTTCGGGAATGCCGGTGGGGCGGGTTTCACCGACGATGCTGTTGACCCGGCCGCGGATGACGAGGTGGCCCTCCTGCGGTTCGCGCGGCGCGCGCCAGATCGCGACCGCATCCCATGTTGCGCCATCCGGCGCGAGCTCGACGAAGATATCGTCGCCATATGCGAATTCATCGTCGCCGCCGAGTTCGGCGATGTGGAGACGCGAAATGTCGTAGTTGAGAATGACATAGTCGCCACGGAAGATGTCGCGCGGATCGACAGGCGCCGTCCTGAGCGTGACGACGTCTCCGGAGCGAAGCAGCGAGACGCGGTCCCAGACCATGGCGCCGAGAAAGAGCGACTGGCCGATCAGGAGGGCGATGACGGCGAGCGCGAAGCGGTTCATGCGGCCCCTCCTTCCGCCTGTCTTACAAGACGGCGGCGCATGCGCTCCATGATCAGGGCGCCGGCGATCAGCAGTACGCCTCCCAGCGCGAAGAAGAGCGCCGTGTCGAGCAGCGTGTTCAGGGTCTCGAAATAGAGGTAGAGGACTTCCGCGCCGAAGGCGACGAAGCCGAAATTGACCGCAAAGCGGGACTCGTGTGCCGTGCCGTAGGCAACAAGCCAGGCGGCGAGGGCGAGGAAGAGCGCCGCATAGACCCAGGGCACCAGCGCGGGCGCAGCGCTGTCGAGCGCGGGAAAGGCGAGCGAGGCTAGGGCGAGGGTGGCGATGCCGGCCGCGTGACGGAGCTCCAGCAGACCGCGTGCGACAGCGAGCGCCGCGAGGACGGCAACCAACCCGAGCATGGCAAGAAGCAGGGGTGCATAGAGGACGGCGTTTTCGCCGAGCACACGATCGGGGTTCAACTGCCAGGTCCAGAAGAGAACGAAGGCGATGACGATCGCATAGGCGCCGGCGGCGGTGGCGAAGCGCGGCGCGCGGCCCGCGAAGAAAAGGGCCGCAAGCCAAATGGCCAAGGCCTCGAGGAGATAGAACAGGATGAGCCACGCCGCGTCGACGCGAAAGCTCTCCGCGATGGCGGGCCCCCATATCGCCTGCCAGACGAAGCCGGCGATGAGCGCGAGATGGAAGCCCGGCAGCCATGACAGGCGAAGCGAAAGCGCAAAGGCTGCCGCCCATGGCAACCAGAAGGCCCAGTGAGGCGTCGTTTCTTCGAGACTGAGGGTGAAGCCCGTCCAGATCACCGCAAGGAGGATGCCGAGCGCCAGGGCCGGGCGGGAGGGGAGAAGCCAAGCGGCCGCGAGCGCGGCGATGCACCAGGCGAGCACGCCGCCCGGATCGTTGGTGACGATGTGATAGATCTGCGCGATCAGCATGATGCCGCCGCCGAACAGGCCGAGGCCGATCAGGACGGCGGCCTGCGCGAAGGCGGGATGGCCGCGCCGTTCAAGCGGGATTGCCGCGAGCCAGGCGACCCACATGCCGCCGAAGATCATGACGAGTTTGGCGAGCTTCGAAATCTCCGCCCAGTTGGCCGCGACGAAGCTCATCACCGCGAAACCGATCAGCACCGCGCCGAGGATGGCGAGGATGGCGGGCATGCGCCGGGCGGTGGGGCGCTCCTCCGCCGATTTCAGGATCGCTTCGGCATTGGCGGCCGTCACCCAGCCGCGCTCGATCCAGAGGTCGAGATCGCGCTTCAACCGGTTCAGATAGGCGCGTTGCCACATGGCGGGGAAGCCGGATTGCTGTTGCGGAGGGCCGAAGGAAGACTCGGAAAACGCACATTCTGTATGCGGGCAGTATCCGGGCGGCGGGCCGGCAAGTCAAAGCATCGGCCTTACGTCGCGGATTCCTTCCGTTTTTTCACATCGACTTGCCGGATGCGGCGGAATGTCGCATCATTCGGGCCGAGGCATTTGCCTGCGGTCGCGGCCTCGACGGCCGGACATGACAGGGAGGGTACGCCATGAATGTTGCTGCAATTCTCAAGGCCAAGGGCTCGGAGGTCGTGACGGTCGATCCGGCTACGACGCTGGGCGAGGTTACGACATTGCTCAGCGAGCGTCGCATTGGTGCCGTCGTGGTGCTGCAGGACCGCAAAGTCGTCGGCATCGTCTCGGAGCGCGATGTGGTCAAGACGATTGCGCGGATCGGCGCGTCGGCGCTGACGACGCCTGTCCGCGAGGCCATGACATCACGCATCATCACCTGCGGCCTCAACGATTCAATCGACGAGCTGATGGATTCGATGACCGCGGGACGTTTCCGTCATCTTCCGGTGATCGAGAATGGCGAACTGGCCGGGATCGTCTCGATCGGCGACGTGGTGAAGCACCGGATCGCCGAGACGGTGATGGAGACCGAAGCGCTGAAGCTCTACATCGCCAACGGCTGACGACGCTCCAAACACTCTCCTACCGCATCAGTTCGATCGTCTCATTGATTTGCGGAATCGCTTCTTCGGCTGCCTCTTCGCCGAGCCGGATCAGTTCGTCCGCATGGTCGAAGTCGAGCAGGCTCAGATGTCCGACTTTCGGTGCAATCATGACATCCGGCGGGTCGCCCGCCATGCGCATACGCGCCAGGCGGTCCTGCACGATGTTCAGCGAGGCGAGCATGACGCTCGCGATGCCGGGTTCGCGCCGCTTGCCGCCGATGACGCGGCGCATCAGTTCGCGCTCGGGCGAGCGCTTCCAGCGGAGATTGCCAAGGTGCTTGCGGATACGCTCGGCAACGGCGGGTGAAGCGGTGCCCTCCAGCATTTCTGTCTCCACCTCGGCTTCGGCCTCTTCTTCCTGCTCTTCCTCCATTCGCTCTTCCAGTTCACGAAAGATGTCGTCTTCGGGCATGATGGGTGCGGAAGTGCGGATGTAGCCGGGGAAGGCCGTTTCGTGCGCACGGCGGCGGGCGGCCGGATCGAAGGGATCGTTGTTCAGATTGACGGCGATGACGACACGAGCGCCGAGGGCGCGGGCGACCGAAACAGGCACCGGGTTCACGAGCGCACCGTCGATGAGCCAGCGGCCATCGACAGCGACGGGCGCGAAGACGCCGGGCAGCGCGTAGGAGGCCCGGATCGCCTGGATGAGGTTGCCGTGATGAAGCCAGAGTTCGTGACCGGTGGTGAGTTCGGTTGCGACGCTGACGAAGCGTCTTCCGAGATTCTCGATGTCGATGTCGGAAAGATGTTCCTGCATCAGTTCGGCGAGCTTGGCGTCACCGATGAGGCCGGAGGACCGGAAGCGGAAATCGAGAAGGGAGAGCATGCGCCGCCGGGTCAGCGAGCGCGCGAATTCTTCCAGCGGCGGGAGCTTGCCCGCCACGTGACAACCACCGACCAGCGCTCCGATGGACGTGCCGGAGATGATGTCGGCCTCGATGCCGGCGCGCGTCAGCGCGTTCAGGACGCCGATATGCGTCCATCCTCGCGCCACGCCGGCGCCCAGTGCGATGCCGATTTTCGGACGAGACATGCGAAGCTGCTTCATCAATTGCGACACTCAAGACAATGCAACAATGCCGCCCCGCTTGCCAGACGTCACGGCATCGGACGACACGGCGCCTTGTGTGGACGTCAAATGTGACGGAATTCGAGCGTCGCTCAGCCGTGACCGTGGGGGGAGAGCTTCGCAGCGCCAACAGGTTCGAGCTTGCCGGGCTCGCCTGCCGGCACGCGCCGGTAGAAACAGGAGCGGTAGCCGACATGGCAGCAGCCGCCATCGCCCGCGACGTCAACCTTCAGCCAGACCGTGTCCTGGTCGCAGTCGGTACGGAGTTCGACCACGGTCTGAATCTGGCCGGAGGTGTCACCCTTGTGCCAGAGCTCGCCCCGCGAACGGCTCCAGTACCAGGCCTCGCCGGTCTCGATGGTGCGGGCCAGCGCCTCGGCGTTCATCCATGCGACCATCAGAAGTTCGCCGGTCGTCGCGTCCGTCGTCACGGCGGTGATGAGGCCGTCGCGATCGAATTTCGGCGCGAAGGCCGTGCCTTCCTCGATTTCCTGGGCGGTGCCGCGCGGGGCGAAGGGGGATGTGCCTGTCATGACGTCGTTCCAGATTTCATTGGCCAGATTTCATCTGGCTGAATTGAAAAGGCCCCGCCATTCAGATGAAGGCGGGGCCTTTTGTCAAAGCACTTGGCTTGTAAGGCTCAATATCCGCGAATCATCTGCATGAAACGGGCTTCCATCCGCGGATCGTCGCGGAAGACGCCGGTGAACTGCGTGGTGATGGTGGCGACATCCGGCTTCTTGATGCCGCGCGTCGTCATGCATTGATGCTTCGCCTCGATCAGGATGGCGACGCCCTGGGGCTGCAGCGCGGCATTGATCGTGTCGGCGATCTGCGCGGTCATGGTTTCCTGCGTCTGCAGGCGGCGGGCGAAGATCTCGATGACACGGGCGAGCTTCGAAATGCCGACGACCTTCTTGGTCGGCACATAGGCGATATGCGCGCGGCCGAGGATGGCGACCATGTGATGCTCGCAATGCGACTCGATGTTGATGTCGCGCAGCATCACCATGTCGTTGTAACCCTCGACTTCCTCGAAGGTGCGGGTCAGTTCCTTGTAGGGGTCGACATTGTAGCCCTCGAAGAACTCTTCATAGGCTCGCACGACGCGGCCGGGCGTGTCGATCAGGCCTTCGCGATCGGGATTGTCGCCAGCCCAGGCGATAAGGGTGCGGACGGCCGCCTCGGCCTCCTCGCGGCTCGGCTTGGTGACCACTGCCAGGCGGTCGTCATCCGTCCGGGCGCGAAGCCCGTCAACTACAGCATTCATGTCCATTCGACCAATCTCGTTAGGGGTTTCCCGACCGTCTTCCCTCTACGCAGAGGGCGGGCTGCCGGTTCAAGTCACAGGCCGATTTCCTGAGGAAAGCTGCCTATTTTGCCCATCAAGCACGGGGTCTTATGCCATGCTGAAGTTGATGTGACATCGTCTCAACCATGCATATAGCCTTGCAGAAACGGCCTATCAAGGGTGGCCGAACACCGCAGCGGCGCAAAATGCAGGGGCCAGTGCCGGGTTATTGGTTAATTCTTAAAGGCTTGCCGGGCAGGATAGGGTCGCCTAATAAAGGCGACGAAACGCCGGGCAACCGGCATGCGATTCGCGGATTCCGGAGCTTTCAGGATCATGGTTCGCCTGACGACATGTTGTCGAACTTCGCCGACCACGGGTGGCACCACCACCCGTTGCGCGACCGGCTGCCCGGTCGCCTGAGGCCCGTCTTCGCGCGGGCCCGCCAAGCGAAGCCCCTGACGACGACATCAAGGCCCGATCCATGAACGCCCAACCCAACCGACACAAGCTTTCGCTCTACAACACGCTGACGCGCAAGAAGGAAGTCTTCGCGCCAGCCGATCCGAACCGCGTGACGATGTATGTCTGCGGTCCGACGGTCTACAATCACGCCCATATCGGCAATGCGCGGCCGGCCGTCGTGTTCGACGTGCTGGCGCGGCTTCTGCGGCGGCTCTACCCGCATCTCATCTATGCGCGCAACATCACCGATATCGAAGACAAGATCATCGCCGCCGCCAAGGCGCAGGGCGTCGAGATTTCGGTCGTGACCGAGAAATACGCGCAGATCTATCGCGACGACATGCGGGTGCTCGGCGTGCTGGCGCCCGACATCGAGCCAAAGGCGACGGAGAGCGTCGCCGAGATGATCTCGATGATGGAACGGCTGATCGAGGCGGGACACGCCTATGCGGCAGAGGGCCATGTCCTCTTCAATGTACCGAGTTTTGCCGACTATGGACGTCTGTCGGGACGCGAGCGCGACGACATGATCGCCGGGGCACGGGTCGAGGTGGCGCCCTACAAGAAGGATCCGGCCGATTTCGTGCTGTGGAAGCCTTCGACGCCCGATCAACCCGGCTGGGAGAGCCCCTGGGGCCGCGGGCGGCCGGGCTGGCACATCGAATGCTCGGCCATGATCGAAAAGCATCTGGGTCAGACGATCGACATTCACGGCGGCGGCATCGATCTGCAGTTCCCGCATCACGAGAACGAGCTGGCGCAATCGACCTGTGCGCATGGCGGCGCGGCGTTGGCGCGGGTCTGGCTGCATAACGGCTTCGTCAACATGGGCGCGGAGAAAATGTCGAAATCGCTCGGCAATGTGCTGCTGGTCCACGATCTCATCCAGCAAGCGCCCGGCGAGGCGATCCGGCTGGCCCTTCTGAACGGCCATTACCGCCAGCCGCTCGACTGGACCGATGAGGGGCTTGCCCAGGCCAAGCGCATGCTCGACCGGCTTTACGGCGCCTTGCGCGGTCTTGCCGATGTCAAGGCGGAGCCGACCAACGACGCGGCGCCGGACGAATTCATGGCGGCGCTGACCGACGATCTCAATACGCCCAAGGCGCTGGCGGTGCTGTTCGATCTGGCCAAGCAGGCCAATACGGCGACCGATCCGGGCACGCGGGCGCAACTCAAGGCGGCGCTGATCGGCGCCGGGCGGCTGATCGGGCTCCTCGAAATGACGCCCGAGGCCTGGTTTGCAGGGGCGGGGGCGGCTTCCCATATCGATGGGGAAGAGGTCGAGCGGCTGATCGCGGCGCGCAATGCCGCGCGCAAGGCCAAGGATTTCGCCGAAGCCGACCGGATTCGCGGCGCGCTTGCCGATATGGGCGTTGCCATCGAAGATGGTCCGCAAGGCACAAGCTGGAGAGTGGCGAGCTAGATGCTCAACGAGATCTACAACAAGCGCATTCTCGAACTCGCGGCGGATATTCCGTTCAGCGAGCGGCTCGACGCGCCCGACGCTTCGGCGACGGCGGTGTCGAAGCTTTGCGGTTCGAAGGTGACGGTGGACGTCAAGCTCGAGGGCGACAAGGTTGTCGCCTATGGCGCCGATGTGAAGGCCTGCGCGCTGGGACAGGCGTCGTCGTCGATCATGGCGCGGCATGTGATCGGCGCCAGTGCCGCCGAACTGCACGAAGTCGGCGCCGCGATGCGGGCGATGCTGAAAGAGGGCGCCGAGCCGCCGCGCGCGATTTGCGGCGGCAAGTGGAAGGACCTCGAAGTGCTGGAGCCGGTGCGCGATTACAAGGCGCGCCATGCCTCGACGTTGCTGGTATTCGATGCGGTGGAGGAGGCGGTCGAGACCGCGCTTGCCGCCCAACGGGGGAGTGGGACTGCCGCGCAGACCGGTACCGCCACTAGCACCGGCCCGGCCGCCTGAAACGCGCCGGGCCCGACCGCTCCCGCGCAACCCGCGCCCGGGCGGCTTTTCCCAAACGAATCAATCGGTCGCAGGCAATCGGGCGCCCATCGGCGCTTGGTTGTGCCTCCTGCGATTAAAAGCTAACAAGTGCGTGTCACAACGACGTGGTTTCCCATGCGGCGCGACCCTCTATCGCTCGCGATGCGCGGCCTGATCCGGTTCTATCAGTGGTTCATTTCGCCGCTGCTGGGGCCCTCCTGCCGGCATCTGCCGACCTGCTCGGACTACACGATGCAGGCGATCGAGCGGTATGGGGGGTGGCGCGGGTTCTGGCTGGGGCTGGCGCGGATCGCGCGGTGCCATCCTTACGGGAGCCACGGTTTCGACCCGGTGCCGGAGCGGCTGGATGACCAGCCCTTCTGGGCGCCGTGGCGATACGGGCGCTGGCGGATGCCGCCGGCGCCATCGGAATGCACGCACGGAACGCATTGAGAGAAAGACAATGATCAAGCTGAAACTTCCCGACGGTTCCGTCCGTGAACATGACAAACCGCTCGACGGGCTCGCCTTTGCCGAAAGCATTGCCAAGTCGCTGGCCAAGAAGGCGGTTGCGATCAAGCTCGACGGCGAGATGAAAGACCTGACGACGCTGATCGACCGCGATGCCGAAGTGGAAATCGTGACGCGCGAGACGCCCGACGGTGTCGACCTCCTGCGCCACGATGCCTCGCATGTGATGGCCGAAGCGGTGCAGGAGCTCTTTCCCGGCACGCAGGTGACGATCGGGCCGGTGATCGAGAACGGCTTCTATTACGACTTCGCCCGCGCTGAACCCTTCAAGGCCGAAGACCTCGAAAGGATCGAACAGCGGATGCGCGAGATCGTCGACCGCGACGAGAAGATCACGCGCGAAGTGTGGACGCGCGACGACGCTGTGGCGCATTTTAAAAAGATCGGCGAGCATTACAAGGCCGAGATCATTGCGAGCATTCCGGCGGGCGAGGATGTGTCGATCTACCGGCAGGGCAACTGGCTCGATCTCTGCCGCGGCCCGCACCTGCCGTCGACGGGCAAGCTCGGCAAGGCCTTCAAGCTGACCAAGCTGGCTGGTGCCTATTGGCGCGGCGACAGCCGCAACGAAATGCTGCAGCGGATCTACGGGACGTGCTGGGCCAACGACAACGACCTCAAGGCCTATCTCACGATGGTCGAGGAGGCCGAGCGCCGCGACCACCGCAAGATCGGCCGCGAGATGGAGTTGTTCCATCTGCAGGAAGAGGCGCAGGGCTCAGTGTTCTGGCACGCCAAGGGCTATCGCATCTGGCAGGCGCTGGAACAATATATCCGCCGCCGCATCGACGCGGCCGGCTATATGGAGGTCAAGACACCGCAGCTGCTCGACTCGAAATTCTGGGAGCAGTCGGGGCACTGGTCGAAGTTCCGCGAGAACATGTTCGTGGTGCCGGATGAAATTCCGTCGACGGAGGAAGATGCACCGGTGCTATCGGGCAAGGCCAAGCTGATGGCAATCAAGCCGATGAATTGCCCGGCGCATGTGCAGATCTTCAAGCAAGGCGTCAAATCCTATCGCGACCTGCCGCTCCGCATGGCCGAGTTCGGCTGCTGCCACCGCAACGAGCCGCATGGGGCGCTGCACGGGCTGATGCGCGTGCGGCAGATGACGCAGGACGATGCGCATATCTTCTGCCGCGAGGACCAGATCACGGCGGAGAGCGTCGCCTTCTGCGAGCTTCTGCTCAGCGTCTATCGCGATCTCGGCTTCGACGAGGTCAAGGTGCGGCTGGCGACGCGGCCGGATGTGCGGGCCGGCGAGGATGCGGTGTGGGACCGCGCCGAGAAGGGGCTTGCCGATGCGGTGGAGGCGGCCGGGCTCGACTATTCGGTGGCCCCGGGCGAGGGTGCGTTCTACGGGCCGAAGCTCGAGTTTCATCTGAAGGATGCGATCGGACGGACGTGGCAATGCGGCACGATCCAGCTCGATTTCGTGCTGCCGGAGCGGCTCGACGCCTCATACATCGGCGAGGACAGCGCGCGGCACCGGCCGGTGATGCTGCATCGGGCGATCCTCGGATCGATGGAACGCTTCATCGGCATCCTGATCGAGAATTACGAAGGCAAGTTCCCGCTCTGGCTGGCGCCGGTGCAGGCGGTGGTGACGACGATCACGTCGGACGCCGATCCTTATGCCGAAGAAATGCTGCAGGCGATGCGCGCGGCGGGGCTGCGCGCCGAGATCGATCTTCGTAACGAGAAGATCAATTACAAGGTGCGCGAGCATTCGGTGGCCAAGGTGCCGGCGATCTTCGTGGCCGGCCGCCGCGAGGCGGAGGAGCGCACCGTGTCGATTCGCCGGCTCGGCTCGCAGCAGCAGGAGACGCTGCCGCTCGACCAGGCGATCGCCGCGCTGGTGGCGGAAGCGACGCCGCCGGATTTGCGGTAGGTCTCTCCAAAAACAAAATGACGTCATGACCCGGTCCTCCATTGCAATAAAGGTGGGCGGGCCATGACGTTTTGGGTGGGGTGTCTGAAAATTCGGGCGATGCGATCACGGCAAGTTCAGCTGCCAGGAGACGCCGAAGCGGTCGCTGAGCCAAGTGAAGCGGCGGCTGAAGCCGTAATTGTCGAGCGGCATCATCACCGCGCCGCCTTCGCCGAGAATGGCGGCCAGTCTTTCGAGTTCCTCCTTCGTTTCGAGATCGACGAAGAAGGAGAAAGACGGCGTGAAGGTGAAGGCGTGCTTCGCCGGACTGTCGATGCACATGACCGTCTGGCCGGCCAGCGTGAAACTTGCGAGCTGCACCGTGCCTTCAGGGCCGGGTTCGCCCGGACCGTATTTGGCGATGCTGTCGATGCGGCTGCCGGGGAAGAGCGAGACATAGAGGCTCATCGCTTCCTCGGCGGCGCCTTCGAACATCAGGAAGGGACGGATCGTCGTGCCGGTCATTCGCCTGCCTTTCCGGTGTAGCGCTGGCGGTACTCATCCTCGATGCCGTCGAAGGCTTCCCAGAAGGGTGTCTTCACATTGCCTTCGAGTTGTTCCTCGAGCATCCGCAGATGGGTGTGCCAGCCGCCCGAGAAGTTGATCGCGTCGCTGACGCCGGAGACGCGGCGATGGGTGAGGACCAGGCGGACCTTCTCGCCTTCCGCCGTCAGTTCGATTTCGACGACCGAGCCCTTCGGGTCCATGTCGTCGTCCCAGGTGAAGCCGAGGCGGTGCGGCGGCTCATAGATCGTCACGACATGCTCGCTGTCGAAGGGACCTGCATATTTCTTGAAACGTTCGGGCGGCGTGGAGGGATGGGCGCCGAGCTTCGAGTTCTCGAAGACGACATCCATCTTGCCGCCGACGCGCGGTTCCATCGGGCCACCGGCGAACCATTTGCCGCGTAGCTCGGCGTCGGTCAGATATTTCCAGACGCGCTCGATTGGTCCCGGCAACAGGCGCTCGAAACGGACGGTCTGGTTGTCGATCAGTTGGCCGTAGGCCTTTGCATCCTTCATTGCTGCTTGTCCTTTTCGGCGGCTGCATTCAATGCATGTTCCAGTGCGTCGAGCTTCGGGCCCCAGAAGCGGCGGATGTTGGCGAGCCAGTTTTCCAGTCCTTCGAATCCCGACGGATCGAGCGAATATATGCGCCGCTGCGCGTCGACGCGCATGCGCACGAGATGCGCCGATTTCAGCACTTTCAGATGTTGCGAGACGGCCGGTGCGCTGATGTCGAAGCGGCGCGCAATCTCGCCGGCCGGCATTTCGCCAGCGCCGAGCATTTCGACGATCTGGCGGCGGGTGGGGTCGGCGAGGGCGGTGAAGCTTTCCATGGCTTCTAGTTTGCCAATATACTTAATTAAGTCAAGACGAAAATTAAAGATCGACGGGGTCTCCTGACAAAGGAGGGCGCCTTATGGTTAAACTCGGTGGCGAGGTGCTGAATTGGACGCCGGTGGAGCCTCCAGAATGAATTTTCGGAAATGGGTGCCGGGCGCGCTGGCCGCGGCCGGGCTGGTCTTCTGGGCAAGCGGGGCAGCGGCAGAGATCCATGCCTCGGGCGACACGGCCACCATGGCACCGGTTGCCAGCGGCGCCGAACATGTCGACCCGGCATTGACGGTGACGCCGGAAGCATTCCGCTGGCGCGTGACCCGGCTCGCCTGGACCGAAAGTGACGAACGCGCCTTCGGCGAATTCGTGGCCGCGATCGGCAACAGCAATTGCCGTACCTATGACGAATGCCTCAAAGGCCCGTGGAACATCTACCGGGCGAGCGATCCCAAAGGCATGTTCTTCTATGCCGATTGCGCCGATCTGCCCTATGCGCTCAGGGCCTATTTCGCCTGGAAGAACGGCTTGCCGTTTTCCTATGTCAGCGGCGTTGCGCCGGTCGGACAATCCCGGGACCTGCGCTATTCGCGCCACGGCAACTACGCGGTGCGCCGCAGCGATGTGGTGCCGCAGGCCGAAGGCGCGTTTCCGAATGCGCGGACGGCGCTCAATGCAATCAACAATGTGGTTTCGACGGCGATGTTCCGGTTTGCGCCCGAGCCGAGGCGCGGGGAGATTTTCGACTTCTATCCGGTCAAGCTGCAGAAGGAGAGCATCCGGCCCGGCACCGTGATCTACGATCCGAACGGGCATGTTGCGGTCGTCTACAGCGTCGATGACGACGGACGCATCCGCTTCATCGACACGCATCCCGACAATTCGCTGACGCGGGGCAGCTATGGCAAGCGCTTCGTGCGCGCCTCGCCGCCGATGGGGGCGGGCTTCAAGAACTGGCGGCCTATGAAGCTCGTGGGCGCGCAACAGGGCGCCGACGGCACCTGGCATGGTGGCCGTGTCGTGCTGGCCGGCGACGACGAGCTTGCCGACTGGTCGGACGAGCAGTTCTACGGCACCGAAAGTCCGCGTCCGGCGAGCTGGTCGGCGGCAGCCTTCGTCCATCAGGGCGAACGGCTCGACTATTACGACTATGTGCGGCAAGCGGTGGCCGGGCGCGACGTGACCTACGATCCGGTTGTCGAAACGCGGGCTATGGTGCGCGAGCTCTGCGACGATCTCTATTATCGCGCCATCTCGGTCGACATCGCGGTCAAGGCCGGGCTGCACCGGCGGGCACAACCGGCGCGATTGCCGGACAATATCTACGGCACCCATGGCGACTGGGAGACCTATTCCACGCCGTCGCGCGATGCGCGGCTGAAAGCCTCCTTTGCCGAGTTGCGCGATCAGGTGGTGCGCTTCGTGGCGATGGCCGAAGCCGGCGATGCAAAGCTCGATCATGCCGGCACAAACCTCGCCGGCGATCTGAAGCGGGCTTACCGGGAGGAAGCCGGCGCCTGCAGGGTTGCCTATGTCGCCAGCGACGGTTCGGAGCGGGTGCTGAGTTTCGACGAGGCCCGGCAGCGGGTCTTCGACTTTTCCTTCGATCCCCATCATTGTCCCGAGCTGCGTTGGGGCGCGCGTTCGGCCGAGGAGCTTGCGACTTGTCCCGACGGCGACGTCAAACGCGCCTGGTACGAAGCGCAGCAGCGGCTGCGCAACCAGACCGAGCGCACCTATGATGCGGCGATGGGATTTACCCTGGCCGATCTCCAGCGCGGCGTTGCGGGCAGCGGGTGGGACGCGCCGCCCGATACCGATGTCATGGGCGCGCTTCTCGCGACGGCCGGTCTGACCGAAGATGCGGTGCAGGCGGCGGAGGCCGTTTCGCCGGCGCTCCCCTGATCTAGAAACGATACCAGAGGGCGATGCGGAAGGCCGTGTCCTCGATGGTGCCCTGTCCGTCGATCAGGCGCTCCACGCCGGCTTCAAGCGCGGTTCCGGGACGGCTGTTTCCGGACAATTCGCAGACCACGGAGAGTGACAGCTTGCTGGCGCGGTAGGCCTTTTCGCTGGCGACCGGATCCAGTGCGGCGGTGTTGAGACTCTTCAAGAGAAGCATGGTGCCGGGCCGGGGCCGCGTGCCGAGGGTTATGTCGGCGCGTATCTCATCCGGCCGGCCGCTGTCCGTATGGGTCCATGCAATTTCATGGACGGCGAAGATGTCGCGTCCGAAGAGTTTCTCGTTGCGGGCGAGAACAAGGGCCAATTCGATGTCGACATCGCCGCGCTGGATCATGGCCGGATTGTCGCTGACATCTTCGAGATGCAGCGTGAGAAGAGGCTGCACCGAGAACAGCGTCTCTTCCCAGGTTCCGATCGCATATCGCGTACCGGACTTGATGCGGGCGAGGCCGATGTTCCTGAAACTTCCGACGCTGAGATCGGTCTTTTCGTTCACAAAGGCCAGTTCACCGATTGCCGTCAGGTTCTTCGTCAATCCGTATTCAGCGTAGACGGACAATTCGACTTTCCTGTAGCGATAGGGCGACGGCACCCCGGTGGCGGGGTCGATCCTGTCTTCGGTTCTCTCATTCGCCTGCATCCGCGACAATGTGGCGATGATCTCGCCGTCGCCCGGCGGCAGCGGCCAGCCGCCTGCGCCGGCATGGTCGGCCATCGGGAACAGGGCGATGGCACATGCCGCCCAGGCGAAATTTCGTTGGCTTCGCGGGTGTCCCTGCCGCAATCTTCCCCCTCCGTCATCCCGCCCGATGGTGATGCGTGGGCTTGTTTGTGTAAAGTGCCGGGCCTAACCAGAGGCTCCGATTGCCCTATTTCCGGCGCTGCCGCCAAAAAGAGGATCTGCCTTGCCCCGTTCCCAGGAAACCATCGACCTCTTGCTGACGCGGCGCTCGGCCAAGGCGCTGACCATGGTCGAGCCCGGTCCCGATGCGGCGGCGCTCGAGACGGTCCTGCGGATCGGGGCCCGGGTTCCCGATCACGGCAAGCTGGCGCCCTGGCGTTTCATCGTCTTCAGGGGCGAGGCGCGGCGTGCCTTCGGCGCGATACTGAGTGCGGTCTATACAAGGGTGCAACCGAATGCGGGCGACGATCAGCTCGAGTTCGAAGCCAATCGCTTTCTGCGGGCGCCGGTGGTGGTGGCGGTGATTTCGCGCGTGACTCCCGGGATCAAGATCCCCGAATGGGAGCAGGTTCTTTCGGCCGGCGCCGTCTGCCAGAACATGCTGGTCGCCGCGACGGCGCTTGGCTTCGGCGCGCAGTGGCTGACCGAATGGTATGCGTTCGATCCGGAGATCGGGCGGACGCTCGGCCTCGGCGAAAACGAGCGCGTCGCCGGTTTCATCTATCTCGGCAGCGAGAGCGTCGCCAAGGACGAGCGGCCTCGGCCGGTGCTTGCCGATATCGTCTCGGACTGGATGCCGGAGGCGCCGTGACCGGGCAGGGCGCGACAGGGGACGGGGCGTTGCTGGGCATCCTGTTCGACAAGGACGGTACGCTGTTCGAATATCACGGTACCTGGGGGCCGATCCTGGTCGAAGCCGCGCAGGTCGCAGCGCGCGGACGTCCGGGGCTGGTCCCGGCGATGCTGGAGGCGATCGGTTTCGATACGGCCACCGGCCGGATCGGGCCCGGCAGCATTGCAGGCGGCGGCGACACGCATGGTCTTGCCGATGCCTGGGGCGCGATCGCCGGCGGATGGGAGCGGGCGGCGCTGATCGCCGAAATGGACCGGTTGTTCGTGCGGCTTGCGCCGGAGCGGTCGCTGCCCGTCACCGACCTGCCGCTGTTCTTCGCCGGCATGAAGGAGCGAGGGCTTTCGCTCGGCATCGCCACCAACGATGTCGAGGCTTCCGCCCGCGCAACGCTGACGCGCTTCGGCATCGACGGCCTGGTCGATTTTGCGGCCGGCTATGACAGCGGTCATGGCGCAAAGCCGGGACCCGGCATGGCGCTCGCCTTCTGTTCGGCGCTCGGCCTGTCGCCCGACCGGATCGCCGTTGTGGGCGACAACAGTCACGATCTCGAGATGGGACGCCGCGCCGGTGCCGCGCTCAGAATCGGTGTGCTGACCGGCACCAGTGCGCGTGGCGACCTTGCGCCGCTCGCCGATCATGTGATCGACAGCATTGCCGACCTGCCGGCGCTGCTTGATGAAATCGCGCGCTAGCGATCCCAGATCGACCTGAAGTCGCGCTTGGCGCCCAGCAGGCGTTGCGCCGGCGTCTTCTTGTCGATGTGGCCGATCAGGTTGCGATAGGCGCCGAAGCCGCAAAGCTCCTGCAGGCGCGGTTCGAACGACTTCACAAGTTCGAGCGGAATGCCGAGCTGCTGGTTCTCCTGCTGGCGGATATAGCCGGCGCAATAGTTCATGGCGATGCCGACGCGGCGCTTGTCGGACTTGTTGGCGCCGCCGCCATGCCAGAGGCTGCCATGCCAGATCAGCACCGAGCCCTTCGGCATTTCGGCCGGAATGCTGTCATAGTGCTGACCATAGACCGGGGAATGGTCCCATTTGTGCGTGCCGGGGATAATCCGCGTCGCGCCATTCTCTTCGGTGAAGTCGGTCAGCGCCCACATCGAATTGCAGACGAAAGGGGCATGGGGCTTTGCCACCGGCATGGCCTGGTCGTCGGCATGGATCGGCTGTCCGGTTTCGCCCGGGTCGATCGAGATGGAAGACAGTGACGAGACGAGGCAGCCCTCGTCCAGCACGCCCTCGACGACCGGCAGCACACCGGCATGGACCGGAATGCGCTGGAAGACTGGTGCCAGCGCCAGCAGATTGTAGATCCGCACGGTCCGGTGGCCTTCGAAGGTGTTCTTCGCCGGCAGCACGTTCATCTCGCGCTCGAGACGCAGCAGGGTTGCGTTCAACTCGTCGACGAGTTCGGGTTCGAGCACATTTTCGACGATCGTGTATCCCTGCGCCTCGATCGCGGCGACGTGGCGGGCCTGGTCTTCCTGGTTCATGTTTCGCTTCCGGTCTGTCTTTTCTGTCTTGTCCGGCATGATACGCTTCCGGCTCCCGTCGTCCATATCCCGGAGCTCATCCGTTCATGTTCTACGATGCCGCGACAAACGATCACGGGCTCCGGCACGATCCCTTCAAGGCGCTGATCGTTCCTCGGCCGATCGGCTGGATTTCGACCCTGGGTCCCGATGGCGTGCTCAATCTGGCGCCCTACAGCTTTTTCAACGGTGTCTCGACCGACCCCCATATCGTGATGTTTGCCAGCGCCGGGCGAAAGGACAGCCAGCGCAATGCCGAGGCGACAGGCGAGTTCGTCTGCAATTTCGCAAGCTGGGACCAGCGCGAGGCGATGAATGCGAGTTCGGCGACAGTCGGTCCCGAGGTCGACGAGTTCGTATTGGCCGGGCTGGAAACCGAAGCATCGCAGCTGGTGAAGCCGCCGCGGGTCAAGGGATCGCCGGCGCATTTCGAATGTGTCTGGCTCAGGACCGTTCCGCTGGTCGCGCGCGACGGGCGACACAGCTATTACATGGTGCTGGGCGAAGTCGTCGGCATTCACATCGACGATCGTTATGTTGCAGACGGCATGGTCGATACCGCCGCCATGAAGCCCATCGCCCGCCTCGGTTATCACGATTATGCCGTGGTCGAGGAGGTCTTCACGCTCAGGCGACCGCGCTAGCCTTCAGTCGCGCCAGCTTGTCGGCTTGACGTCGAAGGCAAGGCTGATGCGCGGCGCATCGCCCGAAAAGGGCAGGGTCCGATGGAAGAGATAGGACGGGAAGAAAAAGGCATCTCCGGCACGCGGTTCGTAGAGTAGGGTCTGCGGCTCGAACTTCGCCTCGAACTCCGGCGGCGGATGACCGAACTCGATCCAGCCGTCATGCGTCTCGCCCTTGCCCATGGTCGGCGGGAGCGCCACGTAATAGACGCCGCTCATCCATCCGCCGACATGAATATGCGAATGCTGGTGACCGCCTTCCGAGAGTACCGTGCCCCACAGATCGAGCTGATAGGTTTGCGGAATCTGGCCGCGATAGGGGTGGCCGGGTTCGCGCTTGATGCTGTCGAAATGCGCATCGATGGCGGCGCGCAGGATCTTCTCGAAGGCGATGAAGGGTTCGCGCGGGTTGTCGAGCAACAAGCCTGTCTGTCCGCCCTTGCGCGTTGCCTTTCCTTGCGGTTCCCAGACAAGGGACGTGTCGTCCTGCAGGGCTGCTGCGAGCGCGGCATTGAATGCGGCCATGCTGTCATATCCCTCGGGCCGCGCCAGGGCGGTGCGTGTCACGAGCTTGCCCAGTTCGGCGCGGTAGCCGGCCGGCATTTCGCCGAATTCCTGCGCGCGCGCGAAAGGCAACCAGGCGGCGGCACGCCGCTCCGGTCCCATGCGCGCCAGCGTCCGTTCGAAAATCTCCGCCGCTTCGCGTGACCTTCCGAGGCGCAGCTGTGTCAGACCGAAGCTGACATAGGAGAGAACGTCCTGCGGGTTGAGCGCCACAGCCTTTTCATAGGCCGCCGACGCCGCTTCGATGTTGCCGCGTTTCTGCTCGGCATTGCCGAGATTGCCATAGGCCGCCGACAGATTCGGATCGCCGGCGATGGCCGTCTGGAATGCCTCGATCGCTTCATCGACGCGCTCCTGCCTCAGCAGGACCATGCCAAGCGATACTTGGTGAACCGGGCGTGGGTCGAATTCGATGGTGCGGCGATACTGGGTTTCGGCCTCGGCGAAGCGGTTGGCCCGCTGCAGAAGCTGTCCATAGGTCGCGGCAATGGCCGGGTGATCGGGGAAGACCTTGACCGCGGTTTCGTAATGGGTGAGCGCATCGCCCCAGCGCCGGCGCTGCTGGAACAGCCGGCCGAGATTGAGCCATGGCGTCGGCTCCATCGGCGACAATTGCAGCGCACGTTTCAGCAGCCGGTCGGCTTCGTCGAAGGCGCCCCGTTCTACAATGATCGAAGCGAGCAAGGTCAGCGTATCGCCGTCTTCGGGCGTCGCGGCCAGCATTTCGCGCGCCTTCTTCTCGGCGATCGCCCGTTTGCCCTGTTTCATCAGGTCGAGCACCTGCTGGTAGCGCTCGGGAATTTCGGGGACGGCGGGTGCTTCGTTGGCCAATTTGAATCCGATTTTCTCTGAAATATGGGCGATGTGGTCCTCAAACTGCACAGCCGGACCTTGGCCGTCAATGCTGGACCTTCCGGACAGAGGTGGCATAGTCGCGCGATGCGCCGAAACAACGCGATTCAGGCCCGATTAACGATATGAGTGCCGCACCCGCCGTCGCCTTTGCCGATGCCCTTCGTGTCTGGACGCGGATCGGGCTGCTCAGCTTCGGCGGTCCGGCCGGGCAGATCGCGCTGATGCACCGGATACTGGTCGAAGAAAAGAAGTGGCTCAGCGAGCCGCAGTTCCTTCACGCGCTCAACTTCTGCATGCTGCTACCGGGACCGGAGGCGCAGCAGCTGGCCACCTATGCAGGATGGCTGCTTCACGGCATCAAGGGCGGGCTTGCGGCGGGATTGATGTTCATTCTGCCGGGCGTTGCCGTGATGCTGGGGTTGAGCATCCTCTACGTCACCTTTGCCGATCTCGGCCTTGTCGAAGCTGTGTTCTTCGGCATCAAGGCCGCCGTGTTCGCGGTCGTCATCGAGGCGCTTGTCCGGATTTCGAAACGGATGCTGAAATCCGGCGCACTCTATGCTCTTGCGTTCGCGTCGTTCGCTGCGATCTTCTTTTTTGACGTGCCCTTTCCGCTGGTCGTCGGCGCGGCCGCCGTATTCGGGTTGATTGCGGCCCGGATGGCACCAGCGATTTTCGGTTCGTTGCTGGCAACGCCGGACGACGGCGGCGGTCAAGGAGCGACTGTGGCGCCGGCGCATACGCGGACTTCGGCGCGGCGCACCATCACCGTTGCTCTGGTTGGAGGCCTCGTGTGGCTCGGTCCGGTGACAGCGCTGGTCTTGGCGCTCGGGGCGGGACACGTGTTCGCGCAGCAGGCGGTCTTCTTCAGCAAGATGGCCGTCGTCACCTTCGGTGGGGCCTATGCGGTGCTCGCCTATGTGGCGCAGGAGGCGGTGCAGTTCTATGGCTGGCTCAATCCCGGTGAGATGCTGGACGGGCTCGGGCTTGCCGAGACGACGCCGGGTCCGCTCATTCTGGTGCTGCAGTTTGTCGGCTATCTCGCGGCCTATCGCGAAGCGGGCGGGCTCGATCCGGTGCTTGCCGGCATCATCGGCGCGCTGATCACGGTGTGGGTCACTTTCACTCCCTGTTTTCTCTGGATATTTCTCGGTGCGCCCTATGTCGAACGGTTGCGCAAGATCGTGCTGCTCAACGCTGCTTTCGCTGCCATCACGGCGGCCGTTGTCGGCGTCGTTCTCAACCTCGCGCTCTGGTTCGGTCTGCATGTGCTGTTCGGCACGGTCGACGAGGTGCGCGTTTCGGCGTTCCGGCTCTGGGTACCCGATCTCATAACGATCGACCTTTGGGCACTTTTCCTGAGCGTCGGTGCACTCGTCGCCATGCTGCGCTTCCATGTCGGCATGATGCCGGTGCTCGGCATTGCCGCCGTGCTCGGCGTTGCGATCAAGCTGCTATCATGAGCGGATAGCGGCCGCCCGGTCGATCAGACGTTGGGCCTGTTTCAGATGCGGGATATCCAGCATGACGCCGTCAAGCGCGACGACGCCGACATCGCCGGCCTTCTCGAATGCCTCGATCACAGCGCGGGCATGGGCTAGGTCGTCCTCGCTCGGGGTGAAGACCGCGTTGATGACCGGTATCTGACCGGGATGGATCGCGACCTTGCCGGTGAAGCCGTCGCGGACCGCCGCACGCGCTTCGGCTTCAAGGCCTTTCTCGTCTCTGAAGTCCTTGCAGATGCCATCGATCGGTGCGACGCCGGCGGCCACAGCGCCCAGCAGCGTCAGCGTGCGGGCGAGCTGGTAGGGACCAGTATAAACGCCGTTTTCGTCCTTGTTGTCGCGTGCCCCGAGGGCAGCAGCAAGATCTTCGGCGCCCCAGGTCAAGAAGGTCAGGCGTGGATGCGCACCGGCATAGGTGCCGAGTGCAAAGAGCGAGGCCGCCGTTTCCGTCGCGACACAGCCGATGCCGACATGTCCTTCGGGCGCGATGCCGGCATCGCGCTCAAGCATGTCGATGACCTGTCCGACCCTGTTTACGCATTCGCCCGAAAATGTCTTCGGAATCAGGATCATGTCCGGCCTTTCCGGGATCACGGCCTCGAGTTCCGCACGCCAGAAGAGCGTGTCGAGTGCGTTGATGCGGACGACGAGTTTCGGGCCATTGCGATCGGCCGATTTCAGATAATCCACGGCCGATTTTCGTGCCGCTTCCTTGTTGGATAGAGCAACAGAGTCCTCCAGGTCGAGGATCAGCGCATCGGCGCCGGAGCTTGCGCCCTTGGCCAGTTTGCGTTCGCTATCTGCCGGGACGAAGAGAAAAGACCTCATGTTTCACGCCTCTTCCGTGCCGCTGGCATGCATGTAGGCCTGTCTGATGCAGGAGGCCACTTCCTCGCCACGCTGGTTGAAGGCCTTGTGCTGGAAGGTCACGATGCCGGCGCCCGCGCGCGATTTCGAGCGGCGCTTGGCCATGACGGTCGTTTCCATTCTCAATGTGTCGCCCTGAAAGACGGGTTTCGGGAAGACCACATCGGTCATGCCGAGATTGGCAATCGTCGTCCCATGCGTCGTGTCATGCACCGAGATTCCGATCATCAGGCCAAGGGTAAAGAGGCTGTTGACCAGTGGTTTGCGAAACTCGGTTTCGGTCTCGGCATAGTGGTGGTCGAGATGCAGCGCGGCCGGGTTCATGGTCATGGTCGAGAAGAGCACGTTGTCCGTCTCGGTGACCGTGCGCCGAATGGCGTGCTTGAAGACCTGACCTTCCTTGAATTCCTCGTAGTAGAGTCCCGGCATCGTGCGTTCCTGTCCTGTTTTCGCGGACTGTCTCGCTGCCCGCCCTTGGGTTAGGTTATAGCGCCGTCGATCCAGAAAACGAAAAGCGCATAAGGGTAAGGGATGGATTTCAGGTTCAGCGAGGAGCAGCAGGCGATCCGCGACGCGGTGGGACGTGTCTGCACACGCTATGATGACGCCTACTGGCTGAAGCGCGACAAGGAGGGTGGCTTCCCGGACGATTTTGTGCGCGACATCGCGGGCGGCGGCTGGCTCGGGATCGCCATGCCGGAAGCCTATGGCGGCGCGGGCCTCGGCGTGACCGAGGCCGCAATCGTGGCACAGACCATTGCCGAATCCGGGGCGTGCCTCTCCGGCGCCTCGGCCATCCATATCAATCTTTTCGGGCCCATGCCCGTGGTGGTGTTCGGAACCGACGAACAGAAGCAGAAGAACCTGCCGCCGCTGATCAAGGGTGAGGACCGTTGCTGTTTCGGCGTGACGGAGCCCGATGCCGGGCTCAACACAACGGCAATCTCGACCAGGGCCGAGTGGGACGGCAAGGCCTATGTGGTGCATGGCCGCAAGATGTGGACCTCGACCGCGCAGACCGCCAACAAGATCCTGCTGCTGGCGCGGACGACGCCGAAGGAGCAATGCAAAAAGGCGACAGAAGGGCTGTCGCTCTTCTATACCGATCTCGACCGCGGCGGCGCGACGGAGGTGCGCGAGATCGAGAAAATGGGACGCAAGGCCGTCGATTCCAACGCGGTTTTCTTCGACGGATTGCGTGTGCCGAAGGAAGATCTGATCGGCGAGGAGGGCAAGGGCTTTCACTATCTGCTGCACGGGCTCAATCCCGAGCGGGTGCTGATCGGTGCCGAGGCGGTCGGTGTCGGGCGCATCGCGCTGAAGAAGGCGACCGATTATGCGCGGGAACGCGAGGTGTTCGGTCGGCCGATCGGGCAGAACCAGGCGATCCAGCATCCGCTGGCGCGGTGCTGGGCCGAGCTCGAGGCCGCGAACCTGATGGTGTTCAAGGCGGCGGCGCTTTACGACGCCGGCGAGAATTGCGGCGCGGAGGCCAATGCCGGCAAATATCTGGCTGCGGAGGCCGGCTTCCGGGCCTGCGAGACCGCGGTGATGACGCATGGCGGCATGGGTTATGCCCGGGAGTTCCATGTCGAGCGCTATATGCGCGAAATCATGATCGCGCGAATCGCGCCGGTCAGCCGCGAGTTGATCCTCAGTTTCATCGCCGAGCGGGTGCTTGACCTGCCGAAATCCTATTGAGGCGCCTCACATGGTCTTTGAACTTCATGAACGGCTGACGGCTGATTCGTATCGGGTCGCAGATCTGACGTTGTGCCGGGTGCTGCTGATGAACGACCGGCGGTTTCCCTGGCTTATCCTGGTGCCGCGACGCGAGGGCTTGCGCGATTTCGACGATGTGGCGGCGGCCGAGAAGGCGCATTTCCATTCCGAGATCGACCTGGCCTCGGCGGTGCTGCGGCAGGCGACCGCTGCCCACAAGATGAACGTGGCGGCGCTGGGCAACATGGTGCCGCAGCTCCATGTGCATGTCATCGCCCGCTTTTCCGGCGATGCGGCCTGGCCGTCGCCGGTCTGGGGTGTCGGGACAGCGGAGCCCTATGCCGAAACCGAGGCGGCGGCGCTGGCGGCGAAGCTGGCGCAGGCGCTTCACGGTTAACGATTGGTTTAAGACTCGGGTCCTAGTCTTCCGGCGAACGCAAGCGATTCATGCCGGAGCCGGACCCTTGTCCATCGCCCTTGTTGCCGATCCCTCGACTGCCACGCGGCAAGCTGCTGCCGAAATGCTTGAGAGCCTCGGCTTTCAGGTCGTGACGGCCGCTGCCGCCGCTGAAGCATTGTCGCTGACGGAAGAGCTCGCGCCCGATCTGGTGCTGGCCGATGCCCGGCTCGAAACAGCCGATGGGGCGCTGGCGATCGCCGCTATCCGCCGGATCTCAGATGCCTGTTTGATTCATCTTAGCGCCGATGGCGGCGCAGCAGGGGTGCGCGGGGCCATGGACGCCGGCGCGGACGATTATCTGGTGAGGCCTTTCGATATTTCGCTGCTGCGCTTCAAGCTGGCGCAGGCGCGGACAAGGCGGCGGCTACGGCCGCCGGAGGACAAGCCCCGGCTGGTGCAGGACAATTCGCGCAACGCGGCGCCGGTCCTGCGATTTCGGTCTGTTGGCCTTGCTGGTTAATGTGATTACCCGCTATCAGCCGGCAAGTCATTGACAATACTATATGTTGTTAATGGCCCTTGATATTGTATGGGGTGGCCTTGGTCACCTATATGTTGATGTTTCACGTTGAACAATTAACTCAATCGACTGATTTCGTTAATTATTTCTCGTTCTCGGAGCTCCAGCGCTTCAGGTAGTCCAGGCTGCCGATATAGGGCCTGAGGCCCAACAATCCTGCCGTTATTGCCAGCGTCAGCACGATGGCCGGCACGACGGCCAGCGAGTAACGCAGCATCATCTCATCGCCATAGACATAGTCGGTGACCAGCGCAATCGAGGTCGGTCCGAGGCCAAGGCCGATGATCGTGACGACGAAAATCAGCACGGCGGAGGCGAAGCCGCGCATCTGGTTGGGCATCAGCTCCTGCAGGGCCGACGGGCCGGCGCCGGTCGTGAAGGTGGCGAAGAAGGTCGAGGGACAGAGGAGCAGCAGGGCGATCCAGGGATCGTCGAGCAGCGGATAGGCGACCGTGAAGGGAAACGCGGCCAGGCCGGTGAAGGCGCAAACCATCATACGGCCGTTGCGGATGCCCTTGCCGGTCAGGAAATCGCCCATCCAGCCGCCGGCGATGACCCCGGAGGTGCCAAAAATCACGATGATGATGCCGTACCAGAAGCCGGCTTCGGGGTAGGACCAGCCATGGGTGCGGACGAAGAGGGTCGGAATCCAGGCCGCGACGCCATAGGCCATCATGGCCGAGAGCGCGTAGCAGAGATTGAGCGGCACCATGGTGCGCCAGTTTCTGCCCATGTACCCAAAGACTTCCGCGACAGGCACCTCGACCCGGCGGCTGATGCCGTCGGTACCGACCTCCTGCCTGACATGGCCGCGGCGATCAGGTTCGCGCAGCGTCCAGACCCAGAGCGCGACCAGAATGCCGGGCAGGCCGACAACAAAGAAGGTGATCTGCCAGGCAAAGACCTCGCCGAACAGCGGCAGGGTCATGCTGCCGCCTTCCGAGACCAGGGCGATGACCGCGGCGCCGATGATCAGTGCGAGTCCGGCCCCGATATAGACGCCCATGCCATAGACGCCGAGTGCGAAACCCAAGCGTTTCGGCGGAAAATAGTCGGCAATGATCGAATAGGCGGCTGGCGACAACGCCGCTTCGCCGACGCCGACGCCGGCGCGGAAGATGAAAAGCTGCCAGAAGCCGCGCGCGGTGCCGCAGAGCGCCGTCATCACGCTCCAGATGAAGACGCCAAGGGCGATGATATTGACGCGGTGATAGCGGTCGACCAGGCGCCCGATGGGCAGGCCGGCAACACAATAAAAGGCAGCGAAAGCAAAGCCTTGCAGCAGGCTCATCTGGGTGTCGGAGATGCCCAGATCGCGTTTGATCGGACCGACAAGCAGGCTCAGGATCTGACGGTCGATGAAGGAGAAGGTGTAGGCGAGGACCAGCACGGCAACGACGTACCAGCCGTAAATGGCTTTGGGATAAGGCTTTTCGACCACATCCTTTTTCGGATGGTGAAGTTCCTCCTCGACTTCCGCCGCGACGTCGACCTCGGCCATTCCTCATCCCCTCCCTTTGCAGTGCCTTCATGCGCCTTCGGCGCTTTTGAACAAGCTTAACGCTATTGCCGTGATCCGCGCGCGTGAAAAAGCCGGAGTTCTGCCAAAACAGCGATGGCACGGCCCTTGCGACCCGTTCTGCGAGACGTGAAGGGAACGGCCTTATGAGCCTTGTCGAAATCATTGGCGGACCGCAGACGATCCATGCCGCGCTTGTTCATGCAAGCGAGCGGACGGGCGCCGATTTCGACTATCTGCTGAAGACCGCCATGCGCGAGTCGAGCCTGGATCATCAAGCGAAATCAAATACTTCCAGCGCATCCGGGCTGTTCCAGTTCACCGAGCAAAGCTGGCTCGGTACGCTCAAGAAATACGGTGCCGAACTCGGGCTCGGGCAGCACGCGGCGGCGATCAGCCAGACGCCAAGTGGCCGCTATGTCGTGGAAAATGCTGCCGAACGGCAGGAAATTCTTGCCTTGCGGTTCGATGCCAAGGCATCGGCGCTGATGGCGGGGGCCTATACGCAGGAGAGTGCGGGCGTGCTGGAAAACCGTCTCGGACGGTCGACCAGCGAGGGCGAGCTCTATATCGCACATTTCCTTGGCGCGGGCGGCGCGGCGAAGCTGATCTCGGCTGCGGAAGAGACGCCAAGTGCCCGTGCTGACATGCTTTTTCCGGCCGCGGCGGCTGCCAATAAATCGATCTTCTACGACCGCTCCGGACAGGCGCGGAGTGCCGCCGAGGTCTATCAAAACCTGGTCAGCAAGCATGAAAATACCGATGCTTCACAGCAGCAGGCGACAGCCGTACCCCCCCCTCTGTCACGCAACCGTCACAAAACTGTCATAAATCGTCCGGACGGCCATTTCGAGGGACCCTCGAACCGGGCTCAGAAGGGCTATGCGACTCGCGGCGCGGCCGTGTTGTCCCCGGGTTTATCCCCGGCTGCCGCGTCGGGCGGCGCATCGCGCTATGGTGCGCCGCTGAAGCTGACGCCGGCCGTCGTCGAAATCCTGGCATCGCTCGATCCGATCCCGCAGGGCAGCGCGACGCTGCGCGACAGCGAGCGCAGCGAGGAGCGGCGCCAGGAGGCGCGCGCCGAAGAGCGGCGCGAGCGGGCGCGGCTGCTGCCGCATTCCGGTTTCAGCTACGGCTGAGTCCTTCCTCCCGTCTTTCCGCCGACGATTTGCCGCAGCCGCGGCGCTCGGGCATGTCTTGTCTTCGGAGGCCGCAGCGTCCAAGTTTAATATGCATCTTGAATGCATGTTATGGAGACGGCAATGACGGACAATCCTGGCAATCCGCACAAGGATGGCGATGCGCCCGTCACCGACGAGGCCGAGATCGCCTTGCTGGTGCGGACGTTCTACATGCGCATTCGCGCCGATGCGGTGCTCGGGCCGATCTTCGACGGCGTCATCGGGGATGACTGGGAGCCGCATCTTCTCAAGATGATCGACTTCTGGTCGTCGGTGATGCTGACGACCGGGCGCTACAAGGGTCAGCCGATGCGCGCCCATCTGAAGCTCAAGCAGGTGACGCCGGCGCATTTCGAGCGCTGGCTGAAACTGTTCCGCGAGACGGCCGACGCGGTCTGTGCGCCCGAAGCCGCCGACCGTTTCGCCGAAAAGGCTGGCCGTATTGCCGAAAGCCTGCAGATGGGCATGTTCTTCAAGCCGGTCCTGCACGATCCGGAACGCAGGGGTGCCTGTCCCGTTCAGTGACGGGTCAACGGGCGCCGGTCTCCAGTCTTGCCGTGATCCTGTCGAGTTCGCGCCCGAGGGCGGGTGCCAGTGTGCGCGCATAGGTGGCGGTGAAGTGATGGTAATCGCGCCAGACGGTGACGTTGCCGATCACCATGGGGCAGACGCCGTCGGCACAGAAACCATGCGTCATGTCGATCACCGGTACACCGGGATCGTTGCCGAAGGCCGCCGACATCGGATCGGGCAGCGGAAAGGCTTCGATTTCCAGTGCCTGGCAGTCCTGGTCGCGCGCCAGACATTCCGGTGGGTCGAAGGGAAAGCGCGGCGTGTCGCGCAGCACCGCGACCGTGGTTCCCTTGTCATGCAGCGCTGCCGCCGTCCGGCGCAGCGCCGCCACGAGCTGCGGAAAGCGCGCCTCGCGCGTGCCGGCGCCGGCGATCATGTTGTCGGCCGACATGACCAGCAGCACCAGGTCGGGTTTTTCACGCGCGACTTCTTCCAGCATGTTTTCGCCCCAGCGCGGGCAGGAGGGGTCCTTGGCCAGCTTGCCGAGAACCATGGGACAGGCCGATTTCGTATGCGCCGTCATGCGCCAGCGGCGCGCTTCGGCGAGGCTTTCCAGCGCCGGCAGCCAACTCGCGGCATGGGAGTCGCCGATCAGCATCAGGTGAAACCTGCCATCGGCGGCACCATAGCGGCAGGGGCGCGGCGCGTCCTCGTCGAGATCGAGATGACAGCCATTGCCATAGGCCGCTGCCAGATCGTCCAGCACGAAGGCCAGCGGCGGCGCCGCCGGGATGCCTGCGGGCACCGGCACCGCATCGGTGAGGGCGGCGGCACCCGGATGGGTGGCTGCCGTCAGTTCGCCGGGACGCTGAGCGGCGATGACTGCGAAGACGACACCGGCGGCCGCCAGACAGAGCAGGATCGAGGCGAGGCCGCCGGCGAGGCTGCGTGCAATGGCCGGCGATCCAGCGCGGTCGCGAAAGCGGTCTTCGACAAGGCGCTTGGAGAGGGCGGCGAGCAGGATCGACACCGCCGCAAGGGCAAGACCGTCCCAGAGACCCGGCACGTACCCGGTCCATGTCCGATAGAACACGATCAACGGCCAGTGCCAGAGATAGATCGAATAGGAAAGATCGCCGATCCAGACGGCCGGGCGGCTTTCGATCAGACGGTGCGGGGCGAAGCGCGCCGCCGCGCCGCCACCCATGATGACCAGCGCCGTGCCGAGCGTCGGCAGCAGGGCGGTGTAGCCTGGAAAGGCCGTGGCGCCGGAATAGAAGATCGCGGCGACGGCGATGGCGGCAAGACCCAGCGTGACGGCAAGGATCTTCGCGGTCTCGCCGGCGATCGATGCGCGGGTTCCCGCCACGGCCAGCAACCCGCCCAGCGCCAGTTCCCAGAAGCGCGTGTGCGAGACGAAATAGGCGGCTTGCGGCGCATGGATGGTTTCATGGACCGAGAGAGCAAGCGAGACGACAAAGACCGTGCCGAGGGCTGCGCCGAGGGCCGGGCGCAGGCGCCAGCCGCGGCGCAGACAGAGCGCGCCCGTGCCGACCATCATCAGGGGCCAGACGAAATAGAACTGCTCTTCGATCGAGAGCGACCAGAAATGCTGCAGCGGGCTCGGTGCGCTTTCGGCGCCAAGATAGTCGACGGCCTGGGCGGCAAGCCACCAGTTTTCGAAATAGAGGGCACTTGCCACGATCTCGGCGGCGACGCCGCGCCATTGCGAGGGCGGCAGCGTCAGCGTCAGGCCGGCGACCGCGACCAGCACCAGCGTCGAGGCGGGCAGCAGACGGCGGACGCGGCGCGCATAGAATCGCGCAATGCGGATGGTGTTTTCGCGCTCCAGCTCGCCCAGCAGAAGACCGGTGATCAGGAAGCCCGAGACGACGAAGAAGACGTCGACGCCGACATAGCCGCCGGGCATGGCCTGCGGCCAGATATGAAAGACCAGAACCGGCAGAACCGCGACGGCGCGCAGCCCCTGAATGTCGGAACGGAAAGCCGCTGAACTCATGAAGGAGGAAATCCCGTTCGCTGTGCCGCCGGACCCGATGCCAGGGCGCCGTTGTCTGTCATGAGATTGGGCCGAAAAAACGGCGGCCGAGGGGCCGCCGTCTTGCAGGTCCTGCCATTGAGGCTCCGCCTCTCGGGGGCTAAGCGTCGCCTGTCTTGCCCACCTTGTCGAAATCGGACGCGTCGTGGCGCTCGGGGAGCTGGCTTGCCGGATCGCCCCAGCCGCGATTGACCATACGGCCGCGCTTCACCGCCGGACGTTCGGCGAGCTGGTCGGTCCAGCGATTGACGTGCTTGTATTCATGGACGCTGAGGAATTCGCCCGCTTCGTAGAGCAGACCTTTCGCCAGCGCGCCGTACCAGGGCCAGATCGCCATGTCGGCGATCGTGTAGTCGGGGCCGGCGATGTATTCGCTTTCGGCGAGACGGCGGTCGAGCACGTCGAGCTGGCGCTTGACCTCCATCGCGAAACGGTTGATTGCATATTCGCTCTTGAAGGGCGCATAGGCATAGAAGTGGCCGAAGCCGCCGCCGAGATAGGGCGCGGATCCCATCTGCCACATCAGCCATGAATAAACTTCGGCGCGCTTCGTGAGTTCCTTCGGCATGAAGGCGCTGCCGAATTTTTCCGAAAGGTAGAGCAGCATCGCGCCGCTTTCGAAGATGCGCGTCGGCGGGTTGGTGCTGCGGTCCATGAGGGCCGGAATTTTCGAGTTCGGGTTGACGGCGACGAAGCCGGAACCGAATTGATTGCCTTCGGAGATGTTGATCAGCCAGGCGTCGTATTCGGCGCCCTTGTGGCCGGCGGCCAGCAGCTCTTCCAGCATCACCGTCACCTTGACGCCGTTGGGCGTCGCCAGCGAATAGAGCTGGAACGGATGCTTGCCGACCGGCAGTTCCTTTTCGTGCGTCGGACCGGCGACGGGTCGGTTGATCGCGGCGAAGCGGCCAGCATCCTTGTCCCGGTTCCAGGTCCAGACTTTCGGCGGCGTGTATTCTGTGTCGGTCATCGACAGGTTTCCTTGTGTCCGGTTGCCGCGATTTGCGGCGCCGATTGTGCGCGGGCCGAAGCTCAGGCGATGGCGCCGGCCTTGCGAAGGGTTTCGATTTCGGCGTCGGCGAAGCCGGCCGCCTTCAGGGTTTCGACGGTGTGTTCGCCGAGCATCGGCGCCGCGGCGCGCGGGCCTTCGGGATCGGCGCCGGGGAAGCGGATCGGCGAGGCGGGTGCGAGATAGGTGCCTTCGCCGCCTTCCTCCTTCACCTCGACATAGGCGCCGGCCGCATGGGCCTGGGGATCGGCATAGACATCGGCGGGGCGCATCAGCGGTGCCCAGATCATGTCTTCGGCGTCGAGCTTTGCGCGCCAGTATTCAGTGTCGTGCGCGGCAAAGGCCGCATCGAGGATGTCGACCAGTTCGGCGGCATTGGCGCGGCGGACCTTCGGATTGTCGAAGCGCGGATCCTTCTCGAGTTCCGGCTTGCCGATGGCGCGGCAGATCGCGGTCCAGTCGACCGTGCCCTGACGCGGCACGATGACGATCCAGCCGTCCCTGGTGTGAAAGAAATTGTTGAGCGGGGCAATGGTCTCATGGCGCGGCTTGGTCGAACCGAGCTTGCCGTAGCGCAACTGCACCGCGGTGTCGGAGCCGGCCGCGTAGACGCCCGCCCGCAGCAGCGACGCTTCGACGAGACGGCCCTTGCCGGTCTTCTGGCGTTCGAAGATGGCGGCCAGAATACCGCCGACGGTTGCCATGCTGGTGGTGTGGTCGCCGATGCCGGTCCTCAGCGTGGTCGGCTCGGCGCCCTTGACCGTCTGCAGCCAGCCAATGCCGGAGCGGGCATAGAAGGCGGCGATGTCGAAGCCGGGGCGGTCGCGGTCCGGGCCTTCAAGGCCATAACCGGTGACGCTGGCATAGACCAGGCGCGGATTGACGGCGGCCAGAGACCTGTAATCGAGGCCGGCGCGTTCGAGGCCGCCGGGGCGGACATTGGTGATGAAGACATCCGCGTCCTTGACCAGGCGCTTCACGGCCTCGACACCTTCGGGCGTTGCGGTGTTGATGGCCAGGCCCTTCTTGCCGCGATTGTCGAGATCGAAGATCGGGCTGCCCTTGAGGTGGTCGGCGCCCATATTGGCCATGGTGTAGCGCATCGGGCAGCCCGCCAGCGGCTCGATCTTGATCACCTCGGCGCCCCAGTCGGCCAGAATGCCGCCGGCGCCCGGTGCGGCGATATAGGTGGCCATTTCAATGACCTTGAGGCCCTCCAGCATGACTTGCGATCCCCGTTTTCTGCTTTTTTCGATTGGCCCGGATCATCCATGAAACGGCGAAGGAGTCAAAAACCCGCAGGATCATGCCCGTTTGCATTGTCCACAGGCATTAACGTAAACCGCCCGGTAACCAGTTCCGCCTAGGCTCGGGGGTGGATTTGTGCCGGCCCCGAACGGGGCCGGGCGGTCCGCCGATATGGAGCCCGGGGGGCCGGATGAGCGAGAAGAAGCTGACAATCGCGGATGTGGAGCGGCTGCTTTCGGATCCTTCCGAGGATGCGCGGGCCGAAGTTGCCGCCAAGGTCGCCACCCAGTTCACGGACATCGCACTTGCGCCGCGCGAGCGCGAGCTTGCTCATGAAATTCTCGGTTATCTGGTGCATGACGTCGCCGTCAATGTGCGCGAGGCGCTGTCGCGCTGCCTCAACGACGTGCCCAATGCGCCACGCAACATCGTGCTGCAACTGGCGCGCGACATCGACGCGGTTGCCATTCCGGTTCTCGAAATGTCGCCGGTGCTGACCGACGAAGATCTGGTGGGGCTGGTCTATTACGGCAGTCCGGCCAAGCAATCCGCCATTGCCGGGCGGCCGCTTGTCGCCGCGCCGGTTTCGGAGGCGCTTGCGCTGAAGGGCGACCGCGCGGCCGTGCTGCGGCTGATCGCCAATGCCGGCGCGGTGATCAACGAGGAAGCCGCGACGATGCTGGTCGAGCGCTATGCCGACGATGCCGATATCGCTGCGCCGCTGGTGCAGCGGCCGGAACTTCCGGGAACGCTGGTCGAGCGGCTGATCGCGATGGTGTCGGAACAGATGCGCGACTATCTGATCGAACATCATGAAATGGACGGCCGCGTTGCCGCAACGCTGGAAGAACAGGCGCGCGAGCGCACGACAACGGACGCCATCGTGCAGATGAGCGATGCGGCCATTCAAGCCCTTGTGGCCCAATTGATCGAGAACAAGCGCCTGACGGCGACGTTGATCCTGCGGGCGGCCTGTGCCGGCAACATGCGCTTCGTCGAAGAGGCGTTTGCCGCACTGACCAGCGTGCCGCAGGAGCGCATCTGGCGGCTCATTCACGATGTCGGCGCACTGGGCTTTCGCGCCGTCTATGCGCGGGCGGGGATGCCGGAGGCCCTCTATCCGGCCTTCCGTGCCATGCTCGACACGTTTCATGCCGTTCGCAGCAGCGACGGGACGCTCGACCTGCCGTTCTTCCGGCAGCATGTGCTGGAAGGCCTGCGCGAGACCTTCGAGGAGATCGAAGCCGATGATCTCGATGCGATGATCGACAAGCTCGGCCGCCTCGTCGCGCCGGTACCGGCGGTGCGCCGCCAGCACGTCGCCTGAACGGCAACGTTTTCCTTTCTCCCGAAATCGACTAGTTTGCGGCCTTCGATTTCAACGGAGGCCGGCCGATGAGCCATCAGATCAACGACGCTTTCATTTGCGATGCGGTGCGGACGCCGATCGGACGTTACGGCGGATCGCTTGCCGGCGTGCGCGCCGACGATCTCGGCGCGGTGCCGCTGATGGCGCTGATCGAACGCAATCCGGACGTCAAATGGGAGCGGGTCGACGATGTGGTGTTCGGCTGCGCCAACCAGGCGGGCGAGGACAACCGCAATGTGGCGCGGATGTCGTCGCTGCTGGCGGGACTGCCCGAAACAGTGTCGGGCAGCACGATCAACCGGCTTTGCGGGTCGGGCATGGATGCAGTCGGTACGGCGGCGCGGGCGATCAAGTCCGGCGAAGCCGCGCTGATGGTCGCGGGCGGCGTCGAGAGCATGTCGCGGGCGCCGTTCGTGATGGGCAAGGCCACCAGCGCCTATTCGCGCGATGCGCAGATATACGACACGACGATCGGCTGGCGTTTCGTCAATCCGCTGATGAAGCGGCAATATGGCGTCGACTCGATGCCGGAGACGGCCGAGAACGTGGCCGAGGATTTCCAGATTTCCCGCGCCGATCAGGATGCGTTTGCGTGGCGCAGTCAGCAAAAGGCCGGCCGCGCCATGGAAGAGGGCCGTTTCGCGCAGGAAATCGTCCCGGTGACCATCGCCGGCCGCAAGGGCGAGACGGTGGTCGACCGGGACGAACATCCGCGCCCCGAGACGACGCTCGAGGCGCTCGGTAAATTGCCCGCGCCCTTCCGCGAGGGCGGCAGCGTGACGGCCGGCAATGCGTCGGGCGTCAATGACGGCGCCTGCGCGTTGATCCTCGCTTCAGCGGATGCGGCCGAGGCGCATGGGCTGCGCCCACGTGCGCGGATCGTCGCGATGGCGACGGCCGGCGTGCCGCCGCGCATCATGGGCATCGGCCCGGCGCCGGCGAGCCGCAAGGCGCTCGAAAAGGCCGGTCTGAATATCGGCGATATCGATGTCATCGAACTCAACGAGGCATTCGCCAGCCAGGGGCTTGCGGTGATGCGCGATCTCGGGCTCGCCGACGATGCCGAACATGTCAATCCGAATGGCGGCGCAATCGCGCTCGGCCATCCGCTGGGCATGAGCGGGGCGCGGCTGGTGACGACGGCGATGTACGAACTGGAGAAGCGCGGCGGGCGCTATGCGCTGTGCACCATGTGCATCGGCGTCGGGCAGGGCATCGCCATGGTGATCGAACGGGTGTGAACGACGTTTTGTGAACCGGCTTTCTCTTCCTCCTCCTGAAGGAGGGACGAAATCTGCGGACCGCAGCGTGGAGAATTTCGGGCGGGGTCGCGACGCATACGGTCGGTTCCTTCGTCGGCAGTGCGCATTGCATGCAACGCTTTCCCCCGCCCCGAAAAATTCTTCGCTTTCGCTCGAATTTTTCGACCCGCCCCCCAGGGCGGGTGGGAAGAGTGGCCAGGCTGTTGCGCTAAAAGCCCAGCGCCAGCTGGACGAAGCTCGGCCGGGTGACGAGTCCCGCCGGTGCGCGGGGACGGCGGATGCGGCGCGGACGCGGCGCGGGGGCCGGCGGTGCTGCGGTTTTTGCCGGTGCCGGTTTCGCTGCCGCCGGCCGGGGTTTGCGGCTGCGCGGCTTGCGGAGCTTCGCCACCAGATGACGGTCGGGGGAAAGACAGACCCGGTCGATGCGCCAGGCAACGGCGCGGACTTCCTCGCCCGGAACATGGAAGTCGAGTTCGTCCCATGACATCAGGATGCCGGTGTCGGCTGTCGGCATGGCGGCGTAAGCCGGCGCTTCTTCCGGGATTTCGGGCGCCGCCGGTTCGACCTGCAGTGTCATGGTCTCGTCCGGCGCCGTTTCGGCGGCCGGTTCCGGAGGTTCGGGCGTAGCCGCCTCGGCCTGCAATATCGCCATGTCTTGCGGCGCCGTATCGGTGACCGGTTCCGGCGCCGGCGTTTCCGCGGGCATGGCGATGGCGGATGGCTCTTCCTCGATCGGGTTGGTCAGCAGCAGAACATCCTCGTCGGCTGCGCCGTCGTCGCCGGGCGTCGCTTCCGGTTCGGCGGGCCGTTCGACGACGGGGCGGCGTTTCGGCGCGGTCCAGCCGGTCAGCTCGGCCAACGGAACGGGACGGCAGATATGGGCGCCCTGCGCGGCGGTGAAGCCGAGCGCGGGCAGAGCGGCCAGGGTCGTCTCGTCCTCGACGCCGACGGCGGTTGCCTCGAGGCCGCGCGAGGCGGCCAGGGCGACGCGGCGTCCGACAAAGCCGAGGCCGGCATGACGCAGACGGCCGGCGAACTGGATGATGGCGGTGCCGCCGATCTTGATCTCGTCGAAGCAGTCACGGTTGACGACATCGTCGGGGACGATGACCGCGCCGCCGCCATCGAGCGCGGTGCGGAAACCGAGGCGGCGCAATTCGCGGATGATGTCGCCGGCGGTTTCGCCATGACGGGCAAAGGCGCCTTCCGGCACTTCGAGCGTCAGCTGCGACGGGTCGATGCCGCGCTCGCCCAGGATGCCGTCGAGATCGCCAGGCAGGCGGCGGTCGGCGAGGTCGGCTGCGCCGAGATTGATCGAGAGCGGCCAGTCGCAGCCGGCCGCCTGCCATTCGACCATCGCATCGGCCGCGGCTGACGCGACGTAACGCGTCAGTTCGCCGCTGCGTTCGCGGCGTTCGAAGAAGGCGAGGAAGAGTCCGGGCGGCAAGAGACCGAAGTCGGGATGATTCCAGCGGATATAGGCTTCTGCGCCCAGCGCCGCGCCGGTTTCGAGCGCGATCTTCGGCTGGCAGACCAGAAAAAGATGGCGGGCCTCGAAAGCGAGGTCGATGTCGCGGTTGGTCAGGCGAAAGGAACTGCTGTACATCTCATTCCCGGACGGTGCGCATTCTGCGTCATGTCCAGCCTCGCAGGGTGTATCTTTCCGAGTGCTTAACCGGCGCGGGCGAGCGGCCAACAAGGTCGCCAAAAGATAAAAACAATGCTTCGAATTGAAGCGAATGGGAGTGCGAAAATGACCCAACCGGCAGCAAACGGGCTGATTCCGGCCGCGACGATCCTGCTTGTGCGCGACAGCGCGGAGGGGATCGAGGTTTTCATGGTGGTGCGGCATCACCAGATCGATTTTGCCAGCGGCGCGCTGGTCTTTCCCGGCGGCAAGGTGGACGCGCTGGACCGTGCCGAAGGCGTGCGCGGGCGCTTCGACGGCGGCGAGGGGCTGGACGACTGGGAATTCTCGATGCGGGTGGCGGCCATCCGCGAGGCTTTCGAGGAGTCCTCGGTGCTGCTGGCGCGCGAGGAGCGGACCGGCAAGGTCGTCGACGCGGGGCGGCTGAAGGCGCTCGATCCCTATCGCGATCCGCTCAACCGGGGCGAGATCGGGATCGCCGATTTTCTCGAACGCGAGGGCTTGCGGCTGGCCGGCGACATGCTGACGCCGTTTGCGCACTGGATCACACCCAACATGATGCCGAAGCGTTTCGACACGCGCTTCTATGTGGCGGCGGCGCCGGAGGATCACCTGGCCGTGCATGACGGGCACGAGTCGGTCGACTCGGTGTGGATCCGGCCCGAGATCGCGCTGAAGGAAGCCGAGGCCGGGACGCGGACCATCATCTTCCCGACACGGATGAATGTGGCCAAGCTCGGCTACAGCCCGAACGTCACGGCGGCGATCGAGGCGGCGCGGGGCGCGCCGGTGGTCACGGTCGAGCCGGTGGTGACCAAGAACGAGGCGGGCAAGCCGGTGCTGCGGATTCCGGCGGAGGCGGGCTATCCCGTCACCGAGGAACCGCTGGAAGCGGTGGCCAATGTGGCCAAGCCGAAGGCTTAGGGTTTTCGCTCGTCACTGACCTTCCACCCTCCCCCAAGGGGTGGGTGGGAAGAAAAGGAATCGTCAGGACTTCAGTACAAGAACTGTTCGGTCAGGATGCGTTCGTCGAGCGAGTGGTCGGCATCGAAGAGCATCAGCAAGTCGATCGAGGCATCTTCCTCGACCTCGACGTCGCGCACCGAACGGAATTCGGTGTGGTCGGCGACGGCGCTGACCGGCCGCTTGTCGGCCTCGAGAATCTCGAAGCGGACCTTCGCGCGATGCGAGAGCAGGGCGCCGCGCCAGCGCCGCGGGCGGAAGGCGCTGATCGGCGTCAGCGCCAGCAGCGCCGCGTCGATCGGGACGATCGGGCCCTGGGCCGAGAGGTTGTAGGCGGTGGAGCCCGCCGGCGTCGCCACCAGAACGCCGTCGCAGATCAGTTCCTCCATGCGCGTCTTGCCGTCGATCGAGATGCGGATCTTGGCCGCCTGAAAGGTTTCGCGCAGCAGCGAGACTTCGTTGATGGCCAGCGCCTCGCGCTTCTCGCCCGAGGCGAGCGTCGCCTTCATGCGCAGCGGGTGCAGCGTGGCAAGCTCGGCGGCCTCGAGCCGTTCATGCAGATCGTTGTCGCGATATTCATTCATCAGGAAGCCGACCGAGCCGCGGTTCATGCCGTAGATCGGAAGGCGGCGCGCCATATGCGCGTGCAGCGTCTGCAGCATCAGTCCGTCGCCGCCCAGCGCGACGATGACATCGGCCTTGTCGGGGGAGACGTCGCCATAGCGGGCGGCCAGCGCCCGGCGTGCGGCCTGGGCCTCGGGCATGTCGGTCGCCACGAAGGCGATCTTTTCGAATTTCATCGCGCTATCCCGGAGGCTTTTGTCCGATGAGGCGGCATAATGGCCGCAGAGACAAGGAGGTAAGCCCATGAGCGCCGATACGCAAGAAGGAGAATTCGTCTTTGTCTACACGACGCTGCCATCGGCGGCGGCGGCCGAGACGCTGGGCCGGGCGCTGGTGGAGGCGCGGCTGGCGGCCTGCGTCAACATCCATCCGGGACTGCGGCCGGTCTATGAATGGGGCGAGGAGGTGGTGGTGGAGGACGAGGCGGCGGTCTTCATCAAGACGCGGGCCGTGCTGGCCGACGCGGTGATGGCGACGGCACGCAAGCTGCACCCCTATGAAGTGCCGGCGCTGCTGGTGCTGCCGATCCTTCAGGGCAATGCGGATTATCTCGACTGGGCGCGGCGGCAGACGAAGGGGTGAGGGGAAGTGCAGCGTGGTGAATCCGGTTATGCGCTGAGATTCGACGCTTACGTTCGGGGTTCAAAAAGGTCCATCGGACCTTTTTGTTCGCTTTGCGAAACACCCCTCACCCCCAAAATTTGCCTTGCAAATTTTGACCCTCCCCCAAGGGGCGGGTGGGAAGAAAGGACTGCGGCGGAATCTTCAGCCGCCGGTCAGCGACATGTGGCGGGCAACGGCCGGGCCGCGATGGTCGCGGTCGATGACGAAGTCGTGGCCTTTCGGCTTGCGGGAGATCGCCTCGTCGATGGCGGCGCCGAGCAGATCGTCGGCGGTGCTGGCGCGGACCGGCGCGCGCAGATCGGCGGCGTCTTCCTGGCCGAGGCACATATAGAGCGTGCCGGTGCAGGTCAGGCGGACGCGGTTGCAGCTCTCGCAGAAATTGTGGCTGAGCGGCGTGATCAGGCCGAGGCGGCCGCCCGTTTCCCTGACGCGGAGATAGCGTGCGGGGCCGCCGGTGCGGAAATCCGTTTCGTCGAGCGTCCAGCGCGCGGCCAGCGTGCGGCGGACTTGCGAGAGCGGCAGGTATTGATCGGTACGGTCGCCGTCGATGTCGCCCATCGGCATGGTTTCGATCAGCGTGATGTCGTGGCCTTCCCCATGCGCCCATTCGATCAGCGCGGGGATTTCGGCCTCGTTGACACCTTTCAGGGCGACCGTATTGATCTTGATCTTCAGGCCGGCGCGCCTTGCGGCCTCGGTGCCGTCAAGCACCTGGGGCAGGCGGCCCCAGCGGGTGATGTCGGCGAAGAGATCGGGCTTCAGCGTGTCGAGCGAGACGTTGATGCGGCGGATGCCGGCGGCGTGGAGATCGTCCGCGTAGCGCGCCAGCTGGCTGCCATTGGTGGTCAGGGTCAGTTCGTCGAGCGCGCCGGTTTCGAGATGGCGGCCGAGGGCGCGGATCAGCGTCATCACATCGCGGCGGACCAGCGGCTCGCCGCCGGTCAGGCGGAGCTTGCGGACGCCCTTGTGGATGAAGGCCGAACAGACGCGGTCGAGTTCTTCCAGCGTCAGCAATTCGGGCTTCGGCAGGAAGTTCATGTGCTCCGACATGCAATAGACACAGCGGAAGTCGCAGCGGTCGGTCACCGAGACGCGCAGATAGGTGACTGCCCGGCCGAAGGGGTCGATCATCGGCGGTGCGGCCGGGGAAAGAGGGCGGTCGAGGTCCATGACCGGAATATAGCATCGGGTCAGTCGGATTTCGCCCCCTGAATGCAAGGGGTTTTGCGGGGTCGCCGGGCGGGGTAGCCTCCCGGTCCGGAAGATCAAGGGGAGCGGCCGATGGTGGCGGAAGACGTGCGTTACATTCTGTCGATCGATCAGGGGACGACCAGCACCAGGGCGCTGCTCTTCGATGCGTCGGGCTCGCCGATGCGGGTCCGGCAGAAGGAATTGCGGCAGATATTTCCGCAGGACGGCTGGGTGGAGCATGACGCGGCCGAAATCTGGGCGGCGGTGCTGGAGGTCTGCCGCGGCGTGCTGACGGGCGGCACGACGGCGGCCAATATCGCGGCCATCGGGATCACCAACCAGCGCGAGACGACGGTGCTGTGGGAGCGCGCGACCGGTAAACCGCTCTACAACGCCATTGTCTGGCAGGACCGGCGGACCGCGGCGCTCTGTGCCAAGCTCAAAGGCGAGGGCAAGGAGCCGGTCGTGCAGGCCAAGACCGGGCTGCTGCTCGACCCTTATTTCTCCGGCACCAAGCTCGCCTGGCTGCTCGACAATGTGCCGGAGGCGCGCAAACGCGCGGCCAAGGGCGAGCTTTGCTTCGGCACCATCGACTCGTGGCTGATCTTCAACCTGACCGGCGGCAAGCGCCATGTGACCGACGCGACCAATGCCTCGCGGACGCTGCTCTTCAACATCGACAGGCAGGACTGGGACGCCGAAATCCTCGGCTGGTTCGATGTTCCCAAAGCAGTGCTGCCGGAGGTGCTCGACTGCTGCGCCGATTTCGGCGTGACGGCGAAGGATCTCTTCGGTGCCGAAATTCCGGTGGCGGGGGTCGCGGGCGACCAGCAGGCGGCGACGGTGGGGCAGGCGTGCTTCGAGCCGGGGCTGATGAAGTCAACCTATGGCACAGGCTGTTTCGCGGTGGTCAACACCGGCGCGCGGCGCGTCGAGAGCCAGAACCGGCTGCTCGGCACGGTCGCTTACCGGATCGGCGGCAAGACGACCTATGCGCTGGAAGGCTCGATCTTCATGGCCGGCGCCATCGTGCAGTGGCTCAGGGACGAGATGAAGCTGGTCGACAGTTCGGCCGAGAGCGAGGAGATGGCGCGCGAGGCCAATCACAACAGCCAGGCCGTGCTGGTGCCGGCCTTCACCGGGCTCGGCGCGCCCTATTGGGAGCCCGATGTGCGGGCGGCGCTGTTCGGCATGACGCGCGACACGGGCGCCAAGGAAGTGGTGCGGGCGGCGCTTGAAAGCGTGTCGTTCCAGACGCGCGACCTGATGGACGCGATGGGGGCCGACATGACGGCGGCAGGACTGACAAGTCCGCAGGCGCTCAGGGTCGATGGCGGGATGGTGGCCAACAACTGGTTCATGCAGAACCTGACCGACATTATCGGGCGGCCGGTGGAGCGGCCGGAAGTGACCGAGACGACGGCGCTGGGGGCTGCCTATCTGGCGGGCATGCAGGTGGGTTTTTACGGCGACATGGAAGATGTGGCGCAGCACTGGCGGCGCGAACGCGGCTTCGAGCCGGAGATGGCCGAGAGCGAGCGGGCGGAGCGCTACGGGCGGTGGCAGGCCAGTGTGAAGCGGGTGATCGGGTGAGGCGCGCGGCGGCCGCTTTCGCGCTATAGTCCTGCGCAAGAACGTGATCCCGGGAGGATGACATGGCTTCGGATGAACTCATTCAAAAGCTGACTTCGGCGCTGGGCCCGCAGGGCGTGCTGACGGGGAAGGACGCCGAGGAGAAGGCGCAGGGCGGCTGGAGCAAGCTTGGCGTGCCGGCGGCGGTGCTCAGGCCCGCATCGACCGAGGACGTGTCGAAGGCGTTGAAGCTTTGCCATGCGGCCGGTGAAGCCGTGGTGCCGTGGGGCGGCAAGACGGGGCTTGTCGAGGGCGGCGAGGCGCAGGGACATATCGCGCTGTCGCTCGAACGCATGAACAGGATCGAGGAGATCGACGCTGTCGGCGGGACGATGAGCGTCGAGGCGGGCTGCGTGTTGCAGACGGTCTGCGAGGCGGCGGACGCGAAGGGCCTGATGTTTCCGCTCGATCTCGGCGCGCGCGGCTCGGCGACCATCGGCGGGAATATCTCGACCAATGCGGGTGGCAACCGCGTGATCCGCTACGGGATGACGCGCGACATGGTGCTGGGGCTCGAGGTTGTGCTGGCGGACGGCACGGTGATGACCTCGATGAACAAGCTGATCAAGAACAATGCCGGTTACGACCTCAAGCAGATGTTCATCGGCTCGGAAGGGACGCTCGGCGTCGTGACGCGGGCGGTGCTCAGGCTGCGGCCGAAGCCGTCGTCGCAGGATACGGGGTTTGTCGCGGTCGAGAGTTTCGAGGCGCTGCCGAAATTCCTGCGGCATATGGAGCGGGCGCTGGGCGGGGCCTTGTCGGCCTTCGAGGTGATGTGGGAGGATTTCTACAAGCTCGTCACCAGTGAGCCTGCCAAGGGGCGACCGGTGATCGCGCATGGGCATCCCTATTATGTGCTGGTCGAGTCGCTGGGCGGCGACCAGGAAGCCGACAGCGCGCGCTTCGAGGCCGCGATGATGGCGGCGCTGGAAGAGGGCATGATTTCCGATGCCGTGATCGCCAAGAGCCAGGCCGAGCGCGATGCGATGTGGGCCTTGCGCGACGATGTGGGGCAGGTGGTGCACACCTATCCGATGTTCACCTTCGACGTCAGCCTCAAGATCGCCGACATGGAGAGCTATATCGGCGAGGTGAAGAATGCGCTGGCGGCGAAATGGACCGGCAGTTCGCTGATGGTGTTCGGGCATCTGGGCGACGGCAATCTGCATGTCATTCCGGGGCGCTTTCCGGATGCGGGCCCCGAGACGCGGCGCGGCGTCGAGGCGATCGTCTATGGCGAGTTGCGCGAGCGGGACGGATCGGTTTCGGCCGAACACGGGATCGGGCTCGAGAAACGGCCTTATCTCGACTGGTCGCGCAGCGCGGAAGAAGTGGCGCTGATGCGGCTCTTGAAGCGCACGCTCGATCCGAAGAACATCCTCAATCCCGGAAAGGTGCTGGCGCCGGTTCCACAGGCGAAGGCGGCGGAATAGGGTCGCGTTTGCGGAGTGCCGCCTTGCATGGCAGACTGACCGGAACAGAGAATCCGGTTTTTCAAGCATGCGAAGGAAGGCGGGCCCCATGTCGGTGGCGGAAGATTTCAGTGGCGCTTCGGTGCGCAAGCAGGTGTCGGCGGAGGAATGGCAGGTGCGCGTCGATCTTGCCGCGACCTACCGGCTTGTCGCGCATTACGGCTGGAGCGACCTCATCTACACGCATATTTCGGCGCGCGTGCCGGGGCCCGAACATCACTTCCTGATCAATCCCTATGGCATGAGCTTCGACGAGATCACCGCGTCGAGCCTCGTCAAGGTCGATCTCGACGGCAATATCGTCATGCCGACCGATTATGCGGTCAATCCGGCGGGCTTCACCATTCACAGCGCGGTGCATATGTCGGTGCCGGATGCCAATGCGGTGATCCATACGCATTCGGATGACGGCGTCGCGGTGTCGGCGCAGGCGGACGGGCTGTTGCCGCTCAGCCAGACCGCGATGATCGTGCTCGAAGACCTCGCCTATCACGATTACGAGGGCATTGCGCTCGAACATGACGAGCGCGAGCGGCTGGTGCGCGATCTCGGCAACAAGCATTGCATGATCCTGCGCAATCACGGGTTGCTGGCGGCGGGCGCGAGTTGTCCCGACGCTTTCCTCAGGCTTTATTTCCTGGAGCGGGCCTGCACGATGCAGGTGCGCGCGCTTTCGGGCGGCGTCAAGCTCACCATGCCGAACCAGGGCGTGCCGGAGAAGACCGCCGAGCAGGGCATGTTCCACAAGAAGCACGGCATCGGCAATCTCGCCTGGCCGGCGCTGCTGCGCACGCTCGACCGGATCGATCCGTCCTACCGGCACTGACCCGGCCCGCGCGCGCATTGGCGAATTTCATTTGCGGGGCTGATGCCGGCAGGCCATCGGCGCCGCTTCATCAATCGGTATCAGAAGAGGTCCGTTCATGGTCAAGTTCGGTGTGGGACAACCGGCGCGTCGCGTCGAGGATCTGCGGCTGATCACCGGCGAGGGACGCTATGCGGACGACGTGTCGCTGCCGGGACAGGCGCATGCCTATATGGTGCGCTCTCCACGCGCGCATGCGCTGATCACGCATATCGACACGACCGACGCAAAGGCGGCGGCGGGTGTGCTCGCGGTCTATACCGGCGCCGATGCCGAAGCGGCCGGGCTCGGCACCGTCTATTCGCCGGCGGCCGACATGCTGAAGAACAGGGACGGGACGCCGATCTTCAAGACGGTTCGCAACCTCATCACGCGAACCCATGTCCGCCATGTCGGCGACACGGTGGCCGTCGTCGTCGCCGAGACGGCGGCGCAGGCGCGCGACGCAGCCGAACTTCTGATCATCGATTATGAGGACCTGCCGGCGGTTGCCGATACGGCGGGGGCCATTGCGCCCGGGGCGCCCGTGATCTGGGAGGAGAACGGCAGCAATCTCGCCTATGACTGGTCGATCGGCAAAGCCGATCAGGTCGCAGAGGCGATGAAGGCGGCGCATCATGTGACCCGCATCAAGCTCGTCAACAACCGGATCGTCGTCGCGGCGATGGAACCGCGCGCGGCGCTCGGGAACTACGATGCGGAACGCGATCACTACACGCTCTATACGGCGAGCCAGGGCGTGCACGGGATGCGCAACAATATCGCGCTGCATTCGCTGAAAATCCCGGTCGAGAAGCTGCGCGTGATCACCGAGGATGTCGGCGGCGGCTTCGGCATGAAGACCTTCGTCTATCCCGAATATCCGCTGGTGCTGTTCGCCTCGAAGATGCTGGGGCGGCCGGTCAAGTGGGTCGGCGACCGCTCCGACAGTTTCGTCACCGACAGCCAGGGGCGCGACCATGTGACCGAAGCGGCGCTGGCGCTCGACAAGGACGGGAAAATCCTCGCCGTCGAGGTCGATACCATCGCCAATCTCGGTGCCTATCAGAGCCAGTTCGGGCCTTTCATTCCCTCGCTCGCGCCGCGCGGCATGCATGTCGGCGTCTACATGGTGCCAGCGCTCTATAATCACGTGCGCGCCGTCTACACCAACACCGTGCCGGTGGACGCCTATCGCGGCGCCGGGCGGCCGGAAGCCTCCTATGTCATCGAAAGGCTGATGGAAAAGGCGGCAAGAGAGATGGGCATGTCGCCCGCCGAATTGCGCAAGCGCAATTTCGTGCCGCAAAGCGCGATGCCGCTCAATGCACCGCCATCGCTGCCTTTCGATTCCGGAAATTTCGAATTCAATCTCGACGATGCGATGAAGCGCGCCGACTATGCGGGCTTCGAGGCGCGACGCGCGGCGGCGGCGAAAGACGGCAAGCTGCGCGGCATCGGCATCAGCTACTATGTCGAGCGTACGGCGGCCGGCATGAGCGACTATGCGCGCATCGCCGTCGATGGCGCGGACGGCATGGTGCATGTCTGGACCGGCCAGCAGACCAACGGGCAGGGCCATGAGACGGTCTGGACGCAGCTGATTTCGTCGCGGCTCGGCGTCGATGCCGAGAAGATCAAGGTGCATCTCGGCGACAGTGACATCTTGCCAGGCGGTGCCGGCACTGGCGGCTCGAAGGCGCTCTATCTCGCCAATGGCGCGATGGCGGATGCTTCCGACAAGCTGATCGAGAAGGGGCGCGAGATCGCGGCCAACGAGCTCGAGGCGGCGAAGGCCGATATCGAATATCGCGGTGCCGATGGCCAGCCGGTCTTCGCGGTGGCGGGAACCGACAAGACGATCGACCTTTTTGCGGTGGCGCGCATCGCGGCGACACAGGCCGATCTCGGTGCGCTTGCGGGCGACGGCGAATACAAGCAGGACAAGAACACGTTTCCCAACGGCGCCCATATCTGCGAGGTCGAGATCGATGCCGAAACCGGGCAATTCCGTATCGTCAAGTTCACGGCAGTCGACGATTTCGGGCAGATCATCAATCCGCTGATCGTGGCGGGACAGGTGCATGGCGGCATCGTGCAGGGGCTCGGCCAGGCGATGGGCGAGCATGCGCTCTACGATGCATCGGGGCAGCTCGTGACGGGGTCCTTCATGGATTACTGGATGCCGCGGGCCGACGATGTGCCGTCATTCGATGTCAGCTACAACGAGTTCCCGGCGCTATCGAACGAGCTCGGCGTCAAGGGGGCGGGCGAGGCCGGCACGGTCGGCGCGCCGGCAGCCTTCATCAATGCGGTGATCGATGCGCTGAAGCCTTACGGCATCGAGGAGATCGACATGCCGGTGACGCCGTTGAAGCTCTGGCAGATCATCGAAGGCGGGCGCAAGGCGGCGGAGTAGGCCGGGCGGCGGCACAAAATCTCCACAAAGAGCGTCCGGATTTATTGACATTTTGTCATTTCGGGGCAACGCTTTCTCCATGATCACGGAGGAAACGGGTTCCGGGACCCGAGAAGCCGCAGAAGCGGCCGTCCTGGGAGATGACGAAAAGATGCAGGCGCCCATTGCCGGGAAGGCGGAGGGCGGTGTGTCGGGTGCCGCGCGGCGCAAGCTTGAAAGCCGCCGCAAGCTGATGGCCGCGGCGCGCAAGCTGTTTGTCGAGCGCGGCTATCACGAGACGCGCCCGCAGGATATTTCGCGCGAGGCCGGTGTTGGCCACGGCACGTTCTATCTCCATTTCGAAGACAAGCTCGATTGCTTCCTGGCCTTCACCGAGGAGGCCGCCAACGAGCTCGAAGTCTTTCTGCAGAATCACCTTGCCCGTGCCAGCTCGCTCGAGGACGGCATTCGCGAAATCCTGCTGGCGATCTTCGAGTATTCCGATGCCAATCCCGGCGTTCTGGCGGCGACACTGACCGATGTCAGCGTGCTCTCGAAGGGCGATACGGGCCGGAAGATGCCGGCCGACCGCTGGGCCGAGGGCTGGATCGCAGCGCTGGAGCACTGGAAAGCGGATGGCGAGGCCGTTGCCGATCTCGACACAAGGCTTGCCGGATATCTCATTGTCGGTGCGATCAAGCAGGGCGGGGCCTATGGCTTCCGTCAGAAGCTCGAACGCGATGTGCTGATTGACGGCATGGCCCGGCTTTTCATTCGTGCCCTGAAAAAATAGCGACAACATGAAAGCGGCCCGCAAAAGAGGCCGGACCGGAGGAGGCGAAATGACAAGGCTCTCATACACGCGAGACGAGCTGATGGCTTCGCACGAATATGCGCGGCCGCACGAAGAGGTCGGCTACAGGCTGCATGGTGGATTCGATGCCACCGGCACCTATATCTCGCCACGTGTGCTGCATCGCTGGCCGGCTGTGCGGGCATGGGCCGCCGCGCTGGAAGCGCGCGGCTATCCGCTGATCGACGCGACGGTGCAACTTCTGAAGCGCGGCAACTACCCCAACATCCCGCAAGAGAAGCTCCTCCTCGCGCACGGTATCGGCCAACCGTTCTGGAACTCGCTGACGATCACCGGCGTGATCGAGGCGCGGGGAAAACTCCTTTGCGAACTTCAGGCACCCGATTTCCAGACGATCATCGAAGAGGATATTTCGCAGACCTGCACCGGGCATCTGCACAAGGGATTGCTTTATGCGCATGGCGCCGATGAGGGCGGCGATCCCGCCGCGCCCGAATTCGGTGCGCATGACCAGATGTGGTTTGCCGCGCGCGACCTCTGTTTCGGCAAGGACCGCTATCCCGTGCCCGAGATTCCCGAGAGTATCGGACGACCGGATACCGGCCGCCTGATGCCACAGCTTCCGGCCGGCTTCGAGCAGCTGATCCTGCTGCTGATGAACGTGCTGATGATCGAGGTGAGAGCCGAAAGCTTCTTCTCGTTCTGTTGTCAGATCATGCGCGACCCGGCGGCTTTCCCCGACCGCCGCGAAGCGGCGGCACTTGCCGCCGAGATGGTTGAGCGTATCCGGACCGATGAAGCCATTCATGTCGGCTACCTGCAGACGGCAATCTCCGAGATGCGCAGCTTCACCTTCAAGGGTGTCGACGGGTCGCGTGTCAAGGGCAGCGACCTGATCGACCCGATCTGGGAGGGCATGGTGTACTGGCATGCCGTGACCCAGGCCGATTTCTCGCGCGAACAGACGCGGGAAGCGATTCGCACCGGGTTGACGAAGGTGCCGGAGGGTGCCCGGCTCTTTGCCGAGTTCGATGCGCTCGACGATATCGCGAGGGCCGCGTGATGCAGGAGCTGCAAGGGAAGACCGCCTTCATTACCGGCGGCGCCAGCGGCATCGGATTTTCAATGGCGCGGGCCTTTGGCGCGGCGGGCATGAATGTCGTGCTGGCCGACATCAATGAGGACGATCTCGGTGCGGCTGTCGACGAACTGAGGGAGCGGCAGATCAAGGTGGCCGGCGTTCGCTGCGACGTCGCCGACCGCAAGTCGCTGGAGCAGGCCGCCGACGAAACGGTTGCGGCGTTCGGCAAGGTTCACGTCGTCTGCAACAATGCCGGCGTCGGTGCGGGCGGTGCCATCGGCACGCTGAAGCCCGGCGACTGGGACTGGACGATTGCCGTCAATCTCATGGGCGTCGTTTACGGAACGGAAGCGTTCCTGCCGCATATCCGTGCCCATGGCGAGGGCGGTCATTTCGTCAACACGGCATCGATGGCCGGACTCATTTCCATTCCCGGCATGGAACCCTACACGGCGTCGAAATATGCGGTCGTCGGCATGTCGGAAGGGTGGGCGGGGCAACTGGCGCCGGAGAATATCGGTGTGTCGGTGCTGTGTCCCGGTTTCGTCCGGACGCGCATTCACGAAAGTGCCAGGGCGCGGCAGGATCGCTTCGGGCCCGCCGCTGACGAGCGCGATCCCGAACGTGTCGAGGCGGCCAGACAACTCATTCTCGGCGGCCTCGACCCCGAACGCGTTGGTGCGCGCGTGGTGGAGGCGGTGCAAGCCGGCGAACTCTATATCTTCACGCATCCCGACATGGCGCCGCTCTTCGCCGAGCGTGCCCGCAATATCGAAGCCGCTTTCTTGCGGGCCAGCGAGAGCCCGGCCCTTGCCGGTGCGGTCTACAAGACACCCGATCAGATCAAGGTATTCGACTGAAGAAAAGCAAGAACAAGGGAGATGCGTCATGCGTTTCGGCATTTTCTATGAGCATCAGTTGCCGCGGCCCTGGAACGACGGCGATGAGTTGAAGCTTTTTCAGGATGCCCTCGATCAGGTCGAACTTGCCGACCGGATCGGCATCGATCACGCCTGGGAAGTCGAGCATCATTTTCTCGAAGAGTATTCCCACTCCTCGGCGCCCGAGGTCTTTCTGGCCGCGTGCTCGCAACGGACCAGGAATATCCGGCTTGGACATGGCATCACGCTGATGCCGCCGAACTACAATCACCCGGCACGCGTCGCCGAGCGCATTGCGACGCTCGATCTCGTTTCGAACGGGCGTGTCGAATGGGGCACGGGCGAGAGTTCGGCATTGCTCGAACTTGGCGGCTACAACGTGCCGGTCGATCAGAAGCGCGATCAGTGGCGCGAAGCCGTGGAACAATGCGCCAACATGATGGCGATGGATCCCTATCCCGGCTACGAAGGCAAGTATTTCTCGATGCCTTGCCGCAATGTCGTGCCGAAGCCTGTGCAGCGACCGCATCCGCCGCTATGGGTTGCCTGCTCGAACCGCGAGACGATCAAGCTTGCGGCACGGCTCGGCATCGGGGCGCTCACCTTCGCCTTTGTCGATCCGGCGGAGGCCAAGCAATGGGTCGACGATTATTATCGCATTTTCAAGGAAGAGGCCGTGCCGATCGGCCGTGCCTGCAATCCCAATGTCGCCATGGTGACGGGTTTCTCGTTGAACAAGGATGCCGAGGAAGCCAAGCGCCGCGGCATGGACGGTTTCCGCTTCTTCGGCTACGCGCTGGGGCATCACTACATTTTCGGTGAGCACAAGCCGGGCCGGACCAACATCTGGGAAGCCTTCGAGAAGGCGCGGCCGCATCTGCCCGAGGAAGGCGGCAATCGCGGTATCGGGACGCCGGATCAGATGCGCGAACATCTGCGCGGGTTTGCCGAGGCGGGTGTCGACCAGGTGTCGTTCATCCAGCAGGGCGGGCGCAACCGCCATGAGGATATCTGCGAGGCGCTTGAAATGTTCGCCAGCGATGTCATGCCCGAATTCAAGGAGCATGAGGACGAACGCCAGAAGAAGAAGGCCGAGGAACTTGCGCCCTATGTCGAGAAGGCGATGAAGCGGAAGCAGTTCATGAAGGAACTCAGCGACGACGAGATTCCGAATGTCGTGGCGCTGGGCCGCCAGATTGTCGATCAGGGCGGCTCTGCGGAGCAGCAGAAGGCGCGACAGCGCTTTTCGGAGCAAAGTCAGGTACCGCTCAAAGATCCGCTGAAACAGGCCAGGAGCAAAGACTAGCCGGCGCTTGATGGTGCCATTCCGGCAGGGCCGGCTGGTGGGCCGCCTTGCATCCAGGAACCGGTTGCGCATGCGTCATTGGGCGCCATGCATTCCCCGAAGATCTGGCGTATAATCAAACAATAATCGGGAAAGGGAGACCCACATGACGAAGATCAACAGGATTGCGGCCCTGGCACTTGCGGCTTCGATGCTTCCGTCGGGGTTCGCCTTGGCGCAATCGCCTCGCATCACAACCGGGGCCGAACTTGTCTCGGCCTGTACAATTGCAGCTGGTATCGGGGCCGATGCCGATGATCGCATCGCGCGGGCATCCTGCCACCAGTTTCTGGCCGGCCTTGCGGCCGGGGTCTATGCGTCGGTCGAGGCGGGCGCGCCGCTTATCGTGCGTCGCCTGGGGCCCGGCATGGACGAAGAAGTCTGCTTCCGACTGCCGGACCAACTGGCCTTCGAGACATTCGCACAGCAAGTCATCGCCTTCGCACCGGAACATCCGGATCTGTATAGCCGCACCGCCTTCGAGATGGGCGCGCGGACGCTGGCAGCCAATTATCCCTGTGAAGAATAGATCGACCCTGTCAGGCGTTGCGTAGATACCAGTCGAAATCGACATCGCTGATTTCGGCAAAGAAGCGGTCGCATTCGACTTCCTTGATGGTCAGGAAGATATCGACGAATTTTTCACCGAGTCTTTCGCGCAGGAAGTCGGAGCGGCGCGCGACTTCGAGTGCCTTCCACCAATTCATCGGAAGCGTCGCTTTGCGTCGCGCGTATCCATCGCCGACGATCGGCTCACTGGGTTGCAGCTTCCTGTCGATTCCTTCCTCGATTCCCGCCAGTACGGCCGCCAGCGCGACATAGGGATTGGCGTCGGCGCCGCAGACGCGATGTTCGAGATGGCGTGTCTCGGCGGGCCCCGAGGTTACGCGGAGCGGCACCGAGCGATTGTCGATCGCCCAGGCCGGTGACAGCGGCGCATAGGAATTGCGGCGGAAGCGCCGGAAGGAATTCGCGTTTGGTGCAAATAGTGCCATGGCATCGGCCATGGTCGCTTCGAGGCCGCCGATTGCGTGGCGCAGCAGCGGCGTCAGCGCCGGATCATTGCCTGCAAAAAGATTCGGGTTGCTGTCGTCGGCGAGCGAGATGTGAACATGCATGCCGCTGCCCGATGTTTCGGCATAGGGCTTTGCCATGAAGGTGGCGATGTAGCCGTGACGATCGGCGACGCCCTTGACGAGGCGCTTGTAGAGGATTGCGTCGTCGGCGGCGCGCAAGGCATCGTCGCGATGAGCCAGCACGATCTCGAACTGACCGGGTGCATATTCCGAAATCAGGGTGCGTGCCGGCAGCCCCATCTTCCTCGCGCCGGCGAAGATTTCGTCGAGCAACGGCGCGAAATCCTCCACGTCCTGCATCAGATAGGCCTGCAGATGTGCGGGCGCAAATCCGTTGGGCGCGGCCGCCGGCTTCGGCTTTCCCGCCTGCGCCGCTGCCCGGTCGACCAGATAGAACTCCAGTTCGATCGCGACGACGGGCTTCAGACCCTTGCCCTCCAGCGAGGCGACGGCCCGGGCGAGTGCGTGGCGCGGGTCCGCCGGTGTCGGCGCGCCATCGCGCTCATAGGAGGCGAGGATCAGTTGCGCCGTCGGCGTCGCGTGCCAGGGTGCGTGGGTCAATGTTCCCGGGACCGGAAAGCAGGGGCGGTCGCTGTCGCCTTCTTCCCAGACGAGGCCGGTTTCGAGGACGTCCGCGCCCAGCATGTCGAGCGACTGGATCGAGCAGGGGAGAGGGCGGCCGTCGCGATAGGCGGTCAGAATCTCCTCCGGCCGCAAAACCTTGCCGCGCGCGATCCCCGAAGGATCGGTCAGGAAGGCCTGAATCTGAACGACCTCCGGATGGGCAGCCAGAAAATCGACCGCCTCCCTTTCATTGGCGCGGGTCATGCCGCGATCTCCTTTTCGCCGCAAAGCAGGGACAGGGCCGCATCGAAATGCGTCACCAGCCTGTCGACATCGGCTTTTGTCGTCGACGGCGCGACGAGCGTCATGTTGTGGAAGGGCGTCACCAGTACATCGCGGTTCAGCAGGTAGAGATGGATGGCGCGTTCGACCGTGTGGTCGATGGCCGCCGCTGCCTCGGCACCGTTGCGGAGCGGGCGGGGGCTGAAGACAAGTTCGGCACGGGCACCGAGTTGCGTCACCGTCCATGGCAGGGTCCGACGCGTGACAGCGGTCCGAAGGCCGTCCGCAAGTCCTGTTGCCAGTTCGGTCATATGCGCATATGTCGCCTCCGTCATGACCTCGGCGAGGCAGGCGCGCATGGCGGCCAGCGCCAGCATGTTGCCGGAAAGCGTTGTGCCGATACCCGAATAGCCAGGTACTTTCGTCTCGAGCACGCGACGCATGTCGGCCTCGACCTCCGCCGTGAAGCCGAAAACGGCGGCAGGAAGGCCGCCTGCCACCGGCTTGCCAAGTACGAAGAAATCGGGGCAGAGATCATGCGCGCGGGTGAAGCCGCCCGGGCCGGCGGAGATCGTGTGCGTCTCATCGAGGCAGATCAGCGTGCCGTGGCGATGTGCGGCCGCGATCAGGCCTTCGATGAAGCCGGGTTCCGGCAACACCATCGCCGTATTGGTCAAGGCCGGCTCGGTCAGGATCAGCGCAATGTCGCCGACCGCCAGCATGCGCTCGACGGCGTCGAGGTCGTTGAAGGTCGCGGCGACACTCGTGCGTGCCACATCGTTTACCTGTCCGAGCAGGCTAGCCTTCATGGCCGTCCGGTCGCCCTCAAGTCTCACGAAGGCGTCCTCGACCTGGCCGTGATAGCAGCCATCGAAAACAAGAACTTTCGGACGTCCCGTCAGGGCGCGGGCCCAGCGGACAACGGCACGGTTGGCATCGCTTGCCGTCGCCGTCACCTGCCAGAAAGGCAGCCCGAAACGCGCTGCGAGCAGGCTGCCGACCTCGGCTGTCAGGTCGGATGGCAACATTGCGGTCAGGCCAAGCCGGGCCTGTTTGGCGATCGCGCGGGCGACTGGTTCCGGCGAATGACCGAACATGGCGCCCGTATCGCCCAGACAGAAATCGGCATGGCGATGGCCGTCCACATCCGTGACAGTGGAGCCGGCGGCCTCTCGGACAAAGATCGGGAAGGGTGTTTCCCAATCGAGCATCCAGTGCAGGGGAACGCCGCCCGGGAAGTGAGTCCCCGCATTTGCGGCCATTTGCCGGGAAGCCGGATGCCGTTCGACAAAGCGTGCACGTTCAACCGCAATCAATGCTGCCGCGCGCGCCTTGATCTCCGACGGCATGGTCATGGGAAGAGCTCCTGATGAAAAACGCAGCGCAAGGTAATTGCCTCTCTACACGGCGGCAAGCGGCGTGTCGCGGGTGCCGCATGCATCGTCGGTATCCGGATCAGCCCGGACGGTGCGTTTTAGGGTGGACGTGCTCCGGTGAGTGATGCAGACAAACAAGGTGTCAGACAAAAGAGGCAGAAAACCGCTGTTTTGCAGATACGCAGGAGAATGAGTCTCCGGGAGGGACTGTATGAGGTCCGTTGATCGGATAGTCGCGATATGGAAGGACGGCTTTCGCAAACGTCTGCGCCGGCGGGTCAGCTGGGGCGGTTCGGAACGACAGGCGCGCCTCCGTTTGCGACGACGCCTCGAAGACCTGGGGGCATTCGACTCCGTTTGGTATCTCGGTTTCTATCAGGATGTCGCCGATCACGGTCTCGATCCATTTGAACACTACATGAAGTCGGGTTGGCGCGAGCAGCGGAAGCCGACACCCTGGTTCTCTCTCAGCTACTTTCGTACCCTGCGGCCCGACTACACCGATACCGAAAGCCCATTGTCGCTTGTTGCCGGCATGGACGACGAAGACGCAGCCGGTCTGTTGTGCGTGTTGCAGTCCGGTCATGGGCGGACGCTCGATCGCAATCGTGTATTGCTGAACGATGGCGTGTGTCTGACCGGATATTTCAGGTCGGAGATCGGGCTCGGACAGGCGGCACGCAATCTTGCCTATGCGAGCGAGGCGGCGTCCATTCCAGCGACATTTCTCGATATTCATCTGCCGGGACGTGCGTCGGATGCGACTTTTTCCGACAGGTGCGGCATCCGCATGGATCGCTTCGTGCAGATTCTTGTTCTACCGGCTTTCTGGCTTTCGCGGCATGAAGAGCGGCTGAGTTCCGCTGGAGTCAATATACTCTACCCGTTCTGGGAACTTGGCCGGCTTCCGGATCAGTGTCTTTCTTCCATCGAGAAGTTCGACGAGATCTGGGCGCCGTCACGGTTCGTGCAGGAAGCGTTCCGCGCGGCGACCGGCCGGCCGGTCGCGCTGTTGCCGCAGCCTGTTCGCATCCCGGCGGATGTGGCGATGTCTGGATCTGCCGACCGGCCGTTCACGGTTTTGACCTATCTCGATTTCGATTCCTTCAGGGCACGGAAGAATCCCGAGGCCGTTGTGGCGGCTTTCCAGCTTGCCTTCCCGCCGTCGCGACAGGATGTCCGCCTGGTCATCAAGGTGCGTGGGGGCGGAAATGAGGATGGGCGTGAGTGGCTTGCCGGGATTGCGGCAGCGGACAGGCGTGTCGTTCCGATCGACAAGACGTTTGATCGAGCAGCGATGGATCGTCTGATCTTCGACTGCGATGTCTTTGTTTCCCTGCACCGCTCGGAAGGGTTCGGATTCGGGCCGGCAGAGGCCATGGCGGCCGGCAAGCCCGTCGTTGCCACCGACTATTCCGGCAGTACGGATTTCGTGACGGCATCGACCGGGTATCCGGTGGCCTATGATCTCGTGCCGGTCGCCGAAGGGCACTACGTGGACTGGCAGGATCAGGTCTGGGCGGAGCCGCGGATCGACGATGCGGCCCGCTTGCTGCGCGCAATCGAGGCGGACCGGGATGCGGCGCATGCCAAGGCCCTGCGTGGCCGGCAACTCATGATCGACCGCTTTTCGCCCCAGGCTGTCGGCACGACGATGCGGCAAATGCTTCAGGCGCGCGGACTTCTCGCCGAAATGAACGTGCCGATCAATTGAGACGCGGCGGCATTGCGGCCAGCAGCGGTCCGCCGTCAAACGAGACATGAGGGTGACGGTGCCCCCGGCAGGATTTGAACCCGCGACCCCCTGATTACAAATCAGGTGCTCTACCAACTGAGCTACAAGGGCGACCGTGCGCGCAAGATAGTGGTGCCGCGGCCCGGCGGCAAGCGGCGCCTCGGTGGCCCGCCCGACTTGGTATGTATCTGTTCCCGGAATTGGACCCTGCAAAGGGACTGCACCGCGCCCAAGTATGACCCGGCTTTTCAATCGAATGGAGGTGGCCATGGGCGGAACCGAAACGGTGGTGCTGGATGTGCGAACAGGCGAGCGCGGCAGCGTTGCCGAATGGGTGCAGGTTTTCGACGAGGTATGGGAAGCGCCGCGGGGACGGTTGGAGCGTCTTCTCGCGCTTCTTAGCGAAGATATCGTGCTCAAAGCGCCGACGCGACCGCCCGTTTCGCGTGGCAAGGCTGCGGGCCGTAGAGCTTTCCAGCGCGCCTTCGAGGCTTTTCCCGATCTCACGGCGAAATCGAAGCGCTGGGCAGCATCGGGCGACGTACTGTTCATCGAACTCACATTCACGGCGACGGTAGGCGGTATGCCGCTATCGTGGGACAGCGTGGATCGTTTCCTTTTCAAGGACGGGCAGGCCGTTGAACGCATTGCTTTCTTTCAGGATTCAGGCGTGGTTTTGCGGCGCGCGCGGCGAAGTCTGGGGGGCTGGATGCAATTGCTGCGTCTCGCTGCGGGCCGATAGGTTCCGGAGAAAGCCATGAAGCTCTTGTCGGGTCCGTTGAGCATGTTCGGCGCCAAGGCGCAGATCGCCGTTGCCGAGAAGGGCATCGACTGCGAGATCGAGATGGTGTCTTTCACCCTCAAGGATCGGTACTCGCCGCTTCATCCCGATGTGCTGCGCGTAAATCCGAAAAAGCAGGTCCCGGTGCTGATCGACGGGCCGGTCGAGATTTTCGATTCGACGCAGATATTCGAATACCTCGAAGACAAGTTTCCGAAGCCGGCACTGTGGCCGTCGGGCGTTGAGGCGCGCGCCATTGCGCGGCTGATGGAACTGAAGTCCGACGAGGTTTTCTTTCCGTCCTTTGCCGTTCTGCTGCAGGCGCTTGGCGATACACAGGAACCGGAAACGCAATCGGCCCTGGCGAAGATCACCGCCTACTATCGGGAAATGGACGCCTTGCTGGCGGATCGTGACTACATTGCCGGCGACTACACCTATGCCGACATCGCCTTCATCTGCGCCAGCTTCTTCACCGCGTTCATGGGAGGCGCGCCAGATCCGGAATTGCTGCATCTCACGGCGTGGCGCAAGCGGATGATGGCACGGCCGGCCGTGGCGCCGGTCATTCATGCGCTCGCAGAATATTTGACTGAAAATGGACTGAGGGCGCCGTCGATTTAGCCGGGATGGCGAGTGTCATGTGGTGCGGCGGAACAGTTCATAAAGGGCGACAGCGGCGGCGTTGGAGACATTGAGGCTCTTCATCTGTCCGGCTGCGGGCAGGCGGGCAAGCAGATCACAATGCTCTCGTGTCAGGCGGCGGAGGCCCGCTCCTTCGGCGCCAAGCACCAGTGCGACGCGGGGCGAGAGCTCAAGGTCGGGCAGGGAAGCTTCGCCATCGCCGTCGAGGCCGATCACCTCGAAGCCCAGCTCCTTCAATTCGTCAATGGCGCGAACGAGGTTGGTGACGCGGGCAATACGAACCTGCTCGAGGCCGCCCGATGCGGCCTTGGCCAGCGCGCCGCCAAAAGGCGGACTGTTGCGATCGGTCGTAATGAGGGCGGTGGCGCCGAATACGGCTGCGGACCGGAGAATCGCCCCGAAATTGTGTGGATCGGTGACCTGATCGAGCACGACGACATGCTTGGCATCCTCGCAGACCTCGGCGACGTCGCGGTCGGGCAGGGGGGAGGTTCGCAACGCAATGCCCTGATGGACCGCGCCCGGCGGGAGCAGGGCGGCGATCTCATCATTACCCATAATGTCTGGCGAGACGGTAAGGTCTTTGCCCAGGTCGGCGCCCTGCCGCGCCAGTTCGGCTTCGGCGTTTCGGGTCAGGCACAGGCGTTCGGCTGCGCGTGCGGGATTGCGCAGGGCAGCCAGAACTGCATGAAAACCATATAGATAGCTGTCGTCTCCCGGGCGAGTTCCCTTGCCTCCGGGTTGCCCGCGGCCATGTTTTTGTGCGCGGGGGCCATGCGAAGACGCTCCGGTGGGGCGGGTATGGGAGGATTGCTTGCGTCTACTCATGGCCGCGCTTATATTTCGGCTCTCGGGCTCATGCAATCGCCCCCAGACAGTACGCCTTGCCGGACGAAACGGCCCAAGGCGCGCTGCGGGGGTGTTCACGCTTTCGGGACCGGGATTTTAGTTGACACAGCGGCGGCAAACCTGAATAAAGCCGCGCGTGTCCCACGAGGCCGCAAGATCAGTCACATCCGCGAACTTATT
>TARA_R110000824_G_scaffold6324_1_pt1 | contig 93708 bp, 79 predicted proteins | sample TARA_R110000824 | Tara Oceans TARA_R110000824 (sample SAMEA4397747) | marine metagenome | biome: Polar Biome; feature: [MES] marine water layer (ENVO:01000295) within the mesopelagic zone...; material: water (ENVO:00002006), including particulate matter (ENVO:01000060) such as...... | reverse complement strand
CTTCAATTAAAAATCGTTTGTGATGCTCACCTTAACTAACCGAAGTTGATTAAGAAAAGACATCTGCTCAATGAATTCTGTCGTGTTACTACATTCCGACTAAGGATGAAGTAACTACATAAAACGTATTATTTAAATCCGAAGACCTAAATGATACTTATTTTTGTGTGACATCATATTAAGCTGTTTTTTTTGTTATGTTCTTTCCGAAGAAATAGATAACTATGTAAAATCAACGTTAATGTGAGTGTCCACACAAATTGCATGATAACTAATTGTTAAAGATGGGTACACGAAGTACCTATGCCGAACCGTTCATGGATGAACGTTTTGTTCGGTACGAGCCAACAATCTCATTCGTTGTTAGACCGCTTGTTGCTTGAAGCCGGCTAGTAGCCTTGCCTGAAGCGAGATGCGCATTCTACGCAACTCAGTTTTAATGTCAACATTTTATTTGAATTTATTTTAAAAGTTTTTAAAACTTTCAAAACCATCTTTTAAAACGTTAAGTTAACCAAATCAGCCTAAACCACATTAGATAACTCATTAAAACAACCTCTTCGACTTGTCCCGAAGAAGTGGAGCGCATTTTAGAGATTTATCGCCCCGCGTCAACCGCTAATTGCAATTAAATTGATAAAAGTGGTTTGTTTGCTTTTTATTTGTACAACCCTTGCCGTAACTGTGTTTTAAATGCCCAAATAGCGCTAAAAGCACACACTTTAGTCTAGGTAATTAATACAAAGGCATCTATCACCATCAATACATTTGTCTAAATTGTTAAGTAAAACTAGCTAAAGTCAGCAATTAAATGTCATCTAAAGATAAAGGCGCATTAAAAGTCAGAAGTGGTGAAATATAGTTAATAGCAATCTCTACCCCTGATAACGCATGTTCAAATGCTATTGCCTATTTATTTTCAAGTCCGAGCTTTTTTCGATATTTCAAAATACTTTTAAACTCATCTATATAAGTGGTAAGCAGCTTTTGAGTACTACCAGCAGATACGCGCATGTTTGATTTATCTGAAGTATCTAAAAGTTGTCCAAGATATTTTTCTTCCTGGCGCAAAATAAAGTATTTCTTATGCCTTCTTAAAGTTAATAGATAGATGTGCGACTCAAAATCACTAACTGCAGCAATGCTTCTTCTAATGAGCGTGTAGTATCTCTAAGTTTGCCGTAAAAACCTGAATGACTATCTAAACCTTGAGCTATTGAAGTAGTGACTAACTGTTCAAATATTTGCTGGTATGTTTGTATGCTACTCTTGATAGCTGATAATTTAGTTTCGATAATATCGGCGGAAACTAAACGCTGTTCTAAAACATTAAAAGAGTATCGTAAAATGTTGCTCGGTGTTTCACATCTTTACGCAATAAAAAATCTTTTTCACTGCGACGTAATTGCAACATGGCAATTTGTAGATCTATTTACTCACTACATTATATTTAAATTGCTCATATTGAACATAAACATATCAACCTTTTTACTAGCAGCGCCTAAATGAAAACTGAATACCATACTAGCTAAACATAAATGAGCAGGTTAACATCAATAAAACAATCAGTTTTTAAGTTTTGATAGATTATAACTATGATAAAAATACGTGATTTAGAATATCTCACCGCCATTGCTGAATATAAACATTTTGGTCATGCCGCTGACGCCTGCTTTGTTAGTCAGCCGACATTAAGTGGTCAAATTCAAAAGCTAGAGCAACGATTAAAGCTAACGTTAATTGAGCGCCAACCGCGCAATGTTATGCTAACTCCTGCTGGCGAGAAACTTGTACAACAAGCTATGCAGGTTTTGAACGCGGCAAATAATTTTGAAGAAGCAGCAAAGGCTTTACTTGATCCGCTTTCAGGTGACTTACATATTGGCTTAATTCCCACTTTAGCGCCCTATATATTGCCGCATATCATGCCCGCCTTGAATAGTAAGCTAACGAGAATAAACTTCTATTTACATGAAAATAGAACACAAGATTTGCTGCAACAATTAGAAACTGGCAAGCTCGATATCTTAATTCTGCCTTGGTTACCTGAAATGTCTCGTTTTGAGCGTTATGATTTATTTAACGAACCTTTAGTGATGGCAACGTCACCTTCACATGCGCTTGCTGATAAAACTAAGGTTAGTTTTGACGATTTACACAATCAAAAAATTCTTACTTTGGAAGATGGTCATTGCTTGCGAGATCAAGCAATGGGTTATTGTTTTAGTGCCGGTGCAGAGGAAGATCATAGCTTTCGTGCTACCAGTCTTGAAACCTTGCGTTATATGGTGGCAAGTAATATGGGCATTACTTTGTTACCGCAATTGGCCACCATTAATTATGCTCCCCAGCAACACATTCGTTATATTCCGTTTGATAGTCCACAACCCATACGCGAAATAGCCTTACTTTGTCGTGCTGGTTACACCAGAATGGAAAGTGTCAGAGCGATTGTCAGTGAAGTGAGGCAAGCAGTAAACGGCCTTTTTGATTAATACGAAGGGTATTGCCTAGATTAAAAACAATAAAACGCTATCGTTGATGACGATAGCATTTTTTTTCGCGTGTTTTCTATCTTGGTAGTAATTAACTTTCAATACCATCTTTAATAGATTTTTACTCGTTAACTACGCGGCAGCTTCACTAGCACTTTCAGTGTTTTCTAAAGGGTTTGGTGTTCTGATCAAGTAATCAAAAGCACCTAAAGCGGCGGTTGCACCACTACCCATCGCAATAATGATTTGCTTAAAAGGTGTATTAGTTACATCTCCTGCCGCATAAACACCAGCGATATTAGTTTCACCTTTTTGATTAACGATCACTTCACCGCGTTCAGTTAAATCAATGGTACCTTTTAAAAATTGTGAATTAGGTACTAAGCCAATTTGGACAAATATACCAGCAAGTTCGATAGTTTCTTGCGTATTTGTCGCTCGATTAAGGTAATTAAGCCCCGTTACATGCTTACCGTTGCCTAATACTTCTGTCGTTTGCGCATTAACAATAATCTCGATATTAGGTAACGAACGTGCTTTATTTTGTAATACCGCATCAGCACGTAATACGGTATCAAATTCCAAGACAGTAACATGCTCTACTAACCCAGCAAGGTCAATGGCAGCTTCAATACCTGAATTACCACCACCAATAACGGCAACTGATTTTCCTTTAAATAATGGGCCGTCACAATGCGGGCAATAAGCCACACCTTTACCACGGTATTCTTGTTCACCTGTAACGTTCATTTCTCTCCATCTTGCACCGGTTGCAATAACGGTTGAACGTGTTTGTAATGTCGATCCGTTTTCTAATTCAACGGTAATTAAGCCACCTTCAACATCACTTTCAATAATATTTTTGACTCGTTGATTATTCATAATATCAACATCATAGTCATTAACATGGTTTTCTAAACTCGCTACAAGTTTGGGACCTTCGGTAGCACTGACAGAAATAAAGTTTTCAATCGCCATGGTATCTTGCACTTGACCACCAAAACGGTCAGCAACGATACCGGTGCGTATGCCTTTACGGGCACTATATATTGCTGATGCCGCGCCCGCTGGGCCGCCACCAATCACTAATAAATCAAAAGCTTCTTTGTTGTCTATTGCTTTTGCTTGTCTCGCGCCAGCATTTGTATCTACTTTATTTAAGATCTCAGTGACGGTCATTCTGCCCTGAGCAAAAGCTTTGCCATTTAAGTACACCGCAGGCACAGAAAGAATATCGCGTTTATAAACTTCTTCTTGAAATAGTGAGCCATCAACCATCACATGTTTAATTTGTGGGTTAATCGCCGCCATCATATTAAGCGCTTGCACAACGTCTGGACAATTTTGGCAACTTAACGAAATATAAGTTTCAAAACTATACTCGCCTTCGAGTGCTGCTACTTGTTCGATAACTGCTTTATCAAGCTTAATTGGGTGTCCGCCACTATGTAATAGGGCTAACACTAATGAGGTAAATTCATGCCCCATCGGTACACCAGCAAAGCGCATTTCGCCGCCAGTTTTTACCGATTTTACTAACATTGATGGCACACGTTCATTGCTAGCATCTGCTGCAACAACCGTTACTAATGCTGACATTTCAGCAATTTCTGTCACCAAGGTTTTTAATTCTTTTGATTTTAAGTCTTCGCCTAAAAATACTGACAATTCAACAGCCGAGGTTAAATTTTGTAAATAGGTCGTTAGTTGTTGCTTTAAGTTCGTATCTAGCATGGTTTATTCCTTCGAGAATACTGATGAATATGGTTTTTATTTATTTTTTGGAAAATACCGCGATACTTTCAGTCATACCGCGGTGATGTTAGCTGTCGTTTAGATTTTGCCAACTAAGTCTAATGATGGTGTTAACGTTTCTGCACCTGGCTGCCATGCTGCTGGACATACTTCACCGTCATGGTCAGCTACATATTGTGCGGCTTGAATTTTACGCACTAACTCTTTCGCTGAACGGCCTATACCTAGGTCATGTATTTCGGCAATTTTAACTTCGCCTTCAGGGTTAACAACAAACGTACCGCGAAGTGCTAAACCGTCGTCTTCAATCATGACACCAAAGTTACGCGTAATTTTACCTGTTGGGTCACCAATCATTGGGTAAGTAATTTTACCAATAGTGTCTGAACTACCGTGCCATGCTTTATGTGTAAAGTGTGTGTCAGTTGATACTGAGTAAACTTCAACACCCATTTCTTGTAGTTGAGCGTAATGGTCAGCCATGTCGCCTAACTCAGTTGGACAGACAAATGTAAAGTCAGCTGGGTAGAAGAAAAATACTGCCCATTTACCTGCAACATCTGCTTCTGATACTTCAATGAATTCGCCGTTGCTAAATGCTGTTGCGTTGAAAGGTTGAATCGTTGAGTTGATAATTGAGTTATACATGTTTATCTCCAATAGTTTTTTAAAAATGTGTGTACTTGTTAAGTTGGGATAATGATACGTCTAACCTTGGAATAGGAACAATCGTTTGAATTAATCATATCGATAGGCACAAACTATCAAAATAAAAACTACATAAAAACTACATAAAAACTAATAACGTAGCGCTAAAAGGATTGGCATATTAGGTATTCTAAAAGACTTGGGGTGGCTAACGTTTTCTATAACTATAAACAATAGAGTGTTTCAGTAAGTTATGCGGTGCAAAAATTAGCAGATAAAAAAAACGCCCCTCATATGAGGAGCGTATAACAAAACATAAAATTATTTAAAATAAAACCGAGGGGAGAATCTCTTATTAAGTCAGAGCCTCTTAATCACAGTTAGTTCAATTTTATTGAAAATTAATTTCTCTTCTCTTAACTGTTCAATCAGTTGCTATTTACAGCTAATATTATTAGCTTAATCTAGGGGCTGTTGATCTTTTACTTTATACCAAGTCTATTAAGCACCGCTTACCGCGTTCTGCTCACGCTACGTCCTGTAGCCAACAAAGATTGACTATTTTTCAAGGCAACCCAAGGGGCTATGGCTAATTTTCAATCTAACATCGTTGGAAATTGTTAAAGTAGATTACTACATCGCACACTTTTCGCCTTGTTAACTCAAAAATTAGCTAATAGCAGAGACTAAAATGAAAGTTCAACAGCCCCTAAGATCATAGTTTCAGGTTTAAAAACATACAGGCAAAAAAAACGCCCCTCAAATGAGGAGCGTATAACAATAATATAAAAACACTAATAAAAACAAAACCGAGGGGAGAATCTCTTATTAAGTAAGAGTACTTTCGTAGTTGTTAGTTCAATTTTATTAAAAATTAATTTAAATAAAGTTTAAAACTGGTTTTTATTAGCCTGCAGCAGACTTAAATTATTAGATATATTCAAATTGATACCGATCTGCTATCAAATTAAGCACCTTCGTCAGCTTTTTCGCTAAATAACCAGAAAGTAATTTAGGTGTCTGTTGCAATAGCCGTTGCTCTACCCCGGTTATCGCTACATGACAATCTAATAGTTTACTTGTCGAGGAAACCATTAGTACATCATCCGCTAAAAATTCTCTTTTAACTGCGTTGTCTTGATTTTCTTCACTGTCCTTGAGTTCTGCTATACAAAGCAGGTAAAAATTAATCTGGATAATATTTTCTTCTTCACCGTACCAATTGGCGGTCATGGTATGAAAATTCAACTGGGCTTCAAGTTTATTACTGATCGCCACTATATTTTTTATTTCAGCAATTAAATCATCACTAGCCCGAATAGAAATAGGCAGTTGTTCAGTCATAATATTCATAAATAACCTAAATTTGGGCAACAAATTGCCAATAACAAGACCTTATCTGTGTTACTTACACGGGTAATACTCTCGCTATTACTTGCTAGCAACATTTTACTATCACTAAAACTCAGTCATTAACATGAAATTTAAGCTCAGTATGCCCTAATTTTAACGGCTTGCAAAAGTCTTCGTAATTACCGCTCAAGCAAATGAGCATTACTTAGCTTTTTTATTGCTAATACTCTTAGCTATAAAAAATAAAACTCAACGGAATAACGACTCATAGTCTCGCTTAATTATTCAAAAACAGTTGTTATAAGCTTAATCGACCAAGAAACTTCATCCATAAAATTAATAAGTGCTTGATGTTATTTATTGTAATACCATTTATTATTTGGATAATAAGTGCTGTAGTAATTAATGTCATTGATCACAAGAAAGCTCAAGTTTTACATCAATTGTTGCTAACAGTTACCTGCTTGTAAATCCAGTATCAGGAAAACGAACAATAGTTGATGAACAACTCACGATGAATATTGTTAAAGCAAGTTTAGTGGCAAGTAAACCTCGAGTGATAATCTACAAAGCAGTGTTTATGTTGAGCAAAGCCCTGTTCGTTTGACTAGCTAAAGTAATAGTAATAGTAATAGTAATAGTAATAAATACTTTGCCAATTTTTCTTTATGTTGCACTTTATGGATTACGGTAACTAGGGTCGGCTTTAATTACATGTAAATTATACTGTTTACGTTTATCACCTGACTAGTTAACCTTAACAGGTTTGATATGGACAATACATATGCTGGCTAATGGCAGATACCGCTTACAAGGCAATCACCAGTAGTCACACTGAAAAATGTCGTACGAGTATTGCGTCGATAGCTCAGACTATTGGCCTTTAGCATTATTTTATCTACACTTTAGCAAAATATATCAGAGTAATAAGATATGAAAATTGAAGATATTATGTCTAGCAATGTCACCTGCATTAATATGGATGAAAGACTTGTTGTAGTCAGGGAGTTATTTATTAAACATAAATTTCATCACTTACTCGTGGTAAATAATAGCCATGAACTTGTTGCTGTTATTTCCGAGCGAGATTACTTAAAAGCCACCAACTCAAACCAAGAATTGCCGACAGCAAGTAAGAGAGATTTGGCGATGCTCAACAAACGAGTACATCAAATAGTAAGAAGAAAATTAGTCGCTATAGAGCAGTTCAGTAACTTTTCTGCCGCTATCAAAGTATTTCATGATACCGGTGTTTCTTGTCTTCCGGTAATAAATAGTGATAATAAGCCCGTAGGGCTATTAACATGGCGAGATATTGTAAAATGGCTATATAACAGAGCTAATACGCCTAAAAAATAATACTTTAACAGCTCTTTTACCAGTGATCATAGTATGTTTTGCTCTAAAAAAATCAGTCTTTGTGATCAGTTAAGGTTATCTATTGTGTGAGATTAAATTCAAACTCAATCTCCCACTGCTGCTTTAGCAGGATAACGCCATTGCGTTAAGGCTTGCTTTGCTGAGCGCTCTAATAAATCATAACCATGTTTATTTAGCCCAACAATATCAACAACCTGACCTTCATCTGAAATATGGTACTGTAGTTTCACTGTACCTGACTTGCGTGCATAAAGTGCTGACTTAGGATATTCTGGCATAACACGATAAATGGGTAGAATATCCATTGATAGTTGATTAATTCTTGGCGCTTTAACATTATGATTCAACGCTTTATTTATCGATAAAGCTGCAGTGTTAACAATTAGACTTTCTTGACTATTTTCTGCGTGCTCAGGCACAGCACTTCCAAGCTTAGGTGGTAAAGGGGCTATTGACGGTAAAAACAACTCTTCCGGCTGAACTTCAATCACCCGAACAGTATGCTGTTTATATTGTTCAGCTACCCCATGTACAGGTGTTTTTCCAAAATGGCTTATCACCGCCATAATACCAAATGAAGCAACACCGCCAGTTAATAGTAATGCTAATACATGCCAAGGTGAACGAGGTGATTGTATTGGCTTAACTTCACTTGTTAGATCAACTATTGATGTACTGTTTTCTTTGTTGATAAAGACTAGTAAGTTCCTTATCAAATTTATCTGCACTCATAATAGTACTCCTAACAAAGAGTGATAAAGCGACAAGTTAAATTGCGCAACCAATAAAGACAAATACATGTTTTTACCGGTTGCCCTGTAGTTTGTCAGTAATTTTTCTGGATTAGCGGCCAGATTATAGCAACCTTTAATCATTGACGGTAACTGCAAATTTATAGCCTAATATTAAAAATAAATTATCACGTCATGAGAACAGTTTACTTGAATTTGCTATATCAACGGTTACTATAGCTGCCCAATGTATAATCTAGAATCATCTAATGACAAAATTAATGAGTTTGCTCGCCATCATATCAACATTAATAAGCGCGCCAATTTTTGCTGAAACGTTAAAAGTAGCTTCTTGGAACATCGCTTGGCTTGGCTCGCACGAGTATAACCAGCGTAAAGATACCGATTATCAAAAATTGGCGCGTTATGCGAGAGAGCTAGATGCCGACGTTATTGCTTTGCAAGAAGTTGAAAGTGAAAAATGGGCAAAAAAAGTTTTCGGTGATGAATATGATTACTTCTTCACAACTAAAGACTGGGTGCAACGTGTTGGCGTAGCGGTCAGAAAAAGCAGTGGCTATAAAGCCAACGCTATTGAGTACCGTGAACTTGACCAGGGCCTTGCCCGTCGAGGTATGGACGTTACCTTAACCAAAGATGGTAAGAGCGTGCGCTTGTTAGCTGTGCATATGAAATCAGGTTGTTTTGATAAAGCCCTTGATCAAGCCAGCATAGCTAAAATGCCTAATACTAATGAAAAAGAAGTCTATGCTAAAACTGCCTGTGCTGAACTTGCTAAGCAAGCAATACCGCTAGAAGCTTGGGTTGATGCTCGCGCTAAAGAAGGTGTACCATTTCTTTTATTAGGTGACTTTAACCGTCGATTTGTTAGAGATATTTCATTAAACCACACCGAAGTGCAAGGTTTATGGCAAGCGATTGATGATGAAGGCACTGAAGCATTATGGGCTCCAACGATTAAAGCTGAATCTAAATGTTGGGGTGGTTATTACAAAGATTATATTGACCACATTATTTTTGACCCAAAAGCCAAAGCTCGTTATGTCGTCAATTCTTTCGATCAATTGGTCTTCACACCAAAATACACTAAAGAGCTCAGTCAAACACTGAGTGATCATTGCCCTATTTCAGTAGAGCTAGCGTTGTAATTAAAATTATTAAGCCCCGCATTTATCAGCTAAATGTGGGCTTGTTTGGTTAATATTACTCACCTATTTGATAATTATCAACCAAAGTATTCATTACACAATGAAGCCAAGACAATACCGAATTACGGATATAAAATCAATAATTTAGATGGTTATTGTCGTAATGTAGCCATGAGAGTTGCGGTACTTTAAAAGCTGAAAATTTAACTCTGATAGTTACCTCTAAAACCTTAAAACTTTAGTAGTTAAAAGCTTTCAGCTATTATCAAGATGAGCACAAAGTATACTATAAACACGCTGGAATTAACCATGACTACAAGCAATAACGCGATAAATGAATGTGTAATTTTACTACATGGTTTAGCCCGTTCAGCGCACTCGATGGACAAAATGGCAGATAAATTAGCAGAGCATGGCTATAAAGTATTAAACATCGATTATCCTTCACGAGCTTACTCAATTGAAGAACTTGCAGAACAAACCATTACTGATGCACTAAAACAATGCCAAGGCATGCCGGTAAATTTTGTCACGCATTCAATGGGCGGTATATTGGTCCGGCAGTTTCTTAGTAAGCACAGTATCGACAAGTTGAATAAGGTGGTGATGCTTGGTCCACCCAATAAAGGCACCGAAATTGTTGATAAACTCAGGCACTTACCTGGTTTTAGTTTTGTTAATGGCGCAGCTGGCATGCAATTAGGCACCGGCGAGTTAAGTGTGCCAAATCAGCTTGGTAAAGCCAATTTTGATGTCGGTATCATTGCCGGAACACAAAGCATTAACTTACTATTATCGTCACTGATACCCGATACTGACGACGGTAAAGTTTCAGTCGAGAGTACCAAAATTGATGGCATGAATGATCACATTGAAATGCCCACCACCCATGTATTTATGATGCGAAATGATGCTGTGATAGCGCAAGTTATTTGTTACCTCAAGCAAGGTCAATTTAATCACTAACACGAGTAATCGTGTTGATGATTACCGCGTATATCGTCCAGCATAAAATAATCGTCAAAGGGTATACAAGACTAAAGTCTGATTGCCAGTTCCTACAACACTGACTACCGTAAAGTGAGAATAAGAGGGTCTTCTCAAAAACCATACGGTGATTAACTATGTTTACATCTCGTCAGATTACAGCGTTGCTCGCATTGTTAGCCGCTTTTATAATAACCGTGCTCTTAATTACCCTAACTCTGCTATCAATCAATCTAAATTGGCAAGCATTGACCATATTTATGCTTAGCTTCTTTACCGCCTTAGTCAGTATTAATTTTGCCGTTAAGCACAATCAAAAAATTCAGCATCAATTACTGCTCAGCACACTAAAACTAGATACTTCAACAAGCGCCCCCTTACAAGATGTGCTTCTTGAACAAGCAAATAAAACCACTAGTGCAGGCAAAAATATTGACGATAAAGCCAGCGAGTTAGCAATAAATTCTGCAGAAGTGAGCTTTTTTCTTGAGAAACTCAGTACTGCCATAGAGTTATCCAGTGAAGATGTTGATCGACTCGCTAGCGCCGCTCAGCAAATGTCTATTAGTATTCAAGTGATGAATGAAAACGCCGCTATAGCGTCTCAACAGTCAAACCAAGCGAAAACCGCTACATCGCTAGGTTCACAACAGCTAAATGCTAATGTTACGGTCATAAATCAATTGAATAGTGATGTAATTAGTACCGCAGAGAGAATTAAATCACTCTCGCAAAACGCTGCTGAAATCCAAAGTATCACTAATGTTATTGACGGAATATCCGCTCAAACAAATTTGTTAGCCTTAAATGCTGCGATCGAAGCAGCGCGTGCTGGCGAACAAGGCCGAGGATTTGCCGTTGTCGCAGATGAAGTTAGAGCTTTAGCGTCGAAAACCGCGGATGCAACAGAGCAGATTGGCACCACACTGAATCAAATAAATGAGCAAACACTACAAACCACTAATGCGATGGCCCAAATTGTTGAACAAAGCCATAGCATAGTTAGCAGCATGCAACCTTTGGCTATTTCATTAAGTGATATCAATCAACAGATGACTGAATCATCAAATGCAAGCGACCAAATCAGTACCGCACTACAAGAGCACAATGTCACCAGCGGTGAAATTTCTGTGGCAATTACAAATTTACATAATTTTCTTATCGAAAAAAGCAAAGAAACCTATATAATTTCAGAGAAATCGACAGAGCTATGCGCAAGTACCGAGTCTATTTTCATCGAACTTGCTGAGTTCAAAACGGGCTCTTTAGTGGACGCTTTCTGTTTATTAGCTCAGGTTTCTGCACAGCAAGTCGCCACTTTATTCAGTGAAAAAATAGCCTGTAATGATATCAGTGAACAAGCTTTATTTGACTTCAACTATCAGTTGATCGCAGGCACATCACCACAAAAATATCACAGTAAATTTGATAATTTTACTGACAAATATTTACCGGCAATTCAAGAACCAATTTTACAAGAAAACCTCGATGTCATCTACGCTGGCGCTGTCGATATTAATGGCTACTTCCCTACCCATAACCACTGTTTCTCACAACCATTAACAGGTGATAGTTCGATAGATACCTTGAATAATCGTACCAAGCGTATATTTGACGACAGTACTGGTATTCGATGTGGTCAGCACACCCGTAAATTTCTCCTGCAAACATATAAACGTGATACTGGAGAAGTCATGCATGATGTTTCTGCTCCGATAATTGTCAATGGCAAGCACTGGGGTGGTTTCCGTATTGGCTTTAATGCCCAACGACATAAAATAGCCCCATAATAGAATTATGAATTTATTGTGATGATTGCAAATTTACTATACTAATCCACCATAAGTTTAGTATGGTATCTGTGAGCTTAAGCAATATTTAATGAATCTAGGTGGGGAATCAAGATGAAATTATTTAAACAATTAGCACTATCAACCTTAGTGGTATCAAGTGTTTTATCAAGCTTTACGTCTGCGAACGAAATGGAAATCACCGCAAAATCTCAAGTGATATCAAAAGACAGTAAGCTCCATACTTATAGTGGAGATGTCAGAATAGCCTTCGCAAATGGTAGTTTATCGACAAAATCTACTCATGCCTCCTTCCAAAAAGGAAAAACAGTAATGGAAGGTGACGTTGAAATTATTCTCAATAACGCCGTTGCCAAAACGCAAAGAGTCATCTTTATCCCTTCACAACAGGGTTTTGTTGCCAAAATGGATCGAGTAACGTTAACCTATAAGTAATTACTTATTCACTGTTTTGTCGTGCTGATCGATACTCACGCTAATAGTTTGATGCGGACTGCTGGTAAAGCTTACCGGCACTGAATAGCCAATAATATCATCAGCACTTTTTTGGTGTGGATTTTTACTCTTAGTTGCTTTAGCGACAATAACCACGTTTTCAGCTTGCTGTAAGGTTAAATGAGGCAATAAATACATACTTTGATGTAGGATAATTTCACTCGGTAATTGCGATAATTTGCCCTTAAAGTTTGCTAATGGCAGTCGCTCGCCAGGTTTCGAGGCGTAAACATATAGCACCCATTGCTCGGCATCATTTGGCATTAAGCTTTGCTTTACATCAACCTGAACTGTCACACTTCGACTTAGCTTATCACTCACCTGCTCTTGTGCTTTCACTGGCATTTGTAGCAATAACGTTGCTAGTAAAATACTACCTAATTTTAATAATTTTATCACCACTACCACCTTAAGCTAAACTCGCCAACATCAACTCAATGACATCACCTCAATGACATCACCTAATTCATGTTTTACCATTGAGTGCTTAAGTCAAGCAAGCGGCCAAGAGCATATCAGTTATATTTCGCCAACAAACCTGACCTACCTCAATAAATTGGCTGCGCCCCTACATTTATCGTTCTAGGCGTGGCATTAAAGTGACGCTTAAATTCTCGACTAAATTGTGACGGGCTGGTATAGCCGACTAAAGAAGCCGCTTCTGTCGCTTGCTTGCCATCTGTGACAATCAGATCTTTAGCTTTATTTAAGCGGATTTTTTTTAAATACTGCAATGGGGTTTCATTAGTAACTTGACGAAATGCTCGGTGGAAACCTGAGACACTCATATGCGCTTGGTTTGCTAAGTGTTCAACAGATATTACCTCTGCATACTCTTTGTGCAAAGTATCAAGTACACGGGCGATTCTCGCGTAATGACCATCGTGACGCGCTAAATCAAACAAAATATGGCCATTTTCTCCTACCAGAGTACGATAAACGATTTCTTCAACGATAGCTGGACCTAAAATCGCCGCTTCCATATCGTTGTGCAAAACCTTCAATAAACGCATGACGGTATTATTAAAATCTTCACAAACGCTGTTTGATTTAACCCCAAAGTCGAGAACATTTTTATCGTGTTGACTATTGCTGCAAACTTGCTTACCTTGCTCGTCAATTTGGCCAACAAGTTTATGCAACGTATGAGAATCAACATCGATAGCTAAACCCATAATAGGTAATGATTTTTCAGCAAAAGCTTCACACTCTAGCGCCATAGGCACACCTAACACTAAATAATCGCCTGAGCCATATTGCACACAGCTATCTGCAATATAGATATTTTTTCGCCCCTGTCCCAAAACAATAATCCCAGACTGATAAAGTAAAGGTTCACGAGCACTACTGGTGTCAGCACGATAAAACTTTACTCCGGGGATCACAGTTTTATACATACCATTTAAGTCATGTAATAATTTAAACTGACAGAAAGACTGCATTAATGGTGCTAACGCTTGCATAATTTTCCTAGTACGGGCTGTTCAATTCGACAACTTTACATGAATAGGCAATGATTATCGATAAATTCGGCTATTTAAGTAATAAAAACTACATTAATATGCAATACATCAAAAGTCACTGTGCTTTTTCATTAATTAAAGAAGGTGTTCCATGGAATTTTCATACGTTAATCCAACTCAAATTCATTTTGGTCAAGGTAAAATTGCCAGCGTTAGTGACGCAATTCCAAGCACAAGTAAGGTATTGGTTATTTATGGCGGCGGCTCGATTAAAAAAAATGGTGTTTATCAACAAGTGCAAAGCGCACTTGCTAACCACACATGGTTAGAATTTTCAGGTGTTGAGCCTAATCCAACCATGGAAACTTTAGATAAAGCCGTAGTTATAGCCAAAGCTGAAAAAATTGATTACATACTTGCTGTTGGTGGTGGCTCGGTGATTGATGGTGCAAAATATGTTGCCGCGGCTGCCTGCTATGACGGCGAAGGCTGGGATATACTCTTAGGTAAACATACTGTCACTGAAGCCATCGCCATCGGTGCGGTACTGACTTTGCCTGCGACCGGCTCAGAGTCAAATGCTGCTTCCGTGATCACGCGTGCTGCCACACAAGATAAACTACCGTTCTTTGCACCAGCCGTGCAACCAAAGTTTGCTGTGCTTGATGCAGACGCTATGAAAACCTTACCTGAACGCCAATTAATTAATGGCTTAGTTGATGCTTGGGTACATATTTGTGAGCAATACTTAACACTATCAACGGGTGCTATGGTACAAGACGGTTACGCTGAAGCATTACTGAAAAACTTACTAGTACTTGCTGAGCAATACGATCAACGCGCAACACTACACTGGCGTGAAAACTTAATGTGGACTGCCAACCAAGCACTGAATGGTTTAATTGGTGCCGGTGTACCGCATGATTGGGCTACGCATATGATTGGCCATGAATTAACTGCCCTTTATGGTGTTGACCATGCCCGTTCGTTAGCCATTATTCAACCATCATTAATGCGCAACCAACTCGCCGTTAAGAAAGATAAATTAGAACAATTAGGCAAGAATGTTTTTGCTTTAGCTGAGGGAGAAGATCTGGCAGAACGTACTATTGCAGCGATTGAAGCGTTTTACCATAGCTTGAGTGTTGCAACACAATTAACTGAACATGGCGACGATAAAGCCGCTGCTATTGATAAGATCATCGCGCAGCTTGAAGCACATAAGATGTTAAAACTCGGTGAAAACCAAGCAATAACTTTAACGCAAAGTCGTGAGATATTAGAATTAGCGGTAAAATAATTCATTAACCTCCGATCAAAATAAGTAACAATAAAGCAAGTATTGATGTTCAATACTCGCTTTATTTATTTTACATGACAATAATTTTAACTTTACTGTTGAGCAGCTAAAATTACTCTTACCTCATTCAATGCGGCAACAGCAAAACCTTGATCATAGAAATACAAAATTTTTCCTTGCTCATCTAATAACACTACCCGTGCATTAGAAGCATTTTCATTACCGGTAAGTGCTTGAACTTTTTCACCATCGTCATAAACAGTAACCACGCCTTTCCATAAAGATTTTGGAATGCCTGCTCGCATGCCATTATCAATAACCGTGCTAAACATTTGCGGAAATAGACCTTGAATAGTCGGTATTTCATAGGCATTAACTTGCGTTTCTGTCATATCCAAAGCGATTAGCCAACGATCGATATCAAACTGCGAGTTTTGTACATAGCCCATGAGCAATAAGGTTACTTCACCATTAAAGTCAGCGGGGATAGCGACGGTATTTTTTTCTAATGACTGGCCAACAACATTGGGAAAGGTTTGTCCGGTAATAGCTTTATTTGGATATACCGTGCTACATCCGGTTAGTAGCAACCAAGCGAAAGCCAAGGTGATTATTTTCATTTTTATATGCTCAATAAAAGATAAATGTCTAAGCACTATTACGTAACGATTTTTATTTTGGTTCACTTAAGCAGCGAATCGGCTAACTTGCCAATATTTGCTGAATATCTCTGCGTTAAATAACAAAATGGATTAAATGTCTCACATTATCCACACCATTCAAGATACCTTTCAAGACTTAGTACAGGGCTAATCGGCTTGATCATCACCTTGTTGTTTAAGTCCTCTTAACCTATCTCGATATTTATCGCGGGCTAGCGCTTGCATATCGGTCACAGCATCACTTTCATCAACTATCTCACGACCCAATAAGGTTTCAATGGCATCTTCTAAGGTAACAACGCCTGATGTCTGACCGTATTCATCTTCAACCGCGTAAATATGCATATGATTTTTTATAAAAATATCTAACAACTGCTGAACGGGTAGTTTTTCAGATACGGCCGTTAGCGGGGTAATAAAGTTACTAATCGGTTCATCACCATGACCATTACGCTCAGCTTCATATAAATCGCCTTTGATGACCTTACCGGTAATATCATCAATCGTATTGCCGTAAACAGGGATACGAGTAAATTGGCGAGTTTGCTCATGGTTTAACGCGGCAGTTACGGTTATATCTTGATGTAACATGTGAACAACGGTGCGAGGGGTAAAGACATCACCAGTACGCAATTCACGTAAATTAAGCATGTTAGATAAGTATTCATTTTCTTGTGAGAACAAACTACCATCTTTATGCCCGAGCGACGCTAAAGCAATAATTTCTTCGCGGGTAATTTCACTGGTTTTATCTTTTTTAAATAAACGCGTCAGTCGAGTCGCCAGCCAAACCAGCGGATAAACGATTCGCACTAACCAAGCAATAACATGGGCAGAGGGTATAGCTAAACTACGCCAAAAAGTTGCCCCTAAAGTTTTAGGAATAATTTCTGAAAAATACAAAATAACTAAAGTCAGTAATACCGCAATTGCGCTTTCCCATTTTTCACCGAATATAGCAAGCGCTTGTACTCCAACCCCTGCAGCTCCCATAGTATGAGCAAAGGTATTAAGAATTAAGATACTCGACAGTGACTCTTCTAAACGCGTTTTAACATTGACCAAAACCGCAGCAGATTTTGGTTTTTGTGTTTTCATTTGCTCAACAAAACTCGGGGTGATCGACAATAAAACCGCCTCTAATACTGAACATAAAAATGAAACACCAATAGCAATGGTTAAATAAATAAAAAGTAAGGTCACGCAGTCATTCCGTATTAACAAGTCATGTATTTCCAGAAAAGTAGCATACCACAATGCCAGCAATAACTTTATGCTTGGTTTTAGCGTTTAATGGTTTGGTTGGCAGAGTTTTGCTAATTAATTGTACAAAAAGTGCGGTAATTGATTGCCCTTATGAGAATAAATTCTTAAAATGCAAATAATCTTAACAAATTTTGATAAATACAAATGGCACATTTTTCTGGATTAGAATTAAAAAACTTAAGAAAAGAAGCTGGTTTTACGCAAAAAGTACTTGCCAGTCAAATAGGTATCAGCCGAGAAACTGTTGTTGCCATTGAGAACGAGCACCCTAAAACCATTGACTCTCTCAGTCTTGAAGTGGTGAATGCTTGGTGGCTTGCTTGTCGAAAGTCAGTATCTGAATCTAGTCAGTTATCATTTAAAGTGCAAGTAATGAAGTTTTTTGGCATGTAATTTATGATATTACGGCAATATATAGGCAATGGTATTACTAGCCTTTTAGCTGTTATATTCTTAACGATTGCATTACTGACCTTTGGCTATGCGCAATATTTTGATCGCTTGTTCATTATTTTTTTACTGAGCTTAATATTTTTTAATATTCACAATGCCAATATTATTAGCATTGCGCTAATTTTCTTGCTCGAACGTTTCTTAGAGGAAATTATTTTTTTCTCTAGCAGCTACCTATTTATCAAACCATTGATCTATCTATTGTCACTCTGGCTAATTAAGCTGTTTTGGTATGATAAGTTGATTCGGCGAATCATTTTACCGACGGTGCTTATGTGTATCATAGGCGAAATATATTGGTATTTAATCGACTACAATGCGCCAAGAATGCACTCATACATCGCTATGTTAATGCTTAATATGGTAACTCGACACCTAATATTTCTTCGCATTCCGATATTCAAAAAATTTCAGACATTATCATTTATTAAAAATATCGTCCGCTTGCCATTAAAACATACCTCGGTAGATATACAATTATATTCACTTGCTATGGTGAATATTTTAGTTGTTGTTATTATGATTGTAGAATACCTATTACGTCACTTAACGTCATTAGAGCCTTTATTTATTTATAATTTCTACTCTGAAACTGTACATGTTTTATCGGCGACAACATTATTTTTAATCGTCAACTTTATCATCAAATCTAACTATAAATTCGCGGCTTAAGCCCTTTTCCCTTCAAGTCAATTAGTGCTGAGTTAATACCGTAAAAAAAACTACGCAACATAATTCTGTTCAACACGATATAATTTTGAGTACTTTTCCTGAATAATGGTTGTGGATTTAAATCCACTCAACTTTTTTATTAAGGAATAACCATGAAAACATTTAAATTAGCTTTAATCATTGCCACTCTTGTCATTAGTTCAACTGCTTTTGCTACTGGCGGTAAAAAAGAACCACCACAAGAGCCAACATTAATTGAAGAAATTATTGAGATCATTATCATTGTACTGAAATAAGCTCACTGATATGCAATAAGCAGCTATCTCTTGCGTGTGACATTTTCTACAAAATTATATTAGTTAGAAATGGTTAGCTGATGCGCAGATAAATACCAATGCTTGCTGCAAAAATAAAAGCAATCGACCTAAGAAAGTGGCCTATATCACCCAAGCTCAGTTATACAGGCCGCTCTTTAGTTGATTATACCAAGTTTATTAAGTTTGTTTCCACTCAGCGCTTAGTAAAATTGGTATTATTCGATATGCTGCATCTCATTCAACGTAAACTCGGCAACAGCCTCTTGCGTCGCGCTAAGGTAGTCTTGCAATGGTTGATTAGTCATATGTGCTTGCCATAACTCTCGAGTCTGCCAATTTTCATAAAACATAAAGTGTGCCGGATTTTCAATATCTTGATGCAGGTCGTAATTTACACAACCTTTCTCTGATCGTGTTACTTTAATCAGCTTTAATAATTCTGTTTTAACTAAATCAATTTGCTCAGGGTGTGCGGTAATATTGGCAACGATAGTCAATTGTGTCATGATAATTTCCTTACTATTTAGTATCTTTGGTTAATTTTTACTGTCTGCTATTAAAAGCCTTGTAAAACTAGCTTGCCTATCGACTTGCCTGACTCTAATTCTTGGTGCGCAGCTTTGAGATTTTCTGCATTTATTACCCCTAAGTTTTTACCAACGGTAGTTTGGATATACCCCAGATCAATAAACTCAGCCACACGATTCAATAAATGACTTTGCTCTTGCATGTCAACAGCATTAAACATTGAACGTGCAAACATAAACTCAATATGAAATGACAAACTTTTCATTTTAAGTTTCATAATATCGAGTGGTGTTTCAGGGTCATCAATCATAGCTATTTTGCCAAATGGCACTAGCAAATCTATATACGTGTCAAAGTATGACGCTGTACTGTTTAAACTTGCAACATGAGTAACTTGACCGACCCCTTCGTTGGCAATTAACGCATCAATTTGTGGCTTCAAGGCTTTACTGTGATCAACAACATAATCTGCCCCTAATTTTTTCACCCATTGTTGCGAGCTTTCACGAGAAGCCGTTGCAATGATGGTTGCACCTGTGATCGCTTTTGCTAATTGTAAGAAAATTGATCCCACACCGCCGGCAGCGCCTACCACCAAAATAACATCTGCTGATTTATCTTTGCTCGTTGGTGACTGTTGTTTAATGGCTAAGTGTTCGAATAACATTTCCCATGCCGTAATTGCTGTTAGCGGCAATGCAGCCGCTTCAGCGTCTGATAAACTTTTTGGCTTTTTGCCAACAATGCGTTCATCAACCAATTGATATTCTGCATTGCTACCTTGGCGAGTAATATCACCAGCATAATAGACGTGATCTCCTAACGAAAATTCACTAACATCTTCACCAACAGCCACTACCTCACCCACCGCATCCCAGCCTAAAACTTTAAATTCGCCTTCGCTAGGTGCGCCTTTGAGGCGTACTTTATAATCAACAGGGTTTACAGCTATCGCAGCAACTCTAACTAATAAATCACGTCCAGTAGCAACCGGTTGTGGTAATTCAATATCCATTAAAGAATCTACGTTGCTTATAGGTAACGACTGGGTATATCCAATAGCTTTCATCATCTTTCTCACTTGTTTGTGTCATGGTTACGTTTTAACTTGGCTTTATAATAACGCTTGATTAATTAGCATTAAACAGCATAATAATTGAATCATTATCAATAATTTTTTGACAATATGCAGATAGAAGACTTACATGTCGTACTAAAAGTAGCAGAATTTCGTAGTATTACTGCCGCTGCAGCAAGTTTAGATATGCAAATGGCTACCGCAAGTGCTGCCATTAAACGTATCGAGCGAGCACTCGGTGTTGAGTTATTTATTCGTACGACCCGTAGTTTACGTTTAAGTGGTCCAGGAGAGCGTTATATTCCTCATTGCCAGCAGGCATTAGACATGCTTGAGCAGGCCAAGCAAAATGTTAAAGACGACCTAGCGATAGTTGATGGGGAATTACGTATTGCTATCTCATCAGATCTTGGTCGTAACCTTGTTACACCGTGGTTAGACGAATTTATGCAAACCCATAGTGCTATAACGCTAAAAGTAAGCCTGAGTGATAGTAATATCGACTTTTATCGAGATGGCGTTGATATTGCCCTGCGCTATGGCTCTCCTACTGACTCAAATATGTATGGTTTTAAGGTTTGTAATATTCCACGTTTGCTCTGCGCTAGTCCGAATTATTTAGAGCAACATGGCACACCTACACACCCAAACGACTTAGTCACACATAACGGACTTTTCTATCAACTTAGCGACATAATTCACAATGTTTGGCTTTTTTCTCATCAGGGCGAAAAATTTAAAATTAAAATGAATGGCAACCGTGCCGCGAACGATGGCGATCTTGTTAGGCGCTGGTGTGTTGCGGGCAAAGGTTTAGCGACCAAATCTGCGTTAGATGTAGCTTCTGATCTACTAGCTGGCGACTTAGTGAATGTTATACCTGAATATAAAGCTACCGACACTGAGCTATGGATCATTTGCCCAAGCCGGCAATCAATTACGCCAGCAGTGCGATTATTACGTGATACTTTTCGTAAAAAATGCCAAACCATTTTTCAACAATTGCACGATAAAGGCATTTTATCAAACGAGGAACTCAAGTAACCCAGATTTGGCAATAAGAAAGAATTATTTCGCTAGATCTTTTAATGCTCTCAGATCACTACGTTCAATTTCTTGCGCATAAATTGCGGTTGGATTATCGGTAATGCTTGAATACAGCACAACCTTAGTATCTATCACTTGGATACCATAATTACCTGAGGTTAAGTAAATACCGCCAGCATAACGACCCGATGTTGGTAACCAGTCGGCTTTATTCTGCACTAACCACTCGCTCAGCATAATGTATTCTGCATCTTGCTTAGTTAACTGTATTGTTTTGTCACTACCCGCACTCACAAACACTGTCAATTCTGGCTCAAGTTGTACCTCAACTGACTTACTACAGCCCGTCAATAGTAGTAACAGTGTTGATAAAACTAGCAGATAATTTTTCATTTTCTTCTCCATTATTTACTAAAAAATAAATACTATCGGTTTAAACCATCAAGGCTGACATTGTAAATATATCGCGCAAACTTACTTTGATAAATCGCAAGGTTACTGCATTTTCAGTTAATTTTCTGCAACTATATTATTGCGACTTTATTTATCTTAAATGTCTAATCATCGGTTAAGTTTAACTGCTTTCCAGCCTAGTTTTAGGCTAACTATTATTAATAAAAGACAATACTCTACCAAGCTGATACTGTCTTGTTAAAGCTTTCACTAGCATTAAGTACTGATTAAACATACGGATATAACTATGACAATAAAAAAAGTGATCTTACTACTTATCGCCTTAACGAGTTTTAATACTCTCAGTTTTGCTACAGAAACACATGCACAGCAATCAGGTAGCGCTATTGTCAGCGCTTACGAATTACAACATTCCTCAACCATATTTGCTGAAAAAAGACGTTATATGGTCTCGCTTCCCGAACGTTATTCCATGAATAAAAGATCCTACCCGAGCCTTTTTGTGATTGACGCAGACTTTCAATTTCAACATGTTTCAGCGGTCGTAAAAAACTTAGCACGAATGGGTAAAATCCCCCCCATGATAGTTGTAGGTATTGCTAACCAAGGTGGCGATGATTACCTCAAAACCACAACCTGGCCAGATAATAAAGATGATGCTTTCGGCCATGCCAGCAAATTACAAGCTTACTTAAGCCAAGAATTACTGCCCTTGATTGACCAGCAATATCGTACCAATAGCCAAAAAGCCCTTGCCGGTTATTCACTTGGCGGCTTATTTACCCTCTATAGCATGATGCAAGAAGACACCCCCTTTAATGCCTTTCTTGCCATGAGTCCTAGCGCTTGGTTTGACGAGTACAGCTTAGCGAGTAAATTAACGCCTTTACTAACAGCAAATAAGCTCACCGCACCGGTATTTATTTCACTCGCCAATGAAGAAGATATGGGAGTTGATAAGGTTATTGAAGCTTTTGAAACATCCGCTGCAAAGTCATTAAACTGGCAATATAAACATTATCCGAATGAAAATCACTTCACGACTGCACTACCCGCTATTTATGACGGCTTACAATTTTTAGCACCCAATTATGCAATTGATGGTACCGACATGCTTGCCTTAGGCGATTATAAACAAGTATTTGCTCATTTTAAGGCACAAAAAAAGCAATGGGCTGGTTTTCAATTTGAATGGCTACATAGTTATCAATTTAATAAATACTTATTTTGGTCAAAGCAAATAGACCAAGTTGATGAGATTCTAGTTGAGCTTGCCGCAGAGTTTCCCGAGTCATTAACCTTAGTAACCATTCATCTTGCCAGCGGCTTTAACAAAAAGAAAAACTTTCCTAAAGCTTTACAATTACTTCAGCAGGTAAAGAAGCAAGGTGAAAGTTTTCCTGGATGGCATAAGCAAATGAGTGTTTATTATTCAGGCACTGAACAAGCAGAACTCGCAGCAAAACACCAAGCATTAGCACTAGAATTGGCTAAGAAATATCATTTTGAAAGCTGGGAAGTATGGGAGCTAATGTAATTTAAACGAGCAACCATCGTAATAACACGTACCAGCTATTATGTTAGTTGCTACTGTTTGACAACAAAAATCAACACAAGGCCTTAAAATTAGCTCTTGAAGTGGATTCGGTATATCTCTATTTTCACAATTTTCAACGATGTTACGTTGAAAATTAGCCATCACCCCTAACTAACTGCTGTTTCGCTTTTTCCAGTGAAACTGCATGATAAACACCGTCTTTTACCTCAACCAACTGCATACGCTCAAGTTTTCTTAAAGCATCTGATATTTCAAAATCTAGCTCACATTGATAATGACTTTTAAACCAATGTTCTATCTGCTCATCTATAGTCACTGAACGACAACCTGAAGGGCAATTGAGCAAAAAACTATAGGCTAACACCGACTCTTTAAAATCTTCATCTTCTGCCGCATCAATTAAAGTATGAAAAACGCCGGCGTTATTATCGAGATTTTTAAAATACAGATTATCTGATAATGCTTTCATAAATTTAATTTTTCTATTTTTAAATTTACTCCACTCTTTAAAAATAAAACCACCAAACACCCCTAAACCTATAGCCAGAGAAATAAAATGCTGTTGTGTCATCTCAACTGAATCTGCACGCCAGCCAAGCCAAAAAGCTAATAACATTGCTAATAATACCAATGATGCGCCAAGTTTAGTCACTAAAACTACCGCACCACCAACCACCGCAGATGCACCAATAACAACTTTATCGATTGGCCTCATCCGTACTTCGCTGTTAGGAAATAACATTTCCAAATCTGCTTTTGGCACATTTTGAAACAGCTTTACTATGGTAGATCCTGGCTCAAAGCCGATCAGTGATTTATTTTTCCCCTCAAAGTGCGCTTTATCTTTAAAAGTGATAAAAACCGCGACCCGATCATAATGAGTAAAGTTAATAGTTTGTTTGCGCAAACCAAATAGCGAGGTAATGGTTTCAGTTAATTGCGACTCACCTCTGCGGTAAAACACCACTTGTGCAAAGTCATCAAACTCCACTTCTAATCTAACTTTAAATAATGACTCTTCAGTTAACGCATCTTGAAGATCTTGTTCGGTAAGGTATAAATCGGTCGGCAGCCATAGCATAATATCAAGTCTGGTCAGATAGTTAGAGTGTAAAACAATTAATAAGAGATGGAAATATCAATACTCGGTAAAATATATTAAACAATGCTCTATAAAATAAGCCTCGATGCTAGTTAATCGCTGCAAAGTTCAACATATCAAGGTACAGTATCATTACAAAAAATAGCGATTAAAGGATTACGTTATGCGCTTAAAAGGAACTTTACTTCATTGGAACAATGACAAGGCATTTGGATTTATTACCCCTAATAGTGGCGGCGACGATGTTTTCATTCATAAAACTGCTTTCGCTAATCGCCAACGCACACCTGAAAGGCATGATGTCATCTCCTTCTCGATAACAAAAGATAAACAAGGCCGATATTGTGCAGATAATGCGACATATTTTGGAGAAAAAAGCATAAAAACACCTAGCAAAAAAATCAATAGCTTTTCAATTTACTTGTCGGTGCTATTCCTCGGACTCGTGACACTGGCATTGCTACTAAACTATATTCCTCAAATGTTAGCACTGGCATATTTGGGACTCAGTATGGTGACTTATATGATATATGCGCTTGATAAATCAAAAGCTCAACGTGGTGCTTGGCGTATATCTGAAGCTAGTCTGCACTTTTTAGCACTGATTGGTGGTTGGCCTGGCGCGGCCATTGCGCAGCAACTACTTCGACATAAATCAAAAAAGCGCAGTTTTAGGATAATATTTTGGAACACCGTTATCATCAATTGTGCCACGCTGGCGTGGCTTACCTCTGCAAGTTGCGAGTACTTATTACAGCTGTTGAGATAATTTAACCATGTTATACCAATTCTACTAAGTTTCAGGAGTAGCAATAAAAAAGCACTATAAATAGTGCTTTTGCAATACAAATTAAACACCTTACAGCTTTTTAATACGACGAGAAACTAAACCAACAAGAGCCAACATAAAAATAGCTAACGTTGATGGCTCGGGAACAGCAGTTGCGCCATTGCCAGCAATGATTTGAATTGTATTTCTCACTAAAAGATCGTTTGATTGTGTACGTGACCAGGCCGCAATGGATATATCATATGTGGCATCTAGCGTTGGATCAAAGCCAAAACTCTCTAACGTCCAATGTGGTTTCCACGAATTTTGGGCTAAATTATTACTGGTAAGTAAATTGTTAAAGCCAATTACATCATCTTTTGCTGCAACCGTGCCTCCGCCATTACCCGTTGCATTAGTACCAATAGCGTGGTCAAAATAGCCGGCTAATAGGTCAAATGTCAAGAAGTCGACACCTGCAGTCGGATCTTTATCTATGCTTAGTTCAAAAACATAATTACTTAAGTTAGCACCTGAACTCCCTAAGAAATCTGAGTTAATAGACCATTCATAGCTCCATACAGCTGTTGGTGATGGTTGAGTTGGTGCAACACCAGCATCAAAGGTATATGTACCATCACCATTACTGTTAAAAGTGTTCTCTGGCGAACCAGTCAAATTATGGCGTAGTTTGCCACGAAGACCAATTTCAATACCGTTATCTTGTGCAACTGTAAAAAAACCATTCGCGTTACCGCTGCCGAAAATAACATCATTGGTAACATCCGTATCGTTAATTATTCCGGCTTTAGCAAATGAAGTCATTGCTAAAGTACAACTGATTAAAGTTAATTTTAGATATTTCATACTCATGCCTTTCTCCAAGGTTTTAGTTATTATTCAAACAGGTATAAGCAAGTAATACACCGCAGCAATTAAATATAATATTTTCATAAACATAAAATTTGCTCTTTGTTATTTGACATCATCTTTGTAAAAATACCTGACACCTTTGTACTACTACACTCCCATTATAAAAACACTACTGAACCTAAACTTTTGTAAATGCCAGTCAATAAAATGAGTGATTTTAATAAAGCTACGTTTATGATATTTTGATTGTCAGTTACAGTACTTTTCACAAAAAATCATGTTAAATAACAGAGCATTAAACACAAAAAAGTCGGGCTTCACTTTAATTGAGTTAGTTGTGGTCATCGTTATTTTAGGTATTTTAGCGGCCACTGCTACCCCTAAATTTTTGAATTTGAGCTCCGATGCTAACAAAGCTGTGCTTGAAGCTATGGGCGGCGCTATTTTATCAAGTGCTCAAATGGTACATGCAAAGTCTTTAGTAAAAGGGGTGCAAGACCAAGAAAAAACCGAAATTGATTTAGATAATGATGGTGTTAACGATGTAGAAATAGCCTATGGTTATCCAAGTGCTAGTCGCGGCAATGGAATTTCAAAGCTCATGGGAAGTAACTTCGCCGAGGAGTGGGCTTGGTCTACAACCTATGGAGATACCCGAGTTTGGCTAACAACAGCATCACTTGCTGCTACTTCGGGTCAAAAAATCAATCAAGTTCCGATTCGCAATACTAACTGTTACATTCTTTATGATCCCGCAACTAGTATCGGGGCATTACCAGCCGTTAGCTATGTTACCACTGATTGTTAATTGAATAGGCAAAAGCCCATGCAAGATTTTTTCAAAAAAAGCCTGAACATAGTGCGCTCTGCAACCGATAAAGCAACGACAGAGCTAAGCTCTAGCTATACTCTGGTCAAAGAAAAATGGCATGGTTTGCCCATATTTGTTTCAGCTGAAAAATCAGATAAATATCACGATATTCAATATGATGAAAAACACTACTTTGTCATACCTTATGAATTGTCAGAGTATAAATTTGCGTTACACACCATGCGTTGCTTACCCAATGCAGTACCTGAAATTAATAATTTACCCAAAAGACGTATTTTTCATTTCCCCAATGAGCATTCAGAAGTCATGCTTAAAAACTATATGCGTCAGTCTGCCGAGGAAATGGTCAGGGATAACAACAACGGTAAACAAAATAGTCTCGAATCATTAGCAAACCAAATAGACGCATTAGACAAAAAGTTAACATACGGCATGTTGTTGGTTGGCGGACTTGCTGCGATTGTAAATCCGTTGTTCGGAGCCGGTATTGCCGCTAAAGCTTTACTGCCCAGTGTTGGCGGTTTATTGAATAAATATGGCCTAAGGCCGACAGGTGAAAAACTTAATCAATACCAACTTGATAAATCAATCAAAGCTGCTGAAGAGCATATAACAAAAGAATTTGAGCAATCCAACACCCTACAAGTGATTAACCCTATTTTACAACAGTTAGAGCTAACCTTGAGAACAACAGAATCTCAATACGACCCTTTAACAGGTCCTAATTTTTCAGCGGGTAGTATTACCGAGTTAGCGCATGACAGATGGCGAGAGCTCACAGAGGTCGCCATCTGTCATGTTTACAAAGAAGCTTATGAAAATCCTGTTCTGCACGAGCAAGCTAAGCTGGGTCCGGAGAATTTAAGATGGCTAAAAATAATGTTCGAAGTAAACAATAAAACAAAATAACGCTCGTCTGTCGTTAATCCAACGAAAATATAGTCAAAATATTTTAAATGAACTTAGCACTAATCTTGTAACTTTAATGCCATGGTATTAAGAAACAATCTTGGATCGGTAATTTTTTCCAACATTGACCTATCAGGCAAGCAATCATCATCAACATAGTCGACATAATCTGCAGATGAATCAAAAACTAGAATATCTAATGCTAATCTATCCAAGCCATATAAACCACGGTGGATCATATCAGCCGAAAACACCAATAAATCCCCCGCCGCTAAAGTGATTTTTTTCCCGGTCGAGAGGTTTTCACTACTCTCTCGTCCTCGCTCTTCTTGACGGACATTAAACTCTTCTTCATTATCCCAGCGTTTATGCGTACCTGGCACTAATTCCATACCAAGCTCGTCAAATAAGGGCACTCGAAGATGTAAAACTTGCGTCTCGTGGATAACTTTCTTTTGCCCTTCAACGTCATAATCATATTGACAATCACGATGCCAGAAATCTTTTTGCTGACGATTAACAGGGTTAAAAAATAATTGGGTGTTCATAAATGCCGGTTTACTCGCGATAACCGCTTCAACAATATTCATGACTTTTTTTGAGCTAATAAAATTAAACAACTGCACCCGATCGTCAGATGCTAAATATTGACTGCCGGTAATTAACGAAGAATTAAAAGCTTCTTGTTGATAGAACTCAGCATTATCCTGTTTCCATAATTCATGAAATTTTAATATAACTGTACTTAGCGACGCTATTTCACTCGCACTAAAATAATTCCTAATAACAAAATAGCCTTGTTCATCATAACGACTATTTAATTGCTGTAAACTTTCTACCATGACTAAAGTTGCCTCAATTGAAATTATAAAACCTTCACTTAACGCGACCTACTGAGCTTAATCAGTAGTCGTTAAGTTTTTCAATAAAAGATCGCATGCTTGCTTCAAATTGTTCAACTCTTCAGAGGTCATTTTCGATTTACACATCATCATATCAGGCACTTGCTCTGCGGCTTGGCGTAATTTATTCCCCGCATCAGATAAGCTAATAATTCTTACCCGTTCATCAGCTTTACTCCGCGAACGAATAACTAAGCCTTTGCCCTCCAAACGTTTCAATAAAGGCGTTAAAGTACCTGAATCTAAATGTACTTTAGCGCCCAACTCTTTCACATTCATTATTGAATCTTGCCATAACACCATCATCACAATGTATTGCAGGTAAGTGAGATCCAATTTTTTCAATAATGGCTGATAAGAGCGCGCCATTGCATTTGAAGCACTGTACAAAGAAAAACAAATTTGCTTATCCAACGTAAGGTTCGAAGATGAGTCGGGTTTTGTCATGAAATATCACCACATAAAATAGATTGTGCGCAATATACTTACTTTCACTTTAAAACTCAATTAGCATAGCCACATAAATTGCGCACAATAAAAATGTACGCAATTAAAACACATAAACCTTAAGTTAACAAAATCAAAGCTAAGAAAATATGAGCGCTGCATATCAACAAATGTATCAAGCGGATTTTCATATTTGAAAGCCATAATTTTAAGAAAAATCACCAGTCTTTAATCGCAAGAAAAAATTATCTATTACTTGGATACCTTCAAGGGTATCAACAAGCTCTATTGCTGTTTTTCCATCAAAATCAATTCTAGGCGAGCATAACCATGTGCTTATTTTTTGATCTAAAACAAATAATTTAGAGTAAAGGCTTTACTTTTATAGAGTGGTTACTCTATACTTGCATTGTTCTCTTTAGAACACCTGTTGTATTAATTTTGAATTCTAGCTTCCCCAAGCTAATTATACCGATGGCCATTTTTGTCATCGGTTTTTTTCTGCCTAAATTTCTTCTTTTCAGCTAATTTTCTACTAATAAGCATGCTCATATTGGGTTAGCACTCATCAAACTAAAAATAATATTATACCAAGTCTATTAATTTACTTGCTACTGACGCAGTAAAAAGTAATTAATGTGCTTGAATTTAATTAGCACAGCTACTAATGCAAATTATTTTTTAACTTTCCGGTCTATTGTTAAACAAGATGTAAAAGGATAGTGCTTCATTCTATAGCTTGGCTAAATCATGAAGTCTTCACTACATAACTCAAGTAACCAAGGAGATCTTATGTCCAAATATATAAAATCGAGCGATGCTATTACTAACTTAACTTCTGAGCAGTACCGTGTAACGCAAGAAAATGGCACCGAACGTCCTTGGACTGGTGAGTTGCTCGAAAATACCGCCCCGGGTATTTATGTTGATGTAGTTTCTGGAGAGCCTTTATTTGCCTCAGCTGATAAATTCGACTCAGGTTGTGGTTGGCCAAGTTTTAGTAAACCGATTGAAGCGATTAACGTGAATGAGCTTACCGATGATACCCATGGCATGTTACGTACAGAAGTTCGATCAACCCATGGTGATAGTCACTTAGGACATGTATTTCCAGATGGACCTATTGCGCAAGGTGGTTTACGTTATTGCATTAATTCTGCTTCACTTAAGTTTATTCACCGCGATAACATGGCTGATGAAGGTTATGAAGCATATTTAGCACAAGTGGAAGGATAAAAAATGGCAATTGAACGTGCAGTATTAGCAGGTGGGTGTTTTTGGGGTATGCAAGATTTAATTCGTAAGCTACCTGGCGTAACGGAAACCTCTGCAGGCTATACCGGTGGTGAGATTGAAAACGCTACCTATCGCAATCATGGTGATCATGCAGAAGCTATTGAAATATATTTTGAAAATACGGTGATCGAGTATCGAAAAATTCTCGAGTTCTTTTTTCAAATCCATGATCCTACAACAGAAAATAGACAAGGTAATGACCAAGGGCGTGAATACCGCTCAGCCATTTATTATACAAGTGCTGAACAAAAAGCTATGGCTGAGAAAACCATTGCAGATGTTAATGCTTCAGGTTTTTGGCCAAATTCGGTGGTAACAGAAGTTGAGCCTGTAGGTGATTTTTGGCAAGCCGAAGTAGAACATCAAGATTATTTGCAGCGAGTGCCATACGGTTACACTTGCCACTTTCCAAGACCAGATTGGATATTACCCGAGCAATAATACGCTAAAGGTTTTATCACAAAAAAGCCTCGATATCCGAGGCTTTTTATTTAACAAATTGCCCCCGACTAGGAGCCAAATGTTATTCTTCAGTCAACGGTTCTTCGCTTAACTCATTAAGCAATTGAATGTTCTCATCTTGAAACCAGTCGCAGATCACAGCGTCAGCTTGTGCAGAGCCGGTACGCTTTAATGACGAAAAAGCTTGCACTTTAATATCAGCATTTAATGATGCTAATTGCTTTTTAACGGCTAGTACTTGCGCACTTACTTTACCTTGTGACAATTTATCACTTTTCGTTAGCAAAGCTAAAACAGGTAACTCACCGTCAGCTGCCCATTGAATGAGATCCATATCAAGATCTTTCAATGGGTGTCTGATATCCATTAAGATAACCAAGCCCTTCAAACATTGACGCTTTTCTAAGTATTCGCCTAATGCTTTTTGCCATTTTTTCTTCATTTCCATTGGCACTTTAGCAAAGCCATAGCCTGGCAAATCAACTAAACGCTTGTTTTCGGCAATTTCAAAAATATTAATTAACTGCGTTCGTCCTGGTGTTTTACTAGTACGCGCAAGACTTTTTTGATTAGTTAGGGTGTTTAACGCACTTGATTTACCTGCGTTAGAGCGACCAGCAAATGCTACTTCAATACCACTATCTGCGGGTAAACGACGGATATCGGGTGCGCTAATGGTAAAAGTCGCTTTGGTTAGATGAATGGCTGTAGAAGACAAGATTTAGATCCAACAATATAAATTAAAACCACATTATATCGTTTTTTCACACTAAAGATGCAATTGTATTAAACTTTAGGCAAATTTTTTCGTTAAAAGCCCCTATAAACGACGTTAATAGTGTATCATGTCGCCAATTTTTCGGCTTATTGAAAACATTCAATAAAAACACTAAAGCATGTTGAGAGTTTTGTTATGAAACATATTCTAATTTCATTAATTTTAACACTATCAAGTATTAATATTGCTGTAGCTGCATCTGGCGATGCTGACGCAGGTAAAACTAAGGCAGCCACTTGTGCTGCATGTCATGGTTCAAACGGTATTGGCGCTAGTGATAGCTACCCAAATTTGGCTGGCCAACATGCTGACTACATCGTTAAGCAATTAAAAGCTTTTAAAGCTGGCGATCGTAAAGACCCCCTTATGAGTCCAATGGCTGCACCTTTATCTGAACAAGATATGGCTGACGTTGCGGCTTATTTCTCTGCTTTACCACGAGGCGGTGCAAGCCAAGATACTGGCTCTGCAGATGCAGGTAGTGCAGTAAGCGCAGCGCCGGTTGCTTATGTACCTAACCCAGCGGCGGGTAAAAGTTTATATGAGCTAGGCGATGCTTCACGAAACATTGGCGCATGTATTGGTTGTCATGGCAGCGAAGGTAACAGTGAGGTATTAATTTACCCTAACCTAGCTAATCAACACCCAGAATATATTGCTAAGCAATTAATGAACTTTAAAAAGAAAGATCGTGTTAACTACGCAATGAACCAATTTGCTGGTGCTATGACCAAAGATGATATTGCTGACATGCAAGCCTACTTTGCTGACCCAGCAGCTGTTGCCAATGTAGTTTCACGTAAGGTAATGCCGGCAGCACCTGTTACAGCTGAAGTTATTGCTGGTAAAGCTAAGGCAGCTACTTGTGCAGCATGTCATGGCGCTGACGGTAATAGCCCCGTTGCCATTTACCCGAAACTTGCCGGCCAAAGTGCTGACTACATCATTAAACAATTACAAGAATTTAAAGCTGGAACACGTAAAGACCCTGTTATGGCTCCTATGGCTGCCGCATTAAGCGAGCAAGACATGTTAGAAGTTGCTAGTTACTTTGCTGCACAAAAAATTGCTGTCGCTGATTTAGCAGGTTCAGAAGCAGGTAAGAAACTTTACTTTGGTGGTAACGTAAAACGTAAAATCACCGCTTGTGTTGCCTGTCATGGAGTTAGCGGCAAAGGTATGAACAAAGCTGGCTTCCCAACCATTGCCAGCCAAAACGAAGCTTACTTAAAAGCACAGTTGATGAAGTTCAAAAAAGGTGAGCGTAATAATGATTACAACACCATGATGCAAAGTGTTGCTTCTAAACTGTCAGCAAACGACATTGATGAGTTAGCCAAATACATGGCATCAATGAAATAAGCTTTGATAAAAAAGCACAAATAATAATAAGCAGCGTTTATCGCTGCTTTTTTATTACTAAAAATAGCAACAACTGTTGATCTATTTACAGGTTAGTAAACATTTAGTTGATTTTTTTAACCGCAATATTTCACTCTGATTAAATTCGTGTAGAATGCCAAAGTTATATCGTTAACTATTTTTTAATAGCAAAAGATTTATCATATATTTTTATTTCAATGACAAGCAGAGACTAAACTAATGAAAAAAATTATCATGACTGTTTTACTAGGATTAAGTGCAGTGGTTACTGCCAATGCCGCACAAGGCGATGCCGAAGCAGGCAAAGGCAAAACAGCTATGTGTGCTGCTTGTCATGGCCCTGACGGCAACAGTTTAGTTCCTATGTATCCTAAATTAGCCGGACAAAGTGCGAGCTACTTAGTTAAACAACTGACTGAATTTAAACTGGGTATGACATCTGCTGGTAAATCAGGTCGTATTGACCCAGTAATGGGCGGTATGGCAATGGCCCTTAACGAACAAGATATGGCTGATGTTGCAGCATTTTATGCTAGTCAAGAAAGTACAGCCGGTAGCGGTACTGCTAATGCTGAAGGTAAAAAACTTTACTTAGGTGGAAACGCTGAAATGGAAGTTACCGCATGTGTTGCCTGTCATGGTATCAATGGTAAAGGCATGCCAAGTGCTGGTTTTCCTGCCCTTGCCAGCCAGAATGCTGAATACTTAAAAATTCAGCTAGAAAAATTCCGCAGTGGTGATCGTAACAATGATCCTAACGCCATGATGCAGGGTATCGCAGCAAATTTGACGGATGAAGAAATTACCGCCTTATCACAATATATGTCATCACTAAAATAATAATACCAATAGTTTCAAGCTTATGATTAAAAAAAAGCAGCATAATAGCTGCTTTTTTATCAGCTAAAGTGATACCAATTTTATTAAATTTATTCCCACCTCAGAGCTGCATTAGTAAGCTTAGAACAAACAAAATTGATTAAACATAGTCACTCTATCTTTCGTCAATTTTGTGATGTTATCAGTTTACTAATCAGCTCCCAAGGGCAAGTTTAAAAGGTTTGTATCCTACGTGATTGATTTAGAGAACAACCATTGGCTCTAATAACCAACAACTACAGCTTATTTCAGATTACTTATTTAATCACTTAAAAAGCATATTTAAAGCCAATGGTTAATAGATCTGTGCCGTCATAACTTTCATACGAAGCTTCAATACTCGTTTTGTCATTGATTTGTTTACCAACACCACCACCAAAACCAAATTCCCAGTTATCGTCACTACGCGAAATACCGTTATTACTGGCTTTAATATCTAGATTTGCATAGGAAGGCATAGCATATAAATATACGCCGTTATCATAATTATACTGCGCACGAATTGATAAAGCAGTGAAGCGCTTAACTTCTACTTTAACACCATAAAATTTATCATCAGAAACACCTGTACCAAGACGTAACGCTGGAATAAAAGAGAATTTACTGCCCTCTTTGGCAAGCTCGTAGGCAATAGAGCCATAAATAACACCTAGCGAAATTGACTCTCCATCATCGCTATCTGATAAGTTGGCATAACCCGCACCAGCAGACCAGTTTGCGGAGGCGGTCAAAGGTAAGGCCAATAGAGAAAGTACCATTAGATATTTTTTAAACACAATTAACTCCTTTTATTTACTAAATGTAAGTCATAAGTCGCGCATGCTAGCAAAGGCTATTTTGTTAATCAATTGTTAGAGCTTTAATACAACTAAAAAATGGTAACAAAGCATGACCTTATTAAAAGAAAGCTAAAATAAGCTGCTCCTGTCGCAGACACAGCACAACCTTTCAGGCTATGATCTAAACACTTTGTAAATGACCGGCAGCATCTAATGATAGAAATTATTCCCCCTACACAATTTAAAACCGTGCCATGGAAAAATGGTCAGGGAGAAACTATCGAAATGCTGATCAATCCCGGTGGTAGTTTAGAAAACTTTGATTGGCGATTAAGCATGGCCAACGTAGTTGAAGATGGCGTTTTCTCTAACTTTTCAGGATATACCCGCAACCTGATTTTAATTGCTGGTGACGGTATAAATTTACAGCACAACGACAATAAAATTGATCGGTTAACACGTTTACTCGATATTTCTACTTTTGACGGTGGTGATAAAACTGTCGGTAATTTGCAGAGCAATGAAATTACCGACTTTAATATTATCACTCGTACCGAGCGCATTACTACTAAGGTAAAGTGTTACCCCCAAGCAAAAAACCAAGATCTTGGCACAAGTCAGCTCTGTTTTATTTATAGTTTATTCAAAGATGCCTTATTGACTATAAACAACGACCAAAAAGTAGTGACCTTACCCGCTCAACACTTAATGCAGATAACTGACTTACCCGAAAACTACGCCACACTAACAGGAGACCACCTTATAGTGGTTTATCTAAGCGATTGCACATAGAGCTCACGTTTGAAAATAAGGTTGTTAATCGCTAGAAATACTCGTTCTAACTTTTAATTGTGATTTTTTCTTGGCACTACAGTACGCTCAAAGTACAAATCTAAGTTAACAATTAAAATTACCTATTAAGGATAGTGTTATGAGAATTAGGCATTTAATACCGATAATTAGCTTATTATTACTTTTATCGCCATTAGCAAATGCAGAATTTGAACGCAAAATTGCCATTGATGAAAGTAGTACAAGTAGCCATAGCACTAAAGTGAACGGGAGGTCATTTGACTACACAGCAACCACCGGCACTCAACCCGTTTGGGATGAAGAAGGTAATCCTACAGCTAGCCTTTTTTATACTTATTACCAAAGGTCAAAAGTAAAAAATAGAGCCGCACGTCCATTACTGATCTCATTTAATGGTGGTCCTGGCTCTGCATCAGTTTGGATGCATGTTGCCTACACTGGTCCTAAAGTACTCAATGTTGATAGTGAAGGTTTTCCGCTACAACCGTATGGCGTAAAAACGAATGAGTTTTCTATTTTAGATACTGCCGATATTGTTTTTGTTAACCCAGTTAACACCGGTTATTCTCGAGTTTTACCCAATAAAGATGGCAAAATGCCATCAAAAGCTGAGCAAAAGAAAATGTTCTTTGGCGTCAATGCTGACGTTAAATACCTAGCCGATTGGGTGAATACCTTTGTAACTCGCAACAACCGCTGGCAGTCACCTAAGTATCTGATCGGTGAAAGCTACGGTACTACTCGGGTTTCAGGTTTAGCATTAGAACTACAGTCACGTCAGTGGATGTATCTTAATGGCGTAATTTTAGTCTCACCAACGGATATTGGTATTAAGCGTGACGGCCCGGTAAAAGCGGCAAATCGCTTGCCTTATTTCGCAGCTACAGCTTGGTATCACAAAGCTTTAAGTGCCGATTTACAAAGTCGTGATTTGTTAGAGATATTGCCTGAAATTGAAAAGTTCACCCTTAATGAATACTTGCCTGCATTAGCTAAAGGTGGCTTTATTGCTGCTGACGAGAAACAACACATCGCAGAGCAAGTATCACGATATTCTGGCTTGTCAGTACAAGAAGTATTAAGAAGTAATTTAGATATTGAAACGTCATATTTTTGGAAAGAGATACTACGTAACCGTGAACAAACTGTTGGTCGTTTAGACTCTCGCTACTTAGGTATTGACGAAAAAGTTAGTGGTAGTCGCCCTGATTACAATGCAGAATTAACCTCGTGGCTACACAGCTTTACGCCAGCAATTAACTATTACTTACGCGAAGAGCTTAATTACAAAACCGACATTAAATACAATATGTTTGGCAATGTGCATCCTTGGGATAGAAGCAATAACAAAACGGGTGAAAACTTACGTTTAGCTATGGCACAAAACCCTTATTTAAACGTAATGATCCAATCGGGTTACTACGATGGCGCAACCAATTATTTTGATGCTAAATATACTTTATCGCAACTTGACCCAAGTGGAAAAATGCGTGATAGATTATCGTTTAAAGGCTATAAAAGCGGTCATATGATGTACTTACGTTACCAAGATTTAGCAGCATCTAACCAAGATATTCGCCAGTTTATGCAAGCAACATTGCCAAATAAAACCACACCGGCAAAGTATCACAGCAAGCAATAAATTATCCTGAGCAAGACTCGAAAAAATAATTACCATAAAAATGCCAGTCAGATTCACTGACTGGCATTTTATTAACATTTTACAGCTTTAGCTATATCTATATATCGTAGTCAATCACTTCATAACCTAGCGCTTCTAATTGTGGTTTTAAGGTTTTAGCGTCGCCAACCACCACCATTAACATCTCTTTTATATTTAAGTGCTTTTTCGCTAAGGCATTAATTTCTTCTTTGCTAATATTTTTAACAATTTCATTGCGCTGTTTAACAAAGTCAGCACTAAGATTATGCTCTAAAATTTGCGCTAAGAAACTCAGCTTACTGCTCGGTGTTTCATACTTCAAAGCATCTTTCTGGTTAATTGCATTGCGCATAAAGGCCAATTCTTCATCACTAATACCTTTATCAGCATAGTGTTGAATTTCTTTCACAAACTCAACAATCGACTTATCAGTGACATCAGCGCGTACTTCAGCACTGGCAGTATATACGCCTGAAAACTTATCACCGTAGAAATAAGAACGCGCACCGTAGGTATAGCCTTTGTCCTCACGTAAATTTAAATTAATGCGACTGTTAAAAGCGCCACCCAATGGAAAGTTCATTAAATAAGCACGATAGTACTCACCCGTCACATCTTGGGTCAATGAACGCTTACCAATACGAATAGCTGATTGCGCCGCATTATCTTTGTTAACTAAATAAATAACCCCCGCTTTAGCCGTTGAATCAGGTAAGTTAAGCAACAACTTTTCACCTGCACCGGTTAAAGGCTTAAATATAGCTAATGACTTTAAAACACGGTCTTTGGCTAAATCAGATACTAGTATTATTTCACTGCCTTTTGGCTGTACTTGTTGCTCATAAAGTGCTTTTACATCAGCCAACTGAATATTATTCAATGACGCTTCTGAACCCGCGCTAGAAATTGCGGCAATGTTATCAGCATGTAGTAATTGACGATAAGCCGTTGATGCTAAATAGCCAGCGTCTTTTTTACCATTAATAGCGCCTTGAATTGCATTACTTTTATTGCGCTGGAATTCATTGGTTAAGAATGCTGGTGCGGTTAGTTTTTCATAAACTAATGCAAGCGTTGCATCTAAGTGCTTAGTTAAAGTGTTTACATTAATGGCTAAATAACTATTGCCTGCAGAAATGCCTACTGAGGCACCTAGCTTTTGTAACTCCTTACTCATGTCCTCTGCACTGCGTTTAGTTGTCGATTCATTCAACATTGCAGCCATAAGTGAAGCGGTACCGGCTTTGTCTTTACTTTCGTAATAATGACCGGCAGGTATTTTAAGCAATATTGAGGTGGTTGGTGTTTCTTTACTTTGTGTCGCTAAGATTTTAATACCATTCGCAAAAGTTTCTTGCCACATTTGCGGTACATCGACGGCTTTATTCATCCCTGCTGTTGGCATAATACTGCGATCAAAGTTATCTATGGCTTTACGTATTTTTAAGTCGCTATCCGTTGTTTGAGCCAGTTCAGGAGTAACTCGTGTTGGTGGCGTAAAGTTATCTTCAGCAGCAACTAAGTTCATTTGTCCTTTTGGCACTACACTCATGATCACGCCATGTTTATCTTTAAGATATTTTTTATAAACACGCATCACATCGGCTTTCGTTACTTCGGCATAACGGGCAATGTCTTGCTCAATATAATTGGGATCACCTTTAAACGTTTCATTAGCCGCTAATTGACTAACCTTACCTGCTACACTTTGTAAGCCAAAAACAAAATTAGCTTCCATTGCCGCTTTCGCTTTTATTAAGTCATCATCTTCAACACCACGAGTTTCAAATTCAACTAAACTATCGCGAATAATTTTTTCCATATCTGCCAAGGTTTTTCCTGAAGCGGGATGTGGTAACGCTAATAGATTAAAAGTACAGGCAAGTTCTGCACATGGATGACTGACTGAGGCTTGTACGGCTAATTGGTTTTTCACTAAGTTTTTATAAAGTAATGATGTTTTGCCACCACCTAAAATGCTCGACAGTAAATCCAATGCAGCTTCATCTTCATGCCTAACACTCACTGTCGGATAAGACATATATACTAAGGGTAAATGGACATTATCTTCCATAGAAATATAACGATCAGCATTGATAGTAAAACTTGGTTTTTCTGGCATTTTCACTTCAGGACCACGTGGAATACTGCCGAAATACTTATTTACCATGGCTAAGGTTTTTTCCACATCAACATCGCCACCTATGGTTAAGGTGGCGTTATTTGGCCCATACCAACGTAAGAAAAATGCTTTTAAGTCATTAACATTTACACGATTAAGATCTTCAATATAACCAATGGTTTGCCATGAGTATGGATGACCTGCTGGGTACATAGCTTGTCCGACACGCTCACTCAATAAACCGTAAGGACGATTGTCGTAGCTTTGACCCCGTTCATTTTTTACCGTTTCACGCTGTATTTCAAATTTTTCTTGGGTTACCGCATCAACTAAAAAGCCCATACGATCCGCTTCTAACCAGAGCATCTTCTCTAATTGGTTGGCCGGTACCGTTTGAAAATAATTGGTACGATCACTGTTTGTTGTACCATTCATGGTACCACCAGACTCCGTCACTATTTTAAAGTGTTCGTCATCAGCAACGTGTTCTGAACCTTGAAACATCATGTGTTCGAAAAAATGGGCGAATCCCGACTTACCGAGCTCTTCTCGGCCAGAGCCAACATGGTAAGTCATATCAACATGAACCAAAGGGTCTGAACTATCTTGATGCAAAATTAATGTCAAACCGTTATCAAGCACATATTTTTGATATGGAATAACAGTTTTCCCCTCTTGTGCTTCAACCTGTTCAATAAAGCTCATTCCAGCAACTTTAACTGCTGAAGCTGTACTATCAACCGTATTGGTATTTTCGCAGGCAACTAAAAAACTGAGTAATAATGGTAAGGTCCATTTTTTCAAAATATTTTCCTCTATTCAATCATAGCTAATTGTGAACTGAGGGTAATATATCGTTATTAGCCGCAAGTACAATAGCTTAGCGCTATTCAATGAAATAATTGCGTAATTAACAGCCTTAATAGCCCACATCGAACAATGTAATGGCTAAGTTGTGTTGAATCTAGTTGAGTTGAATCTAGTTGAGTTGAGCAAAATTATTCTGCGATATAATGGCAAGCAAACTATAAAGCGCACGATTATCGCTAGTGATTACTTTCTAATTTTCATAATACTATTTATACAATCCAAATATATCAATTTTAGCTCAAGTGAATTTTAAGCAATAAAAAAGCAGCTCTCGCTGCTTCTTTGATATTGTACTGTTCGAGTTACTCTTCTTCAGTTGTTTCAACTGATTCTTCAGTTTGCTCTTGTTCTGCTACTGGTTCGTGACCTTCGCCACCACATTGACCACAACATCCCATAATAATTCTCCGTTGTTTAAATATGCCCTCATCATACTTAATGGAGATAATGCATTATTGATCAAAATCAGTTAAAGCTAATTAATTTAGTTAGTCGTTGATAAATAAAAATTTAAATTTTCAATTTTTTTCATACCCAGCACTCGCTAGCTAAAAAACATGCTGAAGTAGTGCTAAGTTAGCAATTAAGACCATAACCGCAAACTAAACAATTGTTTATTTTCTTGTTAACTAAAGTGCATAAGCATGCAACTTCATGTAATAAAACTACATGAGTTGCCGTTTATAAAACATTTACATCACATTTTATGACAGCAAAAAAAAAGCCGACAACTAAGTTATCGGCCTATAAGCTATGAGGAAAGCTAGAATGTTCAAAATTATTACAACAAGTGTTCGCGTTAGGAACAAAACGATTATAGAGTAATTATTCTAAGACTGTAAAGCATATTGTGTAATTTTTTTACATTTTGTTTTAATTTTAACGTGTGAATACTGCTAACTAATCTAAAATTTTAACTTTTGGGTAAAAAAAGGCCTCTAGAAAGAGGCCTAAAAAATACACATTATGAAGGGATCACTCAGTGTTATATAATAAGAGCGTGCTGCAACTGAATAAATTTCAGCCAGTAGTTAATAATCCCAGCACATTTACATTAATCGCTAATGTGCTTGTTCCCAGTTATCACCGATACCCGCTTCAGCAATCAGCGGCACACTCATGGTAATAGCATTATTCATAATATCGACTAAACTCGCCGTCGTTGCTTCTACTATGTCTTGATGGATTTCGAAAATTAGCTCATCGTGTACTTGCATGGTCATTTTTATTCTCTGATCATTTTGCTCTAATATCCAAGCGTCCACCGCTAACATGGCTTTTTTAATGATATCTGCTGCTGTACCTTGCATTGGCGCGTTAATCGCCGCACGTTCAGCCGCTTTTTTCCGCATAGCATTTTTTGCTTTAATATCAGGTAAATAAAGTCGACGACCAAATAAAGTTTCGACATAGCCTTTTTCTGTCGCTTTTTGACGGGTGTCTTCCATGTACTGAGACACATTCGGATAACGTTCAAAGTATTTATCCATATATGCTTGTGCTGTATGACGAGGAACATTCAGCTGTTTCGCCAGACCAAATGCTGACATGCCATAAATTAAGCCAAAGTTAACCGCCTTAGCACTACGGCGTTGCTCACTGGTTACTTCATCAAGTGGCACGGCAAATATCTCTGCTGCCGTTGCTTTATGCACATCTTTACCTTCTGAGAAGGCTTTAACAAGACCTGGGTCATCTGATAAATGCGCCATAATCCGTAATTCGATTTGCGAGTAATCAATAGCAACAATTTTATGCTCTGGTGGGGCAATAAAGGCCAGACGTATTTTACGTCCTTCTTCACTACGAATAGGAATGTTTTGTAAATTTGGATCGGTTGAAGATAAACGCCCCGTTGCCGTCACGGCTTGATGGTACGAAGTGTGAACTCGGTTAGTTTTCGGAACAACCAGTAAAGGTAATTTATCGGTATAAGTAGACTTTAACTTACTTAAGCCTCGGTTTTCTAAAATCACTTTTGGTAAGGGATAATCTAAGGCTAATTCTTGCAACACTTCTTCGGCGGTTGAAGGTGCGCCTTTAGGGGTTTTCTTAATAACCGGTATTTTTAACTCTTCAAACAATATCACCTGCAATTGCTTAGGCGAACTTAAGTTAAAGCTTTTGCCAGCTAAGTTGTGTGCTTCAATTTCTAACTCAGATAAACGCGTACCAATTGACTGGCTTTGTTGATCTAACATATCGCAATCAATTAGCACACCATGCTGTTCCATACGTGCAAGCACAGGTAACAAGGGCATTTCAATTTCGTCGAATACGGAAAGTTGTGAAGGCACTTTCGCTAACTGCGGATAAATTGCTTGGTGCAAACGTAAGGTAATATCAGCATCTTCTGCGGCGTAATGTCCGGCTTTTTCAATATCAATTTGATTGAAAGTCAGCTGCTTTGCACCTTTACCCGCAATATCTTCAAAATGAACGGTTTTATAACCTAAGTATTTTTCCGCTAAAGCATCCATATTATGACGCGTGGCGACACTATTAAGGCAGTAAGATTCAAGCATGGTATCAAAAGTTATACCTTGCATAGCAATACCATAGTGCGATAACACATTGGCATCGTATTTTAAGTTTTGCCCAACTTTAGCCACTGTTTTACTTTCTAATAACGGTTTGAGTTGCTCAAGGACCCAATTAAGCTCAAGTTGCTCTGGCGCATCTAAATAATCATGATTTAAAGGCACATAAGCGGCTTTGCCGACTGCTAAACAAAATGACAAGCCGACTAATTCTGCCTTCATATAGTTAACGCTGGTGGTTTCAGTATCGAAAGCAAAAAGCTCGGCACTTTTTAGCTTTTCAAGCCAAACACCAAAACTTGCTTTATCAAGTACAATGTCATATTCAGCGTCAACATCAGCAGGCAATTCAGCTACTGCCTCATCGCTTTCAGCAACCGCTACTTTTGTTTTATCATCGCCAGAGTTTAAGTCTGCCAGTAAACGCTTAAGTTCGAATTGTTGGTACAGTGACTTGAGTTTTTCAACATCAGCAGCTATCGGCTGCAATTCTGTTACCGTTTGTTCAAGTTCAACATCGAGTCGAATAGTAGCCAGCTCATAAGAAAGCGGTAATTGTGGTAAAGCGGTACGTAAGTTTTCACCAACCTTACCTTTTACTTCATCAGCATGCGCCATCACCTCTTTTAAACTAGGGTGCGCAGTTAACCATTTTACTGCCGTTTTAGGTCCACATTTTTCAACGCCTGGAATGTTATCAACTTTATCGCCCATTAAGGCAAGATAATCAATAATTTGATCTGGGCGAACACCAAATTTTTCAATAACGCCGGCCTCGTCCATTTCGACATTGGTCATGGTATTAATTAAGCGTACATGTTGGTTAACCAACTGCGCCATATCCTTATCACCAGTAGAAATAACGGTTTCCATACCTAAGGCTGTCGCTTGCTCTGACAAGGTACCAATAACATCATCAGCTTCAACACCTTCAATAACTAATAAAGGTAGGCCCATAGCAGCAATTATTTCATGTAAGGGTGCTATTTGTGTACGTAAATCATCCGGCATTGGCGGTCGATTAGCTTTATATTCAGGGTACATGTCATTACGAAAGGTTTTTCCTTTGGCATCAAACACCACAACAACATTACCGTTTGGATAGTCTTTTTTCAGACTTCTGATCATATTCAACACCCCGGTAATAGCACCGGTAGGTTGACCGTCTGATGTCGACAAAGCTTGCAAATATGGTACGTGATATGCGCGGAATAAATAAGATGAACCATCGACTAAAATTAGCGGTGATTGGTCAGAAGTTGGCATGATAATTTTTTGACTGGGAGAAAGATTTGCTAAGCATGCCATAATCAGCAAATTCTCTCTAGCAATTCATTTAAATTAGTCACATCAATTAGTGACAACTGTGGATAAGTATGTTGAAAAGCACGATGAAAAGCCATAAAGATCTAACGAACTTTACGGAAACCTAAGTTTAACTCACTGTAATTATTGAAAAAAGGTAAGTCAAAAATCCTTTTCATATATTTATTGTTATTTTTTTATTATGTGGATAAATAAATACACATGCTTAAACCATGCTGCTCAATTAACGAGCAACTTAAATAAGCGAGCTAAGAGATTACCAGAAAACGGCATCATTACCAGACAATTGTTAAACTATTTTTACCGCTTTATGATGCCTAGAAATAACAAAAAAACATAAGCTATATTTGGCAAGGGCTAGCTTAATTTTGTTAATTAAACTTTATGAGAAATTAAATTTTTTCTCGTGATAAATGATCATTTAATTTTTACATTAGCGGTAATAAAAGTGATAAATACCATAGAAATCGATTTTTAAATTAGCGGGAACTTATAGCAATATAACAAAACGACTTATTAGCATTGCATGACAATCAATTGTCCAATTTACTATCACTTTTCCTAAAATAATATTAAAGAAAGCGGCTAATAGACCTTAGTAGCACTAAATTCTAGCCGACGGAAAAACAGTATTTTGACACCTTCAACGCTAATTTATGTATTTTCATTGGTGCCTTTGAATACAGTTTCTGCCTTGAGCCTTAGCACTCAACAACGCTTGGTCAGCATGCTCAATCAATGATGGTATGTTTTTATCATGTTCTTGCAACGATGCTGCGCCAATGCTCACAGTGACACACAAGTCACCCTTGTCGGTAACAACCGGTAAGTTAGCAATACTCGCTAGAATACGCTCAGCAATAACCATCGCGTCTTCCAACGTGGAATTGGGAAGAACGACGATAAACTCTTCACCGCCATAGCGGCCAACTGAATCATAAGGACGCACAGATTGCTTTAGACGACCAGCAACATCACTGATCACTTTGTCACCAACAAGATGGCCATATTCATCGTTGATGCGTTTAAATTTGTCAATATCGATCATTAATACACTGAGCCACTGACTATTTCTTCTGGCACGGTCGAACTCAATTTGAGCGACTTCCATCACCTTTCTACGCATAAGTAGTTGGGTAAGCTCATCTGTTGAAGCTAGCATTTCCAGTTCAATATTTTTTTCATTCAGCAGTTTATTGGCATTTTTAAGTACCTCACTCCAGTAAATAATTGCTTTATAAATCAGAAATATCAGAGCGACCATCACGGCAAGTAAGATAAAAAGAGGATAGGACATGCCACTAATAGCATTGTCGATAGTAAGAAGGCTTGCTTGGCTCATTGATGTACTTTTTAACCGAGCCAACTGCTCAATGCTGATAAAACGGGCCGTGGCAACATAACCGACTAACACAGTAACAAAAGCGATTGTCGCCAGTGTGAGTACTCTATATGACACAACCCGCTTTACTGAATTTGGTGAGTGCAATGCCGCACTAAGCTTAAGAACAACAGGACTGAAAAAATACAATACCGGCAAGACGATAAAAGTAGTCTGTAACCATCCGCCTACCCACCAACCTTGCCAAACCGGAAGTGCATTGTTAAGTCCTACTTTATTCGCAAATGCCCAAATAAATGACCCCGAGGAACCTGCTAGAGAAGCCACCAAAGAAATAAGCACAAAGCCAATGAGAGAAACAAACACATTAATCTTGGTATGTTTAGGTAGAATAGACAAAGATAAATAATAAAATGCCAAGCTGAGTGGATTGGCAAAGGAGAATAACAAAATCCAGCCCAACGGCATACCTCCAACATATGCAACCAAAAAAGTCGCAAGATAAGCTGGAATTGCTGCCCAAAAATAGCCAAACCAGAAAACGATCGGCACACAAAGTAACATTGGAATATAGACAGTAATGTAAATTGACATGCCACTAAGTGATAACTCCAGACCCGTCCATTCCAGATAACGAGTGATTACACTTGATGGTACAATTATCGCACAACCTAAAAGCCAGAAAAGCACGAAATCACGAGCTTTTCCACCCTGTCTGAGCATGGCTAATGGCTTAAACGGAATGTTGGCAAAACTGCTATTTGTCTCAGTCAATTTAATTACCTCTTCCATATATTAATGACTAGTGGCATTCATATTTCAACTTGATTTAAGTAACATGATATTGCAATTCCCAAGAGCTAAATAATGAATATAAGTTAACATCTGATCGCTTATATCATGTTAGGTTATATAGCTAAAGCACCTTATGTCCTACCCTTTGTTTGCGGTTCAGAGCTTATCGCATTCTCACCAGGGCATTAACTTCTCCAACAACATTATTAAATGGCTAACAATAACAGCCGTTAGGTTTGACTAAAAAACTACCGTAAAAATACTATTGCAGATACCACATAACAACAAGGTTAATAGTTTTTCCAGCGTTTACAAATCTACACAGTAGGTTTTCCAGACACCATTAATTCATAGTATCAAACTCTTCGGTTGAGTTTGGGTGAATAACAACCGTACAATCAAAGTCAGCTTTTGTTGCGCCGATTTCATTGCTATGGCAAAGCCCTGCAATAATTCATCAATACAAAAATAAACCATGAAAAACAAAGGTTTTCTTATTTTCTAAGGCAAACTAATTTTATTCTAGTTGGCTCGCGATAGCCCTCACTAATCGCTTGATATAAGAAGATAAATTGAGAGCTATACACTTCAACTTATCATCACCGCATTCAGCAATAGCTTCTTACTTTGATATCCCGACAGTAACAATAACCGAATGACCAAACACCACTGTCGCTATATTGGAATAATTTAAATGGTGATTAGATTTGTTATCTAATAAACGTCACATAAGCGGCGCGCTGCTGCAACATCAGCAGGCGTTAGCAATGAACGGAAGTATTATCGCTGGCAGGCTTACGACTTATAAGCTATCAACTGGCCTGTTATTGCCAATTGACGTCATTAAAATATTTTGGATATTCTTCTAGTGCTTGAAGAATCATAACCGCGCCTGATTTTTTATTCTCAGCATGCTTAATTAAGTCGTTCCCTTGCATTATTTTTGCAAGTAAGACATGAAGCTGTGCGTCAGCTTTAGGGGCTAGTTGGCAATTTTCGAATAAAAAATTCAGTTGCTTATCAAACGCTGATGCTAAGGCTAAAAATTGAGTTTGAGAAAATTTATCATAATGGATAGCATCAAGATTCACCATTAATTGTTGTTGAATACTGACCATACCGATATGTAAACTCTGATCGATTTGCCACTTAGCACCATGGTTTAACTGCAATGCTTGTTGATTGCTATGCTGGTGCTGATGTTCTTCAGCAACCGTTGAGTAACTTAATAGGCAATTAAATATTATTGCGGTGAGTAATACATAACGTGTAGACAGCATTTTTACTCTCATATTTGTTGTACTAAGCAGATTTGATTTATTGTACAACCTCGCATTAGAGTAACAAGCGTAAAACAAGAAAAATGCGTTAAAGCTAGTTAAGATCAATTAATACCTTGTAGAAATGAAGATTGTAGGCCGTTAGCTTTAACTTAACGCGATTAAACCATGCTCCTAAGTTTCTTTAATGTAATGAATACTCGCTAGCCTTAACAAGCTAAATGCTTACTCAAACGGCATAAGTAAGGTTTTTATTGCCGGGCGAAGTGCAATTAACACCGTTTCCTCAGTCAACTCAGGGTAAAGCATTTTTCTTAACAGTAAGCCTGCCATAACCGAAAAAATAACATTAACTCGACTTTCTAACTCCACAGCAGAAATTTCTTTAATTACGCTACGCTCGCTCATCAGTAACTGACACATTCTATTGCGTGCTTGCGTATCAGCATCACGTAATAACGTGGCAACTTTATTGTTGCGCCCAGCCTCTGCTAACATTTCTAAATCGACCGCACAAGCACCGGTGTCCATATGTCGTTGTACACCGACATTCAAACCATTAAGTAGTACCGTTAAAATGTCACCTGGTTGCTGTTCAAATTCTTGAAATATTGAGAACATTTCTTCCATGTCTTGCTCAATAATACTTTCTATAATCGCTTCTTTGCTGTCAAAGTAATTATAAATATGCCCTGCACTCATACCGGCTGTTTTTGATATTTCAGCCATGCCCGCACCATGAAAGCCTTTCCGGCGAAAACAATCAGCTGCCGCAGTAAGTACTTGGTTACGGCGCGCTTCAGCTAACGCAGGATCTATATGTCTTTTAGTTTTTGGTTTCATCAGAAACTCCACTACAAACCCAACAGGTTCGGCATAAAGGCATGCCCTTACAATTAAGCTAAGTTATTTAAGGCCTATAGCAAACTATAGACCTTAAAATACCATTACTGAGCTGTATTTTCAGGTTGTTAGCCACCACTACCAAGCACTTAAGCTGAACGTTTTTTGATGGAAGTATTTACTGCTCATTGTGTATGTTCCTTCGCGGTATTATCTGTTTTACCTGGAAATATTCGGCGCACGATAACGAAAAACATTGGCACAAAAACCACCACTAAAATTGAAGACGCTAGCGTACCACCAATAATAGAAATACCGAGTGCGTTCTGCGCGCCAGAGCCGGCACTAGAGGCAACAGCTAACGGTATAACACCACAAATAAAGGCCATTGAAGTCATTAAAATTGGACGTAAGCGCAAACGAACTGCAGCGATTGCAGCATCGACGACACTTAGCCCTTCCGCCATTTTATGAATAGCAAATTCAACAATTAAGATGGCATTTTTAGACGCTAAACCAATGGTCGTTAATAAGCCAACTTGTAAGTAAATATCGTTTGATAAGCCGCCGCCAAAAGCTGCCATGATCGCACCAAATATACCTAAAGGCACAATTAACATAACCGCAAACGGTACCGACCAACTCTCATATAATGCCGCTAAACATAAAAATACAAACAACAGTGATAAACCATAAAGTAACGGCGCTTGACCTCCACTTGAGCGTTCTTGATAAGAAATACCCGACCACTCAGAAGAAACACCATTAGGTAATTGCTTAACTAAACGTTCCATTTCATCCATGGCTTGACCGGTACTGTAACCCGGTGCTGCACTACCTTGAATTTCCATGGCAGAAAAGCCATTGTAACGCTCTAAACGCGGTGATCCGTACGACCAAAATGAACTAGCAAAGGCGGAGAATGGCACCATATCGCCATTATTATTGCGCACGTACCATTGATTAAGATCTTCTGGCACCATGCGTGATTCAGCTTCACCTTGCAGATAAACTTTTTTCACACGGCCACGGTCAATAAAGTCATTAACGTAACTACTACCCCACGCGGTAGAAAGTGTGCTGTTGATATCACCTTGCGATACGCCAAGCGCTTCAGCTTTTGCAAGATCGATATCAAGCTGTAATTCTGGCATATCTTCTTGTCCATTTGGACGTACTCCTGCCAATATCGGACTTTGACTCGCCATACCTAGCAACTGGTTTCTAGCCGCTAATAAGGCATCATGACCAAGACCAACACGGTCTTGCAAAAACAGATTAAAACCATTTGCCGTACCTAGCTCTACAATCGCTGGTGGTGGAAAGGCAAAGACAAAAGCTTCTTTAATAGTAGAGAAATAACCCATACCTTTACCAGCAACTGCATTAACCGATAAGTCGTCACGTTGACGTTCATCCCAGTGCTTCAAGCTAACAAAACCTATAGCTGAGTTTTGTCCTGAGCCAGCAAAGCTAAAACCTGTAACAGTAAAAATACCTTTAACCGCTTCAGACTGATCGTTCAAGTAATGATTTTCTACTTTTTTAACCACCGCTAAAGTTTGCTCTGTAGTTGACCCCGCAGGTAACATCACTTGGTTAAACAAAATACCTTGGTCTTCATCAGGTAAAAATGCCGTTGGTAAGCTTGAAAATACATACACCATGCCGCCAACAATCACGCCATAAATAAGTAAGTAACGCTTAGCATGCTTGATCATTCGGCCAACAAAGCTTTGCGCACCTGAGTTGGTTTTATCGAAGCCGCGGTTAAAGCCAGAGAAAAATTTACCTATTAATGAGTTGTCATTATGCACATGGCTAGGTTTTAATAAGGTTGCACATAATGCCGGTGTTAAAATAAGCGCCACTAATACCGAAAGCCCCATGGCGGAAACCAACGTGATAGAGAACTGTCGATAGATAACACCGGTTGAGCCACTAAAGAATGCCATCGGTATAAATACCGCAGAAAGCACCATAGCAATACCAACAAGTGCGCCTTTAATCTCATCCATAGACTTACGTGTAGCTTCCAGCGCCGAAAGTTTTTCTTCAGTCATTAAACGTTCAACATTTTCCACCACAACAATGGCATCATCAACTAGCAAACCAATAGCTAAAACCATGGCAAACATTGTTAAAGTATTAATTGAATAGCCAAAGGTGTACAAGATACCAAATGTGCCCAGCAAGACCACTGGCACAGCAATGGTTGGAATAAGCGTTGCTCTGAAGTTTTGTAAAAACAGATACATGACAACAAAAACCAAGATCACCGCTTCGATAAGAGTGTGTATAACTTTTTCAATCGATAATGAAACAAACGGCGTAGTATCATAAGGAATAACGGTAACTAAACCTTCAGGGAAAAATGGTGCAAGTTCTTTCAGCGCATCTTTAACCCCTTGAGCTGTATCGAGTGCATTTGCGCCACTGGCCAGCTTTACCCCTAAACCTGATGCTGGCTTACCATTAAAACGCGCAACAACACCATAATTTTCACCACCTAGCTCTACTCTTGCCACATCTTCAAGACGAACAATAGAGCCATCACTGTTGGTTTTTACCAAAATATTTTCAAATTGTGCAGGGGTTTGTAAACGACTCTGTGCTGTTACTGTCGCATTAAGTTGTTGTCCGGCAACAGCAGGCATTCCGCCGAGTTGACCTGCTGAAACTTGAGCATTTTGCGCACTAATTGCCGCGCTGATATCAGCAGGTGTTAATTTAAAGTTTTGTAATTTTGCCGGATCTAACCAAATACGCATAGCATATTGAGAGCCAAATAATTGTGCTTCACCCACACCATTAACACGCGAAACAATATCTTGTACATTTGACGAAACATAATCACCAATATCAATATTATTCATGCTGCCGTCTTGCGAAACAAAACCGACCACAAGTAGGAAATTACGCGCCGATTTTGCCACCACAACACCTTGCCTTTGTACTTCTTCCGGTAAAAGTGGTGTTGCTGTTGCTAATTTATTTTGTACTTGTACCTGAGCAATATCAGGATCAGTTTCGGCACTAAAAGTCAGGGTAAGTGTTGCTGAGCCACTTGATTCTGAAGTTGATGACATATACAACAAGCCATCTAAGCCTTTCATTTTTTGTTCAATGACCTGTGTAACTGAGTCTTCTAATGTTTGTGCTGATGCGCCTGGGTAGTTAGCGGTAATACTAATCGCTGGTGGCGCAATTGAAGGATACTGCGCAATAGGCAAAACCTTAATCGCTAAAATACCCGCAAGCATCACTATAATTGCCAACACCCAAGCGAATATAGGTCTATCGATAAAAAATCGTGACATTCAGATTCTCCGTTATTGCGCTTTGTTTGTAGAAGATAAAGCTGACGAGTCAACTTCAGTTGCGGTAACTGGCGCACCAGAACGAATCTTCTGTAAGCCTTCAACAATAAGTCTGTCACCTGCTTTTAAGCCATCAATGACTAACCAATTAGCGCCAACTGAACGGTCAATTTTTAACACTCGACTTTCAACGATACTCTTTGCACTTACCACAAGCGCCGTAGGCTCGCCTTTAGAATTGCGACTAACACCACGTTGCGGTACCAAAATAGCATCCGCTTTTACTCCTTCAACAATTGATGCGCGTGCATACATGCCTGGTAAGAGAAGCTTTTCAGGATTTGGAAATTCAGCTCGCAGAATTACAGATCCTGTGCTTGGATTAACGGTAACTTCAGAAAACTGTAACGTCCCTTTATGCGGGTATATTGAACCATCTTCCATAATCAACTCAACGTCTGTTTGCGTTGCAGGATCAACCGTTAATAAGCCTGATGCCAAGGCTTTTTTACGTTGAGTAAGTTCATTACTTGATTGTGTTAAATCGATATAAATTGGGTCTAGTTGCGTAACAGTGGCAAGCGCTGTCGCTTGGTTAGCACTAACTAAAGCCCCAACTGTCACACTTGATTTACTAATTTGACCACTAATCGGTGATGATACATGGCTATAATCAAGATTAATTTTTGCCGACTGTAATTGTGCTTTCGCTGTTAATAATTCAGCTCGTGCTTGTTTGTACGCTGCATCTGCCTCATCAAAGTCTTGCTGACTTACGGCTTTAATTTTTAACAGTTCACTAAAGCGAGCAGCTTTAGCTTTACTGCTCGCAATACTGGCCTCTGCTCTGGCAACTGCGGCTTCACTGGCTGCAAGTTCTGCTTCAAAAACGGCAGGATTGATTTGATAAAGCGCCTGACCTTGCTCAACCTGTTTACCTTCAACAAATAAGCGCGACTGTACAATACCACTGACTTGAGGACGAATTTCTGCAATTTGAAATGCATTTACACGCCCGGGCAATTCTTTTTTAAGTGTGAGCGCTTGGCTTTTTAACGTAACCACACCGACAGGTGTGGCTTGAGGAGCTGAAGATGTAGCTTGTTCAGCTACAACATCACACCCAGTTAAAACAACAGAACCAACGATGGCCGATAAAATTAATAGACCGAAACGGTAAAACTGCATAAATAAATACTCTTTGCATTAGAATGAACGATCATTCTAATATAAAAAAAAGCGATTTGAAATTTTTCAGAAGTTAAAAGATGTAATGAATTGTACGCACTTAATACGCTTCATAGCTGAGTTACCCATGGGTTTGCCATGCCACCCGTCATTAAGCAAACTTCAGCCGATACTGTGAATAGAAGTGTTTGAAATAATAAGCAAATAATTTCAATTAGCTTTTGCATATGAAAAGCCCGAGATGACGTTACAAGAATGATGATGAAAGAGTTACGTTGCGTAAATTTTACTGAGGACAAAGTCGTTTAGAACCCTATTATCTAGAGTTCTAAACATCTGTTCATGATTTTCTAAACGAACGATCAAGCTACCTAATAATCTGTGGTTACATAGTGACAAATTCTTCTGCTGACGTTGGATGAATCGCCACGGTATTATCAAAATCAGCTTTTGTTGCGCCCATTTTCATAGCGACAGCAAAACCTTGCAGTAATTCATCACTACCAAAACCAATACTGTGAATACCGACTATTTTTTCTTCTTTACCAGCACAAACTAATTTCATGCGAGTCGGATCGCGATAATCTTCAGTTATCGCTTGATATAATGCGGTGAATTGAGAGTTATAGACTTTAACTTCATCAACACCGTACTCTTCAATCGCTTCTTTTTCTGACAAACCAACCGTGCCAATTACCGGATGACTGAAGACTACTGTCGCTATATTTGAGTAATCTAAATGCTCGTCAGGTTTATTGTTAAATAAGCGTTCACATAAACGACGACCTGCCGCAACAGCAACTGGCGTTAACTGCGCGCGGCCAGTATTGTCACCCACCGCATAAACACCGGCGACGTCAGTATTTTGATATTTATCTGTTGGAATAAAACCACGTTCGTCGAGCTTAATACCTGTTGATTCAATATTAATGTTATCAGTGGCAGGCTCTCGGCCAATCGCCCAGATTAGAGTGTCTACAGGTCCAACAGTTTTACCGTTTTCTAAATGAATTGTCAGCGTGTTATCACTATGCTTTTCAATCCGCGTTGGTACGCTCATGGTATGCAGCGTTGGACCATGTTTGGCCATTTGTTCCACTAACGTATCACTGAGCATGTCATCAAAACCGCGCAATGGTTTTTCTTTACGTACCAATAAGTGTGATTCACTGCCTAATGCGTGTAACACGCCCGCAAGTTCAACTGCTATATAACCGGCACCTACCACCGCTACTTTCTCGGGTTGTTCGGTTAGTGCAAAAAAACCATCGGAATCAATACCGTACTCTGCACCTTCGATGCTTGGGCGACTTGGGCGTCCACCTGTGGCAATCGTAATATGCTCAGCGGTATATAAAACACCATCAACCTCTACCGTGTTTTTATCAACAAACTTAGCAAAACCATCAATCACAGTAACGTCGTTACTGGCAAAACCACGCGCATAAGCCGCATGAATACGTTCGATATAAGCTTCTCTGTTTGCGACTAATTTCGACCAGTCAAAGTTTTGCAATGGCGCTTTAAAACCATAATCATTAGCGTAATGTAATGCATCGGCAATTTGTCCGGCATACCACATGGCTTTTTTCGGCACACAACCGACATTCACACAAGTACCACCAATATGTTTAGCTTCAATAATTGCCGCTTTTTTACCTAAACGCGCTGCTCGGTTTGCTGAAGCAATGCCGCCACTGCCAGCGCCAATTGAAATGTAGTCAAAATGTTGTGTCATATTAATATTCCTGTGTGATTATGATTTATTATATTGGACTTAAAAAACAAAAATTCAAGCATAGCTATCAACATAGCTAATTTATAACGTCTAAATGATATTAGATTGACATGATATTGAAGCTATAAATTTCAAATTTTGATCACTAGTACCAAATAGTGACAGCTAAACCTTGATTATCGACTGCTTTGCCATTACATCTAGACCATAACCTAGCTAAAATGCGAATTTCATGACCAATCCATTATTACAAAATACATCATTACCACAATTCTCTAAAATCAAACCAAAGCATATTAAACCTGCGGTTGAAGAAGCTATAGCCAATTGTAAAAATACCATTGCAGATGTGTTAGCTAACAATACGCCATTTACTTGGGCTAATTTAGTTGCACCTATTGATGAAGTTGATGACGTATTAGGTAAGTTATGGTCGCCCATTTCGCATATGAACTCAGTGGTTAACAGCGATGAGCTGCGCGATGCTTATGAGTCATGTCTGCCACTTTTATCTGAATATGGCACGTTTGTTGGCCAACATGCTGGCCTATTTGCCGCTTACCAGCAATTAAGTGCAAGTGATGAATTTAGCCAGCTAAACACAGCGCAACAAAAAGTGATCACTAATGCCTTAAGAGACTTCAAGCTTTCTGGTATCGCGCTGAACAGTCAAGATCAAAAACGCTACGGTGAAATTTCTGCCCGTTTATCTGAACTTAGTTCTACTTTTGGTAATAATATTCTCGACGCCACCCATGCATTTAACGTTAATATTACTGATGAAAAAGAACTCTCGGGATTGCCCGCAAGTGCCAAAGAAGCGGCAAAAGCCTTAGCCGAAGCACAAGAAAAGTCAGGTTGGTTATTTACCTTAGACATACCAAGTTATTTACCGGTCATGACCTACTGTGATAACCAAGCATTACGCGAAAAAATGTATCGTGCTTACGTTACCCGTGCCTCTGAAATTGGCCCAAATGCTGGTGAATATGACAACAGCCCGATCATGAGTGAATTACTCGCTTTACGTCATGAGCTTGCCAACTTACTCGGTTTTGATAGCTTTGCAGAAAAGTCTCTCGCAACCAAAATGGCAAATAACAGCAATGAAGTTATCGGCTTCTTAGAAGATTTAGCCGTAAAATCGAAAGCTCAAGGTGAGCAAGACTTAGTTGAAGTTACAGCATTTGCTAAACAAAACTTTGCCCAAAGCGACTTACAAGCTTGGGATTTACCCTATTACAGTGAAAAGTTAAAACAAGAACGTTACGCTATTTCTGACGAAGAATTACGTCCTTACTTCCCTGAAAGCAAAGTTGTTGCCGGTTTATTCGAAGTGGTACATCGCTTGTTTGGTTTAACCATTAGTGAGCGGAAAGATGTTGATACTTGGCATAAAGATGTTAAGTTTTTTGATGTTTTGGATAAAAATCAGCAACTTCGCGGCAGCTTTTATTTTGATCTATATGCTCGAGCCCACAAACGTGGCGGCGCTTGGATGGACGACTGTGTCGGCCGACGAGAATTAGCCAATGGCGATATTCAATACCCAGTTGCCTACTTAACCTGTAATTTTAATGGCCCTGTCGGCGACAAACCGGCTTTATTTACGCATGACGAAGTCGTTACCTTGTTCCATGAGTTTGGTCACGGTATTCACCATATGTTAACGCAGATTAACGCAGCAGGCGTTTCTGGTATTAACGGTGTGCCATGGGATGCTGTTGAATTACCGAGCCAGTTTTTAGAAAATTGGTGTTGGCAACCAGAGGCACTTGCCTTTATTTCTGGTCACTATCAAACAGATGAATCGTTACCGCAAGATATGCTAGATAAAATGCTCGCAGCGAAAAACTTCCAATCAGCAATGCAAATGATCCGTCAGCTAGAATTTAGCTTATTCGATTTTAAAATGCATGCTCAATACTCGCCAGAAAAAGGTGATGAAATTCAACAAGTATTAAACCAAGTTCGTGATGACTACGCAGTGTTTAAAGCGCCAGAATTCAATCGTTTTCAACACAGCTTTGGCCACATTTTCGGCGGTGGTTATGCGGCCGGATATTACAGTTATAAATGGGCTGAAGTGTTATCGGCAGATGCTTTTTCTCGCTTTGAAGAAGAAGGGATTTTTAACCAAACGGTTGGCCATGACTTTTTATCCAATGTGCTAGAAATGGGCGGTTCAAAAGAGCCAAGCGAACTGTTTAAAGCCTTCCGTGGCCGAGAGCCTAGCATTGATGCTTTACTGCGTCATAGCGGCATCACAGGTTAAGCACATGGCATTAGAAAAAATTGACGATATTTATCAACGCGCCGCTGCTCGCAAAGGTGGCGCAGCCAATCTCAACATCTTACTCGGGCCTGGTAATGAAGATCGCTTATTAGCCGCCATACCTGACGACCGCTTTTTAGCCGAGTTCAGTAAAAAAGTATTTCAATCGGGTTTTGTTTGGCGCGTAGTAGAAAATAAATGGCCAAATTTCGAAGAGAGCTTTTTTAATTTTAATATCGAAAAAATTTTGATGATGCCAGAAGAAATGATGGAACGAAAAGCTAGCGATCCAAAAATCATTCGTAACTTTAACAAAGTAAAAACCATTAAAGCTAACGGGCAAATGATTTTTGAAGAACAACAAAAAGGCCATAGCTTTGCTGAATTTATTGCTAACTGGCCCAGTAACGATATTATCGGTTTATGGGCCTATTTGAAAAAGCACGGTCAGCGTCTTGGCGGTAATACCGGACCTTATGCTTTGCGAGCGTTAGGCAAAGACACGTTTATTCTTAGCCGAGATGTCGAAGCGTATTTTCGCGCTCATGATATTATCACCGGCGGCATTCAAACTAAATCGAGCTTGAACGCTATACAAGCAAGCTTTAATCGCTGGCAGCAGCAATGTGATTTATCACTAAGCCAGCTAAGTCGTCTTATTGCTTATGCAACGGGCGACAATCATATTCATTTAGAAGAAGTCGCCAATGTTGAATAAAGTTGCCGTTGCCTATGTTGATGCTGTCGACATCGACAAAGCAAAAAAAATTGCCAAAAAGTGGCAACTTGATTATATCGGCGATATTGCCGCGGTAAAAAATCATCCTGAACTATTGTTCGCCTTACAAGTTAACCTACAACGCTTAGAGCTAAGTAAGCTTGATGAACCCAAACTAGGCGCTATTTGCGTTGATTTTGTTGATGGTGCCACAGCCCATCGCCGTAAGTTTGGCGGTGGTCGAGGTCAAGACATTGCTAAAGCAGTCGGATTAAAACATGGTTTTACCCCGAATGTACTCGATGCCACCGCAGGCTTGGGCCGTGATGCTTTTGTGCTAGCTACTTTAGGTTGCTACGTTACCATGATGGAGCGTATGCCTATCGTTGCCGCTTTATTAGAAGACGGTTTAGAACGCGCTAAGCTAAGCACTGAAATTAATGATATTACCGACCGTATGCGCTTAATTAATTCCTCATCGATTGAAAATATGACCTTAGCCGAGCCGCCAGATGTGATCTACCTTGATCCTATGTACCCACACCGTGAAAAATCTGCCGCCGTTAAAAAAGAAATGCGCGTATTTCAGTCACTAGTGGGTGAAGATCTTGATGCTGACAACTTACTTGCGCCAGCCATTGCCTTAGCAAAGTACCGCGTTGTCGTTAAACGCCCTAGTTATGCGCCACCACTGGCAGGAAAAACGCCTTCAACCAGTATTAATATGAAGAAAAATCGCTTTGATGTTTATGTTAATCAGGCTATTCCTAGAAATAACTAAATTAACCAAGGTAACTTAGGGTTCTAAACTTATAGATTTTCGAAAGTTGCCACAATATATTAGGATTAAATAGTCTAGTGAATAGGTACATCAGTAACATTTACAACAACTAAAACTTGGACGGTTCGATATAGTTTAATCGAGCTTGAGCAAGCCTAATATCAAGTCTATATAATTGTTGTAAAAACTACCCACGCTATCATTCACCTATCTGCTAGCTAAAAAAATAGACAACTAATCCATCTTAAAGTCTAAACGTACAGTGGCGTATGCTTCAGTAGGCTTTCCATCTTCAAATTTAGGTGCGTAGCGCCATTTTTCTAATGCCGCCAAAGATGACTTCTCAAATTTACTGCCACCTTCAGAGTTTAATATTTTTGCCTCTTTCACGGTGCCAAAATCAGAAACAGTAAAACCTACCTCTACCCAACCTGTCTTGCCTTTTTTAGCATAATCCATTGGATATTTAGGCTCAGATCTAAATAAAGGCATTTGGTCTTGACTATCATCCCACGGTTTCATTGAACCAATGGCAATACAATGTTTAGTTGCTTCATCACTTTTATTTGATTTTTCTAGCGCGTGAATCATATATGCATGAGTGCTTAACGCTAAAGGGTGCGTGCCCCCTTCTAGTGACTCAAATACAGGTAAATTCATCTCCCAATGTTCAATCGCTTGGCTATATTTTTGTCGTGCTGAATAATATTTACCCGCATAAAAATTAGCTCTAACTACGCGCTTATCATTGTTAGGTAAATTTTCTGCAAAAAACTTTTGCGCCGTTAAAATAGTGCTACTTTTTCTAGAGCCTGCACGAAGTAATTCCATTCCCGCTTCTAATTGTATTTGCGCATTAAAATAAGGATGTTCTTTTTCATTTTCTTCAGCAATATTTAAAGCAGATTGGTAATAACTAATCGCTTTTTCACTTTCGTTATAAGGCAGAGATTGGCCTAAAAGAATATAGATTTCAGCAAGCTCTATAGCATTATCCCCATATTCACTTTTGAAAATATTTAAGGTTTCTAAGAGAACTGGCGTTGCTGCTTTTTCTTGATTTTTATTGAGGTATTGTTGAGCTAATATTAGCGCTAAATTTGCGGTATTAATATCAGTGTCACCATAGAGCTGTTTGCCTAACTCGTAAGCTTCTTTTGCATATTTAAGTTGCGCATCTAGGTCATCACTTTTTACCGCATCTTGATATGAGTAATAAGCAGCTTTGAACTGAGTGTTTAATGTTTCTTCTGAGTTTGCGTTAGTGCTAAATAACAGAGCTGTTATTATTAGGTATAAATAAGTCCATTTTAGAGTCATGTATTTTCCTTTAAATATAGATTCTTCTTTAAATTGAAGTCCGTTCAGTATTGCCAACATGATTTCACGTTTAGGTAAATATTTCAATCGCTTGACCTACGTCTTAAGTATAGATACATAAGTTAATTAGCAAATGCCATGAATAGACTTCTGATACTGTTCGCTACTGCACAACAATTAGGTTTATCGGTGAAAGAAAATAGTCGTTCAAGCGTACCTCTATATTGATGATACAAAAAGAGCCGATATTCTCCTGTGGTACGGCTGAGAAATTCTGAATACAATCAATATGAGCGGTTTGTAAGTTTAATGAGTTTTTATTTTTTTAGGATAATACGATGAGCAACACCATACCTAAAATCGTCGTTATTGGCGGTGGAGCCGGTGGATTAGAGCTGGTAACTCAATTAGGACATAAGCTAGGAAGAAAAAAGCACGCAGATATACTCCTTATTGATAAGAATCGTACCCATATTTGGAAGCCATTACTACATGAAGTTGCAACGGGCTCTATTGATCCCGATTTAGATGGTGTGGTTTATTCTGCTCATGCTGCTAAGCATCATTACCGATTCCAGTTAGGTACTTTTTACCAACTTGATCAAAGCAAAAAATGTATTACTCTAGCGCCACTTTCTGACGACTTAGGCCATGCTATTTTACCTGAGCGAACTGTACATTATGACTACCTTGTTATTGCAGTTGGCAGCGTAAGTAACGATTTTAATACCCCTGGCATTAAAGAACATTGCTACTTTTTAGATTCAAATCAGCAAGCAGAACGTTTTCAGCATACCTTACTTGATAGCTTTACTCGTTTACATCAAGACGACAACCAACAACAATCTCTCAATATTGCCATTGTAGGTGCTGGCGCAACTGGGGTTGAGCTTTCAGCCGAGCTATATCATGTATCAGAGCTGTTAAAGTTATATGGTTTAACTAACATGTCTTCTAAGCGCCTACATATTCACTTAATTGAGGCAGGTCCGCGTATTTTACCCGCGCTGCCTGAGCGTATTGCCATTAGTGCCAAACGCGAATTATTAAAGCTGGGTGTGAATGTGCGTGAACAAACGCAAGTAAAAGAAGCCAGTGCGCAAGGCTTTATTACCAAAGATGATGAGCATATTAATGCTGACATTATGTTATGGGCAGCAGGTGTTAAAGCCCCTGACTTTATCAAAGACTTAGCTGTGTTTGAGCTCACCCGTAGTAATCAAATTCAGGTAAACCAATTTTTACAAAGCACAGTCGATGACAGTATTTTTGTTTTAGGTGATTGCTGTGCCTTTACGTTAGACGATGGTAAGCAAGTGCCACCTCGTGCACAATCAGCACATCAAATGGCACAATGTATTGAAAAAAACCTTATTGCGACACTAAAACAGCAACCATTGATAAAATTTAAGTACAACGACTATGGTTCATTGGTTAATTTATCGCGCTACAGCACGGTAGGTAACTTAATGGGTAACCTCACCAGTAATAGCTTTTTTATTGAAGGTAAAATTGCCCGCTTTATGTATGTGTCGTTATATCGAATGCATCAACTTGCTATTCATGGCGGCGCTAAAACCTTGGCGTTGTGGATCAGCGAAAAAATACTGCGCGTCGTACGTCCAAAAATGAAGTTACATTAATTTGCATGGGTTATACACCAAGTCTATTAAGCTCTGAGTGGGAAGAAACTTAGTAACATTGGTATTACTTTAACCTTCGAAAGGGTTTCGACACGATAATTAACACACTGTTTTTTTTAGATTTTACAACGCAAAACCGACTCTTTGATAGGTAGTATTATTAATATTTATCAGTAGAGCAGGGGCAAGCACTTAATTTGTGTGTTTATCGCGTCACCATCAATACATTTGTCACATTAGTGTCATCTAACCTTAACCAAACTGTCATATAAAAACGTGAGAATTCGGCATCGTTCAGAAACATTAGTTACAGGGTTGGATGCCAGTGCGGGTTTCAAGTTTTTCAAAAGTATCAGTGATCGCGGTTAGTTTATTTGCCGCCGTTTTTTTAACCACCATGTACCATGTCGGTAATTCACTCACTATTAGTCGCGCACAACTCGCCGACTACCAAGCCCTAAAATCAGCAACTACTGTTAGCTTTTATCGTACCATTGCACAATACTTACAATCTGGCGATGCAGCTTTACTAACTAGGGCACAACAGCAATTGGCGCGGATCAACCAACAAAGCAAAAAACTCAATTTACCCGTTCTAACCGCTAATCTTGAAAAAAACACCGCAAAACTGGATCATGACATAAGCACTAAATATCGTGCCTTAGGCAAACTGAGTGGTGACCCATTTGTGTTACTTCGTAATGCTGAGCAAAGCATGTTGTCGCTAACCTTTACCCTCACTGAATATGCACAACAAAGCAAAAGCTTAAACTCGCAACAACGCCTTGATTACTTAGTCAATTGCCAGCTAATTACCAAAAGCTTAAATGAGTTGATCCACAGCCGAGAAAAATTCTTTATCACCAATACTAATATCGATACCAATAGTACTGGCCATATAAACATTATCAACGCAGAATTAAAAAATCTAATAACTAAGCTAGCAAAAATGCCGGCGTTAGCTATATATGCTGAAATTGACGAAGATGATTTTTTTGCTGATGAAGAAAACAGTGAAGATTTAGCAGACGAAGTGATCGATGAGCTAAGGTCACTTAGCAATAGGTACCTTAGCGAGTTTAACAGCACCTCAACACTTAAGCTAAACAGCCAACAAGGGCTTCAACAGTTAATTGCTGATGTCGAAATATTAGAGCAAATCATACTGACCGGTGAAACTACCATTGTTGATGAGCAAAAAGAATTAAATCAACAATTAATGTTAATTGTTATCGGTTTAACAACATTTTTAATATTTTTTTTAGTGGCTAATTATGCCTTACAGCGCACGGTTATTTTAAATCCACTACGCAAATTACGCGATAGCTTTGTCGCCTTAGTCGAACAAGGTAAGGTTGATAACATTGAAGGGATTTCGGTTAAAACCGAACTGGGTGAAATATCTTCAAGCTTTAATCAAATGGTTAATAAGCTCGCTAACGATGATCGACAAAAAGCCCACCAGCTTGATCTGGTTGCTAATGCCCTAAAAGCGATGGAAAGCCAAGTACAAAATATCTATCAATCTTCCGCCAGCACCAGTGAGCATGTACAAGGCGCACGTCAAATTATGGCAGCACTTGGGCAAGCTACTGAAACAGTAAACGACTTATCAGGCCAAGTGGTTAACAATGCGCAAGCCACTCAGCAAGCAATGGAGGCGAGTCAAGCACGCGTCGGACAAGTATTACAAGCCAGTGAGTCAACCAATATTGCTGCACAACAAAGTAAAGACGCAATAACCTCACTTTCGCAATCAGTTAACAGCGTAACCTCGATTGTTGATGTTATCGCCGCCATTGCTGACCAAACCAATTTACTGGCATTAAATGCCGCTATTGAAGCCGCTAGAGCAGGAGAACACGGCCGAGGGTTTTCTGTCGTTGCCGATGAAGTCAGACAATTAGCTGGGAAAACACAAGAGTCATTACAACAGATTTCAGCCAAACTCGAACAATTACAAAGTGCAACTAACTCGATTCAATCCACCATTATTGACATAGAAACCGCCTCCGCCAATCAGCAGAGCATTGCTGATGAATTACAAAAAACGGCTATTGAAGTTACTGAACAAGCAAAATTTTCTGCTGAAGTTGCCTTAAACACACTGCAACAAATCACCCTACAGCGAGAACATTTCATTACCTTTGAAACCGCAATGAGCAATGTCGATCAAGAAGTTAGCCAATCACAACAATTAGCAGAAAATATTGCACAAGACGTTAATAGCCATGTTTCGGGTATTAGCGAAACCTTGCAACAAGCTAGCTAAGACCCATCCGTCTATGAAAGCGCTATCTTAGTGAGAATTTAAAAGCTCAGCGGCACAGGTTTGTAGTTCCTGACCAAACCTCAGTACCGACATCCATTTAGGCAAGGCATTGATAGAAGATAATGGCTTAAGTTAAATAATTTGATGGCTATCGAACAGTTTTTATGAAGTAATGGTCACTTATCTATAATTTATTCTAACTTTATACGGGACACACTATGATCCAAGTAAATGCGACTATGCCAACTGGGCAACTACAAGAATTAAAAGATGGTGAAATGATCAGTCATGATACTTCAGAACTTTTTGCTAATAAAAAAGTGGTAATGTTTGCCGTACCGGGTGCATTTACCCCAACCTGTTCAGCAGCACATTTACCTGGCTATGTGGTTTCAGCTGATGAATTAAAAACTAAAGGCATTGATGCCATTATTTGCTTGTCTGTTAATGACGCTTTTGTCATGGCAGCGTGGGGAACGGCGCAAAATGCTGAAAACCTGATGATGCTAGCGGATGGCGATGGTAGTTACACAAAAGCGCTAGGCCTTGAAATGGAAACCGCAGCATTTGGCGGCTTACGCTCGCAACGTTATTCAATGATCATCGACAACGGTGTGGTAACAAGCTTAAACATTGAAAAACCGCAAGAATTTGAAGTCAGTAACGCCGAAACCATTCTAAGCCAACTATAAACTATAGTTTCAGCAAGCCACTCGGGAGCCAATGCTCCCTTTTTAATCTACTTACTGCCTTTGATTCGAATGTTAAGTGCAAATTTTTTATTTGAAACGTTAAAGTAAGATAAATAAAAACCATTATCGTTTAACTGTAGCCCTTGTTTTATAAGGACTTTATAAATATTTGTCTTGAATTAATATTGATATTAACGCACACTGCCGTGCATAATTTATGTGATAAAACGCACAACGAGGTAGCACAATGTTAAAACCTGAAATGGTTAAGCAGTTAAATAATCAGATCAACTTAGAATTTTATTCTTCAAACTTATACTTACAAATGAGTGCTTGGTGTGAAGAAAAAGGCTTTGAGGGTGCTGCGATGTTTATGCGTAAGCATGCTGCAGAAGAAATGGATCACATGACCCGTTTATTCACTTATGTTAGTGAAACCGGCGCACTACCTATTTTAGGCACCATTGATGCGCCACCACATGAATTTGAATCATTAGCCGATGTTTTCGAAAAAACTTATCAGCACGAATGTGAAATTACTGAACACATTAATAGCTTGGCGCACCAAGCGTTTAGTAATCAAGACTATTCTACCTTTAACTTTTTGCAATGGTATGTTGCTGAACAGCATGAAGAAGAAACCTTGTTTAAAAGTGTGTTAGATAAAATTAATTTGGTCGGTCACGACGGCCACGCATTATTTTTTGTTGATAAAGATTTAGCTGAAATGGCAAAAGCTAGCGGTGGTAGTATTATGACTGCAACAGCTGGCCAGTAAAATCGAGCACACAACAAAATAGCAGAAAACTAAAAAGGCTTACCTAAATACTTAAGTAAGCCTTTTTTATTGTGCGCAATTTATTAATCACACGGGTATAACGCTATTTTTCAGTAATAAACATTAGCCTTCTTCGTCATCAGTTTGTTTCAGTATTTCTGTACGATAACCGGTTGGCTCATTAATATCAGCTTCAACGATTAAAAACAATTCTTCTGACTCTTCATCAAGTACCAGCTCAAAGCTTGATAGGATAACATCACTACTATCAACTTTAGCTACGGCAAACACTTGATAAGTATTATTTTGAAGATAAACAGATTCAGGTTGAGTATAAGCAGCACTGCGATTATACAATGCTGTTTCTATGGTTTCGTCACTGCGGACAAAATAGAAATTAACTAAACTAAAATCATCGCTATCAACCAGGTTTATCATGGTAATTTGATGATCGTAGATACTTTCTCGAGTGCTGTTATTAACCACAAGAGATCGAATTTTCACTTCAATTTCATCAACAATACCGTCATTGTTTTCATCAACATTGCCATCACCATCAAGATCAACATCTTCTTCATTTAAGTAAAAGAATACTGTTTTATTGGTATTTTCAGCCAAACCTAACAAATGATTGCTCAACAAAGATTCAGCCGTATTTGGAATTAACAAATCTAAACTGTAATCACCTTTATCTTGAATTTTTGTGTCACTGAAATGCCCACGCTCAAGTGCTTTAATTTCCGCTTCATCATCAATACCATTAATGTAAACGTCGAACGTTCCTGTGTAATTCGGTATCAAATCATGCTCAGTAATCGCATTATAAGCTCTGAATCTTGCTTCTGAATCGGTATCTAAATATTCAGTTATTGATGAGCTTGACATACGATCAAGCCCATAAGGTGAATTGCCAGAGCCATTGTTTTCACGCACTATCATCACATATTGTGCAGGGTAAGCGTAATCAATATCACTTGAAGTAAACAACACCTCTTCAGTTCCAGCCTTGGTGATATAGAAAATATATTCATCTTGCTCAAATTTTTGATTGTCTGATAATTGCTTATAATTATATTGCCCAACTAATGTTGCTTCATTGAAAGTTTCATCAGACTCTGACATGTAAACATCAACGCCAGCAGAATCTGGGTGTAAATTTAATATCCGTAAGTTGAATAGATCATCATCCTCGTCTTCATCGTCATCAACTACGGCAATATTGTAAGTTTCCACTTGTGCTGAGGTAATATCATCGGTTAATACCAATAATTGAATATTATCTTTACTAACCGTTATTTGTCCTTCTGCTACCAGTGCTAAATCATCACGATCATTGCTGTCTTCGTCTTGCCAGCCCATTTCATAAAAATAAGTATTCGGTTCTACCTCAAAGTTACTCAGTGCTTCAGTGTATTCAATACCATTAAAGGTGACTTCATAGTTACCATCATCATCATCGTCATCTGACTGTAAATCTTGGTCAATGGTTAACAAAATTTCGGGCGCATTTTTCGAACTATTGTAAAATTTCACATAACCGACATCACTATTGTCATCACCACCGCCACAACCGGCAAGCACTAACGCCGATGCAAATAGCAATATAGTTGAAGATGAAATAGTTGAAAACAAGTGGGATTTAGAACTCATATATTTTTCCAATAAAGTTAATGGCCATTACTGCACAGAAATAACTGACAGATCATTAATGCTCTCACCTGAAAAAACAGCTGAATAAGCACGTTGTAGAGCCGCATTTTAGGAGGTAGTTCTAAAGTTCACATCATCTTTGCACTTCTTTACTTATCTATACTTTTCTTTACACAGTAGGAAGATAAAGGTCTGCAGAATAATGCTATAAAATCACCGTAAATAGGTGATAAAAATAAAGGACAAAAAAATGATTATTGAGATAAATCATAGCTGACAATGTTTGCTATAAATAAATTTACCTTCACCATTTTCCAGCATACGAAGCGAAGAATTTGAGCAAAAGGAAAAAGCTAATATTTTTGCCAAAGATAATGAAAAAAAGAATTTTTTGTTATTCAATCAATATAGTTTTACTTACGGACATCATAATGCAATTAAATTGGCCTTAAAAATAACTCGCACAATTTTATCTTATCGCTCTACTGAATCATCTCACGTATAATAATGTCATCTAAAACATAAATCGGGTTGTTTCGTTGATATTTTCTGACGTAGTTATTATTGGTGCGGGTGCAGCAGGCTTAATGGCCGCAGCTACCGCTGGCTATCGAGGCCGTAGTGTTACCGTACTAGACATGGGGAAAAAACCGGGCCGAAAAATATTAATTTCTGGCGGCGGCCGATGTAATTTCACTAACGAAAACGCTAGCCCTGAAAACTACCTTTGCCAAAATCCGCACTTTACTAAATCAGCGCTTAGCCGCTATAGCGCACAAGATTTTATCGAACTTGTTGACCGTCATGGTCTGAATTATCACCATAAAACCTTAGGGCAATTATTCTGTGATAATAGCGCTCAAGACATTGTCGATATATTGATGACCGAATGTGAATGGGCAGGTGTCGATATTGCCTTGCGTAGCGAAGTCATCTCAGTCAACAAAAGTGATACGGGTTATGAAATTGTCACAACAAGCGAAAGCTATCAATGTGAGTCATTAGTTATTGCTTCTGGTGGCCTTACTATGCCGAAATTAGGCGCTAGCCCAATAGCTTATAAAGTTGCTGAGCAATTTGGCCTCAATGTTTTACCTACCACCGCAGCATTAGTCCCTTTTACTTTGCATGATCACGATAAACAGAAGTTTGACGGCCTGTCTGGAATTAGTCTACCGACAGAGGTTAGCAGTGAAGATGGCACCACATTCAATGAAAACATCTTATTTACTCATCGTGGTTTGTCGGGCCCTGCCATTTTGCAAATATCATCATTTTGGCATGCTGGGCAAGCGGTAACCATCAACTTGCTACCGGAATCACCTGTTGATATATTGCTCAATGACTGGCGTGAAACTAGTGGTCAAAAATCACTAAAAAATATGCTCGCCACTGTTTTACCCAAACGCTTTGTTGAAGCATTAGTCAAACAAAAAGACATAACAGATAAAGCCATCAATCAAATCAGTAATGACGAAATTACCTATCTAGGGCAATATTTACATCAATGGCAAATCAAACCTAACGGCACTGAAGGTTACCGTACAGCAGAAGTAACCTTAGGTGGTGTCGATACCGACGAATTATCATCAAAAACTTTTGAAGCAAAAAAAGCAAAAGGCTTATTTTTTATTGGTGAAGCAATCGACGTCACCGGCTGGTTAGGCGGCTACAACTTTCAGTTTGCGTGGAGTAGTGGCATGGCGTGTGGGCAGGCGGTTTAGTTGGTTATAACAAACTATAACGAATACTCAAGATATCTAGTGACGCTCTAACTATATAATTTATATTAGTTTTGTTTTTATGGTGTGTATTCGTTTTAGAAATAATGTAGGTTTCTAGCTTCGACCTCCCATAATTAGATAAGACAGATACAGGTTAAACTTCATTAAACCTTATGTAAGTCGCGCTAACTTTCAGTTTGGACTTCCCTGACTTTACTAGACACCAAATGAGTTACATTGTAACTTCCCCACAAATGTAATCAAATGTATCCAAAGTGCTTTTTATCGCAATATTTCGGCGCTTTACCCTAAGCTTACGCGCACTGAATAGCCGAACAACTTATACTGCTACCAGTATAAATTTTGGAATAATTGAATGAACTTAACGCGCAACGCTTTAAAAAATCCAGCGGCCATTATTGTCATTGTTGCTTTGGTCATGGTGTTTGGCTTTATGAGCGTGCTTAAATTGCCCATTCAATTAACTCCTGATATTGAACAACCACAAATTACTATTTCGACAGGCTGGCGCAGTGCAGCACCTGCCGAAATGGAATCAGTGATCATTGAACCCATTGAGAATGTTGTAAAAAACACTCAAGGAGTGACTAAGGTTACCACTAACATTCAACGCGGCTTTGGTAATATCACCCTCGCTTTTGACGTGGGTGCTGATATGCAGCGCGCTATGCTTGATGTGATTAATAACCTTAATCAAGCGCCGCCATTACCTTTAGATGCGATAGAGCCAGTCGTATCGGCTGGCGGTGGTCGCGGTGGTCCAAATACCGCGTCATTGATGATTAAAACCTTACCCGATAACGCCAATACAGATTTAGGCTTATATCAAAAGTTAATTGAAGATGTGGTTAAACCGCGTTTTTCGCGCATTCCAGGTATGGGGCAAGTTAACTTAAATAGCTCTCGCCCGCGTGAATTACGCATTACTTTTGATCCCATGCGTACTGCTTCTCTGGGCTTATCCATTGCCGATATCAGTTCAACTATTGCTCGTGCCAGTGATGTTTCTGCCGGTGTTGCCGATGTCGGTCGCCGACAATATACCATACGATTTTCTGGGCAATATAGCGTAGAAAATTTAACTGATATGATCATCAGTTTCAGTGGTGACCGACCTATCTATTTAAAAGATGTCGCTACCGTGGAAAATACCTTAGTTGACCGCTTTGGCTTTAATTTACGTAGCGGGCAACCTTCTTATTATTTCACCTTGAAGCGTCAAAACGATGCCAACACCGTTGCCTTGCTAGACGAAATTAATATTGCCATTAAAGAACTCAATGCTGGCCCAATGAAAGCCGCAGGTTTGGTCATAGAGCTTAGCTTTGATGCGTCAGTGCATATAAGAAATGCCCTAGAGCTGGTACAAAACAACTTAGGTTTAGGGGTATTACTGGCCTTAATTATTCTCTGGTTATTCTTACGCGGCATTCGTAATACGCTGATTATTGCTGCGACTATTCCGGTCTCATTAATGGTGGCATTTATCACCTTGGCGGCATTCGATCGCAGTTTGAACGTTATTTCACTGGCGGGTTTAGCCTTTTCTGTTGGTTTAGTTTTAGATGCGGCGATTATTGTGCAAGAAAATATTGTTAGGTTGCGCAGTTTAGGCATGGACAATAACAAAGCGGTTATGCGCGGAGCCTTGCAAGTAACGGGGGCGCTGTTTGCTTCAACCGCAACCAGTGTTGCGATATTTTTGCCGATTTTATTTATGAAAGGCATTGAAGGCCAGCTATTTTCTGATTTAGCACTGACACTTTCTATTGCCGTTATTGCTTCACTGGTCTCGGCCATCACTATTATTCCTATCGCCAGCAAATACTGGTTAAAAGCGGATGAAACGCCAGACCCTTTTGCCCACTATTGGGAAAAATTAACTCACTTAGTCATGCGATTAACCAATTCAACCACTAAGCGTTTTAGCTGGATAGCTGCCCTGCTCGGTGGCTCGATTCTGGTGACTATGCTGATGATGCCTAAAACCGACTTTATGCCTCGTGCCCCAACCGATGGCTTTTTTTACAGCCTGAATATGCCGCCAGGTGGTAACGTTGACTTTATTGAACATGAATTTGCTAGCTTAGTAAAAGAGCGTTTGGCGCCTTATTTAAGCGGTGAAAAAATGCCAAAAATAAAAAGTTATAACTTTTATTCTTATGGCTCAGGTTCAACAGGAGGTTTTATTTACGCTGATGACCCAACCCGCGTTGAAGAATTAATGCAAGAAGTCAGAACGAAAGTGATGGCTAATTTACCTGACACACAAGTATTCATATTTAGGGGTTCAATGATCAATGTTTCTGGCGGTGGTAATGGCCGCACTATTGATATCGACATTAAAGGTCCTGATATTGAAAGTTTAATGACCGTTGCTCAAGCGGGCATAGACGCTATTAACGAAAATATGACTGGCACAACTGCCTTTCCAAACCCTAGTTTGAGCTTATCTGAACCTGAACTTAAACTCGTGCCGAACGACCAACGTATTTCACAGGCAGGTTTAACGCGTCGTGACGTTGCTAATGCTATTCGCGCTTATACTAGCGGCCTGTTTATCAGTGAGTACTTCGATGGTAATGACCGCGTTAATGTGATTTTACGTGGTAAACAATGGAATACACCTGACGAACTTGCCTCTTTGCCGATTCATTCGCCATTAGCGGGTGTTCAAACCATTGGCGAGCTTACCGAAATAACCCGAACAGCGGGACCAACTCAATTACGTCGCGTTGACGGTAAACGTACCATTAGTTTGCAAGTTTCACCGCCAGCAGATATGTCGCTTGAAGAAGCATTGAACTCGATTCAAGTCAGCGTTTTACCTTCAATGAATGCTCTGCTGCCTGCTGACTCTTCTATTTTACTCAGTGGTAATGCCAATGAAATGGCTAATGCTATTAATGATATGTTGAAAAACTTTGTGCTAGCGTTACTGATTTTATTTTTATTGATGACGGCATTATTTAAGTCAGCCAAAGACAGCTTATTAGTGCTGCTTGTTATGCCAATGGCAGTCGCGGGCGGAGTCTTAGCGTTGAACCTATTGAATGTCTTTACGTTTCAATCACTCGATTTAATGACCATGATCGGCTTTATCATCCTCTTAGGTTTAGTGGTTAACAACGCGATTCTACTGGTTGATCAAACTCGGGAAGGTGAACGCGAAGGATTATCGACTCACAAAGCGGTTGCACAAGCCGTACGCATTCGCGCTAGACCAGTTTATATGAGTACGTTAACCAGTTTATTTGGTATGTTACCGCTGATGTTAATGCCAGGCGTTGGTAGTGAAATTTATCGTGGTTTAGCGACCGTTATTGTTGGCGGTATGACCGTTAGCGCTATTTTTACCTTAGTGCTATTTCCAAGTTTATTACGACTTAGTGAAAAAGGCGCAACAGCCGCTATTGATAACAGTAAAAACAGAGTAATGCTAAGCCAACATCATTAGCAAGTAATCATTAAAGGAAGCACCATGTTTACAATGAAAAAAGTTATTAGCGCCATACTCGGTGCCAGTATATTGCTTGCAGGGAATACCATTGCAGCTGAAGGTCCAACACCTAAGCCCGTTAAAGTTGATCCGGTTAAAGTAATGGATTTAAGTGCCACTACTGATTTAATGGCCACAATTCATAGCCGTTCACATGTACCGGTTACGGCTGGCGTTAATGGCCGTATCGAATGGCTCGCTGAACCCGGTAGCATGGTACAAGAAGGTGATGTCTTGGTAAAAATGGATTTATTACCTTTAAAATTGATGCAGCTAGAGCAACAAGCACAATTAAAGCGCGCCAAAATTAATGTCAACTATTTGCACAATGAAGTACAACGTTTACAGAAACTTAGAAAAAGTAATTCGGCATCACAGTTTCAACTTGATCAAAGCCAATCACAGTATGATTTAGCCAAAACAGATATTGAAATTGCCGACTTAAAATTACAACAGATTAACGATCAAATACAACGCGCCAATGTCACCGCACCATTCTCAGGCGTTATTACCGAACGCATCGTACGAGCAGGTACTGATGTTAATCGTAGCGATAGCTTGTTGAAATTACTCGACACTGAGCACTTAGAAGTGCGCCTGTACGTGCCGATTAAATACTTAGCATTTATCCGTAAAGGCCATAGCTTGAATATCAGTGCTAATGGGCAAATAATTAACGCGAAAATCACAGCACTGATCCCAAGCGCTGATGCCAAGTCACAAACTTTTGAAGTACGAATTAATATTCCCACGCATTTAAATGAGTCATGGGCTGCCGGTCAACTTGTTAAAGTCACTGTGCCAATTCAAGCAACTAAAAACACCTTAACCGTGCACCGCGATGCACTGATTTTACGTAAAGATGGTACTTACGTGGTGAAAATAGATATCGACAATAAAGTGCACCGTTTACCAGTGATTGTGCAAAATGGCACTTTTGATCGCGTTAGCATTGAAGGTGATTTAAAAGCTGGTGATAACGTGGCTATTCGGGGCGCTGAGCGTTTGAATGAGGGGCAACAAGTTGTCGTGCAATAGATTTATACCACGTCTAGTGTGAGTATTTTTCTGTTGTTAATAACAAGATATTAGAAGACTTAGCTTATTGAGGGTTTTTCTGTGAGTAGGTTTGAAATTGTACTCTAATGCTTAATCTGCTTATTCAGTTCGGATTGATTGACTTTATAATACCAAGTCTATTAAGTTTCTTCCCACTCAGAGCTTATCAGCGTTTTGAGAACAACGATCATTTTGTGAATATAATTATTCAATATGAAGGAAATTATCGGCGGTTATCGAACCGCTGGTAAGCTCCAGAAGGTTGATTTTAAAAGGTTTACAGGCCGCGTTATTAATTTCGATAAGGGAATAACCATTCTCTTCAATCAATGCCTTGCCCACATGGATGTAGGTACTTAAGTTCAGTCTGGAACTGTGAACCTGTGCCTCTAAACCTTTTAAATTTCCCTGAGTGGGAAGCAACTTAGTAGAATTAGTATAATCAGTTGATTTATAGCGTTATTGACTAAATTATGCCCTAGTTCTCTTTAAGTAAAAAATTAAATAGCCGCGATAATGAATTTATGTGCTTAGCGAGTGCTTTATTACCAACCAATAGCGAGCTCTTGGGCGTAAAAAACGCTTATATGCACTTAAATAGCATGGTTGAGTAAAGTAGCTGCACTCATACTGGAGTTATATATTAAAAAATTTGAGTTTCAACATCATATTTGTCTAAAATTTCTTTTAGTTGACCTGTTTTTTTTATTTTTTTTATTGCTGCATTTATTGCAGGAAGCTGCTGTTGCTTTGCTTTATTAAGTCTTATTAGTAAATTTCCAGTAGAATGTAGTGCTGCCATCTCGATTTCCGCTTGAAGAATTTCCGCCCAATGCTTCGCGGCTTCATACTCAAGAATTACTGCTTGCACGCGCTTATATTTTAACGCTTTAATTAAACTTTCTTCGTCACTAAAATCTACGCGCGTAAATTGATAATCATCAAAATAAAAATACCCTGCAATAGTACCAATAGGCATAGTGTAAATACTCTCTAAGCTCGGAAATAAATGCTTATTACCTTTAAGTGTTATGACATACTCCTTTATTGCAAAAAGTGGCTCACTAATAACAAAATTACGACCGTAAGTTCCGCCAGGAAACCATGCTGTGCAGATAAAATCAAAATCAACAATACCTTTTACCAAAGCAAATTCTGCACGTTTCATTGGCCAATTAACAGCAGTAAATGTAATAGCTGAGTGTTTTTCAATCAGTACCACCAACTCAGATAAAATACCATCTTGATTTGGTGTCTTTCCTGTTCTATATGGCGCCCAACCGGTATTTTCACCTAAATCAAAATGTAATGTTGTAGCGCTATCTCGTGCAAGTACAACCGGGGTAACCGAAAAAACACTGAAGATAAATAACATCAGAAAATAGATTGGTATTTTTTTCATAATTTTCAACTTAGTATTATCATGAACATCAATTGTATACTCAAATCTCTCCTGCATATAAACTCCAACATGACTTTAGTGCGTATTTAACAGCTATAAAATGTAATATTAAAGCTTTGATTTCACATTACCCCCATCAGTTTCTTTTGCATTTCAGTCTAAAGGACAGTGGTGATATTACTGTTCACAGATTAAAGTATAGTCTGCAATTAGCTTAAATATGAGTTGTAAGTTTATATTAACTTCATAAAGTAATGTGCTATGCGAAAATTAATCAAGGTCTGGTATCGCGCTATAACTAATGATATAACCGCGCCATATTATTTAATTTAGTAGTGAATAAAGTTTACTACCTTGACAACCTAAGGCAGAGGCTTGTTGTGCTAAGCTGTATAAAAGGCAAGCAGAGCTCTGAAATACCATGAATTTAACCATAGAATTTAAACAACCAGAAATTAAAAGCACTTTTGATTGGCAATTAATACAAGAAATTAATGTCAAAAATGACCAAAGCCAAGTTATTGCCAAAGCAGAAATTGAAATAATCACACTAAATAAACATCGAGGTGCTGACGAAAGCTATGAATTATTGAGCCAGCAGGGTGCTACTGACTGGGAAGTACCATTAAACTTATTTTTTAAAAAACAAAATGTTGCTGCAGATCTACTGGACAAATTACAAGCAAAAATAGATACAAAAGCTAAAGATCATCTATTAATTGAAGCGATAAGTGTTTTACCTGCATATCGAAAACAAGGCGTGGCTAAGTTTCTTTTAACCGCAATAGCTCAACACTACAGCAAGGTACAATCTATTTCAGCACTGAGTATGCCGATGAGTTTATTTGTTGATGCTCAAGATTGTGAGAGTGAAGAAAATAAAACTTACTACCAAGCAATGAATTTAGCAGCAGATAATTTAAACCCTGAGCAGTTAAGTGCTTTTTTTGAAAAATCAGGTTTTAACTATTTAGCCATTGATGATAGTGCCTTAGAAGCGCCGTTACCGTTTAAAGTATTTATCGCCAGCCCAAAGACTATCATTTAGTTTTGTATATATAAAACCCCTAATGTTTAGGGGTTTTCAGTTTTATTATCAAACGACTCTGTTAACTTTTACGTAATCGACCTGAGCCTACTAATAACATAATTGCTAAAACAAAAATCGCTATTGAACTTGGCTCTGGCACACTCGCTTGACTACCTAAGCGAACGCTAACGTCTTCAGCAGTAACACCATTATATGCGCTGCCAAATAGGTCAAAAACAGCAATGTTACTCAAGGAAAATTCAGCTAGCCCTAAACTAACAACGTTAAAGTCGATAGACGCTAATAGAAATTGACTCAAGCCATCTTGCGCAGCAAATAGATCAAATGCATCTGCAAAGGCAAACTCACTAATAAATAAACTATTGAGTCCGGTGTTATCGACCACAGTATCACTTGGTATAAAAGTAACCATATCAACATCTAACCTAGTGCCAAAAGTTACTTGTTGAAATGTTAATAAGCTATCTGGAGACAATAAATTAAATGAAAATTCAGAAACTAACGGCTGAAAGCCGTTGTTAAAATCTGAAATATAAATATTTGCGGTTAAGGTATCATCAATACCATAAAATTTATCTTCAATATCAATAATTAATGAAGCATTTGCCGTAATTGTTGTGCACCATAGAGTCAACAATATTAAAAAATTTTTCATGTTATTTTCCTGTATATGGTTAGGTTATTAAATTATTTTTATTTAACTTACACAACTTGCACGAGTACATTTCGCCATTAATGCTCTTGCATCTGAACTGCTCACTGTACCGTCGTTATTAAAGTCATAGTCAAGTTCAAAGCTCACGCCTGCTCTTAATTGGCTAATAAAACTTCTAATGTCGTTAATATCGATATCTCCGTCATTATCAAAATCACCGAGCAGCACTTCTGCAATATTAAAAGTAAACGAAACAATAACCGGGTCATGATCCGAGGCACGATAAGCATCACTGCCATAATAAGAGCCTAACTGTCCGTCAGACTTTTTCTCCATGTTGTAATCAAAAGCTCGAGGTTCATCAGCATTAATGTGCCACTCATCAACAGCATCAACTAACGCAGTGAGTGCATTGGTTGCTAACATATGATCAAGATAACCAACCTCACCACCAAAGCCGTATGAATAAGCACTAGGACCTACTTTTTCAGCAATTAAATTACGGTAACCGTTAGCAGTAATAGTTTCGATAGGATCTTCTTTACCGTAAGCATTTAAATCACCAATAATTAAGATGTGGTCGGTTTCGATACTGGTTGGTTTTGAATCCAACCAATTAACTAGTTTTGTTGCCGCTTGGGTTCTCAACTCATTCCAACAAGCTTGACCATCATTTTGGTCAGCATTGTTACCAGAAGCGCTACTACAACTACCTTTTGATTTAAAATGGTTAACCGCTATAGTAAAGTTTTCACCGCTAGCATTAGAGCTAAACGACTGAACTAATGGTTGACGATTACCAAAATCAAATGGCGCCTCATTCGTTGTCATAGTATTACCGATAAGCGTTACTGTGCTAGGTTTATAAAGTAAACCGACAGCAATAGCGTCTCCGCCTAACTGCGCAGCATCAATGCTGATATATTGATACGTATTAGCACCCACTAAGCTGTTTAACTTGTCAGTTAAATCGGCAATCGCTGAAAGCTCATCATAACCGTCATTCTCGATTTCCATTAAGCCCACAACATCCGCGTTGATTTCGGCAATCGCCGCAGCAACTTTATTGCTTTGACGGGTAAACTCTTCAAGTGAATCTGTGCCACGCGAGGTTGGAAAACCACCTCCATAACCATCACCATTAAAGTAATTTAGCACATTAAAACTGGCAACTTTGATTTCGCTTGTCGAGCCAATAGTAGGTGATGACTCACGGAGATTGCTTGCGCTAAATGTTGGTGTTGTCATAGGTAATACACGGTAGGCGTTAAAGCTGTAATCTAAAATACCGCTTAAGTTTTCCACGCTGTCACCTAAACGCACGGTGCTGTTATAGCTTAAACCTGCATTTGGAAAAGGGATAAACTCTGGGTATTGGCTACTATTTTTATCATCAATAACAATAGCATTTCGTGAGTTTCTATCAGCCAACGCAATTGCTTGACTAGAGCCAGGCGTATAAACATTAGTTGGGATAATTAATCGACCGTATGACAAGGTTAGCTGACCATACTGTGCTAGATCATAGCTATCAGATACATGTAACTTCTGTTCAAAAGTGACTCTCATCCCTTCCCAGGATTCCCAGTCACTTAAACTAGTCACAGGCATAGTGACATTGGTTGCGGCAATGGCATCGCCTGCACCACAGTCAAGGATACTTTCACTTAGTGATAATTGCGTACGATTATAAAACTCTTTTACGTCACCTTTAGCACGTACCAGCGTGCCTTCAGTTGGCACTACGCTGTTGCCATTTAAGTAAACAAAAATTGCTTCTGATGTTGCCGGATCTGCATCGTTATCTTGCGCTTCTTCCTGAATGAAGAAACCAGATAAACTGTCGACCACCGAGGTTACAACCGCTTCGACAACTTTGCTTTCATCAACCATAATTGAAGCATCGCCGCTACCTTGAATTGCGCTGATCAGTTCTGCACTATCACCACACATGCCAATTAATGATGGCGCTTCTGGCTCAGGATCAGGTCCTGGGCTAACCACAACGCCATCAAAACTATGGGCACCTAAATAGCTAAAGGTATTTGATGAATAGCTATCCCATTCATTGGTGACAATAAAGTCATCACTGACGTTCTTATCACCTGAAGTAACATTAGACTTTCTCACTAAGGTGGTATTTGCCGCCCAGCTAGTTCTAACGCCTTTAACACCAAATGAGTCAACCAACTCACCATCTTTTACTAGCTCAAAATAGTCATCACCATTAAAATTAATTGCACTGCTGGTCATATCCACTAAGGGTTTAAGTGCACTGTCAGCGGTTATTTGGCTTGAACCTATAACAACAACATCGTTAGCTAGCACTGTACCAGCAAGGTCTGCCGTCACTGTCGGTTCGGTATTACCATTGCCATACAGTTTCAGCTGATAGCCAGATAAAGATACGGTGGTACTCGTAGGGTTAAATATTTCAATTGCTTTATTGTAGCTACTGCCCTCAATATATTCAGAGATAAATAACGCTGAACTGCTTGATGGCGGTGTCGGGTCAATCGGATCTGGAAGCGTGGGGTCAACTGGATCGGTTGGTGTCGTTCCATCACAGGCATTAGTAAAAATTTTCGTTACCCATTCTGGATGATCGATAAAGGGATTACGATTGCCTTGAAACTCATAAATGCGATTATTACGTTCTTGCTCATAGCTGTCCACTGGGTCAGCTTCATGCCAAGCCAATAAAGCACATAACTTACCTAGTTGTGGTTGCCCTGTGCTGGTTAGCATATCAACTAAGGTTAAATCTGGCGTTTGAGGGTCTGCACCTTCATAACGCACATCCATATAAAAAGTCATACGAGCAACATCGCCTTTAACCGCATTTCTTGGCTCAAATGAATTACTATCCACACGATTCAATGGCGCTTCTGACAATGCACTATCACTGTAATCAAAATCTAAATTACCACGTGATGAATTAACCGAAATATCTGTCGGTCTTAAATGATGAATATCGGTATAAGCTGAGGCACTTGAGCTTGGAAAGCCATGACTTTTTGCCCATACATGCTCACGATTCCAGTTATCTGGATTAGAAGATTGAGAACCGCTTCCGTTAGAAAACTTTGCTAATGACGTGCCTTTATACAACAAAATAACATTATTATTATTTAGCGGGTCTTCATCAGTTTGAGTTAACGCGGTCCAAACTTCAGAGTAAGTCAACACCTTATGATTAAGGCTTATTACACCATTAATCGCAGTACGAAGTTGTGCTGATGTTGCTTGGTTTGTCAGCGATGAATGTACATCGGCATAATAAATACTATCGTCGAATTCACTGGCAACAGCAACCTTGCTTAACTCTGGGCAATTGAAGCAAGCATCGGTAATAGTATCGCTGATTGGTGGTTCTACAGGTGGTTCAATTGGCGGCTCCACTGTACCGCTATTGCCCGAAACCACGACATTATCAAAAGTTATGTATTCAGTGCCGGCATTATTTTTCATGCTAATACGAATAACTAACGAATTACCTGCAGCAATAGCTGTGGTGATGGTTTCACTGGTAAAATCATCAATTAAGGTGTGTGATGCACTCCCCTTACCTTGCCAATTATCTATGGTATTAAATACTCCACCGTCAATAGCATAAGCAACATCTATAAAATCAGTACTTTCGTGATCACCATTCTCTGCGGCATTTACTGCCAAAGTTATATCAGAAAAACGGCTAATGTTGATAGCTTCTGACTGCCACATGGCTATACCGTCTAAATCTCGTCCTTCAAACTTTCCATTGTTGACTTTAAACCAATCTGATGTCGCTGTAAGCTCTGCTGAACTAACATCAATTGACCATTTGGTTACATCAGTTAAATCAACTTGATTAAAAACGGCCCCTTTGCCATCAATACTTACCGCATCGAAGTTTTCACTCCATATTTCATCCGCGTTAGCCATTGATGAAGCTAGCACACTACCGGTAAAAATAGTAAAAACCACTGTACTTGCTAAGCTTGATTTAACACTGCTGAACTTTTTCCGCAAAAAAATATTCACCACACACACTCCCCAAATTATTATTATGCAAAATGCCTAATGGCATTCTGTATGTTAAATGTTAAGTTATTGTTAAAGAAAAGTGAATGTTTTTTAACCACTGACCATTTGGTAAGTAAATATTACTTTGAATTGATGTCTATTGAGAGAGAGTTAGCAAAGTGTGTTTTAGTTAATTTTAATGACATAACAGCAAAAAAATATAACTTTATTTTATTATGCTTTTTTTCGTGCGCTGTATTTCTTCGCTTTTATTTTACCTTTAAAAGCAACTTTAGGTAATTGTGCAAAAGATTGTTGCTCAGATTGTGCAATCATCTGTGCTATGGTCGCTGTTAAAGGATTAATAAGATCTTGGTAGCGATTTTTTTTCTCACTAATATTGGTCAATGTTGCTTCCCAGTGTGCGGTCATATCGGGCATAGTCGCAGCGACAGGTAAGGCCTTGATTAACGATGTACCAACAACTGTTGCATGAATATTTTTTCCTTGTCGCTGCAAATAATCACGCTTAAAGAGTAAATCAATAATCCCTGCACGGGTCGCTTCCGTACCTAAGCCATCATTTTCTTTTAAGAGTTTTTTAATCTCATGATCACTGACAAATCGAGCAATACCTGTCATAGCACTTAACAAGCTAGCGTCGGTAAAATGTTTAGGTGCTTGTGTAATACGACTAATTAATTCTCCATGACGAGACAATATTTTTTCACCTTCAACTAACTTCGGTAATAGTTGATGCGCTAATTGCTGTTCAACATCATCATCACTCCCTTGTTTTACTGTCTCTGGCTTTTTCTTTGCCCGCTGAAATAATACTTTCCAACCTTGAGCAATAGGCGTTTTAGCATTGGCTAAAAACTTACCGCCAGCAATAAGCACTTCAACGCGAGTTTGATTATATTGATAAACTGGATAGAACTGCGCTAAGTATTGTCGAACAATAAGAAAATAAATTTTCTTCTCAAATGGATTTAACGATAATTTCGATGGCGATTTTTCAGTCGGAATAATGGCATGATGAGCGGTAACTTTGGCATTGTTCCAGGCTTTACTTTTTAACGAGCTATTGGCCCCTTGTGCAAATGAGGAGTAGCTATCATCTGCACTAACGAGCATAGCAATAATGCCCTTAGCTTGGCCATGATGCTCTTTTGGCAAATAGCGACAGTCTGAACGCGGATAAGTGATCAACTTATGCTTTTCATACAAAGCCTGACATACATCTAGCACCAATTTTGCATTCAGTGAGTAAATTTTTGCTGCGTCAATCTGTAAGGCTGATAAGCTATAAGGTAAAGGTGCAGCTTGTTTTTTTTGTTGCTCATTGACCGAACTAATTACCGCTGGCTGGTTTTCAATACGACGCACAACATTTTCGGCTAAAGCACGGTTAAGGACACGACCTTCTTCATCCATATGAGGTTGGCAAGCTGCACTTGGCTGCCATTTAGCAATAAAGTATTCTTGAGTATTACTTGTTAAATGCGCGTGCACGTCATAAAAGTCTTTAGCAACAAAGTTATCAATTTCTTGTTGGCGTCGTACCACTAAACCTAGCAAGGGGGTTTGCACTCGGCCAACCGATAACACACTGTTAAAACCAGCCTTTTGGCCTTGAATTGTATAGGCTCGCGTTAAATTAATACCGTATAACCAATCAGCTCTAGAACGTGCTAAGGCCGATATCGACAATGGCATAAATAACTGGTTACTTTGCATATTAGCAAGTGACCTTTGCACCGCAGGTAAATTTAAATCACTGACCAATAAACGTTTAATATTTTGCTTCTTCTTCGCCGGCACCTTTAAAAAATCGATCACTTCATCGACTAACAGCTGTCCTTCTCGATCGGGATCGCCAGCATGAATAATTTCATCGGCTTGCTTGACCAGTTTTCGCAATACGGTAAGTTGCGCACGTGTTTGCGTTTTGGGCTTTAATTGCCACTGCTCAGGCACAATCGGTAAATGAGCCATTTGCCATTTTTTAAAGGCCGGATCATAATTTTCTGGCTTAGCTTGCTCGAGAATATGGCCGATACACCAACTCACCACATCGCCATTACCAAGCTCGATATAACCTTGATGATTTTTCTGTGGTTTAGGTAATGCCGCGGCAATTGCTCGACCTAAGCTTGGTTTTTCAGCAATATATAATTTCAAGATGAATACTTATCTGAGCAGTAAAAGCTATTAAACTTATTAGCTAGCCTAGCACTTAAAACTGTTTATTTATACAGTAAAGTGTACTTAATGTTAATCGATAACTCGCTGCAGTGCTGTTAACCAACCTTGATAGTGCCGATTTCGACTGTCTTCAGCCATTTTTCTGTCAAACTTGTCCTGCAACTGCCATGACTGTGCCGCTTGTTCAATACTGTCAAAAAGCCCCTGTTGCAAGCCCGCTAATAGTGCAGCACCTAAGGCGGTCGTTTCGGTAATTTTTGGTCGTTCTATGGTAATGGCTAAAATATCAGCTAAAAACTGTAGCAACCAATTATTCACCACCATACCGCCATCTACTCGTAATTGCGTAGTTTTAATACCGTCTTGTGCCATTGCCGTTAATAAATCACGCGTTTGATACGCCACTGATGCTAAGCCAGCGCTGACTATTTCTTTAATACCAGAATCGCGCGTTAAACCTATAATTGCACCACGTGCATCTGGTTGCCAATGTGGTGCGCCAAGCCCAGTAAAAGCAGGTACTAAATAAACATGATTTTCATTTTGCATAGATTCCGCTATGGTGGCACTTTTTCCAACATCAGTCATTAATTGCAAACCATCACGCAGCCACTGCATAGTCGCTCCGGCCATAAAAATGCTGCCTTCAAGCGCATAAGTGCTTTGATTATTTATCCGATACGCCACAGTACTTAACATTTTATGCTGCGAATAAAGTATTTCTGAACCGGTATTCACCATAACAAAACAACCTGTACCATAGGTGCCTTTCATCATGCCTTTTTCAAAGCATGCCTGACCAACCAGTGACGCTTGTTGATCACCTATCATGGCATTAATGGCAATGCTTTTACCAAAATAGTGTGTTGCCGTTTGACCAAAATCATCGGCACTATTTTTGACTTCGGGTAGCATCGCCTCTGGAATATTAAACAGCGTAAGTAGCTCTTGATCCCAGCAATTTTCGACAATATTAAATAACAAAGTTCGAGATGCATTGCTGGCATCAGTGGCAAACTCTTTTCCTGCAGTTAAGTGCCAAAGTAAGAAGGTATCTACCGTGCCAAAGCATAATTGCCCAGCTTCTGCCTTTGCGCGCGCACCAGCAACATTGTCTAGCAACCATTCAATTTTACTGGCTGAAAAATAAGGGTCTATTAGTAGTCCTGTTTTCGCTGTAACTTGTCTGGCGATCTCCGAGTTTTGTTGCAGTTTTTCACAGCGCTTGGCGGTACGTCTATCTTGCCAGACAATTGCATTATAAATAGCTACTCCGGTACTTTTGTCCCAGACAATAGTGGTTTCACGCTGATTGGTAATGCCAATGGCGACAATATCATTGGCTGTCAAATCGCTTTTCGTCAGCACTTGTCGACAACTTGTTAGGGTTGTTTGCCAAATAACTTGTGGATCATGTTCTACCCAACCATCATGAGGATAGATTTGCGCAAACTCTTCTGATGCACTGGCAATAAGCTCGCCAGCAATAGTAAAAATAATGGCTCGACTACTTGTTGTACCTTGATCGATAGCCAGCAAATATTGGGGTTTGATCACACGGTTCGCCTATTTTTATGCAATAAAAAATATTGATTGATCTTAACTAAAGCTTTTTTCATTGCTTGTGCCAAGAAAAATTCGACCCATTTTTCTGGTAACCATTTAGGTCCATTGCAAACAATAGTATAACGTACAGAAGTTTGTGTTGGGGTTTGCGCCGTCAGGTAAATATTGCCTTGGTGGTTGCTTAATGGTTTATCTCCGACAATGGCATAACGTATTTGATTTGAGCTAGTAAACAATACTTGTTCTGAAAATTTCACTCCAGCAACACTAACATTACGAATTGCCCCTTTGCCACCAGCGGGCTCTCCATCATCAGCCGTTTTTGCAACAGCAAATTTTGCATCAAAAAAACGATGCAATTGCTGATGATCGAGTAATAGCTTACTGATTTCATTTGGCGCCGCGGCAACCATTTGCATTACATCAACATTAACCATAAATTTACTGTACTTTCATAAAGATAACTACAGCAACAGTAACGGATTTAGTTGTTTAGGGTCAAGGCAGAGGTATGATAATTATCAATATATGATACTAAAAACAAGAGAAAACAATAACTTAGCTAAGCGCTATATAACCTTACTATGGCAAGGCGTAAACTCTATACGCTCTCCAAACTTATTAAGAATATTCACTTTGCCGTCACAAACAGCAATAATTGACTTATCTTGCTTATAACTCTCAGGAATGATCACTCGGCCATTTTCTAATTGCACAAAGTGTTCAACACTATGCTGTAATTGCAAAGATAATTCACCATAATAAATAATGGTAACTTCTTTTATTGACCCTGTTGGCTCAAGTGAAGGTTGCATCTTGCATCCTATGTAGCTAAAAAAGAGGCCGTATTTTAATCAATTGAATAAAAAAAACTGTTAACGTTATCAACGGATGTTGCAACAAATTGTAACCATGTTTACATTTTCTAGTTATTGATGCCTAAATGATGATTTATCCGAATTAGCAACTGAGTTACACTAAAATGAACAAACCTACAGTATGGAAGTGAGTTATTTTGACCACAGTAATTAATGACAACCTCTGCCCATTATGTCATGCAAATAACCTGTGTGGCGTCAAAGGTACTGAGCCATGTTGGTGTGTCAGCAGTAATATTAAACCCGAATTACTGATGCGGGTACCAAAAGAACTCTCTAGAAAATCATGTATTTGTCAAAAGTGTATCAATAAATTTAACTTAACAGAAATTACTGACAAATCGTAACAAGTAAATAATTTTAAAATATCGACCTAACCAACTTATCTATAAGGATTTATCGTGTCATATAAGCCAGAGCAAGACATCATATTTAATACGATAACATCACCGTTGGGCGATGAATTAACTTGGCGTTGGGATGATAAATTGTCAACGTTACTTACTGAATTTTCCTGGGAAAAAAAAGACCAGATTTTACTTATATTGCGACAATTATTTACTGAAGAATGGAGTAATAAAAACATTAAAAAGTCACCACAAGCGATTAAAGATGAGCTTGGGGAGTTAGCAAAACTGACTAAAGAGCAATTGATATTTACCCGGCCAGCTACAGTAGATACACCAGCACTCGCAATTCTTTGGTGGCCTTGGGGTCACGGCGCAACCTATTCGATACGTATTAAAATATTAAGTGTTAATTATGATGATATTGCCCTGCAACAAGCACAGAAAAGTCTGATGAGTAAGTTTTTCCAACGACTCACCTCAAGATAAATCTAGTACGCGACAAACAGAAACCATATTGGCCAACGTTGGTCACCAAAAAGCTATGGTCAGGAATTTTATACCAAGTCTATTAAGTTTGTTCACTGAGTGAGAAGAAACTTAGTAAAATTGGTATTAGTTTTCATCCATGGTTTTAATGCGATTGGTTTGAAGCGATGGCGTTAGAGTTAATGCTAAATCGTCATTCTTACGATAATAAGGACTTAAAAAATACGAGTGTCTTTCTTTTCCCTTGGCCTTCGAATGGCGCTATGATGAAAAACAAAGCTTATTTATCTGATCGCAGCGATGCTGAAGGTTCAAGTATCGCTGTAGCACGTGGCTTTTTAAAGTTGCGTGATTTTCTGATAACACTGAGACCAGATCATGACGATATAGCATTAAAATAATGCGCTCAACAGCTACATTTACTGTGTCATTCTATGGGCAATTATGTTTTACAGCATGCACTTACTGCATTAATTAAACTTAATGACCAAAAGTATTTACCCCAGTTATTTCAACATCTATTTATGTGCGCGCCTGATGTTGATGATAACGTTTTCGAACAAGAGCAACCGATGGTAAATGTGCACCGACTCGCTCGGCAAGTCACGGTGTATTACAACAATGGCGATCTGGCAATGTATATTCAGATTATACTAAAGGAAATATTGATCGCTTAGGCCATAATGGTTGCGCTAGACCTCTGCATTTACACCACAAAGTGAATCAAGTAAATGGCTCTAAGATCGTCGGCAGAGTTACCGAACAAGTTATTATTTATGGGCGACCGTTAACAAAGATATCAGACAAAGTATCGACGATATCACCTACAGTGATAGCGTACGTAAAAGAGCCTCCAATCTACACAGGTTTGGCATTTAATCTAATACCTAACAGCACTTATTAACGCTGTTAGGTATAATATCAAGCGACTGTATAGCTAAAAATAATTACTCCCCCTGACTTGAACCACCATGTATAGGAGCATGCTGAATAACCCGATCCGCTAAGCGAGAGAAAGGTAAACTTTGCAGCCAGACTTTACCATGGCCAGAAAGCGTGGCAATAAACAAACCTTCGCCACCAAAGAGCATACTTTTTAGGCCTTTAGTTAATTCAATGTCGTAATCAATACCATCACTAAAGCCCACTAAGCAACCGGTATCAACGCGTAATACTTCACCATTCAGTTCCTTTTCGATAATCGTACCACCGGCATGTAAAAATGCTAAGCCGTCACCTTCTAAACGCTCTAAAATAAAGCCTTCACCACCAAAAAAACCACTGCCTAAACGTTTACTAAAGGTGATATCTATTTTAGTTCCCAAAGCGGCACAAAGAAAAGCATCTTTTTGACAAGTAACACCGCCGCCAATATCAGCGAGATTTATGCTAATAATCGAACCTGGATACGGTGCTGCGAAAGCAACAGTACGACGTTGTGGATGTTGATTAGAAAAATGGGTCATAAACACTGACTCTCCGGTCAACATGCGTTTACCCGCAGAAAACAACTTCCCCATGATGCCTTGGGTGGCATTTGAGCCATCCCCCATCTTTGTTTCAAATTCTATACCATCTTCCATATAATTCATCGCACCGGCCTCGGCGACAACGGTCTCTCCCTGATCTAAGGTTACTTCAACTAACTGCATTGAATTTCCGATAATTTGATAATCTATTTCATCACTGCGCATTGTCTATCCTTATGCTCTGGCTATATTTATCGTTAGTTAACTTTATTATTTGGTTTTAACATCTCATGCAACTCGAAAATTAAACCACTATGCTACTTAAGCAAATTTCTACTTTATTGGCTAGCACTAACCACGTACTGATATTAATTTTTACATTTACGACTGAAAATTTATGACTAATAAACCTCAACTTTCCGATATTATTTATACCTTGAAACAAACAATCGTGAAAGTACCTTTTAAAAGCATATTTTAAGGACTCGTATAACAAAAATAATAAAGCTTATTTCCGTATTCACAGTAACAGTATTACTAGTATCAGTTTCAATAGTTTCTCTGCAACATTTGAGGAAGGAACGCACTACAAGATAGTGGTAAAAAATAAAGCAACGCCGCCAGAATTAAGTGGGTAGTCACCTCACCAGCGTACCAGTCATGATAGTCAGCAGTAAATATTAAATTAATAGTGATAATTTTTTGCTGAAGTGGCCTATCTGTTTAGCCTTTAAATATCAAGTAATACAAAAAAACCGAAGCTTTAACTAGTTCGGCTTTTCATCTTTAATTAAGCTATTTTTTATTAATGTCGACGATGTTTATTACTCGGCTTACTTTTGTTTTTATCACCAAAGGCTTGTTGACGACCGTGCTTTTTTTGTCGCCCTAAAGTGTTTTTGCGTGCTGGAACATCGGTTTTCGTTAAATCGGGTTCATAACCTGGCAGCCATTGTTGCATTAAACGTGTATCTAATACTTTTTCAACCGCTTCTAATAACCAATTTTCAGACGGGCTCATTAATGAAATAGCTAAACCTTCATTGCCCGCTCGACCTGTTCGGCCAATGCGATGAATATAGTCTTCAGCAATATAAGGCAATTCGTAATTAATGACATAGCGTAAATCATGGATATCGATGCCACGAGCAGCAACATCGGTGGCGACTAACGCTCGTGTTTTTCCTGCTTTAAATTCAGCTAAAGCTTTATCTCGCGCACCTTGCGATTTATCACCATGGATAGATTGGGTTTTAATACCATCCTTCGACATTTCTTTCGCAAGCTCATCTGCACCTTGTTTGGTGCGGGTAAAAATAAGCACTTGTTGCCAGTTCTTGGAGCCAATTAAGAACGAGGTTAACTCACGTTTACGGTCACTATCAACGGTATAAACAATTTGTTCGACTTGTGTGGCAGCTGTATTGCGTTCGCTTACTTCAATAAGTTCTGGTTCATTAAGTAAAGTTTTACTGAGTTTAAAAATAGCATCGTCGAACGTTGCAGAAAACAGCAAAGTCTGACGTTTTGGCGGTAAACGATTAAGAATACGATCAATTTCATCTTTAAAGCCCATATCTAACATTCTATCAGCTTCATCAAAGACAATAGTTTCTAGATGGATCAATAACACACTGCCGTTAATAATATGATCTAATAATCGTCCAGGCGTGGCAATTAATACATCAACGCCTTTTTCAATTGCTTCAATTTGCGGTTTAATACTTACGCCGCCATAAGCAACAGCAATATTTAGCTCGGTATTTTCAGCATAGCTAACAAAACTTTTATACACTTGCTGAGCAAGCTCACGGGTTGGTGTTAATACCAAGGCTCTGATCGGTCTTTGTGCAGGGATATTCTCACTTAGGCGTTGAAGAATAGGTAAAGCAAAGGCGGCCGTTTTACCAGTACCTGTTTGTGCCCCTGCCATAATATCTTTATTAGCTAAAATAGCCGGAATCGCTTGTTGTTGAATCGGTGTTGGCTGTTCATAGCCTAAAGCTTTCACGGCATCGGTAAGTGATTTATCTAGTGCTAAGGAAGAAAAACTCATGACAAATTATCGCTTTTTAACTGAATGTTGCTTAAGCTCATGCTCAAGTTCATCGGGATAATAAACGAGCCCTTGTTCATCTTGGCTTGGAAAGACTACAATGGCGAGTTCGTCGTCTGCAAGACCATGTGTCCATCGGCTAAACCACTTATTCAAAGAAATAGCTTCAGGCTGACAATTCTGCCATTGATCAGTAACCCAAGCTTGGGCGAACTCTTCATTCGGCCAAACTGGCACACAATCTTCTTCTTCAGTATTGAGCATCACACAACCATGTTCATCAGTTAAAATCCATAACTGATTTTGAGTGACGGTCTCATTAACAAAATAAACAGCGCGTTGCGCATCATCCATTTGTAATATTTGCTTAACTTTTTCTGGCTCTAACACATGAAGTCCTGCTGAAATTTATTTTTAAATAAGGCGCTATTCTACAAAAATTTGCATCTCTTCGCCGATCTGTTTACGCATTTCCATTAATTTTCTTGCACTTTCATGCTGCTTTTTATCTGCTTCTGACTGTGGAACCCACTCAGGAACGCGTTCAGATTGACCATTTTGATCAACAGCAACCATAATAACAATGCAGTGTGTGGTTAATCGACGATTTAACGATTTAGGATCACAAGCATTCACTTCCAAAGCTATATGCATTGAAGATTTACCGGTATAAATAACCTTTGCTTCAACTTCTACTAAGCTACCAACGTGGATCGGGGCAATAAAACGGATACCACCTGCATAAGCGGTAACACAATAACGACCACTCCAACCAGCGGCACAAGCATAAGCAGCTAAATCGATCCATTTCATGACGGCACCACCGTGAACTTTACCACCAAAATTTACATCTTGAGGCTCAGCCAAAAATCTTAAAGTTATATCACGCTGTGGTTGATTCATTACATTTCCTGTTTATAAATAATTGTTACAATCTAATTAACCTTTAACAAAACTTACAATAGCGATTATTTAAAGGTACATTACCACCAGTTAAGTCATAGTTAAAATTTAAAGAGAAAGCATGAAAATTTGGGTTGATGCCGATGCCTGTCCCGTAGTCATTAAAGAAATATTATTTAGAGCCGCTGAACGTACACAAACAGTCACAACATTACTGGCTAACCATTATTTAAAAGTGCCACCTTCTAAAGTTATCAGCTTTGTACAAGTGAGTGCTGGCTTTGATGTCGCTGACAATGAAATTGTTAAACGCGCCGAGCCTAATGACTTAGTCATCACCGCAGATATCCCATTAGCCGCAGAAGTTGTCGAAAAAGGTTGCTTAGCGCTAAACCCTAGAGGAGAACTTTACACCGAGAGCAATATTCGTCAACGTCTTAATATGCGTGATTTTATGGATACTTTGCGCTCTAGTGGTATTGAGACCGGTGGCGCGCCACCAATTAGCCAAGCAGATCGACAAGCCTTTGCCAACAACCTTGATAAATTATTAGCACAACAATAATTTGCTTTAATTAATCCCAATATGGCCTTTTACTAATTAAAAATCACCGGCCGTATATTTAATTGTTAGTTATTTGCTTGCAGCTGGTTTAATACGACGTCTGCTAGCGTTATTACCATCACTATTCCCATACGGATTAGCACTAGTATTGTTACCCGTATGACGTCTATTTTTACCGGTTGGCTTATGACCACGTGCATTATCACCTGAGCGTTGACCATCTTTATGTTCAGGTTTGTCCGTTTTGAACTTCTTCGGTTTTTTTGCTTTTAATGGGCGTAATTTACGTGATTCTGGTAAAGCATTGAGTGGCTCAAAACCAGCAACTATTTCTCTCGGTAAATGGGTTTGAATCACATGTTCAACGTCATTCAATAGATCGATTTCGTCCGCACAGACTAATGATACCGCATGACCACTTGCACCAGCTCGGCCCGTACGACCAATACGATGTACATAATCTTCTGGTACATTCGGTAATTCAAAGTTAACCACTTGAGGTAGTTGATCAATATCGATACCACGAGCAGCAATATCTGTTGCTACCAGTACATTGATAGTACCTTCTTTAAATTGTGCTAATGCTTTTGTTCTTGCCCCTTGGCTTTTATTGCCATGAATAGCAGCAGCTCTAATATCAGCAGCATCAAGTTGTTTGGTTAATTTATTTGCGCCATGCTTAGTTTTCATAAAAACGATAACTTGTCGCCAATCATTAGTTTTAATCAAATGTGTCAGTAATGGCGCTTTCTTATTTTTATCTACTGAATAGATTAACTGCTCAACCGTTTCTGCCGTGGTATTTTTCGGGCTGATTGAAATCTCTACGGGGTCATTAACAATTCCTTTCGCTAGCTCACGAATATCTGGTGAAAATGTTGCTGAGAAAAGTAGTGTTTGGCGTTTTTTTGGTAATAAGGATAAAATTTTCTTAATATCACGTAGAAAGCCCATATCTAACATACGATCAGCTTCATCAAGTACTAAAATTTCTAATTGATTAAAACGTACAGCATTTTGATTATATAAATCTAATAACCGTCCTGGTGTAGCAACAAGAATATCAACACCTTGACGTAAGCGTAGCATTTGCGGATTAATTTTAACCCCACCAAATACTACCGTTGATTTAAGGTCTAAGTGCTTACCATACATTTCGACATTTTCAGCTATCTGAGCAGCAAGTTCACGTGTTGGCGTAATAATGAGTGTTCGCGCTTGATTGGGGCGTGCTTTCTCGCCATTTGAAAGCAATTCGAGAATAGGTAAGGTAAAGCCTGCTGTTTTACCTGTGCCCGTTTGCGCAGCTGCCATGACGTCTCTACCAGCGAGTACCGCAGGAATAGCCTGAGCTTGAATAGGCGATGGTGTATCGTAACCTTTTTCCGCTATAGCTTTTTGAATTGGGGCAGATAAACCTAAATCGGTAAAACTCATAGAATATACTCTTCTCGCTGGGGTTTGAGCCAATGTCAAACGGCGGTGCAGAATACAGTATAGACGGCTCCAGTGCAATGATAGTAGTTATTCTAGAGCATTAACAATACCACCGAACCATTAATAAACCGTCGCATTGCTTATGAGTTGTTAATGAAATTAATCATGGTCAATCTCAAAAAACACCAACATAAAGATTATTGATATTTTCAGATTATTGAGGAACTTAATACTTATTTATTATCTTACTCGGCCAGCCATTTATAAGCAAAGTTAGGTGACGATTTCAGATTCAGAAACTATTGAAAAACACACCTGGTACCCTATAGAGCGAACAGATTGAATAATATTTGCCGGTAAACCAACCGTTTTTAATTTATTTCTGATACGAGCGACTTTAATATCAATAGAACGGTCAATACCGTCATAATCAGCTCCTTTCAACACTTTCAGAATAATTTGCCTAGACACCACACTGTTATGCTTAGTGGCAATAAAGTAGAACAACTCATATTCTTCCTGTGTTAAGCCCAAAGCTTTTTTTTGATAAAAGCAATCTGTTGACGCCGGAATAAACTTAAGCTCACCAAACTCTAAAATATCATCAGGTTGATAATTAGTAGGTCGAACGCCTAAGCGTTTTATACGTTGATATAGCACTTCAAAGGGTGCTGTTTTTAACACGAAATCATCAGCGCCAACTTCAAAGCATTTGATTTCTGCTAATGAATCTTCATCGCTGGTAATGAAAATAATCGGTCGTTGATAAAATTCTCTAAGTTGTTTACACACCTCGTAACCATTGATATCAGGCAAGCCTATATCTAATAAAATCAGATCAGGAAAAGTATTAATAACTTTCCGCAATGCTGTCGAACCATTGAACACTTGATTAACAGCGAAGCCTTTACGTTCTAATTGGCTTTTCAAAGTAAGAGACACCAATTGATCATCTTCAATAATTAGTACTTCTTTCATGATGGTGTTCCTTAATTCATAATTCGTAAATTTCATTTAGATCACAATTACTTAACCTAAAACAATAGATACTAATAAATTGATTTTCCTCCTTTTATCTTCACACAACAATACAAAATAGTAGGATAATTGTATCTAATATGTAACTTTGACAGATCAATAAGTGACCAATAGTCGCAGAAAGCACTAAATTATGGAAAATTTTTTAAAGAACATAACGAAAAAACCCGTAGCATGAGCTACGGGTTTTAGAATGATGGTGGAGGGAGGTGGATTCGAACCACCGAAGGCTGAGCCGTCAGATTTACAGTCTGATCCCTTTGGCCACTCGGGAACCCCTCCACAGGGTCGAAAACCCAGCATAAGCTGGGTATTCTGAAAAGAAGTCTAGCAATGTCCTACTCTCACATGGGAACTCCCACACTACCATCGGC
>TARA_R110000824_G_scaffold12468_6_pt1 | contig 94191 bp, 84 predicted proteins | sample TARA_R110000824 | Tara Oceans TARA_R110000824 (sample SAMEA4397747) | marine metagenome | biome: Polar Biome; feature: [MES] marine water layer (ENVO:01000295) within the mesopelagic zone...; material: water (ENVO:00002006), including particulate matter (ENVO:01000060) such as...... | reverse complement strand
CCGATGGTGGACTATACGGCAAAAGTGATTGGTAAATTGCTGGATTATTAGGATACAGACGGAATGAACGAGTCAAAGCAGCAGCCCCAGAATGAACAGGAGGGCGGCAACAAGATGTCAAATGAGGCGGAAACTGAAGTAAAGGCAACGGAAACCGGGCAACAGGCGGCGCCCGAAGCCGAAACTTCCGAGGAATCGGGACAGGACGATGTCGTTGCCGCGAAGGATGCCGAAATCGCGGAGCTCAAGGACAAGCTTCTCAGAGCAATGGCAGACGTTGAAAATATGCGCCGTCGGGCTGAACGGGAAAAACAGGATGCACACAGCTATGCGGTGACAAAATTTGCCCGTGACATTCTCGGCGTGGCCGACAATATGCGGCGCGCAATAGAGAGCATTCCGGAGACGTCGCGCGAAAATCAGGATGTCAAAAATATCCTGCCCGGCATTGAAATGACGGAATCCGAGCTGTTGAATACCTTGGAGAAGCACCAGATCCGCAAGATCGACCCGAAGGGCGAAAAATTCGACCCGAACCTTCACCAGGCAATGTTCGAAATCGAAGATCCGTCAGTGGAGCCCGGAACCATTCTGCAGGTAACACAGGCTGGCTTTGTCATCGCCGACCGGCTCTTGCGCCCGGCGATGGTGGGCGTTGCAAAAGGCGGACAAAAGCGCAGCGAAGCCCGAGTCGACGAGAAGGTCTAAACAATAGACCGAAGGCTAGAGTGCCGCGGGGCGCCGCCGCCCCCGATAGCCATCAATACTGAAGATAATCAGGCCCAGCCAGATCAATCCAAATGCGATGAGCCGCGGCTGATCAAACGGTTCATTATAAATATAGACGGCCATTAAGGCATGCAGTGTCGGCGAAATATATTGCATAACACCGATTGTTGTGAAGGTGAGATAGCGGGCAGCGATTGCGAAAAGGATCAGTGGTGTGGCCGTCACGATCCCGGTTCCGATGAGCAAAAGGAAACTTAAAAAATCATAATAGAAGCCGGTGCTTACGGGCGCCGCCGTTCCAGCCTCCGCCGTGAAGGTCAGATACAGCAGGAAAGCCAGGGCAACGGGAAACAGCAACGTAGTCTCAACGACAAGACCAACGGAGCTATCTACCGCGACTTTCTTCCGTAACAGGGCGTAAAAGCCAAAGGAGAAGGCGAGAACAAGGGAAACCCAGGGTAAATATCCCAACTGCAATGTCATGATCGCGACACCGGCAATCGCCAGCAGGATCGAGACGGTTTGCCATCTGTTCAGTCTCTCGCCCAGAAAAATCATGCCGAGCAGGATGTTGACCAGCGGATTGATATAGTATCCGAGACTTCCCTCCAGTATCCGGTCGTTGCTGATGGCCCAAATGAACGTCAACCAGTTGCATCCGATCAGCAGTGTCGTCGCCAGGAAAACGGCAAGTATCCGGCGGTTCCGGTATATCTCGAGCAGCAGACCGAATTTACGAGTCGCTACCACCAGCGCGAGAACAAAAAATGTCGACCAAATAATGCGATGAGAGATGATCTCAAGAGGAGAAACGTGAGAGAGCCACTTGAAATACATGGGGGACCAGCCCCAGATGACGAATGCTCCGAACGCGCTTAAGAGTCCGCGGGTTTCTTCCGGTGAAAACAGAGCGGGCGCGGGAATCTTGCCGCGAGTTGGGGGCACAGCAGTCACTCGGTTTTCCTGTATTCAATTATTATGTTTATTGCTTATTGTCGTATCAGAGGGGCTCTTTAAGGTAAAGTAGGTAAAATTCATGGCTGTTATATCAACAACACACAGTTATGCCTTGAACGAATATAGCTTTATGACAAAGAGCAACCATTCCAACCCTTGCACTGAATTTATTTCGAACATATATAAACGGCAACAAACGACACAGTTTTAAATCCTGGGGATCACTGTGGTGCATGACGTGGCTGCAATGATCTGCCAATATTAAAGAGGATATGATGGCTAAAGTAATTGGAATTGACTTAGGAACGACCAACTCCTGCATCGCCGTAATGGACGGCAAAAACGCAAAGGTTATTGAAAACTCGGAAGGTGCGCGGACGACGCCGTCGATGGTTGCCTTTACGGAAGACGGCGAAAAGCTTGTCGGCCAGTCAGCGAAACGTCAGGGCGTGACCAATCCGCAGAACACCTTTTTTGCAATCAAGCGTCTCATCGGACGTCGGTTCGACGATAAAACCACCCAAAAAGACCGGGAAATGGTTCCTTACGAGATCGTCAAAGCGGACAATGGGGATGCCTGGGTTGAATCACGTGGCGAAAAATATTCTCCGAGCCAAATCTCGGCTTTCATCCTTCAGAAAATGAAGGAAACCGCAGAGAGCTACCTCGGCGAAACCGTCACCCAGGCCGTGATCACGGTCCCCGCCTACTTTAACGACGCCCAGCGTCAGGCAACGAAGGACGCCGGTAAAATCGCGGGGCTTGAAGTCCTGCGTATCATCAACGAGCCGACGGCGGCCGCCCTTGCCTACGGCATGGACAAGGCGAACCAGACCGTTGCCGTTTATGACCTGGGTGGTGGTACTTTCGACGTCTCCATCCTTGAGATTGGCGATGGCGTCTTTGAAGTGCGCTCAACAAACGGCGATACCTTCCTCGGTGGTGAAGACTTCGACCTGAAGCTGGTCGATTACCTCGCCGATGAGTTCAAGAAGGAACAGGGCATTGACCTGCGCACTGACAAGATGGCGCTGCAACGCCTGAAAGAAGCTGCGGAAAAAGCGAAGATCGAGCTTTCTTCTTCCCAGTCCACGGAAATCAACCTGCCCTTTATTACCGCAGACGCCTCCGGGCCGAAGCACATGCAGTTGAAGCTGACAAGATCACAATTCGAGCATCTGGTGGAAGACCTGATCAAGCGCACTCTCGCACCCTGTGAGAAGGCTCTGAAGGATGCAGGTCTGCAAAAGGGTGAAATTGACGAAGTCATTCTCGTCGGTGGTATGAGCCGGATGCCCAAGGTTATCGACGCGGTTAAAACCTTCTTTGGGCGTGAGCCTCATAAAGGTGTGAACCCGGACGAGGTTGTCGCTATCGGCGCCGCCATTCAGGCCGGTGTGCTGCAAGGTGACGTGAAAGACGTTCTGCTGCTCGACGTGACCCCGTTGTCGCTCGGTATTGAAACTCTGGGCGGTGTCTTTACCCGTTTGATCGACCGTAACACGACGATCCCGACGAAGAAGAGCCAGACCTTCTCAACCGCCGAAGACAATCAGCAGGCCGTGACCATCCGGGTGTTCCAGGGTGAACGCGAAATGGCCGCAGACAACAAGCTGCTCGGTAACTTTGACCTGACCGAAATCCCGGGCGCGCCGCGCGGTGTCCCGCAGATTGAAGTTACGTTCGATATCGACGCAAACGGCATTGTGAATGTCTCCGCAAAAGACAAGGGCACAGGCCGGGAACAGAAAATCCAGATTCAGGCCTCCAGCGGCCTCAGCGAGGCTGATATCGACAAGATGGTCAAGGACGCGGAAGAGCATGCCGCCGAAGACAAGGCCCGTAAGGAGAAGGTTGAAGTTGTCAACCAGGCCGATAGCCTCGTCCACGCAACCGAGAAAACGCTTGAAGAAGCGGGCGATAAAGTTGGTGACGACGTAAAAGCTCCGATCGAAAGCGCCCTTACGGAGCTGAAGGAAGCCAAGGATGGCGACGATGTAGACGCGATCAAGGCAAAAATGGAAGCTCTTCAGGCCGCCTCCATGAAACTCGGTGAAGCATTATACGCTCAATCGCAAGGCGAGGCCGAGGGTGGATCGGAAGAGGGCTCAGGCCAGCAGGAGAGCCGCTCCTCGGATGAGGATGTCGTTGACGCCGATTTCGAGGAAGTTGACGACGACAAGAAAGATAAATAAGGGTTTTGTTAGGGGAAACCCGCTAGAATCCTATCTTCTAACATACCGCTCCGATCCTGGGGAAACCCCGGTCGGGGCGGCATTCGTTGAGTGATAGAACTAAATGGCCAAGATTGATTACTACGAAATTCTTGAGGTGGAGCGTGACATTGATGCCGCGGCCCTCAAGTCTGCCTACCGCAAGAAAGCAATGCAGTATCACCCGGATCGTAATCCCGGTGATGCGGATGCGGAAGCCGCCTTCAAACAAGTCAACGAAGCCTATGAGATACTGAAGGATCCGCAAAAGCGCAGCGCCTATGACCAGTATGGCCATGCTGCCTTTGAAAACGGTGGCGGCCCCGGCGCCCGCGGCTTCGGTGGCATGGGCGGCGGATTCAGCGATATTTTCGAAGACCTTTTCGGGGATTTTATGGGCGGGCAGCAAGGTGGCCGCGCACGCGCACCGCGCGGCAGCGACCTTCGCTATAATCTCGAAATATCTCTTGAAGATGCCTACCACGGCAAAAAAATGGAACTCAAGATACCAACGACCATCCCTTGCGAGAGCTGCGACGGGAGCGGCGCGGAAGCCGGATCAGACCCGGCCACCTGCGACAGCTGTCAGGGAATGGGAAAGATTCGCGCACAGCAAGGCTTTTTCACCATCGAGCGCACCTGCCCGACATGTCAGGGGCAAGGCCGCGTCATCAAGAATCCCTGTAAGGTTTGCCGCGGCGAAGGCCGTGTCGGTCAGGAAAAAACCCTGTCCGTCAATATTCCCGCCGGTGTCGATGATGGAAACCGTATCCGTCTTTCCGGTGAAGGGGAAGCCGGCATGCGGGGCGGCGCTCCGGGAGATCTCTATATTTTCCTGACCGTTCAGAGCCATCGGATATTTCAGCGCGACGGCCAGAACATCCATTGCCGTGTCCCGATCCCGCTGACGACCGCGGCGCTTGGTGGAGATATCGAAGTGCCCACCCTCGACGGAGCCCGGGCAAAGGTCAACATCACCGCCGGAACCCAGTCGGGCAGAAAATTCCGCCTGCGCGGCAAGGGAATGCCGGTCATGAACTCCCACAGCCATGGCGATATGTATATTCACACGATCGTCGAGACGCCTGTCAATCTCAGCAAGCGGCAAAAAGAACTGCTGAAAGAGTTCGAGGCGGAGGGCAAAGGAGCCCACAGTCCGGAATCAGAAGGCTTCTTCGCACGCGTGAAGGATTTTCTTGCCGATCTGAAAGACTGAACGCCCGGTCCTATTACCATCTCGCAACATTCCTCTGACTATGCTACATCCCATGGCGGAATAGATAGGATGTTATCCCATGAGCGCTTTGAAAATTGGAATTGTCGGTGCTGCCGGCCGGATGGGCCGGATGCTGGTAAAGCAGGTCAGCGAAACGGCCGGATGCATGATTTACGGCGGGACTGAACCGGAAGGCTCCGATAATATTGGCAAAGACATAAATGCCTTGGCCGGGCTTGAACCATCCGGCATTCTGATTGGCGACGATACGACAAAACTGTTTGACGAGGCTGATGCGGTTATCGACTTCACAGCACCCGCCGCCTCCGTTGCTCATGCAAAGCTCGCCGCCAAGGCTGGCAAAATACTCGTGATAGGGACAACAGGCCTCACCAATGAGCAGCAGGCCGACATCACTGCCTGCGGGGACAAGGCCGTCATCGTCCAGGGCGCGAACATGAGCCTAGGTGTCAATCTTCTGGCCCAGCTCACCCGCAAGGTTGCCGCCATCCTTGATGACGAATTCGATATCGAAATCCTGGAAATGCATCATCACCACAAGGTGGATGCCCCCTCAGGCACCGCCCTGTTGCTCGGCAAATCTGCGGCAGCCGGTCGCGATGTCGATCATGACAGCGTCGCCGATCGCGGTCGCGACGGCATTACTGGCGCCCGAAAGCGCGGCGACATCGGCTATGCCGTCCTGCGCGGTGGCAATGTCGTCGGCGATCATACGGTTATTTTTGCGGCCGAGAACGAGCGGATTGAGCTGACCCACAAGGCGGGAGACCGCTCAATCTTTGCCCGCGGGGCCGTCCGGGCTGCGCTCTGGGCAAAAGACAAACCTGCCGGAAATTATGATATGATGGATGTGCTCGGCCTCGGGGAGTGAAGAACGCCGCCCTCGCGGTAGGTATCGAGTGCCGCAGCAATCATTTCCCGCACTTCCAGCTTTTCATCCTCGCCGAGGAAATTTCCAACCTCATAGGCACGTCCGCGATTTGTGATCAAGAGCTGCCCGCCGGTGATCATGGCCCGGGCCCAATAGGCTTCGAACTCATCAACGGCCGAGCGGCCATCCGGTGCCGTCCGTGTGATGGTCAGATAATCCTCCGCGATACGGATTGTCTCATAACGCCGCGCGGCCCGGAAATTCATCCGGAAGGCGATATATATCAGCAGTACATCCAGACCGAAAAAGCCGAACACGGGCCAAGCGCCAAGGCTCCAGAAAAAGATTCCAGACAAGAAGCTAACGGCGGCAATCAGGCTCATCATAATAACAAAGCCGCTCCTTGATAAACTCTGGTTCGGATGCAACGTGAGCTGAAACGATCCTCTGTTATACTGCTCTGCGTCTTTTTCTCCCGGCAATCTCCACCCTTTCGATAGTGATAACTCAATATGACCGTTGCACAAAAACCCCGGCTATGGCTATAAGATAGGATGAAAAAAGCCGATATTAGCGAATTTTTTCGCCGTCTTGAAGAAAACAACCCGGAACCGGAAGGAGAGTTGAACTATGTCAACCCCTTCACCCTTCTGGTTGCTGTTGTCCTCTCTGCACAGGCGACGGATGTCGGCGTTAACAAGGCGACAGGACCGCTGTTCGCGATTGCCGACACGCCGGAGAAAATCCTCGATCTCGGAGAAGAGGAACTGCGCGACTATATCAAGACGATCGGGCTTTATAAAACCAAGGCGAAAAACGTCATCAAGCTTTGCGAAGCCCTGATACGCGACCATGACGGCGAAGTGCCGCAAACCCGTGAGGAGCTGGAAAAACTTGCAGGGGTGGGCCGGAAAACCGCCAATGTGGTTCTGAATATTGCCTTCGGACAACCGACAATCGCTGTGGATACCCATCTGTTCCGTGTCGGCAACCGGACCGGCCTGGCGCCCGGCAAAACGCCGCTGGAAGTGGAGAAAAAGCTCGAGAAGAGGATCCCGAAGGAGTTTCTGCGCCACGCCCATCACTGGCTGATCCTGCATGGGCGCTATATCTGCAAGGCCCGCAAGCCGGAATGCTACCGTTGTATCGTCGCCGACCTCTGCGCTTTCAAGGAGAAAACGCTTATCTAGGGGCCAAGATACCAGCTACGACTTACCCGACGCGGCAAAGGCATTTTCGGCTTTGACCGACTGCAGATAATCGTTAAAGCATTGCTTTCGGTCAAGGTCGGAGAAATTATCACTGCTCCGGCCATTAATGGCAATATGGCGGACAACCAGCGCGTCCCCGGAAGCGCCCGGATAGAAGAAAAGATGCAGCGCACAGGCGGGCGTCAGATATTGCCAGACTTCCGCCGGGCTGTCCTGCCGTCGGAGATTGGGATCACCGAACGCGGTTTTGATCTCGGTATCCGTCCTGCCAACCACAACCGTTGGCTCCAGCGCGACCGGAGGCTTTGCGGCTACAGCGGGCGGTGTCGGTATTTTTGGAGAGGGCACCGAAGCCGGAACCGATCCGGATGTCGCAGTCACCGGCGCCGGTTTTTGCGCGTCTTTTGGAAGGGTGGTGATTTCCGGGCCCTTTGCACAACTCGCCAAAGTGACCAACAAACCGGCAAAAACAGCGACGGACTTCAGCATTATGTTGTCGGGCTCCTGCCTTTCGCGGTGCTGCCAACCCGCTTCTTGTAGAGATGAACCATCGCCGCCGTTGCAATAATCGGGGCAACAAGGTTGAGGATCGGGATTGTCAGGGCGAAGGCAATCACGACACCCATAAGATACAGCTCAGAGGCGTTGGTTTTACGAAGACGGGTAACTTCGTCCATATCATGATGGCGTATCGCCACCATCTGGAAATATTCCCGCGAGATCAGATAGCCGTTCAGCAGATAATAGACGAACAGATTGATCACCGGAATGAAATAGAGCGGCAGCACGATGATGTTACAGGCAATGACAAGCGCCAGAAACTTGACCGCATCCCATATACTGGAGAGGAGCGGGACATCATGGCCCGGCTTGTCATCGGGATAATGCTCTTTTTCCACAGCGTCGGAAATATCGTCCAGAAACAGCCCGATAAGGGCACTGATCACCAAAGGGAACAGGAAAAATCCGCCGAGAAGAAAACCGAGACCCGCGAGGAAGCTGATAACCGTATTCACCCAGCCATATTCAAACTCGGGCACGAGGGAAAATGCCTCCGCCGCGCCAAAACCGACCAGAATGAAGATGCCAGCAGTCAACGCGAGAGCTTTTATCAGAACCGAACGAAATGCCGGGTCGCCAAGCTGCCCGACGGCCTTGCTGATTGCAGAAAACAAGATACGCCCTCAGTTTATTCGATCAAATACCCGTTTCATGTAGGTCTTTCCGCGCGCCGGTGCAAGAAGTTTACAGGGTTATGCCGGTGTTATCGGATCGATGGGCACCTTTGAGGCAAAATCATGATCACGTTCAAACGCATAGGCGGCCTGCAACACGCGATCTTCGCGGGCGTTCGGCCCCATAATCTGTAAGCCCACAGGCAGCCCGCTTTTTGTAAAGCCGCATGGTACTGAAATAACCGGGCAATTTGTCACCGTCAGCATGGCCGGTAGCGCCAGCCAGGACATATAGTTATCGAAACTGACGCCGTTCACCTCCTCAACGTACCGGAACTTATGGGGATAAGCCGGGACAATCGCCGCCGGAGCCAGCAAGAAGTCATACTCGGAGAAGAAGGCGACAATCCGCTGATAAAGCGCACCTTGCGCGCGCTGTGCGGCGCCAATGTCATCGGCCGTCAGCTTTGCACCTTTCTCGATATTCCAGATCACCTCGGGCTTGAGCTTGTCACGATGCCGGGCCAGCAGCGGAGCATGGTTGGCGATGAAAAGCTGGGCTCTCAGCGTCTGGAAAATATCTTCCGCATCATGCAGGTCCGGACAGGTTTCATCGACGCCCGCGCAGTAACGCGCAAAATCCTCCGCCGCCTTGGCACAGATGTCGGCCACCTCGGGATCAACCGGGCAGTGGCCGAGATCCGGGCTATAGGCGACGCGGCCGAATTTCGGGATGTTTTTCAGGCTATCCACATAGCTCGTTTCCGGCGCCGGTAGGCTGCTGGGATCGAGAATATGCGCGCCCGACATCATATCGAGGAACAGGGCCGTGTCCGGCACATTCCGGGCCATGGGTCCTTCCACCGGATAGGTCGAGAAAGGCAAGCCAAGCGGCCCGTGCGCGACCCGTTTCGGAGACGGGCGAAGACCGACAATGCCGGTGAAGCTGGCCGGGGTGCGCAGGCTGCCGCCAAGATCGCTCCCTTGCGCGAGCCAGACCTGACCGGCCGCGAGGGCAGAGGCGGCACCGCCGGAAGACCCCGCCGGTGTGAGGTCGGTGTTCCATGGGTTCGTCGTCGTCCCGAGGACTTCATTAAAGGTCTGCCCCCCGGCACCGAACTCCGGCGTGTTCGATTTGCCGACGACAATCCCGCCCCGCTCTTCCAGCCGTTCAACCATGACGTCCGAAAACTCGGCGATCCGGTCCGCGAAAATCGGCGAGCCCGAGGTGAAACGGACGCCCTTGACCGGCGTCAGATCCTTGATGGCAATGGGAAGACCGTGAAGATGCATTTCGGGGCGGTCGGCGGGCTTTTCTTTCTCCAGCCGGGCCGCATGGGCGCGGGCGCGATCAAAACACAGCGTCGGGATCGCATTCACCGCCTCATTTGTCTCCGCAATCCGCTTTTCCGAGGCATCGAGAAGCTCACTTGGTGTCACTTCGCCGGACTTCAGCAACCCGACAACTTCCGTTGCCGTCATTCTTATCAAATCGGTCATTTATGTCTCCCCAAAATAACCTGCGCCTTATGAAAGCGTTCTTGCCCCGCTGGCCGCAGCGACTATACTCGCGCAAGCCAAAGTTACGAGTAGGAATATTATGACAGAGCGGATGTTTGACACAACCTGTATCGGCAATGCCATTGTCGATGTCATCAGCAAGGCGGATGACGCCTTTCTGAAAGCGGAAAACCTGACGAAAAGCGCCATGACGCTGATCGATATGGAGCGCGCCGAGGATCTATATGCAAAGATGGCGGCAGGGATCGAGATGTCAGGAGGCTCGGCCGGGAACACGGCTGCAGGCGTCGCCTCGCTCGGTGGAAAAAGCGCCTATATCGGCAAGGTCCGCGACGATCAGCTTGGCGGTATTTTCAGCCATGACATTCGGGCCAGCGGCGTAACGTTCGAGACCGAAAAATCTACAAACGGCGCGGCGACGGCGCGGTGCCTTATTCTGGTCACACCAGATGCCCACCGGACCATGAACACTTATCTTGGCGCCTGCATAGAGCTTGGGCCGGACGATATCGATCCGGAAATGATCGCGACATCCAAAGTCACCTATATGGAAGGATATCTGTGGGATCCGGAAAACGGCAAACAGGCCTTTCGCAAGGCCGCCGAAATTTCCCATGACGCGGGACAGCGTGTCTCCCTGACGCTGTCCGACAGCTTTTGTGTCGACCGGTACCGCGCGGAGTTCAGAGAGTTTATCTCCGGCGGAGTGGATATCCTGTTCGCCAACGAGGACGAGATTAAATCGCTCTTTGAAACCGATGATTTCGATGCCGCCCTTGATGCCATTCGCGGTCAGGTCGAAATTGCCTGCCTGACCCGCAGTGAAAAGGGGTCGATCATTGTCACCCAATCGGAAACGCACCCGATACCGGCTGATACGAATGTTGAACTGGTTGATACGACCGGCGCCGGCGACCTGTATGCCGCGGGATTCCTCTACGGTTTTACCAATGGCCATGACCTCGCGACAAGCGGGCGTATTGGCGCCATGGCCGCCGCGGAAGTCATCAGCCATTACGGGGCCCGGCCTGCGGTAAATCTGAAGGAACTCTTGGCGCAAAAACTCGCTGTCGCATGACATGTAATCAGGAGCCTGAATACATTTGGCAAAAGGCATAGAACAGAAACAGCATTGGCTCCGGTCTTCGCTCCGGTCGGACCGGATACGGCTGGCGAGCGGCGTCGTGCTGATGGTGTTTCTGGCCGGGCATCTTATCAATCACGCCCTTGGCCTGATCTCGCTCAATGCGATGGAGGCGGGTCGCGACATTTTCCTCGCCATCTGGCGGAGTATGCCGGGCACAACCCTGCTTCTCGGCGCGATCATCCTTCATATCCTGCTGGTGTTCCACAAGCTGCTGCGCCACCGTGCTTATCGGCGTCTCGCCGGGCGGGACATTCTTCAGATTATATTGGGCCTCGCCATCCCGCCGTTTATTGTCCTGCATATTATCGGCACCCGGGTTGCGCATGAAATATACGGCATTGAGGACAGCTATGCATATGTGCTGTTCAGCCTTTGGGTCGCGACTCCGATCCAGGCATTGCTGCAAAGCCTGGCGCTGGTCATTGCCTGGATTCACGGCTGCTTGGGGCTGCATTTCTGGCTCCGGCTGAAACCCTGGTATGAAAAGGCATTTCCGCTTCTTTACAGCCTCGCCCTGGTCCTGCCGGTTGTCTCGCTCAGCGGTTTTATAAACGGCGCCAATGAGGTCGAGGTCTTGTTTGCCAATGCCGACTGGCGGGATGCGTTTTTCGCCCGCCTTAACCTGCCGCCTGATCTGGTGAGTTGGGCCTACGCGACGCGGGATGCAGGCTATATAGTGATGTACGCAGCTCTCGGCCTGCTCATTCTCAGCCGGATTTACTGGACAATCGTCTACCGTCGTCGCCATGTGAATGTCATTTCCTATCCGGATGAGAAAACCGTGCTGGCCACGCCCGGTCTGACGATCCTGGAGGCAAGCCAGCATGGCAATATTCCGCATGCCGCCGTTTGTGGCGGCCGGGGGCGTTGTTCCACCTGCCGGGTGCGCATTGTCGAAGGATCGGACCGCCTGAACCCGCCAAGCGATAAAGAAGTTGCTGTCCTCCGGCGGGTCGGGGCGCCGGTCGGCACCCGCCTCGCCTGTCAGAGCATTCCAACGGGGGATGTTTCGGTTATCCCGCTTCTTCCGGCGACGGCAACCGTGCGGCAGGCCTTTAATCAGCCCGGATATCTACAGGGACAGGAACGGGAGGTCGCCATTCTGTTTGCCGACCTGCGGGCCTTCACCAAATTCTCCGAGCAAAAGCTGCCCTATGACGTCGTGTTCGTGATCAACCAGTATTTCCGGCATATGGGCGAGGCGATCGAGGCCAACGGCGGACATCTGGACAAGTTCATCGGGGATGGCGTCATGGCGCTCTTCGGTCTGGAGGAGGATAGCAAGGACGCCAGCCGCAAGGCGCTGAATGCGGCCCGGGCGATGGCGGAAGAGCTTGAAATCATGAACAGAAATCTTGCCTCGGACTTGCCAAGTCCGCTCAAGATCGGCATCGGCATTCATCTCGGGCAGGTGATCGTCGGCCAGATGGGATATGGCAGCGCCACCTCCGTCACCGCAATCGGCGATCCGGTCAATACCGCAAGCCGGCTGGAAGCGATGACAAAAGACTATTCAAGCCAGCTTATCTTCTCACAAAGGGTGGCGGAGCGCGCCGACGGAGATTTTACCACCCTCCGACAGGAGAGCATCGAGATCAGAGGCCGGGTTGAGCCCCTTGGCATCTATATCGTCGAGGATGCCAGAACCCTGACCCAACTGGAAACCTGACCGGCCTTCTTCCGGTTACATGGCGGCGGTCATGCCGTCTTCGGAGAGGGGGCGTCCGCCCATGATATGGATATGGAAATGCGGTACGAGCTGACCGGAGTTCTTGCCGTTATTGGCAACCAGCCGATAGCCATCCTCCTGCAAGCCGACGAGGCGCGCAATCTCACCCACCTTGGCAAAGAAATTGCCAATCTCTTCCGTCGATCCGTTCGCTGCAAAATCATCCATGTCGATATAGGGGCGCTTCGGAATGACCAGCACATGAACAGGTGTCCGCGGGGAGATGTCATTGAACGCGAGCACGCTTTCATCCTCATAAACGGTCGTGTTGGGAAGCTCGCCTCTCAGTATCTTCGCAAATACATTGTCATTATCATACGACATTATTCTACCTCTCCGTTCGCATTGCGGGCTGCTTTCTCTTCCAGGCCCGACTGTCCTTCGCGCTTCGATAACCTGTCATAAACATCGGCAGGGTCAATACCCGCATTCGCCCAAAGCACCGACAGATGATACAGAAGGTCGGCGCTCTCTGAAATAACTTCCTCACGATCCTCAAGGGCGGCGGCAATGGCAAGCTCAACGGCTTCCTCCCCGACTTTCTGGGCTATTTTCGCGCTGCCCTTGCTGTAAAGGGACGCCGTGTAGGAACTTTTCGGGTCCGCGCCCTTGCGGGCCGCAACCGTCGCATAGAGTTTGTCCAGCCCGTTCAGTTTTGCATCCGTCATGCTGCCTCCGTTTCCCGGCGAACCGCTATACCGGCTTCAAACATTGCCTCTTTTGCCTCTTTGATCGTGAATTCCCCGAAATGGAAAATGGACGCCGCAAGGACCGCCGTGGCGTGCCCGTCGCGGATTCCCTCCGCCAGATGATCAAGCGTACCAACGCCGCCCGAGGCGATCACCGGCACAGGAATGGCATCCGCGATGGACCGCGTAAGGGGGATGTTGAAGCCGGACCGCGTTCCGTCCCGGTCCATGGAGGTCAGCAGGATTTCCCCGGCGCCATATTCCGTCATCCGTTTCGCCCATTCGACGGCATCAATGCCCGTTGGTTCACGGCCACCATGGGTAAAAATCTCGAAGTTATCTGGCCCCGTCTGCTTGGCATCTATGGCAACCACGATACATTGGCTGCCAAACTGCTCCGCTGCCTCACGAACGAATTCCGGTCGCTTGACCGCCGCGCTATTGATCGAAACCTTGTCCGCACCCGCAAGCAGCAGTTTTCGCACATCCTCAACCTGCCGCACGCCGCCGCCGACAGTCAGCGGCATAAAGCATTGCTCCGCCGTGCGGCGCACCACATCATATATTGTCTCGCGGTTGTCCGATGTTGCCGTGATATCGAGAAAGCACAGCTCGTCCGCGCCCTGCTCATCATAAATGCGCGCCTGCTCTACGGGATCGCCAGCATCGATCAGATCGACGAAATTGACGCCCTTGACGACGCGGCCGTCCTTCACATCGAGACAGGGAATAATACGGGCTTTAAGCATTTTCCCTCCGAACAAGGTCAATCGCCTCAGCCGGATCAATACGTCCGTCATAGAGGGCCCGGCCAATAATGACGCCTTCGATCCCGCTCGATTGCACGGCCAGCAGCTTCTCGATATCCAGGATGGAGGCAACCCCGCCCGAGGCGATGACAGGAATGCTGATGGCGGCCGCAAGATCGCGCGTAGCCTCGACATTGACACCCTGAAGCGCGCCGTCCCGGTCAATATCCGTATAGATAATCGCTTCGACACCGGCATCTTCGAACTTGCGGGCAAGATCAAGGGCGGAGGTTTCGCTCGTTTCCGCCCAGCCTTCCACGGCGACCATCCCATCGCGGGCATCGATGCCGACTGCAATATGGCCCGGGAACATCCTGCAGGCTTCCTTTACCAGCGATGGATCACGAAGTGCAATGGTCCCGAGGATGACGCGGCTCAGGCCTTTTTCCAGCCACATGTCAATGGTCGCGAGATCGCGGATACCGCCGCCAAGCTGAACCGGCACATCCGTCGCGCCAAGAATGCCCTCGACTGCGGCCGCATTGACCGGCTTCCCGGCAAACGCGCCGTTGAGGTCAACAAGATGCAGGCGGTTAAACCCGGCGTTCCTGAAGCTGCGCGCCTGATCGGCGGGATCGTTGTTGAAGACCGTCGCCGCATCCATCTCGCCGCGCAGCAGGCGAACACAGTTCCCGTCCTTCAAATCAATCGCAGGATAGAGATTCATCACTTCCCGAGCTCCGCAAGTTCTTTTTTATAATAGTAGCCATCCACATACCGCTCGCCATTCCAGGCGTAATTCTTTTTTACCGCCCATTTTTCATAGCCGCTGGTCTCAAGCAGGGAGATGGCCGCAAGCTGAGTTTCGCGCACGTCGACTTCAAGGATTTTGAAGCCCTGCTCCTTTGCGCTGTTCTCAAGCACTGCCAGCAGGCCGATCGCCAGCCCGTACCCGCGGGCATAGGGGGCAATAAAAAAGGTGGCGACCTGCGCGATATGACCACCGGCCTCATTGTTCGAAAACGGCTTTACAAGCTGTCCTGAGCCGACAATCCGTCCTTCGAAACGGGCGCAGTAAAGCTCCCGCACCGGCACCATCAGAACGCCTTTCCAGAAGTTCTCCTGCACGGATCGGGGCGGAGGTGACAACCAACCAAAGCCGTTGCCATCAAGAATTGCCTCTTCCGCAGCCTCGCAGAGATCTTCGAGGTCCGCCGCATCAAACTCGGTAACCGCCTCAATCACCGGTTGCTGAATATGTCTGCCATTGTCCGCCATTCAGGGCTTCCATTTCAAAAAATTTTCAATCAGCCGGAGGCCTGTCACCTGACTTTTCTCCGGGTGAAACTGAGTACCGACCATATTGTCGCGGCCGATAACCGCGGTTATGGGACCGCCATAGTCAACTGTCGCCAGAACATGCGCCGGGTCCGCCGCCGCCAATTGATAGCTATGGACGAAATAGGCATGCTGCCCCGTCGTAATGCCGTCAAAAAGCGGGTGGGGTTGCTTCACGTCCAGATCATTCCATCCCATATGCGGGATTTTCAGTTCCGGATCATCCGGCGTCAGTTTTACAACATCACCGGCAATCCAGCCAAGCCCTTCAGCCGTGCCATGCTCCAGGCCTCGGCTCGCCATCAGCTGCATGCCAACGCATATGCCGAGAAAGGGGCGGCCTTTTTCAATAACCGCTTCCGTCAGCGCATCCACCATGCCATCAACGGCCATCAATCCGTTCTTGCAGGCCCGAAACGCCCCAACACCAGGAAGGACAACATGATCCGCCGTAGCGACCTCATCAGGGCGATTGGTGACATTGATCGACATCGCAAGTCCGGCTTCCCGGCAGCACCGCTCAAATGCTTTCGCGGCCGACCGAAGGTTGCCCGAGCCATAATCAATGATAACAGTTTCCATAATTGCAATAATTACTCCGCCTGCGGAAAAGGCACGCCGAACTTACAGACTTCCACCCAGCACTCCCTTGGTGGATGGCACCGCATCGGCACGGCGTGGGTCAATTTCGATTGCGTCCCGCAATGACCGCGCCAGAGCCTTGAAGCAGCTTTCCACGATATGATGGTTGTTCGTTCCATAGATATTTTCTACATGAAGCGTGATGCCTGCCGCCTGGGCGAAGGCCTGAAACCACTCCTTGAACAGCTCGGTGTCCATCTCACCGAGCTTGTCACGGCTGAATTCCACTTTCCAGATGAGATAGGGACGATTGGAAATATCCAGCGCGACCCGGGTCAAGGTTTCATCCATCGGGATATGGGCAGACGCATATCGCCGGATACCCTTGAGATCGCCAAGCGCCTTGGCAAAGGCCTCGCCTATGGCAATGCCGGTGTCTTCGGTGGTGTGGTGAAAATCGATATGCAGATCGCCCTTGGCACGCACTTTCAGGTCCATCAGGCTATGACGGGACAGCTGCTCCATCATGTGATCCAGAAAACCGATACCTGTCTCGACATCATATGTGCCGGAACCGTCGAGATTGATCTCAACCTCGATATCGGTCTCTTTCGTCTTCCGTTTAACCGCTCCTACACGCATGAAATATCCTTCCGGCCTGGCACTTTACCGCTTTTGATCCAGGCGAGGATATAGCAGGAACAACGCAGAAAACCAAGCCTTAGAGCATGGAGGGCAACAAAATATGCTGTCACTGGGCTCCATCTGCCGCCGGGCCGGGGACGACCGGGGCTGGCGCCGTCTGTTCCTCAGGCTGTCCCGGTTTTGAGGCAGCAGGGCTATCGTTGCTTTTGATCATCCTTTCGGCCAGGTTAAGCGCAAAATCAATGCGGTCCGCCAATTCGGTATAGTTGTCCCGCTGTGCGTCCACATGGATATAGCTCAATATCTCGAATATGGCCCGAAGATTTGAGGCCTTTTCATCACCTGTTGTCTGAGTTTCACCCGCATCCGACATTTATCGCTCCTGTCTTGACAATCTCTTTGCGCTAATGACGGGTCGCTTGATAAATTGTGAACGGATAGAGCCGCAAAAATACAAGGATCATCAGGGATAAGGCCCATTGCACCTTGACCCGTGCGCCAAAATGGTTACATCGTCAGGGCAAGTCCAACAACAAAGAGCCAAAATGTCCGAAAAAATCGAAAGCTGGCACGGTACAACCATCCTGTCCGTGCGCAAAAACGGTGTCGTCGTCGTTGCGGGTGACGGTCAGGTGTCCCTCGGCCAGACGGTTATCAAGTCCAATGCCCGCAAGGTCCGCCGTATCGGCACAGACAATGACGTGATTGTCGGTTTTGCCGGCGCAACCGCAGACGCCTTTACCCTGTTTGAACGGCTGGAAGGAAAGCTTGAAAAGCATCCGGGCAATCTCACCCGCGCCTGTGTGGAACTAGCAAAAGACTGGCGCACGGACAAATATCTTCGCCGGCTGGAGGCGATGATGGCCGTCGCCAATGAGGAAGTTTCCCTTATCCTCACGGGTACCGGCGACGTGCTGGAGCCGGAAGACGGCATTATCGCAATCGGCTCCGGCGGGAACTATGCCCTGTCCGCTGCCCGCGCGCTCATCGACCGCGATGATATGGAGGCCGAGGATATCGCCCGGAAGGCAATGGCCATTGCCGCGCAGATTTGCGTCTACACCAACGAAAGCGTTACCATCGAAAGTATCGGTAAGAATGACTAATTTATCACCTCGTGAAATTGTCTATGAGCTAGACCGTCACATTATCGGTCAGGCAGACGCCAAGAAATCTGTTGCCATTGCGCTCCGGAACCGCTGGCGTCGCCAGCAGCTTTCTGAAGAGCTGCGCGAAGAAGTTCTGCCCAAGAATATCCTGATGATCGGCCCGACCGGTATCGGCAAGACGGAAATTTCCCGCAGGCTGGCAAAACTCGCTCATGCACCGTTTCTGAAAGTAGAGGCGACAAAATTCACGGAAGTTGGCTATGTCGGCCGCGATGTGGAGCAGATTGTCCGTGACCTGATGGAAATCGCGCTCTCAATGGTCCGCGAAGACCAGCGCCAGCAGGTGATCGCCAAGGCCGAATTGGCCGCAGAAGAGCGGGTTCTGGACGCTTTGGTCGGAGCGAAGGCCTCTCCCGATACACGGCAGAAATTCCGCAAGATGCTGCGCGAGGGCGAGCTTGACGAGAAAGAAGTCGAGCTGGAGCTTATCGATACCGGCAATGCGGGCATGCCGACCTTTGATATTCCGGGCATGCCCGGGGCGCAGATGGGTATGCTCAATCTCAATGACATGCTCGGCAAGCTTGGCGGCACCCGCACAAAGCCCCGCAAAATGAAGGTCAAGGACAGCTATAAAGTGCTGATCAACGAGGAAAGCGACAAGCTCCTCGATGAAGACGCCGTGGTTCGCGAGGCCATCAAGCTGGTGGAAAACAATGGCATTGTCTTTCTTGATGAGATCGACAAGATCTGCGCGCGGAGCGATCGCCAGGGCGCGGATGTGAGCCGGGAAGGCGTGCAGCGCGATCTGCTGCCGCTGATTGAAGGGACAATGGTCAGCACAAAATACGGCACCGTGCGGACCGACCATATCCTGTTCATCGCCTCCGGTGCCTTCCATATTGCAAAACCCTCCGACCTGCTGCCGGAGCTTCAGGGCCGATTGCCGATCCGGGTTGAGCTCAAAGCACTTACCAAGGATGATTTCAAGCGCATCCTGACCGAGCCGGAAGCCAGCCTGATCAAGCAGTATATTGCGCTATTGAACACGGAAGACGTGCAACTCAATTTCAGCGACGATGCCATCGAGACCATTGCCTCCATCTCCGCCGATGTGAATGCCACGGTGGAGAATATCGGAGCGCGGCGGCTACATACGGTGCTGGAACGCGTACTTGAGGATATCAGCTTTCAGGCCTCCGACAAGGGTGGCTCCGTGATCAATATCGACGCGGACTATGTGAAGGAGCACCTTGGCGAGCTGGCGACAAACGCGGATCTTTCCAAGTTCATCCTTTAACGCAAGCGCCTACGCCCCTTTGAAATTCGCGGGACGCTTTTCCGCCAGAGCCTGTTTGCCCTCGGTGAAATCTCCCGATTGCAGGCAGGCACGTTGGAACCGGCGCGCCTTGGCGATATCCAACTCCCCGCGGGCAATGTCATTGAGGGTTTCTTTCATGCCACGAAGGCTGAGGGGCGCCAGGGCGCCAATATCCTGAACCAGTGCTTCGGTTCGCGCTGCCAGCTCTTCCGGCTCCACCAGATAATCCAGGAACCCGATCGATTTCAGTTCCTCCGCCGACATTCTCTCGCAGGCGAGGAAAAACCGCTTCGCCGGGCCGAGCCCGAGACGGGCAACAGCCCGCGCAAGCCCCACAGGCGGATAGTGAATACCGATCCGGGCCGGTGGAATAAAGGAACTCATCGTCGTAATCCCGATCCGGAAATCGCAGGAAAGCGCGAGGTCCGCCCCGCCGCCATAAACCCCGCCATTCAGCGCACAGATCGTCGGAAAGGGAAGCCGCTCGACGACATCCGTGAGCTGCTCCAGCGGGTTTTCATCGAAATTATAGCGCCCAAGCTCACCAAGATCTGCGCCTGCGCAGAAGCTCTTGCCGGTCCCCGTCAGGACCATGACCCGGAGGGACTTGTCTTCTGCTTTCTCTGTCAATCCTTCGCGCAGGGCTTTCATTGTCGCGGGCGACAGCTTGTTATGCTGGGCCGGGTTATCTAGGCGCACGCTAAGAGTGGTATTTTCAACAGTGATATGAAAAGATGCGCCCATAATCGATATTCCTTTTTTGCTTTTCTGAATTGACCCGACCATAAACGGATAGCGCCAGACACGCCATGTTAAATAAACCCGCTCTTGTTTTTTGGATCATATTTTCATGAACTTCCGCCGACTTCATATGGGACTGAAAACCCTTCTGGGGCTCCGAAAGGAGGGGTTTTTTATCCCCTATCGTTATGCGGCCAGCCTGCCTGACGCGACGAAACGCGGCTCATACCCGGCCATTGAAGCCCATATGCGCGCCTTAGAAGGGGAATTCGGTGACCTCCTCAAGGGTCTCGCGTCCTATGAAGCGGAATTCGCGGCTTTTGGCAAAGAACCGCCGCCCGAGCCTCGCTGGGAACAGGACTGGTTTCCACGGCTGGATGCCGCCATCGCCTATGCCATGGTGCGCGAGAAAAAGCCTGCGCGGATCGTCGAGGTTGGTTCCGGGCATTCCACCCGCTTCATGGCCCGCGCGATAAAGGATGGACAGCTTGAAACGGCCTTCACCGCGATTGATCCGGCCCCGCGGGCCGCAATCGAGACCCTCCCGATCGAGGTTATCCATAAAACCCTGCATAATGCGGGGAAGGGGCCGTTTGAAGCGCTTGCCGCCGGAGATTTCCTCTTTATAGACAGCAGCCATATCGCCATGCCGGGAAGCGATGTCGACCGATTGTTCCTTGAAATCCTGCCATCCCTCCCCGCGGGCGTCTATGTGCATATCCACGATATATTTCTGCCCGACGACTATCCCGTATCGTGGGACTGGCGGGGCTATAATGAACAGCAGGCGGCGGCGCCATTATTTTTAGGGGGTGGCTACGGGATTGTTTTCTCATCCAGCTATGTTTCCACCCGCCTGAAAGACGCCCTGGCGCAGTCTGTCATCGCCAAATTGCCACTGCCTGAAGGGGCGTTTGAAACCAGCCTCTGGCTTCAAAAGCGCGGTTTTACGGGAAAATGAAGTTTTGTGCTTTTATTTCGGCGGAAATTAGGGGCATATGATCGGGATGTGGACGGGAATAAAGAGAACCATCCTTGGTGACAAGATAGACGGCAAGCTGCCCGCCCGGGTCCAGGCGGCCATCGCGCGGCAGCAAATCCAGTCGGAAATCCTGATCGCCTGGGTACAGGTCTTCATCGTCATTACCTTTTCAACCCTCTACGCACTGTCGCCGAAAACCTTCTCCGCCGACGCCATGTTCGCGCCGGTTCCCTATGCCTTGCTGGTTTATGGGCTCTTCACGCTTGTCCGGCTTTCGCTCGCCTACTGGGGAAAGGTCCCGGCCTGGTTTATCGCCCTTTCGGTGGTGGCCGACATGGCGCTTCTCATGTTCCTCATCTGGAGCTTTCATATTCAGTATCAGCAACCGCCGTCCTTCTATCTGAAGGCGCCGACACTGCTTTATGTCTTTATTTTTATTGCCCTTCGCGCGCTCCGGTTCGAGGCGACCTATGTCCTGCTGGCGGGGGCGTCCGCGGCGATCGGCTGGCTGATCCTGCTTGGCTATGCGGTCCATCTGGAGGACGGCATGGCGCAGATTACCCGGAATTATGTGGAATTCACCATGTCTCACAAAATCCTGCTCGGCGCGGAATTCGACAAGGTGATCAGCATTGTGGTCGTTACCCTTATCCTCGCACTGGTCATTGTCCGGGCGCGGCGGCTTCTGATCAACTCCGTCGCCCAGGCAACCGCCGCGGAAGACCTCTCCCGTTTCTTCTCGCCGGAAATTGCGGCGCAGATAACCCATTCGGAAAGCTGGATCGAACCCGGTACTGGCGAGGGGCGACAGGCGGCAATCCTCCATTGCGACCTGCAGGGCTTCACAAAGCTTTCCATGGAAAAGCCCGCGAATGAGGTCATCTCGCTCCTCGCCGAATATCAGTCCCGCATGGTGCCGGTGATCCAGAAACATGGCGGCACCATCGACAAGTTTCTGGGCGACGGCATTCTCGCCACCTTCGGTGCGGCGGTGACGACAGAGCATTATGCCGCCGACTGCCTGCGCGCCATGGAAGACCTCGATAAAGAGGCGGCGGCATGGTCAGAAGAGCGCACAGCAGAGGGGAAAGACCCGATGACGGTCCGTTTTGTATCCGCCGCCGGGCCCATCGTCTTCGGCGCGGTCGGCGACAGCAGTCGGCTGGAGTATACGGTGATCGGAGAGCCGGTCAATCTCGCCGCCAAACTCGACAAGCATGCAAAGGACGAAAAGGCGACGAGTGTCACCACCCGCGAGATGCTGGAACTTGCCAGGGAACAGGGTTACGCGCCGCAAACCCGGCTGGAACTTCGCGAAGGCCGTCATGTTGACGGCGTCTCGGGAACCGTCGACCTCGCTATCTTCCGTGCCTGATCCTCAACTTACTTATAGGGATCCGCGGCATCGCGCAGGCCATCACCCAGGAAGTTAAACGCCAGAACGACAATAATCACGGGAAGGACCGGATAGATCAGCCAGGGCGTCGTCGCCACCGCATTGATATTGGTCGTCTCGTTCAGCAGCACGCCCCATGACGTGATCGGCGGTCGCAAGCCGAGGCCAAGGAAAGAAAGCGCCGTCTCCCCCAGAATCATACTGGGAATCGCGAGGCTGGCGCTGGCGATCAGATGGCTGGCGAAGGAAGGCAGCAGGTGCCGTCCGATAATCCGCTTCGGCTTGGCGCCCATCAGCTGCGCGGCGGTACAGAAATCCTCCTCCCGAAGGGAGAGGAACTTCGATCTCACCGCACGGGCAAGCCCCGGCCAATCAAGCAGCCCGAGAATGACGGTCAGCCCAAAGAAGACAAGGATCGGCGACCAGGTCACCGGCAGCGCCGCCGATAGCGCCAGCCAAAGGGGGAGCTGCGGCAGGGATTTCAAAAGCTCGATCGTCCGCTGAATGACGTTATCGATCCAGCCGCCGTAATAGCCCGAAATCCCGCCCAGAATAATGCCGAGCGTGAAGCTGATGGCAATGCCGATCAGGCCGATCGAGAGCGAAATCCGCGCGCCATAGATAATGCGCGAGAGGATATCCCGACCGAGCCTGTCCGTCCCCAACCAGAAAAAACTCGCCAGCTTCTTGTCATCGGGACAGACCAGATGCAGGTTCGCTTTGAACATTCCCCAGAATTCATATTCGTCGCCAGCGCAGAAAAACCGCAAGGGATAGGGCTTGTTGATGTTCACCTCATACTCACGTTTGAGCGTTTCCCGGTTAAGGCGCTGTTTATAGCCATAGACAAACGGCCCGACAAACTCCCCTTCATGGAACAGATGGATCGATTGCGGCGGCGCGAAAATATATTTCGTATGCCGCGTCTGCAGGTCGTAGGGCGCCAGAAACTCGGAGATGAGGATCGAGAGATAGAACAGCAGCAGAATGACACCGCTGATCACCGCAATTTTGTGGCGGCGGAACTTCCACCACATCATCTGCCATTGCGATGCCATGTAGAAACGTTCCTGCTCCGGTGTGAATTTCTCGACGGAATAGGGATCAAAAGGCTCGCGCGAATACCAATGCTCGAGGGGCGGTTCCTTGTTGGGTCCGGACGTGTCGGTCATTTCGTTGCCCCCCCGGTCAACCGAATGCGCGGATCCAGCACGGCCAGCAGCACATCGGAGATAAACATGCCGACAACCGTCAGAAGCGCGAGAAACATCAGGAGCGAGCCCGCCATATACTGATCCTGGTTCTGCAGCGCCTCAAGCAGCAGCGGGCCAACCGTCGGCAGGCTTAGCACCATACTGACGATCACCGAGCCGGAGATCACATCGGGCAGAAGATTGCCGATATCGGCGATAAAGGGATTAAGCGACATCCGGATCGGATATTTGACGAGCGTTTTCAGGCGCGGCACGCCCTTCGCTCTTGCCGTCGTCACATACTGCTTTTGCAGCTCATCCAGCAAATTCGCCCTGAGCCGCCGGATCATGGCGGCCGTTCCACTGGTGCCGATAACAATCACCGGCACCAGCATATGATTGAACACAGAGACGGCCTTGTCCCAGCTCCAGGGTTGATTGATATACTGATCGTCCATCAGACCGCCGATTGAAATGCCGAAATAGACGTTGGCATAGTAAAGCAGCACCATTGCGAGCAGGAAATTGGGCGTCGCCAGCCCGAGATAGCCGATCAAGGTAAACCCGTAATCTCCGATGGAATACTGACGGGTGGCGGAATAAACCCCGATCGGAAAAGCCACGATATAAATAAACAGGATGGTCGAGAAATTGATCAGGAAGGTGAGGCCGAGCCGGTCCCCCACAACCTCCTTCACCGGAAGGTCATAGGCGAAAGACTGCCCCCAGTTCCCCTGCAGCAGGCCTGAAAATCCATCCGGTCCCGGCCAGAACCCCATCCAGCGCGCATATTGTTCCAGCGGCGATTTATCAAGGGCATACTGCTCCCGATAAAAGGCGATTTTCGCCATTGCCGAGGCAGATTCACCCTGCGATTTCAGCTCTTCCAGATGGTTGGAAAGATAGTCTCCCGGCGGCAGCTGAATGATTATGAATGTCAGAATACTGATTACCAGCAACGTGGGAATCATGATCAGTACTCTGTGTACAAAATAAGTTAGCATTCAACTCTGCCCCGCGCGGTCCCGAATGTCATCAACCCCGCCTTATACGTTTTTCGTATTGTTCGCCGAAAAGCCGGGCGCCGTCAACAGGGCCGCGAAAACATGCCGGAGAGATAACGGGGACGCTTCTTTGCAGGGCTATCATCTTCACGGATATCCTAATTCTCGAACCAGAACAGATCCGGATGATACATGCCGAACTGCGCCCCGGGGTCCCAGTTATAAAACCCTTCCTTGGGCACATTCCGGAGTGTTTTCGCAACGACAATAGGCTGGAGAATGGCGCCTATGACGCCAATCGTAAACTGCTGTTCTGCGTGAATATCAAGAATTTCCCGCCAGATTTGCGCTTTTTCATCATCATCGATAGAGGCAAGCCACTGCTCATACAGATCAAAAAGGCGTTGCGCCTCCGGCATGTCGACCGGTTCGCCCGATTTGCCCTTCGTCTCGAAATACTGTCCCCATTTCGGCCATTGATAGCTTGTCTGGGTGGTCGGCGCCCGCTCTGCCGGGCTTGACTGCGCATTGGGAACGCCATTCTCGTAACCGGACCAGACCGACATCACCGTTTCACCGGAGAAAATGCGATTGCGGAAGACCGCCCGCTGGGACGGTTTGGTGAAGACTTCCACGCCCACCTTTTCCCAGGATTCATGTATCAGTTCCAGAATATCCGATTGCTCGGTCTCTTCACCGGCGGTTTCGACGATGATCACGAGCGGCTCCCCGTTCGGCATCAGCCGGATACCGTCTTTATTGCGTTCCGTCAGACCCATTTCATCCAGAAGCGCGTTGGATTTATCAAAATCGAGTGTCGCCCATTTCGTACGCAGGTCTTCTGTGTAAAAGGGGCTGATCTTCTGCACGGCGTTATTTCCTTCAACGGCGAGCCCGAAGAAAAGAATGTCGTTGATTTCCTCGCGATCTATGGCAAGCGAGAGCGCGCGGCGAAACCGGACATCCCGCATGAGTTTGCGCCAGACCGGATCTTCACTGTTGAGGTTCGGATAGAGCACAAAGTGCGATCCGCGCACCGTTTCCCACAGCCGGACTTCATAGTGAGATCTTTCCTCATTCTCCTTCAGGAAGGTGGCATCCTGCAACCGAAGGCCGCGGGCCTGCAGATCGACATCCCCTGAGGCCGCCTTCGCCGGAATCAGCCGGTTTTCCGACACGGTGAAAATTAGCCGATCAATATACGGTAGCTGGCGGCCCTCCGGATCGACCCGATGGAAATACGGATTGCGCTCGCCCACAAATCGGGTAGCGGGCGAGGCCGTCGTATTCCGCCATGGCTGTAATGTCGGTAAGTCGGGGTTGTCGAATTTATACAGATTATCAAGACGGTTATGCTGTGCTGCCCAGCTTTTAAGCATGATCTTTTGCTTCGGTGTCAGCTTCGATCTGTCGATGTGATCTTCATGATGGTTTTTCAGATAATGGGCCGGCCTGTAGATCAGCAACGGGGCCGCCCCGGCAAGGTCCGAGAGGAAATTGGGGTTTGGCTTCGACCAGGAATAAATCACCGTCCGCTCATCCGGAAATTCAACTTTCGGCAATTCACCATCGATCAACAGGGAGGCAGGTGGCCCGGCGGGAGACAGCTTCGGATTCTGGGCGATATCCTCCCACCAATAACGAAAATCCTCGGACGTAAAGGGCGTGCCGTCGGACCATTTATGCCCTTCGCGCAAAGTCATGGTGAAAACGCGCCCTTCCTCAACCTCCATTGCCTCAAGGATGTCCGGTTCGATTTCCAGCTCCGGCGTAAACCCGACAAGGCGGGCATACCCATTGACAAACATAAGCTTTACATCAGACGGGCCGCCGACCAACGTGCGAAGGTCTCCCCCATATTCACCAATCGTCTGCTCTTCCATCGGCGTCACGACAAGCGGTGTTTTCGGCAGCCGCTCTTCCATCGGCGGCATGGTGCCGGCGCTGACAGACGCCTTGAAAAACGGAACCTCCGCCTTGGCGATATTCGCCATCATCAGCGACGCGCCGGCGATCCACAGGCCGTTTAAACAGATTTGACGCCACGCTATCCTCATAGTCGTAACTCCTTCACGTCCGTATTCTCATGCACCCGGACATAATGGCCATCGCCGATATTCATCATAATCGGGCTGGTATGAATATCCGCCGTAAACGGCGCGGGCCATAATTCCGGATTGGAGGCTTTCTCCTCCACCAGGCCCGCAAAATTAAGCCGGTGATTGGGGTCCGGTTCCGGGACGGCCGCCAGCAAGCGCTTCGTGTATGGATGCACCGGGTTCTTGAAGAGTGCCTCCTTCGGGGCCGTTTCCACCAGACGCCCTTTGCACATAACGGCAATGCGGTCCGCAATATAATCCACCACCGCAAGGTTATGCGAAATGAAGAGATATGTCAGCCCGAGTTCCGCCTGCAGATCCTTCAGCAGATTGAGGATCTGCGCCTGAATGGACACATCGAGGGCGGACACAGGCTCGTCGCAGATCAGCAGGTCCGGCTTGAGAGCAAGCGCCCGTGCAATGCCAATTCTCTGGCGCTGACCCCCGGAGAAGGAATGCGGATACCGCCGCAAAAAGCGGATATCAAGACCGACCAGCGTCATCAGCTCCCGAACCGTCTCCATCCGCTCTTCCGGTGTGCCGATATTATGAATAATCAGCGGTTCGGAAATGATATCATAAACCGTCATTCTGGGGTTCAGTGACGAGAACGGATCCTGAAAGATAAACTGGACCTTGTTGCGGTAGTCGAACAGGGCCTCGCCCGAAAGCCCGAGGACATCAATATCGCGCCCCCGGTCATTATAGGTCACCTCACCATCCGTCGCCGTCAGGGCCCGCAGGATCAGTTTTGAGAGGGTTGTCTTGCCGCAACCGCTCTCTCCCACCAAGCCGAGGCATTCCCCCGGCTTGATGAAGAAGCTGACATTATCGACCGCCAGAACCTCCCCGGCCGGTTTCGCCCCGAACAAAGAGGATTTGCGGGTCGTGAATCTTTTTGTCAGGTTGCGCACGTCCAGGATCGGCTTTTCATCTCCGGTTGCGACTGGCCGCGGGTTCGCCTGCTCTAGAAACTTGCTGTTGGAATCGCGTTTGATCTCGCGGATCGGCGTCAACCTCTCGCCCCGCTCCATGTTAAAGCGCGGGATCGCCCGCATCAGTGCCTTGAGGTACGGATGCTTCGGGTCTTCGAAAATATCGTCAATGGTTCCCTGTTCCATCACCTTTCCATGATACATCACAACGATCTCGTCCGCCATGCTGGCGACAACGCCGAGATCGTGGGTGATCAGCAAAATAGCCATGCCGAGCTGCTTCTGAAGCCGCTGCATCAAGTCGAGGATTTGGGCCTGTATAGTGACATCGAGGGCCGTCGTGGGTTCATCGGCAATCAGCAGGGCCGGTTTGCAGATCATGGCCATGGCAATCATCGCCCGCTGGCGCAATCCCCCGGAAAGTTCAAACGGATAGGTATGAAAGGCGGCATCGGGATCGGGAAAGCCGACCAGACGCAACATGTCCACCGTGGCCTGAATGCCTTCCTGCTTGGTTTTCTTGTGATGCAGGTGCAATGCCTCGGATATCTGGTCACCAATGGTATGAAGCGGCGACAGCGAGGTCATCGGCTCCTGAAAGATAATGGAAATCCGTCCGCCCCGGATATTCCGTATTTCCTTGCTGTCGGGTTTCAGTTTCGCAATATCATAGAAAACGCCCGGCTTTTCGGGATCGAAAAAGAGAATTTCACCGCTGGTGATATGGGCGGGCTTGGGCAGGATCGACATGATCGCCTGACTGATAACCGACTTACCGGACCCGGATTCGCCTACCAGCGCTACCGTTTTTCCGTCGGGAACGCGAAAACTGACCCCCTCTACCGCCTTGATCGTACCTTCCGAAACTCTGAACTCGACTTTCAGGTCCCTGACAAGCAAAACATTCGTCATCGGCCCGCCGTTCCATACGCAAATGAACCGTCACCTTGAGGGTCGGCAATGCCAAGCGCCCGCAAATTCATTCCGGTACTGGCATCCAGCATAATTCCGTTCCGGACAGCGGCGCGGAAGGCATGCCTTACCAGCTCCTCAAATCCGTCAATCGTTGAATCGATGCTCAATCTAACGCCTCCCCCCTTCAGCTTCAGATTCATCCATCCCGCTTCCCGGTCTCTGCGGGTCGAGTAATAATTCAGGCTGAACCCTTCCAATTCCCGCCACTCAATCCGCCGGTTGACGGGGCCATGCATGGTCAGACCCGTCCCGCCAACCTCGAAGCGAGTAAATTGCCGGAGAACTGTGCGCAGGCCATAAACCACAAAGGCGCAAAGCAAAAATACCAGCACATAAACAATGACAGATATCGGGTTTAACAACAAGAGCGGAACCAACGTCAGGACAATGCCGAAAAAGCTGCGCTGATAACTGCCGAGCAGGCTCTTGAAGGGGTATGTGAAGACGGCCGTCATTCCAGCTCCTGCACAGCCTCCTTATGGAACGCCGCATCCGGCAGCCCCTCAATCAGAGCCAGCGCCCCCTCAATAGTGACGAACCGTACCGCCGGATGATCCGTCAGCACCGACAACAGCTTATAAAGCGCCGCCCAGATTTCCTCATCATGCACAAGATGGTGGGTGAGCAGACCGGTCGGCTCCATTGGATCGACCGTTCCCTGACGTCGTGACGCCAGATGTCCGGTGACCATTTCCAGAACGTCCGCCTCCGGCAGTATGCTCCGGTCACCCTGCCAGTTTATGGGGTCGATATGCGTATTGATCTCGGCCAGCATCGGGCGGACCAGTTCCCTTTTACGCGGCTTGTAGCGGGAGATTCCGACAAAGCCGAGGTTGGTCAGCACACCAAGATGGTTGTCCGCGATCCGGTTCCATGGTGGCACCATTATGGGCACAAACTGATCGGTGAATATCCGCGCAAGCGTGTCTTTTCCCTGCGTGAGGGCCGTTTTCCCCTCCTCAGCGGAGCGGCTTTCCGGGAATTCCGATTTCTTTTCCCCCGTGGCGGAAAAATTCTCATGGGCAAACCCGTGCTGGAGGATCGTGCAATGTTCGAGAATATTGACAAGCTCCGCATCCACATCCGCCGGAATGACGGCAAGAGAGAGGGGAAGATCGAAATGCTCCTTCAGATGCAGGAGCCGGTCGAGCGCAGGCGTAAGCCGGGCGGCGTCATCATCGCGCCACCAGAAGGTCGCAACCCGCCCTTCCGCTTGCCAGAGGTCGAGTTCCCTTTTCAGGCTGTCCCAATCGCTCATCTGTCCTTATCTGTCCATTTTTTCAGCAATTCTATCGTTTTCGCCGCGCCATTCACATCAATTTCAGCGCGCGCCGGCGGACCATTCAGGGCCATATCCGCCTTTGCAGCCAGAGTTTCAGGCGTAAGTCCGTCCTCATCGGCAATCTGGAGCACGCCTTTTTCGGCCAGCAACCGGGCCCGCAGGGTCTGTTCCGTCTCCAGCCCGCCCGCATACGGCACAATGACCGCGCGGCATTTGGCATGGAGGGTCTCCATCACCGTGTTGTAGCCTCCCTGACTTATAGATAGCGCAGAGTTCATCAAAAGCGTGGTGAAATCGGGCCGCGCCCGCTCGACAATCACGCCGTCCGGCGCCATGGCGGTGAGTTCATCGAAGATTTCCGCTTCAACCGTCACGCCGACCATTACCCGCCATGTGAGGTCGCTGGCGGTGGTCATTGCCCGCGCCTCCATCGCCGTTTTCAGAAGATTTGTGCCGACCGCACCGCCGCCGCTGGAGACAATCACTTCGCCTGCGCCCGGCGCCTCCGGGCCGCCCTTGACGCCCGTATGATCAACCACATAGCCGGTATAGAAGATCTTGTCCCTGATCCGCGCCGTATGGGGGAACGTCTTATCGAGGGAGATGAGTTCTGGGTCGCCATGGACCATCACATAATCAAAATAGGTCTCCACCAGACCCAGCATCTCGTCATTCCGGCCCGGCTTCTTCTGTGCCACAAGGATATCCCGGACGGAGGAGATGATGAGCGGGCGCGGGCTGTCCGTGCTCGCCGCCTCCAGCATGGGGAGGAGTTCAAACCGCATCTGCCGCCGACCAAAAGGAAACAGCTCGGTGATCAGCATATCGGGTTTATGCTCATGATAGATATCGAGCAGCCTGTCCGCCCGCTTCTGCCGCCATGCATCATCAATCTGCTGGCCCTCTTCATCGACCAGCACCTTGAAGTAAAGATCCGTCGCGCGCGTCGCCGGAAGCTGGATCAGCCTCGCACCGCCCAGATCGACATCAATTTCATGGCCGCCGGAAACGACTGTCACATCAAAGCCCGCCTGCATCATGTTGCGGGCCAGCGTCGCCGTCCGCTTCAGATGTCCGATGCCAAGCAGATGCTGGACATAGAACAGGATTTTCAGCGGATTTGATTGCTCTGTCATGCGTCTTCCATACTGATATTAATGCGGAGCGGGCGGATATCTCCGCTCTCGCTCACTTCAAAAAGATGGCCCGTCGCCCAGTCGAAACTGACAGGGGCCTTGTCGGTCATGTCCCAGTTATAGGCGAGGGATTTGAGCGCCCGGATCACGCCCTTGTGGGTCACGGCGACCGTATCCGCCTTGAGGCTTTTAAGCCACGGACGAAGACGTTCAACAACATCCGCCGGGCTTTCCCCGCCGGGCGGCGTCATTTGCAGGCCCCGAGCCTCGTTATATCGGAACTCGTCGCCATATTTTTCGCGAAGGCCCACAAGTGTCTGCCCTTCCCAGTCCCCCCAGCTCATCTCGACGAGCGCGGGTTCCAATTTCAAGTCTGTCGCCCCCAGCAGTTCGGCCGTTTCCCGTGTTCTTTTAAGCGGGCTTGAAACCCAGCCGAACCCGGAAAATTCCCCGGGCACACGCCGCCCAACGAGCTCTTCCCGCCCGAGCGGACTCAAGGCAATGTCTGTCCGGCCCTGAATTTTCTTGTTCAGGTTCCAGTCCGTCTTGCCATGCCGGATCACCATCAGCTTGACCATTACATCGCCCCTTCAATCGCCTTTTTGAGAATATCCGCCGCAGCAGACAACGTCCTCTCCGTCTCGACAAATGTCCGCGCCCGTCTCCCCATGGAAAGCCGCAATGCGTCATTTTGGAGTAATTCATCCACCGCACGGGCGAACGCGGGCGCGTCGCCTTCCGCCGTCAGTATCCCGGTTTCCCCGTTGCGGACGACATCCGGCACCCCCCGTATGTTACCGGCAACGACAGGAAGGCCAAAGCCTTCCGCCTCAAGAAACGCCATGCCATAGGCCTCGCCATGAGCGGGCCAAGTGTAGATATCCGCAAACTCATACCAAGCCGGCAATTCTTCCGGCGTCATGACGCCAAGGTATATGACCCGGTCGCCGATCGGAGCGAGTGCCGCCTCTACTTCGCGCCGCCTTTCCCCGTCACCAATAACAAGGAGTTGCCATCCGGTCTCCGTCACCAAAGACAGCGCCTGCCCAAGCTGTTGATAGGACATCATCTTATCGCCGCCGCGCATCATCGCCACGGCGAGAAGGGTTTTGGCATCCTGCCGCCCGCCCGCCGTCACCAGCGCATCAACAATATTGACGGAAATCGCCTTTTCCCGAAAACGCTCGATATCCAGAAAGGGCGGCAGCAGAACAAGCCTGTTTTCAGGAGAAACCAACGGTTTCAGGCAGGCGCCGTCGAGGGCTGTCATATGAAAAACGACACGCGCAGAGCTTATTGCCTCGGCTGCGGCCTCATACCCCATCTGCCAGTTACCGCTTGCACGTTTCGGCGCATGGCTCGCCTCTGCCACGAAATAGGGAATCTGTAGCGCGCGGCAGACCGCCGGGCCGATCCAGTCCGGGGCCTTGTGGTAGAGATGATAGGTGAACCAGCCATCCGGCGCCTCTTCCGGCCGGGATCGCCATTTTTCGATCAGCCTGGCGGCTTCCTCGGCCCCCTCCGCCTTTTTCAGTCGCTGGAACTCAGCATCCCCCTTGCCATCAAAACTGCGCAGGTCCGAGGCGAGTTCCATCGCAAATCCCGTCTGTTCCAGCGCCGTCCAGAGCAGCCGTCCCATCCGCCGATCACCGGAGGGAACCGGATGATCCGGCGATTTCATGGGCGCATAGAAGGCGAGCTTCATGTCTTGCGCCCGCTTCCGGTCGCAACGGACGGAACCTGCAATTTCTCAGACAGTTTCCCGATCCATCCGTTTGAATCGAACAGCTCCCGTAATCTTTTGTTGCCGTTTTCCGCGAACTGTTCGCGCAAGGCCGGATCGGCACAAAGCCGCGCCAAAGCCGCCGTCATTGCCGCCGGGTCCCGCTCCGGCACAAGCAACCCGGTCTCCCCGTCAATGACCAGCTCCGGTATCGCGGAGACATTTGTCGCGACGACAGGCAGCTTCTGACTTTGCGCCTCCATCAGGACGTTGGGGAGGCCATCCCGGTCGCCATTGTCGGCGATACGGCTGGCCAGCACGAAAATATCCGCCGATTGCAACGCGGCGAGTACGTCACGCTGCGGCAAGGCCCCCCGCCAGTCCATCCGGCCCGCAATCCCGAGCTTGTCTGCGAGGGCCTTCAAATCGTCAAGGAGCGGGCCACCACCAATATGGATAAAGCGCCAGTTCATCTCCCGGGGAAGGTCCGCCAGCGCCTTTAGAAGATCATCATAGCCTTTCTTGGCCACAGCACGACCAACCGAGAGAATCTCCACCGGCTCGCCCGCATTTTTCCCATTTCGGTCATACGACCGATTGGCATATTCGGGAAACCGGACGAGGTCCAGCCCGTGATACATTAACTCCACCTTGGCGCTATCTGCCGATAACTCCTTGAGATACGACGTATTAACGGACGTACAGGTCACGAGCCAGTCGAGATCAGCCAGCTTTTCGCGGAGTTCCCATTCGGGTGTTGTCCAGATATCCTTCGCATGGGCGGAGCAACTCCAGCCCAGCTCCGCGATCATGCTGGCATAGCGCGCGACGGACGCCGGAGTATGCAGGAAATGGGCATAAATCGTCGTTGCGCCTTCCGGCATTTCCACCGCGAGCACAAGCGCCTGACCGAAACGTCGGACGCGGTTCGGCGTAAGGTCCCGGCGCAGATCCTTGAGCCAGACGTCCCGCGCCGCCCGATACCCCGGACGATACCGCACCTTCCACCAGGCTTTCAGAACGCGCCATGGCTCCTGATATAGATATTCCGGCAGATAATTGACGGCGGCGGAAATTTCCTGATGCACCGGATGGGTTGACTTATCCGTAGGATGGCGGAGCGATACCAGCGACAAATTCAACCCGCGCCGCTCAAGGGCGAGCAATTCCTGCGCAATAAAGGTTTCCGACAGGCGGGGATAGCCTTTCAGCACCACAACTACTTGAGGGGACTCTTTCGGCGAAATGGACATGGCGCTCCGGCTCGGAATTGGCTCAAAGTCCTTGTTAAGGGCAGAAACGGCAAATATCAACCGTCAATGGCAGGTCCATGAACATTCGATGCGCTGCTCCGGAAATTTCCTCCTTGCGGCGGAGGATGAAACTGTGAAAAACTAGCCCGGCGCTGGACCCCGGCTTGATGCGGGGTCGTTGGGAACTGGGCAGGTCGCGTTCAATGGAACATAATATTTATAAGTATATTCTGCGGTACAGCAAAAAGCAGCAGATTATACTGACCCTGTTGTCGATCCTTTCCTTCCCCTTTCTGTATTATTATCTCGAACTGCCAAAGCTGATCATTAACGAAGCCATTCAGGCGAATGATATTGCATTCCCGGTTGAGTATTTCGGGTTCGAATTTGACCAGATCGCCTATCTTTATCTGATGGTCGGTATTTTCCTGCTGATGGTCATCGTCAACCAGACCTTCAAATACATCATCAATGTGTATCAGGGAATTTCGGGCGAACAAATGCTCCGGCGCCTGCGGTATGAGCTTTACTGCCGCGTGCTGCGCTTTCCCATGCCGACCTTCAGGAAGAAGAGCCCCGGTGAGATTATCCCGATGATCACCTCCGAAGTGGAGCCGCTCGGCGGTTTTATCGGCGAGGCCTTTGCCCTGCCGATTTTTCAGGGCGGTTATCTCCTGGTTATCGTCAGCTTCCTGGTGGTCCAGAACTGGATGATGGCGGTGGCGGCCATTGCGCTTTATCCGCTGCAGGCCTATTTCATTCCGAAGCTGCAAAAGAAGGTCAATTTGCTCGGCAAGCAACGGGTGCGGCTGGTGCGTGTGCTGTCGGATCAGCTTGGTGAGGCCGTCAGCGGCGTGCAGGAAGTACATGCCAATGACGGCTCCGGTTTCATGCGGGCCATATTCTCCAATCAGCTCGACAAGATATACACCGTCCGCTATCGCATCTATCTGCTGAAGTTCATTATCAAGTTCCTGAACAATTTTATCCAGCAGCTCGGCCCGTTCTTCTTCTATGCAATCGGCGGCACCATGGTCATCAACGGCTCGCTGGAGGTTGGTACGCTTGTCGCGGCAATCGGGGCACACAAGGAAATGGCCGCCCCCTGGAAAGAGCTGCTAGCCTATTACCAGCGCCGCGAAGATGCCCGCATCAAATATGAACAGGTTGTCGAGCAATTCGAGCCCGCCGGGATGCGCGATGCGGAAAACCAGCTGGTTGAGCCCGATGAAATCCCCAACCTCACCGGTGAGCTGGTCGCCAGCAATCTTGAGTTGTCCGATGATACCGGCACCAGAATCATCGAGGGGCTGAGCACCCGCTTCAAGCTTAATGAGCGGCTGGCGATTATCGGCCCGCCCGGTTCCGGCCGTGAAGCCCTCACCCATATTCTCGCCCGGCTGCTCGATCCGGATCGCGGACGGCTGATGGCGGGAGAGGTCAATCTGATTACCGCTCCAGAAGCCATTGTCGGGCGCAGGATTTCCTATGTCGGGCAGCATGGATATGTTTTTAACTCGACCCTCGGTGAGAATCTTTTCTATGGGCTCAAGCACCGTCCTCTGCATGAAAAAACCTATTCCGGAGAAGCGGAAGCTATGCGCAAAGCATATATTACCAATGCGGGCTTGACCGGAAATTCAAGCGATGACATCGAGGCGGACTGGCATGACTACAGCCTTGCCGGGGTCGATGGCAGAGACGGATTGAACGCCCGCGCCCTGGAAGTGCTTGAAATGGTGGATTTGAGCGAAGACGTTTATCGGCTTGGTCTCAGAAGTACGATTGATCCCGAAGCGGCGCCGGAAACGGCCGATCTGGTATTGACCGCGCGCCACCGATTTTTCGAGAAAATAGAGGCCGACACCAGCCTGAAGAACATGATTGAAGCTTTCGAGCAGGATAAGTTCAATACCAACGCCTCTGTGGCGGAGAACCTGCTGTTCGGAACACCGGTCGGTGACAATTTTGACCTCAATCGCATGGCCGAGAATTCCTACGTGCTTAAAATCATCGAAGAAGCGGACCTGACAGAGACCTTCCTCAAGATGGGGTATCAGGTTGCCACGCTGATGATCGAGCTGTTTGCGGACCTGCCGCCGGATCACGAGTTTTTCCAGCTCTATGGCTTTATCTCTTCCGAGGACCTGCCGGAGTATCAGTCCATGATCAGCCGCATCAGCTCTGATCAGCTGAATAATCTTCGTGAGGAAGACCGCCTGCGCTTCATGTCGCTGCCCTTCAAGGTTATTTCCGCCCGTCATCGTCTGGGGGTTCTGACCGACGATATCCAGGCCAAGATAGTTGAGGCCCGGCACCGCTTCGCCGAGGAATTGCCCGAATCCTTAAAAGACAGCGTGGCCTTCTTCGATGCCGACGCCTACAATCCGGCGACGAATTTGCAAGATAACATCCTGTTTGGCAAAATTGCCTTCGGATTCGCGCAGGCCGCAGAGAAAATCGGCGCGTCCCTGGCGGAGGTCGTTGAGGAATTGTCCCTCAGAAGCACGATTATCGCGGTCGGCCTCAATTTCACCGTCGGAACCGCAGGGGCCCGGCTGAATGCAACACAGCGCCAGAAACTCTGCATTGCCCGTGCGATCATCAAGAAACCCGATGTCCTTATCCTTAATCAGGCAACATCCGGCTTCGACCTCGCGACACAAACGCGGCTGATGAAAAATATCCTTGATGAATTCGAGGGACGCGGCCTGATCTGGTCACTTGATCACGCGGATAAAACGGGCGAATTCGATCATGTACTTATAATGCGGGGAGGTAGGGTTGCGGATCAGGGTACGCCGGAAAAGCTGAAGCGGGACAGCTCCCTGTATAAAGAACTGCTGTCGGCATCCTAGAAACAGAAGGAGAGAATCGGTGAGTTTGAAAGAAGAAGTTGAGATCCTCCGGCAGATACCTCTGTTCGCGAAAATCGAGCCATCCAAGATCAAACTGCTGGCCTTCACTTCCGAACGGTTGACGTTTCAGCCGGATGACATCGTCTGCAAACAGGGAGACAACGGAGATGCCGCCTACTTCATCATGGCCGGGGAGGCCGATGTGATTGTCGAGACTCATTCCGGCCCCCTGACCGTTGCCAGTCTTGGAAAAAACGATGTGGTTGGTGAAATCGCCATCCTGATCGACGTGCCGAGAACGGCGACAATCAAGGCGAACACCGAGCTGGTGACCTTGAAAATTACCAAGGATGTCTTCTTCCGCATGGTGACCGAGTTCCCGGAAATGGCGGTGGAAATGATGCGCGTTCTGGCGGAACGTCTGGTCCGGACAACGGATGACCTTCAGAAGGCCAAGGAAACCATCCGAAATGGTGAGTAACAGGTGATGGATTCTGCCTGAAAGTGTAACAAGCTTCTGTTTTAGTAAACTATTGGAAAGCGTATTATGACCGGCTGGATTTCCGCTCTGTCCGTTTATCGCGACAAACGCATCCTGAGCATAACCCTGCTCGGGTTTTCCTCCGGTGTTCCCCTGCTGCTGACGGCGAGTATTCTTCAGGCCTGGCTCACGCAGGAACAGGTTGACCTGACCTCCATCGGATTGTTCACGCTTGTCGGGCTTCCCTATACGCTGAAATTCCTCTGGGCCCCGCTGATCGATAATATCCGGCTTCCCGTTCTCACCCCTTTATTCGGCCGGCGGCGCAGCTGGCTTTTGCTGCTGCAGGCGTTCCTGATCACGGCAACGCTTGTCCTTGCCTTCAGCGATCCGAAGGGTAATCTGCTGCATGTCGCCATTGCCGCGCTGATCGTGGCTTTTGCGTCCGCATCCTACGACATCATCGTCGATGCCTTCCGCATCGAGATTTGCGATGAAAAAAACATGGCCGCCGGGGCCGCAACCTATGTTTACGGCTATCGCGTCGCCATGTGGCTGACCGGATTTTCCAGCTTCGTCATCGCCGATTTCTTCGGCTGGACGATCAGCTATATGGTGATGGCGGCCTATATCCTGATCGGAACCATAACGGTCCTGCTGACCCGGGAGCCCGACGTCGATGAAACACAGCTGGAGCCGGAGGAAGGCGACGCGCCGGACAACGCCTATCTCGACTGGCTGAAAACATCGGTCATCGATCCCTTTCTCAATTTCATGCAGAAGCCGGATTGGCTGATCATCCTGCTGTTCACGGTCCTGTATAAATTCGGGGACAGTCTTGCGGGCGCCATGTCGAACCCATTCTACCTGCAAACCGGCTTTTCGCTGATCGATATCGCCGAAATCGTCAAAACCCTCGGGACTGTTGCGATATTCGGCGGGTTGTTTCTGGGGGGCTGGCTGCTGGCGGCAACGACAATGTATCGTGCGCTCTGGATCAGCGGACTTCTGCAAATGGCCTCTAACCTGATGTTTGCGGCTCTGGCCGTTATCGGGCCTGACCTCGGCTTCCTCGCCCTTACCATTGGCCTTGAGAATGTCGCGAGCGGCATGGGCACCGCCGTCTTCGTCGCCTATCTTTCCAGCCTCTGCAATGTTGCCTATACGGCAACGCAATATGCCCTCCTCACCTCCCTGATGGCGGTGGCGCGCACTGTGCTGGTCTCGCCGGCCGGGTGGCTGGTGGAGCAGGTCGGCTGGGTCGAGTTTTTCCTGATCACCACGGCGGCGGCCCTTCCCGGACTAGGCCTGCTCTGGTATCTCTCCTGTCGTCAACCAATAGAACAACAAGAAGGGGCGCGTTCGACCCCCGCGGAGTGACAAGATGAATATCGCAAGGCTGCTCGCCAGAACGGCGGAAACCTATCCGGATTTGCCGGCCCTCGCCTATGGCAAGGACATTGTCGCCACCTACCGTGACTATGCGGAGCAGGCGGCCGGGCTCGCCGGGGCGCTTCGCGGGAAACTCGGCCTTGACGCCGGGGATCGTGTGGCGCTGATCATGAAGAACCATCCGGAATACTGGATTGCCCTCTTTGCCGTCTGGCAGGCCGGGCTTGTCGCGGTGCCGGTCAACGCCAAGCTGCATATCAATGAGTTCCGCTATATTCTGGAAAACTCCGAGAGCCGCCTCGCCTTCGCAACGGCGGAGCTTACCGATCAGCTACAGCCGATCACAGAAGAACTTCCCATGCTGGATGCCGTAATCTCCGTCCATGAGGAGGCATATCAGGCGCTAAAAAAAGAAGCCCCGTTTCCATTGCAGGAGGCGGCACCCGACGATCTGGCATGGCTCTTCTATACCTCCGGCACGACGGGCAAGCCGAAGGGCGCCATGCTGAGCCATCGTAACCTGCTGGTCTCCGTCCTCAGCTATTTTGCCGATGTGACGGCGCTGACGCCGGGAGACGCGGTTATCCATGCGGCCCCGCAGACCCACGGATCGGGGATTTATGGCCTGCCGCTGATCGCCAAGGGCGGCATTCAGGTAACGCCGGAAAGCGGCGGGTTCGATCCGGCCGAAACGCTTGAGTTAATTGCCCATTATCCGAATTCCTGCTTTTTCTTTGCCCCGACCATGGTTCACCGGTTGATTGCCAGCCCGGCGCTCAAAGATGCGGACATCAGCAATCTCAAGGTTATCGTCTATGGTGGCGGCCCGATGTATGAAGCGGATATCCGCCGCGCCATTGACGCGATTGGTCCGCGATTTGTCCAGATCTACGGGCAGGGGGAATCCCCGATGACCATTACCGGTCTTTCCATGGACATGATCCGGGACGAAGCCCACCCGAGGCGGAGCGAGATTCTTGCCTCTGTCGGTACCGAGCGCACGGATGTCGAGGTAAAGGTTGTCGATTCCGGGGACACCCCGCTTCCCGTCGGTGAAATCGGCGAGGTGGTGGTACGCGGAGATGTTGTCATGCGCGGCTACTGGAAAAACCCGGAGGCAACGGCGGAGACGCTCCGGGGCGGCTGGCTGCATACGGGCGATATGGGCTGTTTCGATGAAGAGGGCTACCTGACCCTTAAAGACCGGTCCAAAGACATGATCATCTCCGGTGGCACCAATATTTATCCCCGCGAGATCGAGGAGGCCCTGCTCACCCATCCCGAGGTTGATGAAATCTCCATCGTCGGCCGGCCGCATCCGGACTGGGGGGAAGAGGTCGTTGCCTTCGTCGTTGTTCGCGAAGGTGGCGCCGTGACGCCGGAAGAACTGGACCGTCATTGCATTGAGCATATCGCCCGCTTCAAACGGCCAAAGGAATATTTCTTCGTCGAAGAGCTGCCCAAGAATAATTACGGCAAGGTTCTGAAAACGGAACTGCGGGAACGGCTGGGTTCATAAACGCTATTTCGCCGACGAGGCCGTGAGCTTTTTAAGCGCGTCGGCCGCGGTCGAGATATTTTCCGCGCCCCAGATCCCGTCGTTATACATCACAAAAGGCGATGAGCCGGACCAGGCGGAGATAGTCCCCGTCCGTCCGCTCACCCATTTTTCCTTGTCTTCCTGATAGGGATTGGGGGCTTTCGCCTTGCTGAGACGGAGGCGGATATCCCCCCGGTTTCCGGCCCGCCTCTTGACGTGAAAATCCGTGATGTCATCCGGGAAAAACACGGTTTCATGAACGCGGAACAGGCCCTTGCGCAGGATGACAACCCGCTGATCCGTGACGAAATAGGCCGTATGATAGGCCCGCCAGCCATAGCGGAAAGGACTCAACAGGAGCCATAAAGTGCCCAGCACCAGCAGAATTTCCGGCAGTCTTACATCCCCTGTCTCGCTGGAGGCAAGCCATAGCATCACGAGGAAAACCGCCAGAAAAGCGCCGATAATACAGAACCAGAAATTGAAGAAGAGAGAACGAAAGATATCCGGCCGGCCCGTCCATAGAATGGTTTCCTCCGGCCACAGAACCGTCCTCTGGAACCAGGTTTCTGCGGGAGAGCGAAGCGGCTCGGCTGGCGTCATTTCATTTCCTCATGATTTGCTGTATATATTAAAGGCAACGGGCGCGCATAAACAACTCCGAGGCGGAAAAATGAACAATAAACCGATACGTCAGGTAACCGACGAGGAAATCAGGACTTTTCAGGAAGATGGCGTTGTCTGCCTTCGCGGCTTTTTCGATGCCGACTGGGTGGAACGGCTGCGCGATCTGATTGACGAGGATATCGCGGCACCATCGGGCATGGTCAAGAGCATCGATGCCAAGGGCGCGAGCGGCTTTTTCTTTGGCGACACCTTTGTCTGCCATCATCTTGACGGCTTCAAGGACGCCGTGTTCAATTCCCCGGCGGCGGAAATTGCCGCCTCCGTCCTCAAGGCGAAAAAGGTCAATTTGCTGTTTGACCAGATTCTGGTGAAAGAGCCGGATACATCGACCCCGACGCCGTGGCACCAGGATTATACCTACTGGCCCGTTGCGGGAGATCAGGTCGCGACCCTCTGGCTGGCGCTCGATCCGGTCACTTTCGATAGCGGCGCGGTCGAATATTTGCGCGGCTCCCATCGCTGGGGGAAGAAATTCCTCGCCATTAGCTTTGATCCGGATCAGAAGTACGAGGAAGAACTGCCCGAGGTCCCCGATGTCGAAGGCAATCGCGATGATTACGATATCGTCTCCTTTGAACTGGAGCCCGGTGACTGCACCCTGCATCATGCCCTGACCCTGCACGGGGCGCAGCCAAATCGCCTCGCCAATGTGCGCCGCCGTGCCTATATCCAGCGCTGGACCGGTCATGATGTGACCTACAATCCGCGGCCGAACCTTCAGAAAATGCTGCGCGACCCGATGATTCCGCCCGGCGCACCGCTTGACAGCGACCTGTTCCCTGTCGTCTGGCAACGCTGACGCCTTTACGGCGCCCTGACTGGTCAAAATTCTTTCTTGATATGCCGAGGCCAGATAGTTACATTTGTAACTATCTGGCCTGATCTCATCGACAAGGATTGCCGTTATGACCCTGACCTATATGACCGGCTTCGGGAATGAATTTGCAACGGAAGCCTTGCCGGGCGCCTTGCCGGAAGGGCGTAACAGCCCGCAAAACTGCGCTTATGGCCTCTACGCGGAGCAGTTTTCCGGCACCGCCTTCACCGCGCCAAACGCCCTCAATGCCCGGAGCTGGCTCTACCGGATACGCCCGTCGGTCAAGCATATGCAGCGGTTTGACACCGTCTCCTTCCCTCTCTGGAAATCGGCTCCGTCTGATTATTCCAATGCCCCACTCGGTCAGTTTCGCTGGGATGCGATACCGCTGCCGGACAGCAAAACCACCTTTGTTGAGGGCATCAGGACCATAACGACGGCCGGAAGTGTCCTCGATCATGCCGGGATGGCAGCTCATATATATATGCTCAACGAAAGCATGGAGGATTCCTGTTTCTTCAATGCGGACGGGGAGATGCTGCTGGTGCCGGAGCTTGGCCGGCTTCGCCTCGTAACAGAGCTTGGCGTTATTGAGATAGAACCGCTCGAGATATGCGTTTTGCCGCGGGGCATGATATTCCGCGTCATTTGCCTTGATAAAGCGGCGCGCGGATATATCTGCGAAAATTACGGACAGCGCTTTACCCTGCCGGAACGGGGCCCCATCGGCGCAAATGGCCTTGCCAATCCGCGCGATTTCAAAACCCCTGTCGCAGCCTTCGAAGACAAGGAAACGCCCTCTCGTATCATAGCGAAATGGGGCGGACGGTTCTATGAAACAGGCATCGGCCATTCGCCGCTGGATGTCGTCGCCTGGCATGGAAACTATGCGCCGGTGAAATATGACCTGCGGCAGTTCAACACCATCGGCTCCATCTCCTTCGACCATCCGGACCCGTCAATCTTCACGGTGCTGACCGCCCCGTCCGGCGAGCCCGGCACCGCAAACATTGATTTCGCCATCTTCCCGCCCCGATGGATGGTTGCCGAGGATACGTTCCGCCCGCCCTGGTATCACCGCAACATCATGAGCGAGTTCATGGGTCTGATTCAGGGGCAATATGACGCCAAGGAGAAAGGCTTTGTCCCGGGCGGGATAAGCCTGCATAACATGATGCTGCCCCACGGGCCGGACGCCTTCGGCTTCGACAAGGCGAGCAAGGCCGATCTGACGCCGCAAAAGCTGGAGGAGACGATGGCTTTCATGTTCGAAAGCCGTCTGCCTCAGATCGTGACGGAATTTGCGGCCAACCATGACAGCCTGCAAAAGGATTACATCGCCTGCTGGGGCGGGGTCGAGAAAAAGTTCGATGGCTCGATTGAGGGGAAGACGTAACCCGAGACTACGAGGTCTGATGCTCCGCCCGCCAGAGGCCGACCTGCTCCGCCGAGCCCGGAATATCCTGAAGCGGCTGTTCCTTGAACCCTTCTTTCAATTCGCCCTCTGCCTCGCTCTCGCCGACTTTCGACATCAGCTTGGCTGACGCAATGACGCCAGCCCCCTTTGACGCGGCGGCTTTCTCAAGTCGGCTTGCCAGGCCGATGGTATAGCCCGAGACACTCACTTCCTGCTCGGCACTTTCGCCTTTCGCATGGATGCGGACCGGGCCGTAATCCGCGCAAATGCAGAAATCCACGGCCTTTTCGGCGGAGAACCCTTCTTTCACGCCCCATTCCGAAAGCGCCGCCGACAGTTCCCGCGCCGTGCGAAGGCAATTCTCCGCATCCTTCGGGCTTCCCTCCGGCAGGCCATACAGCGCCATGACGTTTTCCTCCCCGAATTGCTCAAGGAAGCCGCCATGTTTGGCGACCGTTTTACCGATTAGCTGATAGACCGCATGGATAAACTCGGAGGCCCGCATCGGGCTGAGGCTGCGCGCCATTTTGCGAAAACCGCCCATATTGATATAGAGCACGGCGACATCGAACTGGCCATTGGCCCGTCCGCGGCCAATCAGGTCTTGCGGCGATCCGGCGAAGGGGGCTTTCTCGCGACGGGTAGAAGATTCCATCACCGGAATGAGAGACGCCGGTTTTTTGCTTTTTTGTGTCGGCGCCGGTGGTGCTTCTACAATCTTCTCCTCCGGCTCCGGTGCTTTTTCGGCTCTGGGCGGTGGAACGGGAAGCGGGCTAGGGCCCGAGATTGCATGTTTGAAGGCGGGCTTCACCTTCTCCGGGGTTACCCGATCAGGTGCCTTGGCGCTTTGCGGCGCGGCCGGGCTCACCAGCACGGGTTCTTGCGGTTCGGTATCCTCCGTCTCCTCCTCCGATGTCAAAGAGGGGGTCTCTTCCGGAATTTCAAACCGCGGCATGGCCACTGATTTGTCATCAACTTCTGGCTCGGTCACGCGTTCGTCTTCTGGGGCCGGTTCATCCGGGCTTTCCGCATCCCGGCTGTATTCCTTGTCCTCAGTCTTGTTGCCGGTCTTGGCGACCCGGTCAAATGTCCAGGGGGCATCAAACTGCGTTTCTTCCGCAAGGAGCGCCGCTTCCAGCGCCACCCGGCGCCGTGCGGAAAGGCGCTTTGTCATCACCAGGACAACGGTGCACAAAACCATTGCCAGCAGCGGGAAGGTAAGCCCCATCCAGAGGTTAAACAACAGGAACGCCTGCATATTGCCGGCGAGGACAACTGCGGTTGCCAGCGCCCCCAATACCCACACGGCCCAGTTCTTCTTCGCCGCCGCCGCCAGGGCAAAATACAGACCGATCAGCGCCAACAGCAGAATATCGAGAACAATAATCTGCTGCGACCGGATCAGCGGGTTCATACGGATGATGTTGTCGATGACATTCGCCAGAAATTCAACTTCCGACATTGCGGGATCATAGGGCGTAACGAAAGCACCGCCCGCCGCAGACGGCGCCAGCCCGACCAGCACCAGTTTATCGTTGAATGTGTCCGTCGGTAGGGTGCCCCCGATCAGCTCGGCAAAGCTCGTCTGCTTGTAGGTTCCGCCGGGACCGTGGTAATTGACGGCGAGACGCATACGATTGTCCGTTGGCAGATAAAGGCTGCCGATACTCAGTCCTTCGCCGAAATTAACCTCGATATCCGCTGTATTCATACCGACTGACTTTCGGAATGCCTCGATCGCGAGGGACGGGAAATAGGAACCGCCATAGCCAATCACCGGATAGGCGAACTGCCTGCTCTTTGCATATTGATGTGTGTAGGTGATATGACCGGGCAATCCGGCCGCCAGCACCCCGGCCGCCGGAGCAATATAGCCGCCCGCTTCCGGCGGACGCTTGACGGAGGTCGTATCCCGCGTGCGGAAAACACTGTAGGCCGTCCGTTGAACGGGGACGGGAAGCGCCGTGCGCCCGCCCGCAGAGGGTGTCATGCTGAAAACATAGGGAACAACGACATTCCCGGCCGCTGTCATCGCCTGCGCCAGCTCATTTCCCGCTGCCGTCTCCTCGCCCGTGGCATTGGGCGCCGTCATCTTCAAAAGGCGGGGGTCGACAACAATTGTCCTGGCATTCTGTGCCGCAAGCGCCTTGATTCCCGTAATCAGGTCGTCCGGCGAGATCGCCGAGCCTTCATCCGAAGACGCCTGACTGCCCTCGATAAGCACCAGCTCGATATTCGCATCCGCCGCAATCGGACCGCGCAGCACAAACCGCCAGTCCAGGAACTGGCCCTCGATAAGCTGAATGATCGGCTTGTCCCGCAAATTCACAAACGCCACTATCAGCGCCGCGCAGATGCCAAGAACGATCATCGCCTGGCTCATTCGGGTTATGGGGGAAGGAAGGCTTTTCGTCATTCTGTATTATACGAGCCCGCTGTCGGTCTTGTTCATTCTCTTCAGAAAATATCCGGCTATTTGAAGGGCGTAGCCTACCAGTATCGGACAAATTTGCTACTGCTTTTTTACCCCGGCGATCGGAAACAACGCACCATCGGCAAGAATAAGCGCTCTTTACCTCAATCAATAAATTTGAAATACTTATGCGGCGGCAAAGAACAAGGAACAATAACCGGCCAGTCCCCATCGGGAGAAAGAGGGAATCATGCCAGCCTCAAACTATGTGCGACTCAGGCAGATATGCCTGGCGGCATCGGATATCAGCCATACGGAACGTGTTTTTTCGGATGTTCTCGGCCTTGACGTCTGTCACCGGTCAAGATTGCCGCAGTTCGGTCTGGAAAATATCATGTATGCCATAAATGGCTGTTTTCTGGAAATTGTCGCCGCGATCCAGCCGGAAACCGCCGTCGACCGGTTTCTTGCCCGCAATAACGGGCGCGGCGGCTATATGGCGATTTTTGACTGTGCCGATGTTGACCGTCACAAATCCCTCGCCGCGGCGGCGGGCGTCGCCCCCATTTTCGAAAGACGCAACGAAAAGGCTGATCTTCTGCAGCTCAACCCCAAGCAAACGGGTGCCACCATGATGGAGTTTGACCACCATGATGGCGGCGATGACATAATGGGGAATTATCACTGGGCTGGCGATGGCTGGCAGGATTATGTCAGCAAGGATGTCACGGGCGATATCCTCGGGATCGAGATTTGCAGCCCCGGCGCAGAATCCCGCGCGAAACTGTGGGGGCAGATCTGCGACCGGCCTGTCAAGGTCGCGCCGGGAGGTTTTGAAATCGAGCTGGATTACGGCCTCCTCCATTTCAAAGAGACCCCGGACCGGGCGGAGGAACTGTTCACGGCGATCGACATGACCGCGAAGGATCCTAAGAAAATGCAGGAAAAGGCGAAGGCTGCGGGCTGCGCCGTTACAGATGACGGGTTTGATTTTTGCGGCGTACATTTTCGGCTCTCGCCCGCCGCTGCCTGAGACAGAAAGAATAATAAAAGGCGCAATGGCGCCACATCTAGTAACCTTGGGAGGGGTTAAAATGACCGTACTGGACCTTGATAATTTCGAGACCGATTTCTGGAAGGATGTCGACAAGCGAAAAACCTGGGATGAGATTATTCCGGGCGAATTGCGCGACACCCGGCCCGTGACCCTCAGCAAGGAGGTGATCGCCCGCTACGCCCGCGGTGTCGGCGAGGACAACCCGATCTATTTCGATGAGGACTATGCGAAAACGACGCCCTACGGCGGCATTATCGCGCCCCCGTCCATCCATATCCTGCTGATGTTCGCCTGCACGACGACAGAAGACTGGATGCGTTCCCCCGGGACCATCAACGCCGGACAGAACTGGTCCTATCATGTCCCGATCCGCCCCGGCGATACCATCACCATGCGGGGAACCGCGCTTGATCGCTTCATCCGCAAGGACCGCCTGTTTGCCGTCCATGAGAACACATTCACCAACCAGCACGGCCAGGTCGTCTGCACCGGTCGCGGCCAGACCATACGTCCCGCTTGAACCGGACGGGGAAAGGAACAGCATCATGACCGCAAAAGTACAGTTCGATAAAGTAAACGAAGGGGACGTCATCACCGGCCGGGAATTCACCGTTACCCGAGACACCATCCAGGCCTTCGCCGACGCATCCCTCGACTACAACCCGCTGCATTTCGACGATAACTATATGAAGAACAAGTTCGGAAAAACGCAGTTTGACGGCGTAATCATGCATGGAATGCAGAATTTCGCGCTTATTTCACGTACATTGACGGATTGGCTGCTGCCGCGCGGCGGTTTCCACCGGCGGCTGGAAACCCGTTGGCTGAAGCCGGTACAGCTCGGCCATACCATCACACCGGTCGCCCGAATTTCGCGAAAGCGCGAGACGGAGAAGGGATACTGGCTGCTTTTCGATATCGAGGTCACCAATCAGGATGGCGATCTGGTGGCCGCCGGAAATGCCATGGCCGAATTTCCGGATATTATACCGGGCGCGGCGGCATGACGGCCTTCAACCTGTGTTTCCTCAGCCCGCGCCCATGTGGGTAAGGATGTTCACGAGCCACTGTCCGGTTCGCTGACACCCTGTTCTTTCATGACGGCGACGGCCGTCTCAAATCCCCATGCCTCAGCATCTTCAAGGGGTGAATTTCCGTCGTCAATCCGCGTCGGCCTGTGGGGGTCGGCACCACGCCGGAGGAGAAGCGTGACCGCCTCGATATCCCGCTGGGCCACGGCATAATGAAGCGGTGTCCAGTCATTGAATCCCCGCTGATGAATATCGGCGCCATGATCGAGGATCAGCGTTATCAGCTCATATTTATCGTCACGATCCGATGCGAGAAGGGTAAACAGCGGCGGAAAGCCGTCATCATCGCTATAATCGACATCCGCCCCGAGGCGCAGGAGCTCATGGATGAGGCTTTGCGGGCTCCAGCAGAAGGCATATTCCAGCGGAGTTCCGCCACAGCCAAGCTCGAATGGCTGCTCACAGTTGGGAAATCCGGACGGATGCCCGAGCAGTCGGCGCACGCCCTCAAGGTCCCCCTCCCGATAGGCCCGGTCCAGCGCCAGGGCTTTTTGATGAATATCAGACATTTTCGCCGCCTAAGGTGAAACCGTCTCGGGAAGGACCGGCGCTCCGTCCCCTGATTGCCGCGATACTACTCCTGCTCTGCCGTCGGTGGAGTATAGGTACTGGTAATCACTTCCTTCCACGCCATATCCGTCTCGAAATCCGCGGGCTTTGAAACCTTTATCCCGCGCGCCAGCAGATCTTCACAGAAAATCTCCTTGATCAGCTCCGTCGTCAGGTCATGGCTGTGATCGTCATAGGCCTCCGCTTCCGCCTCATCCTTGAAGCAATATCCCTTCCAGAGGACAGATAGACGAACAGTCCCATAATCGACAAGCGCGACTTCCTCGCCCTCATCGATGACCCGCCAGTGATTGTCAGCGGTCAGTTCAAGTTTCGCATCATGACCGAGATTGTCGTAACGGTGCTGTTCCGCTCTCGGCCCGACACTGCCGACGCGGTGGAACATATATTCGTTATCGGCCAGAACGCAGCAATTGTTATAGGGTGGCCGCTCGGTCCGGGAGGGCGCGCCCAGTCCGTCGGGCCAGTATTCAAACTCCCCGCCCTCGCCGTCATAGAACCAGGTAATTGCCGAGGCGACGGGAATCGCCCAGTCATGAAACAGGCCGGAATACCCCATCGGCGCCAACATCCAGCTCGGCACCTCCCGGTTCTGCGCGCCCCGGAAAAACGGCAGGTCCTGGTGATAGGGAAGGCCTTCCGCCGGCAGGTTCAGATTTGTCATCATCGCGACCGGGCGGATAATCTCCGCCTTGAAGGACTTCTTCGCCGCATCGATAAACCGCTGGTTATAAAAATACGGTTCTGCCCCGTCGAAGATCACGTTGCCGCCGAGAGCCCAGAAATTGCGGAACCAGCCGCCGGACGTCTCTCCCTTGGCGCGATGAACTGCGGAGAGGGTCTTATAAGGGCTTCCCTTTTTGATCAGATCGACGACGCCGTCCGGATCATCGAATGCCGGTTCAAGGCGGACAGGAGGGGCCAGAAGATGCTTGGGGCGAACAGCAAGCGAAACGGTCATGGGCTTTTCCTTTTTTACGGGTAGTATGCCATAAAGACGCCTCTCCGGTAAAGAACTGCGTCATGCCGATTTAATTATGGATAAGTGTCTATTCCGCCGGGGAAATTGTCGGTACGGCGACCTCCCGGCGGACCCGCCCCGGCAGCAGAAGGGCGGCCAGCGAGATCAAGGCGGCAACAATCGCGACAACGGCAATCACGCCGGAAAATCCTGCGCCGGATTCCAGAATATACCGCGCCGCCAGAAGGGAAAGTGCGCCGATCACCAGATTGAGCATGAGCTTCACCGCCATGACCTTCGACCGCCAAGCATCGGGCACATAGCGCGATATAACCGTATCGGTAATCGGGATCTGGCCGAAAACAAAGGCCATCGCGAGAAGGGTCGCGAAGAACAACGCATAATTCATCTGCGTCGCCATGATCCCGATCAGGATCGGCTGCGCGAGCGCAATAACAAAGAGCACCGGCTTGATACGGTAGTTGTCAATCAAACGACCGACTGCGAGCTGCGCGAAGGCCGCAATCGCATATACCAGCGCCGCCAGCAGGCCCGTCGTCGCCACATTCATCGTCACGTCCGGCATGCTGACTTCGAACATCCGCGGAATGACGAACGTCATGGTGCCAAACACAAATCCGCCCGCCGATGTCACCAGCGATATGGCGAACAGTGCCCGCTTCCAGCCCGGCATGAAGCCGACGATTTCCTTTTCCCCCGCCGCATGCACCGGCGGTTTCCCGCCGCCACGCCGGACGAAAATCATGAATCCGATGCCGATGGCAATGGCGATGGTGCCGGGAATGATGAAGGCCGCCCGCCAGTCATAATCGGCGAGAATGAACCCGGTGATCAGCGGTGCCGCCGCAACTCCCATATTCCCCCAGACACCGTTGAGACCAAGGCGCCAGCCTATTTTCCCGCCCCCTTGAACAACCATGGCAATGCCGACAGGATGATAGATGGACGCGAACAGCCCGATCGCCGCAAGGCCCACGGCAATCTGCAGCGGATCTTGCGCCAGCCCGGTGGCGATCGCCGACAGCCCGATGCCGACAAAAAAGACCACAATCATACTGTTGCGGTTCCATTTATCAGCGATATAAGCGGCAAGCGGCGCGCCCGCGCCGAACAGAACAAGCGAGGGAATGCCATAGGGAATCATCTCCGCATAGGCGCCATCTTCTGCGAGACCAAAGGAAATGCCCGCGCTAAAGGCCGCCTTGGCAAAAATCAGCATGAACAGATGGTCAACGAAATGACCGACGTTCAGGTAAGTGAAGCGTAGCTGCTGACTGGTCACTGGATTGTTCCTGTTATAGCGTCGGCCTGAGGCGGCCTTTTCCGCGCTTTATTATCATTTCAGGTTATCATAAAGGTTTTGAGGCTGTCACAGTACATTTTATGTCCTGTCACATTAGATTTTCTAACGAAATTTTTCGCATTGCATTGAGGCCGTAATTCCATAGTATGGGGGCTGCTCATCGGGGTGCCTTTCAAGGCTGAGAGACATGAGAAATGTCGACCCGTCGAACCTGATCCGGCTAGAACCGGCGGAGGGAATTGAGGCCGATTCAATCCCACAGAGTTTTCGTGCCCCTTCCCTCCGATGTGAAACGGAGGAAAAATGCGTGATAATGTGTCAGACGAACTGCTAGCGGAGATTGCCCGTCGCAGTCCTGCCGTTCACTGCCTGACCAATACGGTCGTCCAGGCACTGACGGCGAATATGCTGCTGGCCGTCGGGGCCATTCCCTCCATGTCCTCCGATATTTCCGAAGTCGCCGATTTTGTCTCGGGCGCGAATGCCCTCCTGATCAATCTCGGAACACTCGACGGGAACCGTAAATCGGCAATTGAGGCCGCGATAACCGCAGCCCAAAAGAAGGAGATTCCCTGGATTCTTGACCCGGTCCTGATCGACAGGGCGCCAGGGCGCCTCGCTTACGCAAAAGAGCTGATGACCCGTCAACCGGCACTTATTCGTGGGAATAACGGTGAAATCAGCGCCTTGAACGCGGCCCCGCATGCCCTCGCCCGGGAAACCGGCGCGATCGTCGCCGTGACCGGCGTTGAAGATCTGATCACCGATGGCGGACGCGAAAAAACCGTCACCGGCGGCCATATGCTCATGAGCCGGGTCACCGGCATCGGCTGCGCCGGCACCGCGCTTTTGGGGGCGTGCCTTGCGGCCGCAGACCCGTCGGCACGGCTTGAGGCTGTTGCCATCGGCCTGCGCCTTCTTGGTGATGCGGGAGAGAGAGCCGCAAACACATCGGGCGGCCCCGGCAGCTTCGCCGCAAATATCCTCGATGAAGTCTACAAATCAAGCCAATCCAGCCTTCAGGAAAGGAAGGAATCATGACTGAAAAATCCCTGTCCCGACGCAAATTCATAGCGGCCTCCGGCCTCGGTGTCGCGGGGGCCGGCCTGTTCAGCACCCCGGCCATCTCAAGCGGCGCCCGGCAATGGAAGATGGTGACATCATGGCCGAAAGGGGCCCCCGGCGTCGGCGTGACCGCGCAGCGCCTTGCCAACCGGATCACGACCATGAGCGGCGGCAAACTCACCGTCAAACTCTATGCCGCCGGTGAGCTCGTGCCCGCGCTCGAGGTTTTCGGCGCGGTGGGCGGCGGTACCGCCGAGCTTGGCCATACCGCCTCTTTCTTCTGGCAGGGCAAGGCAAAAGCCAGCGTCTTCTTTACGACGGTACCCTTCGGCCTGACCGCCCTCGAGCATATGGCGTGGATCAATCAGGGCGGCGGGCAGGAGCTTTGGGACAAGCTCTACCAACCCTTTGATATAAAACCATTTATGGCCGGAAATACCGGAATACAGATGGGTGGATGGTTCAAGAAAGAGCTGAACTCTCTCGATGACATGAGGGGGGTGAAAATCCGGAGTGCCGGTCTCGGCGGAGAACTGTTCGAGGCCCTCGGCGCCACATCCGTGCTGCTCCCGCCGGGGGATATCTATCCCGGCCTGCAAAACGGCCTGATCGACGCCGCGGAGTTCCTCGGCCCCTGGAGCGACCGGGCTTTCGGATTTTACAAGGCGGCCCCCTATTATTACTGGCCCTCCTTCAACAAGCCGAACGGCAGCGCCGAATGTCTGGTCAACCGCACCGCCTTTGAAGAATTGAGCGATGACCTCAAGGCAGTGGTGGCCAATGCCTGTCAGTCGGAGAATGCCTTTGGCCTGTCCGAATCCGATTGGGAAAACGCCCGCGCGCTGGACGATCTTATCGAAAACAAGAATGTAAAGGTTCGCCAGTTTCCGCCCGACCTTCTCGCACGTGCCCGGGAACTGACACCAGGGCTGATCGACAACTTTGTCTCCGGCGATGCCATGGCGGAGGAAATTCTGGCATCCTACCGGACAGCGCTCTCCCTGTCGAAGAGCTGGTCCCGGGTCAGCCGCCAGCCGTTTTTCGCCGCAAGGGACGCCTAGACACAAGCCCACCATTATGGTTAATGAACAGTTAACACTGCAACCATAGTGGTGGAATTCACCGATTTATGGGCGTGGACGTCTACCATTATGGTGCCTGAAGGGCCTGTTTCAGCCTTGACCGGACAATCCGCGCCCTTCATATTGCCCGCGATAAAATTCCGAGATCAAGCTGGAGTTCCTCATGTCTCTTCAGAACGGCCTGATTATCCTGGGTATCCTGATCGCTTTGGCCGCCGTCGCGGGATATGTGGGGCTGACCTCTTTTTACGGCTCCATTTACCGTTTCGATCAGTCCGCGGACGGCCCGGAAAAATTCGGACATGATGCTGTCAAGGAAGTCGCCTTTACCGCTGAAGACGGATCAACCATTTCCGCCTGGATCAAGCCGCCGGAGGGCGATGCGCCGGTTATCCTCTATTTCATGGGCAATTTCACATCGATCGGCCCCTCGGTATCTCGCCTGAAGCCCTTTCTGGACAAGGGGTTCGGCCTTGCTGCACTGGTTTATCGAGGGTCGAGCGGCAAGGACGGCGTCCCGTCCGAAGAGAATTTCGCCGCGGACGCCCGTGCCCTGTATGACCAGCTGGACAGCCTGCTGGGACAGGAAATCCCGCCACAACAACGACTTGCCCATGGATACAGCCTGGGAACCGGGATTGCGGTTCGTCTCGCAACGGAACGGAAAATTGCCGCCCTCACACTGGAGGCCTCATATGCGCGGTTTTGCGATTATTTCACGAACCGATACTACGGCCTGCCGTTTTGCATGATCATGACGACAGAAAGATATGATTCCATCGACCGGATAGCGGATATAAATGCCCCCCTCCTGATGCTGCACGGGGAAAAGGACGCGGCCATCCCCGTTAGTTCCGGCAAAAAGCTGTTCGCCGCCGCGCAGGAGCCGAAGGAGTTCAAGGCATACCCGGACGGAGACCATGTGAATCTCAACAAACTCGGCTATGCTGAAGACAGCCTGACATTCTATCAGACCCATATCCCCGGAAACTGGGTTAACGAGTAAGCAGCAGCTCGTTCAGGATTTTCCCGATTTCCCCGATTGTCGGATCGATCATCATGTTGAAATGGTCGCAATCGAAGGCCATAACCTCGATATTCCCGGAGACGAACTTGTCCCATCCGAGCTGTGGTCCGGCCCGCAGGAACTCCACACTGGCCTGACTGCCCTTGAACAGCAGGACATCGGCGGGGTAATCCGGCGGATGATACTGATGTTCGGCCGCCAGATAGGCCTGCGTCATGCGCTGGCCGACCAGTTCATCGGGAATATGCTCACCTTTTGCCAGATGCGCCTCAATCTGCTGCGTTTCGCGGCCCGCCGACAGGCTCCGCCATTTTCGAAGCGGCCATTTCAGGGCAAACGCCAGGCTCCAGTGACGGGCCATCCATATTTTCCCGAGTATCCCGAGGGGCTTGCCGTCAATTTCCGGCGCCAGGGTATCAAACAGGACGAGATAGCCAACCTCATGTCCGGCATTGCGAAGCTGATGCGCCATCTCGAAGGCGATCACGCCGCCGCCTGAGTATCCTGCCAGATGATAGGGCCCTTCGGGCTGTTGTTTGAGAATGGCTGCGACATAGCAGGCGGCCATTTCCTCAATTGTTTCATGTATTTCCGTCCCGCCGTCCGAGCCGAGCGCCCGCAAAGCGTAAAACGGCAGTTTCGAATCGAGATATCCGGAAAGCGAGCGGAAGTTAAGCACATTGCCGCCCGCTCCATGAACAAGATACAGCGGTTTAACGGCCTGATCGCCGGGTTTGATGCGCACAAGCGGCGACCATTCCCCGTCCGCAGCCGCAGTATCGGCGGGCGCGGTATCGACCGCGGACGTCACCACCAGATTACCCTTGGTGATAACGACATCCGACAAGAGGCGCAGGGTCGGCGCCTGGAACAGGGTGGCAAGCGGCAGGTCCGTTCCATACTCTTTTCGGATTTTGGCGAACAAGCGCACCGCCGCCAGAGAATGACCGCCAAGATCGAAGAAATCCGCGTCCGGCTCCGGCTGGCCGACGCCCAGAAGGTCTGACCAGAACCCCGCCATCTTCTCTTCGATACTGTTTGCGTAATCGCCACCGGGTGCGCCGCCATCCTTGTCCGGACGTTCCGTCTTTTTCTTGCGCTGAACCCCGATACGGGCCATTTCCCGGCTGATATCGGACATGGAAGTCGGCGAAATCACCATCGAACGCGCATCGGACTCCAGCATGCGGCTGAAAACAGCTGGGGCGTCCTGTGCCCCGATGCCTTGCGCAATCATGATATCGACCAGCTGTTCAGGCGCCGATTCAAGATCGAACGTCGTTCCCTCAACCCGGCTGAGCGCAAACCCTTCCATTACCATCAGGGGATTGTTCTTTTCATCCAGGAACAGCACGTCAAAGCTGGCAAACCGGCCCGGCGTTTCGGCAACCATCCGGGCGCGGGTGATGAAACGCTGCGGCAACGGCGCGAAAATACGAATGCGGTCCACGGACATCGGCGCATAAAACGCGCCTTCCTTGCCGACATCCGACAAAAGGTTCAGCCCGATCGTCGCCGCCGTATCCGTAAGCCCCGGATGCGCCGCATAAGTCTCCAGATCCGGGATAAATGTATCCGCAAGGGCGAAATTACCCTCAACTTCGCCGTCGCCAAGGCGGATTTCACCGACATTGTCCCAGCGCGGACCGAAATCAATCAGTTCCGCCTGCGAATCATGGCCGCTGCTATCCGAAACGGACATAGCCGACAGCGTTTGCAGGGCGCGCGGGATCTTGCGGTCATTCAATCGCTTGAAAACAAGCCGGGCGCGGCAATGCTCGGTCATCGGCCCCTCGGGCGTGAGGGCGCTTTGTACCTGGAACTCATAGCCCTGCTCAATTGGCGTCAGCGTAATGGTAACGCGGGCGCGCACTCCTTCCGGAAACACCATCGGGCTCAGAAGCGACAGGGACTGCAACTCCCATTTCCGGTTCGATGCCGCGGCCAGCATGGCCGCGCGGGCAATCTCGATATAGGCCGTTCCCGGCAACACCGGAATGCCGCCGACCACATGCTCGCTCAGCACCCAGAGCTCAGCGGGATCATAATAGGAGGTAAAGGAAATGACGCCGCCGTCATCCTTTTCAAGCGGCCCGAGAAGCGGATGAACGCCTTCCGCGCTCTCTTCCTTTGTGCGATAGGCGCGCGCCGCCATGCCGATATCCCGCCAGACACCCCATGAAATTGCCAGACCATCGGCGCGGGAGGCGGCCAGAGACTCAAGATAACTGTTCGCCGCCACATAATCGACCTGTCCCGGCGGTGCCGTCACCACGGAGGTGGATGAGAAGACGGCAAAAAAGTCGAGGCTTCCCTCGGGCAGCAGGGCCGCAAGGTTTCCGCCGCCGGTTACCTTCGCCGACAGCACGCGATGCGTATCGTCGAGGCTTTTGCCGAGCATCGGGGCATCATCCATGATCCCGGCGCCATGGAACACACCGTCAATGCCGCCAAACTGCGCCTTGACCTCATCAAGTGCGGCGGCGAGTGCGGATTTATCGGTGACGTCAGCGCTGAGCACGAGGACTTTTCCACCTGCTTCCTCAATCTCCCGGATCGCGTTAACAGCCCCCCCAACGGGTGATGCGGGCGTTGTTTTCAGGATAGTGTCCCATTCACCGCGCGCCGGAAAAGCGGAGCGGCCAATCAGGGCGAGCTGTGCCTTTGCCGTCCCGCCGAGATAGCGGGCAAGGGCAAGTCCTATGCCGCCGATACCGCCCGTAATCACATAACGTCCGCCGTCCTTGATCCGTTTCGGAAGCGCCGTCGGCGCGGCCACGGAAAGCGGCGCCAGTTTCTGGGCATAGCGTTTTCGACCCCGGAGGGCGATGCAGTCATCCGATGTGTCCCCGTCATGCTCATCAAGGATTGCCTTGCCCGACCATGCCGGATCTTCCTTCGCCTCAAGATCGATATATTGCGCCATCAATCCGGAAATTTCCCGCGGCGCAACCCGCACCGGGCCGAGCAATGTGCCGAGCGCCGGATAGGAGACCGGCTCTCCCGCAACGGAAAAACCACCGCTTCCGACAAAGGTCAGGCGAACATCCTCCGTCGGATCGGCGGACTGAATTGCCCGCGCGAGACAGAAGGCGCTGTCAAACAACCCCTTTTGCCCGTCCGCGGCGGAGGCCATGGGCCAGCAATGAAGGATATTGGCCGGGACTTCCTTGAATTCGGCAAGAAGGGCGTCGTAATCCTCGGCAACATCGGGGGCGAGACGGTAGTCATCTCCCTCGCGGACAAAGCCATCGCCGGGCCGGACGAGCGTGACCTTCTCGCGCCGCGCCTCAAGCGCGGTCACCAGCGCATCGGAAACGGGATCGCCGCCATGGAACAGAAGCCAGCTGCCGCCATGTTTCGGCTCTGCAGGTGGAACCGGCGCAAGGTCCCAGCGTTTCGCGACGTACCAGTCATCGGGATTTTCCTTCCGGGTGAGCTGGATGGCGGTTTCTTCCGGCGTATCCCCAGTCTCCGACTGACGGCCGGTGCCCGGCTCGATCCAGTGGCGATCCTTGGCAAAGGCGTAGGTCGGCAGGGACACGCGGCGCCCGCCCGCCCCCGGCAGTTTATCCCAATCCAGCTCTCCGCCGACGGCCCAGATATTTCCCGCGGCGACAAGCGCCAGCGCCATATCATCATCGACCTCTTTCGGTGGACGACCGGAGGAAATCACGGCGAGCGGTTCATTCTCGCCCGGGTTCATTTCGGCAAGCGGACCGAGCGTATGGCCGGGACCGACTTCCAGAAGAATCTGGCCCGGCTTTTTCAGGACGGTTTCCACCGTATCGGCGAAGCGGACAGTATGGCGCAAGTGGCGCACCCAGTAATCGATGGTGGAAAAGTCCCCGTCCTGTCCCCAGTCACCGCGCAGGCTGGATACGAAGGGAATCTCCGGTGATTTCAGGCTGATGCCGTCAATTCCGCCCCGGAAATTTTCCAGCTGATCATCGAGAATGCGGCTATGGGCAGCAACATTGATGCGCACCCGCGTCGCCTCGAATTCCGTGTCTTTCAGCTGCGTTTCCAGCGCGTCAATTTTCGCAACCTCACCCGAGACAACGCAGAGATCCGGTGCGTTCAGGGCTGCAATATCAAGGGCCTCCCCGACCAGCTCTTTTACCTTTGTATGCGGCGCAGGGATAATTGTCATTGCTCCGGCCGCCGCCGCATCCATGACCTTTCCGCGCCAGACAACGACTTTCAGGGCATCGGCGACTGACATCACCCGAGCGATCACCGCGCCCGCATATTCCCCGGCACTATGGCCAAGAACAGCGGCAGGCTCGACACCCCAGCTCATGAACATCATGGCATAGGCATATTCCAGAATGAAAAGCGCCGGGATGGCATAGCCGGACATTTCCATGCTGGCACGGGCTTTTTCATCATCCAAAGAGCGTTCAAACATGACCGAGCGCAAGTCGGAGGGCGCATCGGCGGGCATCTGCGCGAAGCATTCATCCACTGCCGAGCGAAACGCCTCTGACGTTTCCAGCAATCCGGCACCCGCGCCCGGATATTGTGCCCCGCCGCCCGGAAACATGAAGACGACCTCCGCCTTGCCGGTTCCGGTCTTGCCACTTGCAACCCGGCTCGGCGCTTCGTTCCAGAGAGCCTTCGACAGATCATCCTTTTCCCTGCCGACGATCACGCGGCGCTCGGCGAACTCGCGGCGTCCATGACGCAGGGTGAAGGCCGCATCCGCCAAGGGCGGCATGTCGTCGGAGGACACAAATTCCCGCCATTTTTCCTGTATGCCATCGAGCGCCGCCGTGGTGCGGGCCGAGAAGGGAAACAGCCGCCAGCAGCTTTCAGAAATCGTCTCGGGACGAAGCGGCGCTTCCTCGACAATGGCATGGGCATTCGTGCCGCCCACCCCGAGGGAATTGATCCCGGCGCGGCGCGGAACATTCCCGCGCGGCCAGGGCCTGCTTTCGTTCACCACATAGAACGGGCTGTTCGCGATATCGAAACGGCTGTTCGGTGTTTTATAGTTGAGGGAGGCCGGAATGACGTCATGACGCAAGGCCTCCACGACCTTGATCAGGCTGGTCGCCCCGGCGGCCGTATCGAGATGGCCGACATTGCTCTTGACCGACCCGATCCCGCAAAAGCCCGTGCCGCCCGCGCCATAGACCTGCGACAGGCCCGCAAGCTCAATCGGATCACCGACCGGCGTGCCGGTGCCATGGGCCTCGAGATAGCTGACGGTCTCCGCCGGGATATTGGCAATGGCGAGGGCTTCCGCCGCCGCTTCGGCCTGACCATCGACACTTGGCGCGAGATAGCCCGCCTTTTGCGCCCCGTCATTATTGATGGCAGACCCGATCAGCACTGCCTTGATATCATCGCCATCGGCAAGCGCGTCTTCCAGACGCCGGAGGACAACAAGAGCCGCACCGGAGCCGAAAACCGTTCCCTCGCTGTCATTGTCGAAGGGCCGGCAGATGCCGTCCGGTGACTGGATTTCGCCTTCCGCAAACTTATAGCCATGGCGGTGCGGCAGCTCGACGGTGACACCGCCGGCGATAGCCATGTCGCATTCCATGGAAAGCAGACTGGCGGCCGCCTGATGGACGGCGACAAGCGAGGTGGAGCAGGCCGTCTGGACCGCCACGGACGGGCCCTGCAAATTCAGGATGTAGGAGAGGCGCGTTGTCAGAAAGTCCTTGTCATTGCCGGTATGGCGCAGCAGGAACAGGCCGATTTCCTCGACAAGGTCCGGATTGGTCAGCAGGTTATACGGCAAATAGGCCTGCATGCCGGAGCCCGCGAAAACACCGATGCGCCCATCGAAATTCTCCGGCATATGACCGGCGTCCTCGAAGGCTTCCCAGGCGCATTCAAGAAAATGGCGGTGCTGCGGGTCAAGGATGGATGCTTCACGCGGGGAAAAACCGAAGAACCCGGCGTCGAAACATTCCATGTCCGAGAGATAGTTGGCGGCCCTTACATAGTTGGGATCGGCCAGTTCTCTGGCGCTAACCCCGTTTTCCAGCATTTCCTCGGCGCTGAACCAACGCGTGCCCATCCGTTCGTTCGCCAGCAGATTCCAGAACTGTGCAACGTTACGCGCCGACGGAAACCGTCCGGCCATACCAACAATGGCAATCTTTTCAGATGCCTGAATTCCCTCAACATTGTCTGTCATATTCTAGTTCATCCCCGTCGGACCTGACGGTTTCAATAAGGTGACAGAATGCCATCCTGCCAAAAATCTTTCCTACTGTACAGATGTCCCTGTTCTTTGGGTCATCCGCGCCCGGCGCGCGGCCGCTCTCTGGGCGCCGCGCATGGCCGCCGTGTTCTCGCCGTCGCCCGCTCCGGCGCCATCAAGATGACGCGCCAACGCCTGAATGGTCGAGAATCGGAACATGTCGGTAATTGCCACTTCCTTGTCGAACAGCTCCTTCAGGCGTCGCTGAACCTGAACCACCAACAGGGAATGGCCGCCAAGATCGAAGAAGTTATCGGTCACCCCGACCTCGCCGAGCCCGAGCGCCTCGCACCAGATTTTGGCAATGGCAGCTTCGGTGTCGCTCTGCGCGGCCTCCGTCGAACTGCTGGCCTGCGCCTGTGGTTTGGGCAGGGCCTTGCGGTCGATCTTGCCGTTCGGCGTCTGTGGCATCACATCCAGCACGATCACCTGCGACGGTGTCATGAATTCCGGCAGCATGGTGCCAAGCTTCTTACGGACTTCCTGCGGATCAATCCGTTTTCCGGGGGCGGCCGTGGCAAATGCGACCAGCCGTTTGTCGCTGTCGCCGGTTTCGAACACGGTTACCGCCGCATCCTTCACCTCATCGAGTGATCCGAGCTTGGCTTCAATCTCGCCGAGCTCGATCCGGTGACCGCGCACCTTGACCTGATTATCCATCCGGCCATGGAATTCGAGGCGGCCATCGGGCATATGCCGCACCAGATCGCCTGTCCGGTAGAACCGGCCTTCACTCGTATCCAGGAAGCGCTGCGCCGTCAGTTCCTCGCGATTCCAGTAGCCTTTCGCGACGCCGTCGCCGCCAATCCAGAGTTCCCCCGCAACGCCGCTTGGCAGCGCCTGCCCGTACTCGTTGCGAACCGAATAGACCGTGTTGGCCATTGCCTCCCCAAGCGGGATGGTCTCGCCAATCGTTTGAAGATTGGCAACAGAGGACCAGACGGCCGTTTCCGTCGTGCCATACATATTGAGCAACGTTCCCTTGAGATGGGAGCGCAGGTTCCGGGCGAGATCCGGAGGGAATCCCTCGCCGCCGACCATCATGACATCCAGCTTGCCAAGCGCCGTCCGACCGGCCTGTTCCGCCACCAGGAAAGACGCCATGGAAGGCGTGCACTGGAAATGGGTGATGTCATGCTCGGCGATCTGCTCGGCAACGGAAGCCTGACGCGCAACGCCGCCTTCCGCCAGCAGATTGTTTTTGAGCTCATTGATATAGGTGAGATGCTTCAGCACCAGATCCGTATCGACACCGAAGTCGATCAGGCAGCCAATTTCATCAACCCCCATGCGGGCAATCTCCCGCACCAGTTCCTGACAGCTGTCCGGGGTGCCGAACAGGCCGCTTGTCTGGTAGTAGCGCTCGAACGCATGATCGAGCAGGGCATTCGTCTCTTCTTCGGTAAGTTCCTGTTTTTCAAATACTTCCTGCGGCGTCAGACCGGTCGCATCAGCCTTTTGCTTGAAGGTCGGCGAACTCCAGGACGCGCGGCGCAACAGATCGACCGAGCTTTTGAGATAGCCTTTCATCGGCTCACGCACCGCTTCACGCACCTGCTCCTCATCCTCGCCGACGAAGGTATGCAGCATCAGCGTGACCTTGCCCGCGCCGGGATGCCCGGCCTCGCGCCAGGCCATGCGGTAGGCACGGATTTTCTCAGCCACATCCTCGAACTTCTGACCCAGCAGATGCGTGAGCACATAGCAGCCCTTTTCCGCCGCCGCCGCGAAGGTTTCCGGGTTCCCGGCCGCCGTCAGCCAGAGCGGGATATCCCCGCGCACCGGTCGCGGCAGGGTCGATACCTCAATCTCCTCGCCCTTGTGATTGGGGAAAGAGACACTCTCGCCACGCCACAGTTTTCGCAGCATGTCGATGCCATCCAGCATGACATCCTTGCGGTTGTCGAAATTATCCGGCTGCAGCACGAAGTCATTCGGCTGCCAGCCGCTGGCAATTGCGATACCGGCGCGCCCGCCTGAGATATTATCGACAAGCGCCCAGTCCTCCGCCACGCGAATGGGATGATGCAGCGGCAGAACGCAGGAACCCGCCCGAATATCGATATTCCTGGTCATGGAGGCAACCGCCGCGGAACTCACCGCCGGATTGGGGTAAAGGCCACCAAAGGCATGGAAATGCCGCTCCGGTGTCCAGACCGCCTCAAAACCGTTCTCATCGGCGAATTTCGATCCCTGCAGCAGCAGACGATAGGCTTCGGGGCCGCTGCCCGCCACTTCGGAGGCGAAATAGAACAGGCTGAACCCCGGAACCGGGGTTGAGGAAACGCCATCCGTCTGCAGAACCACCGTATAGCCGCGCGCCAGCGTCCAGAAGATTTCCAGGACCGAGATGTCGAAGGACACCGACGTAATCGCCAGCAGGCGCACCTCGCCATCCTGCGGAACCGTCAGATCAGTCCCGGTGAAGAAGTTGACGATATTCTGATGGGTGAGCATGACCCCCTTCGGAATACCGGTCGAGCCGGAGGTATACATCAGATAGGCAAGATCGGAAGGATCACCGTCCGGAAGAGCTGTTTCGCCGCCGGTTGCATCCGGATACACAATCTTTTTCGGGTCCAGGCGGAATTTGAACTCCGTCTTCTGGCTGGCGACGATAAGCGGGGTCGTGCTGTCTTCGATCATGAAGGCAACCCGCTCCGCCGGATAGGAGGGATCAAGCGGAAGATAGGCGGCGCCCGTCTTCAGGATCGCCAGCAGCGACACCACCAGATCGGTCGAACGTTCCAGGCAGAGCCCGACAACGCTTCCCCGTCCGGCGCCCCGCTCAATGAGGGCCGCAGCGAGAGCATCCGTGCGCCGGTCAAGATCAGCATATGTCAGTACATGGCCATCGGCCTTGAGGGCGGTTGCCTCCGGTGTCTTTCGGGCCTGTTCGCGGATGACCTCATGAATGCGTTTATCGCGCGGATAGGCGACACCCATATGATCCATGCCGATCTGCTCTTCGCCCGGATCGGTAAGCGGCAGCGTCTTGAGCGCCGCATCCCTGTTTGCCGTGAAGGCATTGATGAAAAAGGCGATATCGCGCCCCATCGCCGTCAGCATATCCCGCGCATACAGCCCGGTACGCGCAATCAGGCGCGGCGACGAACCGACGGCCAGCACCAGATTACGGTCCTGCAAAAGCTCCTGATCGCTGCCATCCTTCGCCGTGACCGCCGTCGAAAGAGCGCGCAAGGCCAAATCCCGCACCGCCAGATCCGGTATCCGGGCGATAAGATCGACAGTTCGCGGCCCCGCTTTCTCGCCGTCGGCCTTGATGTTCCGGTAGGCGTCAATCGTCGCGCGCACGCTGTCATCGCCGTTCACGGGCAGGGTGACAAGCTGGGTATCGGCGATCAGCGGATGCGCTTGCCCCGTAATATCCGTCCCGCAAGAGACCGTCTTCGCCCCCATGAGGAGGGAATGCCAGACCAGAAATGCCGCCGTCGCGTCGTCCGCGTCGATGGTTCCGCTGACGGGTACCGGCGCCGTGACGGCACCCGACGCCATATCCCGGTTCGACGGATAGGGTGATTGCGGCGGCATGGCGCCCGCGAGCGTCTCCTGCCAGTAAAGCTCGGCCCCCGCCGCGGCATTCAGAAGATCATCGGAAATATCGGCAAGCGCCGGGATAGTCGTTCCGGCTTGAAGGCCAAGTGCATTGGGGTGCCGTGGCTCGCCTGCGAGACAGCGAAACGCCCCGAGGATGACATCATGATCCTCTGCGGCAATCCGGACAGTGTCGTTATCAACGGAAACAACCTGCCCCGGCGAGGCGCTGGCGGGCCCATCCGCAATTTTTAGGGTTCCGACAAGGGATATCCCGCGGCCCGTCCACAGCTTCGCGGCGCCGAGCGGGTTGGCATAGGCCCCGAAATCCAGCGCGCGGACCAGCCGGTCCAGCTCAGCCGCCGGTTTCGTGAAATCGAGCGCGCCGAGATTTTCAGGGCGCATGGTCGCATCATAGCGGTTCCGCTCAGCTCCCTGTTCCTGCGGCTGGACAGTGTTATTCTTAAGCTCCTGCACCAGTTCGGTGAAGGAAGCGAGCCCGGCCTCATAACATTTTGCGTTCAGGCTCATGGAGGTTTCGTCTGCGGCCACGGGCACGGTGCGGGATTTCAGGATCCGGCCGGCATCCGGCGTGTCCTTCATTTCATGCCAGGTAACAGCATGCTCGGTCTCCCCGTTCATCAGCGCCCAGGAGGTGACGTTGATCCCGCAATATTTCGGCAACGGTCCGTCGAAGAAGTTGATGGCGAATTTTGCAGGCTGAACCGGCAGGTGCTGCGGGAAGATGGTCAGGTTGACGATGCTGAAAAGATAATCGAAGGCAAGACCGTTCAGCTTTTCGTCATCCGGCGCATCGAAAAGCGGTAGTTTTTCTGCTTCTGCCCAGGCACGAACCCGCGGTTCATGGCTCAAAATACCGGTAATCTCACCGCCTGCGCGCCGGAAATCCTCGGCGCATTGAACTAGGAGGGTTCCCTCACCAACGAATAGCCCGTTCATCACAAACACATAGGTCCTTCAGCCGTTTTTGTTTTTTCTTAAAATAATCTGTTTTTACGCACCATAAAAATAACCTGTTTAATAACCCTTAATGAGGGGCAAAAAATTCTTCTGCAAAAAGATGTTAGTTGCTGCGCGGAATATCCGAGACATATTTCGGAATGTGATAGCCCTTCTGTACCGCGGGACGGTCCGCAATGCGATGATACCAACTCTTTACGTTCGGATATTGTTCCAAATCAATTGTCTGCCACTCAAACCGGGAAATCCAGGGCCAGATCGCGATATCGGCAATGCTGTAGTCGCCGGCGACGAACGAGCGATCCGAAAGGGCGGTATCCAGCACGCCGTAAAGCCGTTTCGCCTCGGTAAGGTATCTCTCCTCGGCATAGGGCGCCTTGCCCTGATTGAAGCGCAGGAAATGATGGACCTGGCCGCACATGGGGCCGAGACCGCCCATCTGCCACATCAGCCATTCCATCATCTGCCAGTAGGCTTTCTCTTCCGTCGGGACCAGCTTGCCGCCTGCCTTTTTCGACAGATACAGCATGATCGCACCGGATTCCATCATCCGGATGCCTGTATCGGTATCGACAATTGCCGGAATCCGGCCATTTGGCGAAATCTCGACAAAATCCGCAGATTTCTGGTCTCCCGCCGTAATATCGATGGGATGGACACGATAGTCCAGACCCAGCTCTTCCAGCAGGATCGAGACCTTCCGGCCGTTGGGTGTTCCCCAAGTATAGAATTCAATCATTGTCCCCCTCCCTCTTGACGACAATCAGGCTTTCGCCTTCTCGCCCTGGGCCCGCATATCGGATAAACTCTGCTCCGGCGTCAGCGCCTCTGCATCCACGACCAGTTCGATCACCGCCGCCGTCCCGCAGGCCTGGGCCGCGGCAAAAACCTCCGCAAACTCTTCCGTACTCTCCACACGCTCACCAAAGGCCCCGTAGGCCCGGGCAAGCGCCGCGAAATCCGGATTTGAAAGCCCTGTCGCATGCACCCGCGACGGATATTCCCTCTCCTGATGCATACGGATAGTACCGAGCATGCCGTTATTCACAATGATGAAGATCACATTTGCATTAAACTGAATGGCCGTCGCCAGTTCCTGACCCAGCATCATGAAGCAGCCATCGCCGTTAAAGCTGACGACCGCGCGGTTCGGCTCCGTCAGCTTGGCGCTGATCGCCGCCGGAACGCTGTAGCCCATGGCGCCGCTGGTGGGCGCGAGCTGGGTGCGGTATTTCTTGTGCTGGAAGAAGCGGTGCGCCCAGACGGCATAGTTGCCCGCCCCGGCGGTGATAATCGCATCCTCGGGCAGCGTCTCGTTCAGGTAAGCGACGATCTTTCCAAGGTTGACTGGACCCGGCACATCCGTCGGTTTGATTCGCGCGAGATAGTCGGCGCGGGCGTTCATAACCCAGCCTTCGCGCGCCTTTACGCCGCCTGGCGCCATGGCGCGGGCCGCGGCGGCAAACTCCGGCATGCGCGCATTGATCGCGATATCCGGAAGATAAACGCGGCCAAGCTCGGAAACACCCGGATGGACATGCACCAGCGTCATGGACGGGTTCGGAACATCCACCAATGTGTAGCCCTGCGTCGTCATTTCGCCAAGGCGCGGCCCGACGACCATCAGCAAATCGCTCTCCTTTATCCGGGCGGCCAGCTTGGGGTTAATGGCAATCCCCACATCCCCGGCATAGTTGGGATGGCGGTTGTCGAAGCAGTCCTGCGAGCGGAGCGAGGCGCCGACGGGAATGCCGTGGCTTTCGGCAAAGGCCTGTATGTCATTTACCGCAGCCTGGCTCCAGGTGGAACCACCGACGATCATGAACGGGCGTTCCGCGATGGCGAGCCGCGCCTCCAGCGCCATCATGTCCGCCGCAGCGGGGGCAATGCTGGGCGCGATTGCCGGATGGGCGATATCGGCAATGTCCGCCATATCGGTCAGCATATCCTCGGGCAGCGCCAGAACGACCGGGCCCGGACGGCCGGAAAGCGCGGTATAAAAAGCGCGGCTGACATATTCGGGAATCCGGCGCACATCATCTATCTCGGCCACCCATTTGGCCATTTCACCGAACATCCGGCGATAGTCGATCTCCTGAAAGGCTTCGCGGTCCAGCGCATCCCGCCCGACCTGACCGACGAACAGGATCATCGGCGTGCTGTCCTGAAACGCGGTATGCAGGCCGATGGACGCATTCGTCGCGCCGGGTCCCCGCGTCACCATGCAGATGCCGGGCCGCCCGGTCAGCTTGCCATAGGCCTCCGCCATGTTGGAGGCCCCGCCTTCATGCCGTGTGTTGATCATGCGGATGCTGTTTGCATAGCTGTAAAGCCCGTCGATGACCGCAAGATAGCTCTCGCCGGGCACGCAAAAAACCGTGTCCACCCCCTGCAATGCCAGTTGATCCGCCAGTATTTGTCCGCCTGCCCTGGTTCGAAGCGTTTCCGCCATTTTCTTCCCTTCGGATTATTGTCGTTGGATCATTATATGATCCCAATAAATCGCACAGGCAAGTTAATCGCAAGATATTACGATTGTTTTATGTCAGCAGGATTTCAGCTCTGCCGTTTCAACGCCGCCAATAGCGACAACAGCGCGAACATGATGGCGGCGGCGGTCACGATGCTGGGACCGGAGGGTGTATCGAACTCGACAGAACCCGATATCCCGCCCACAACAGCGATCAGGCCGAGGACCGCGGCCCAGATCGCCATGCTCTCGGGCGAAGTAACAAGCTGCCGCGCCGTCGCCGCCGGGATAATCAGCATTGAGGTGATCAGAAGGATACCGACAATGCGGATCGAGACCGCCACCACGATCGTCATCAACAGCATCAGAAGAATGTTGGCCCAGACCGTATTCACCCCCTCCGCCCGCGCGAGGTCTTCATGCAATGTCATCAGGGTGAGGGACGACCAGTTGAGCGCCAGAAGGCCAATCACCAGCAGCCCGCCGCCATAAATCCAGTAAAGGTCGATCATCCGGACGGTCAGGATATCCCCGAACAGATAGCTGTAGAGATCGAAGCTGACATTGTTCAGGAAACTGAGCGCCACCATGCCAATGGACAGCGCCGCATGGGCAAGGATGCCGAGCAATGTATCCGTCGCCAGCACCCGCCGCTGCTGCAACCAGACAAGCAGCAGCGCAAAAACCGCACAGATAATGACCGTCGAAAGATTTATATTGAGACCGTATAGCAGGCCAAGCGCAATGCCAAGAAGTGCGCTATGGGCCAGCGAATCGCCGAAATAGGCCATCCGCCGCCAGACCACGAAACAGCCGAGCGGCCCGGCAATCAGCGCAACGCCGATCCCGGCGGCCAGCGCCCGCAGGATGAAATCATCCATCATCGCGCCGCCTCGTCTTCCTGAGAATGGTCATGATGATGACCAGATGTCCCTCCGTGGTGCTGTGCATGATCATGAGTGTGATCATGGTCGTGGTCGTGGTCGTGGTCATGATCGTGACTATGGTTATAAACCGCCATCAGCCGCGCCATGTCATTGCCGAACAGGCTGATAAACTCCGGGTCCCGTGTCACCATATGCGGCTCGCCGGAGCAGCAGATATGATGGAAGAGGCAGACAACCTCCCGCGTGCTTGACATTACAAGATGAAGATCGTGGGACACCATCAGGATACTGACATCCCTCTCGGCATAGATCTTCTCGATCAGCTTGTAAAAGGCGAGCTGCCCCGTCACATCGAGATTCTGCGCCGGCTCGTCCAGCACCAGAAGGTCCGGATCATCCAGCAGCGCCCGCGCCAACAAAACCCGCTGCAACTCCCCGCCCGAGAGGACATGAAGCGGCTTGTCGAGAATATCCTCGATTGCTGTTTCCTCGGCGACGGTTGCCAGTTTTGCCTTGCCCGCTTTCTTGCGCAGGGTGAGGAACCGCCGCACCCGGATCGGCACCGTATGATCCGCCACCAAACGCTGCGGCACATAGCCGATTTTGAGGCCATCCCGGCGGAACACCTCTCCTTCTGAGGGGGCATAAAACCCCATCATGCATTTCAGCAGCATGGACTTGCCCGCGCCGTTCGGGCCGATGATGGTGATGAAATCCTTCTCGCCAATGCTGAGAGAGACATTCTCCAGGATGGAATTTCCGTCACGATGGACGCTGACCCCGCGCGCCGAGAGCAACTCTCCCATCGGCTTAATGCGTCCTGCGGCAATCACCGCATTCGCCGGTGATCTCAAGCGTGACGTGATCGGCGACGAACTCGTTCCGCTGGCTGGTTTTTGAAATGATGTCCGTAATATCGGGGTTGCAGCATTCCTTCGCCTCCCCGCAATCGGAGCAGATCAGGAAGTAACATTCGCGATGCTTGAGCGGATGACTGCAGCCGACAAAGGCGTTGAGGCTGCTGATCTTGTGGACAAGGCCGTTCTCCGTCAGAAATTCCAGCGCACGATAGACCGTCGGCGGCTTGATCGCGGCAATCCGCTGATCCAGCCTGTCGAGAATATCATAGGCCTTGATCGGCCCATGGCTCTGCCAGACCAGCTCCAGCACCTTGCGTCGCACGTCCGTGAAGCGTAAATCCCGCTCGGCGCAGATTTCCTCCGCCCGTTCCAGGGCATCGGCAATGCAGTCATTATGGGTCGTGCAATTATGCATAAAAAAAATTCCAAAAGGACAATTGACATGGTTATGTTATAATATAACATTGCGCCTCTTCGCAACCGGAAAGTCGAAAATATAGCTCATGACCAGAATTTTTATAAGCCTGATGTTCGCCCTCCTGATCGCCGGGACTGCTTCCACGGCAACCGCGCGGGATGTCGTAGTGACGATCAAACCCCTGCATTCACTGGTTCAGGGGGTAATGGGAGACACGGGAGAGGCAACCTTGCTGATCGAGGGGGCGCAGTCCCTTCACGGCTTTTCCCTCAAACCCTCCCAGGTGAAGTATCTGCAGAAGGCCAGGATCGTCTTCTATGTCAATGAGACGATGGAGAGCTTCCTGAAAACCGCGCTCGACTCCCTGCCCGAGGGGGTGCACAAGGTGCCGCTTGCCCATCTTCCGGATATCGAACTTTTGGAGCGACGCGAGGGTGGCGCATGGGATGAGCATGATCACGATCATGGCCATAGCCACACTCATGAGCATGAAGGAGAGCACGGGCTGGAGGAAGACAATCTTCATATCTGGCTGGATCCGGACATCGCGAAAAGTATCGTCCGTGCCGTTGCGGAGGAACTTGCCGGGCTCTATCCCGAGAATCGGGGCATCTACATGGCCAATGCCGACGCATTGACAGCCCGGCTCATAGAGCTGGATACGGAGCTTGCAGAAAAACTCGCGCCGGTGCAGGGACAGCCCTATGTCGTGCTTCACGACGCCTATCCCTATTTCGAGCGGCGCTATAACCTGATGGCGGTCGGTTCCCTGACGCTGGACCCCGAGACGCCTGCGTCTGCGAAAAAGCTTAGAGATATCCGCGAGAAACTTAAGGAAACGAGCGCCCGCTGTATCTTTCGCGAACCGCAGTTCGATGACCGGCTGGTCCGCACGGCCGCCGAGGGAATGGATATAAAGTTCGGCACCCTCGATCCGCTCGGGGCGGATATCGACCCCGGAGCGGAGCTGTATTTCAGCTTGCTGACCGGTTTGGCGGACAATGTCGCCGACTGCCTCGGCAAGTGACCGTCACCCCTTTTCCGCGCAGTTTATGCAGATGGTCGTATAGGGCAGGGCTTTCAGGCGGGCTTCGTTGATCTCTTCGCCGCAGGAAGAGCAGGTCTGATATTCCCCGCCGGAAATGCGCTCAAGGGCGAAGCGAATCAGGGCGATTTCTCGGGTCACGCTTTCTTCGAGCCTTTCATCGACCTCGTCGCCTTCGCGCTCGACCGCCTGCTCACTGAAGGAGGCGCTATGGCTCCCGCGGAGGCGTTGCTCAATGTCCTTTAACCGCTGTTCCCCCTCGGTCAGCATATCCCGCAGTTGTTTTTCGGCAGCTTTCATATCCACGGATCACTCTCCTGCAAAAACTATTGTCTCCCAAAATATATGTATCGGCCATGATAGCATTGATATGGATCAAGACAAAATCACGCACAGGAGAAAGCATATTCCGAATATCATGTCAGAATTCGGATAGTTTCCCGCGAACCCGAATGACAATATGCTCCTATTACAAAAGACGGGTAGTGAGGGCTAGGGATGTCGCTGCGAATCTGGGGAATGTTAATCGCCCTGTCGTTTCTTTGGGGCGGCACCTTTTTCTTTATCGAGCTGGCGCTTGTTGACTTTACGCCCTTCACGATTGTTTTTCTGAGGGTCTCCGTCGCCGCGCTGGCGCTGCTGGCCTATCTGCTGGTGACGGGAGAGGCGATTCCCCGCGACGGGGCGATCTGGACGGCCTTTCTGGTCATGGGCTTGCTCAACAATATCATCCCCTTCAGCCTGATCACCTGGGGACAGACCCATATTACGGGGAGCGTCGCCTCGATCCTGAACGCCACGACGCCCTTGTTCGGCGCCATCCTTGCCCATTTCTTCACCCGCGACGAGAAGCTGCGGCGGCATAAACTCTTTGGCATCCTGCTCGGCTATTGCGGTGTCTTCATCATGATGCAGCCAACGCTGGTGGATGGCATCAGCCTTCAGAGCCTCGGCCAGATCGCCATTCTCGGGGCCGCTCTTTCCTATGGCTTTGCCGGTATCTGGGGCAAGCGGCTGGGCCGCAGCTCGGCGCTGGTCAACGCCTTCGGCATGCTCGCCTGCTCCAGCATCGTCATGCTCCCCGTCGTGCTGGTGCTGGAGACACCGTTCAGCGCAACGCCCTCCCTGATCAGCATCGGGGCGATGCTGTGCCTCGCGCTCGCCGGAACGGCGCTCGCCTATATTCTTTATTTCCGGGTTCTGGTGCTGGCAGGGGCAGTCAATCTGCTACTGGTAACGTTCCTCATCCCGGTGACCGCTCTGATCCTCGGCGTCGGCGTCCTGGGGGAGACGGTCCATCCCTTCGCCCTGATCGGCACCGCCGTTATCTTTGCCGGGCTCGCCCTCATTGACGGTCGCATCCTCGGGCTGCTTCGGAAAAGGCCGGCGCCGGGCGGGGAAACCTCCTAGAACGATACCGGCGGCCAGTTCGCCAGCCGATGCTCGCCCACCCCGTTGGTCAGCGACCGACTATGGATGGCCAGCCGTGATATCAGGTAGGACCGCGTTTCCCGCGGATCGATGATGGCGTGTCCGAGATAGGGCGCCGCAAGACTGTAGGGGGTGGTGTCCGATGACAGTTCCGCCGTCAGTTCCTCAAGCGATTTGCCGCTGCCGTCCTCCTTCCCCGTAAAGACAACGCTCGCGGCGATTTTCGGATCCATGAAGCTGATCTCGGAGGAAAACCAGGCCGCCGTTTCATCCGCCTTGCCGCCGCCCATGTTGATATAGGCCTGGCCGAAACTCTTGCGAAGGACAAGGGCGATCTTGGGCACGGTCGCCTCCTCCACGGCCGCGAGGAAATTCATGATCCGGCCCGCCATGCCGCGCCGCTCCGCCTCCGTCCCGATCAGGAATCCCGGCGTATCCGCCATAAAGACAAGCGGCACGTTAAAGCTGTCGCACAGAACGATGAAATTCGTGATCTTGGAGCAGGAATCGGCATCCAGGGCTCCTCCCTTGTGACGCGGGTTCGTTGCCACGATGCCAATTGTCTGGCCGCCCAGCCGGGCAAGACCGGTCACCGCCGGACGGGCAAAGCGCTCCTTCAACTCAAAAAAGCTGTCGGGATCGACAATGGCCTCGATCGCGCGGCGAATATCATATGTCTTCCGCCGCTCAATCGGCACCACGTCCGGCAGCTCCGTCCCCCGGTCATCCGCCCCGGCGGGAACGGGAACAACCGGCGGCGCCATGCGGTTGTGATCCGGCAGATAGGAAAGGAATTTCCGGATCGCGAGCAGGGCTTCCTCATCACTGTCCACGATCTTGTCGATCAGACCGGTAATCTTCCCATGCACATTCGTCCCGCCAAGCTCCTCCAGCGATCCCGCCTCGCCGATAGAGCCGGACGTGACGTTCGGGCTGGAAACCGCCAGAATGGCGCCACGGCGCATGACCGTAAAATCGGACAGCACACAGGAGAACGCACCGCGGCCATAGGTCAGACCCAGCACCCCAGCCGCCGTCGGAACGACGCGGCGGCTGAAATAGCGGCCCGACTCGCCCCCGGCCCCGATCCCGGCGGCCCCCATGACATCGGGCAGCCGGCCACCGCCGCATTCCATCAGATTGATGAGCGGATGGCCGTTCTTTACGCAGAGATCCCGGATGTGATTGTATTTTTTAAGCTGGACCCGGCCGGAAGAGGCGGCAACGGTCGAGAAATCCGCCGAATTGATCCCCATCATCCGTCCATCGACCGAGCCGAAACCGCACACGGCGGAATCAGCGGGCGTCCGGTCCCGCATGTCCGGGTTTATGCTGGTTGCGAAAAGCCCGAACTCCTCGAAGCTGCCGTCTTCGACCAGCGCCGATATCCGCTCCCGGGCATTCAGGATACCATCAGCTTTGCGTGCCGCGAGATGACGCGGAGAGCCCATGGCCTCGGCCTTGCTCTTGCGCTTTTCAAATTCGGACAGTTTTTCCTCGAAGCTCATGCGTTCCCTCTCTTTTTATCGTTCTTGTCAGACATCGCACTTAACAGGGATGGGCCAATTCAAACCCGATTGCAAACAATAAATAAACGATATCCGCGCCTTGGCGCATCTAGTCAAAACTAACGGTTGCACCAAGAGACGTGGTTGATCTATTTATGGAAGAACACTTATTGAGGGAACAGGATGAGATATTTTTCGATTATCTGGGTATTCTTACTTGCAAGCTGCGCCGGGAAAAGCGAACCGGTGGATATTTCCGACGTAGACCTTAACAACGCCTATGTCATTGGCTGGTATGTCACGTACAGTGACCTCTGCCGGACCTACAATGGAAGCGGCGCGGACATTAAAGTCATCCACGCGATCAAGGAGCGTTTCAAATGGTCTGACAGCTTCAAGAGAGGGTATGATTATAATCGGAACTATTTCGCTTACGATGTCGTTACCGGTCTTGAACATTGTGACAAGGCGAAAGCGGTTTTGAATGCGGTGAACAACGGGGAAACAAGTTAAGGGGCGGCTTTGACAGCAAAGGCAACGAGATTGATTTCAGGATCACGCGGGATCGGCCCGGAACCTCGACATAAATTCTGACTAGGCCAGAAGCGCGACCAGCCCGGTCAGAACAAACGCCGCCGCCGCGACAAGGCGGGCGATTTTAAGCGGAATGCGTTTCATCAGCGCGGCGCCGAGCAGGACGACCGGGATATTCGCGAGCAGCATCCCGAGTGTCGTGCCGAGGGTAACGGGCAGGATCGCCGTGAAATGCGCGCCCAGAAGAACCGTCGCGATCTGCGTTTTATCGCCGATTTCCGCGAGGAAAAACAGCAATGTCGATACCACGAAGGCGCCATGGCCGTCATAGCGTGACGTCGGTTCCCCCTCCTTGTCCGGGATCAACAGCCAGAGCCCGACCACGATAAAGCTGCCGGCGATAAGCCATTGCCCCATCTCGCTTTCAAGAAACTGGCCGAGCCAGACCCCGGCCCCCGCAGAGAGCGCATGATTGGCAAGGGTGGCGACAAGAATACCGGCGATGATGCTCCAGGGTTTGTTGAACCTCGCAATCAGGAACAGCGACAAAAGCTGGGTTTTATCCCCGATTTCGGCAAGGGCGACGGTGAAGGTAGAGGTGAGAAACGCTTCCATAATGACTTTCCAGCGGGACGAAAACCAAGAACAAACACCGGCCTCCCGCAGACGGGACCGTTGTTTGCCTTGGGTCTTGTCGGCGATGCGGTCAAACGCACCGCGACCCTGCCACAGGCCGTGAGGGCCCGAGTATGTTGACAGAGTCACTCATTGGAAGTTGAGCAGACTACTCCCCCATGACAGGGCGCACACTACAGAACAGAATGCGCCTTGTCCATGCGAATACGCACTCGATGACGCGCCGTTGTCCTCAGAAAGGACGGTCGCCCGCCACCGTTACCCGCTCCAGCAGGCGATGCTCCGGGAAGAAATCCCCGACGGCGTAATGCTGGGTGCTGCGATTGTCCCAAAAGGCGATGGAGCCGGGTTCCCAGCGGAAGCGTACCTGATAATCCGGTGTCGAGGCCGTCCGGTAGAGCTTTGTCAGAAGCTCCATGCTTTCCTGACGGGTCTTGCCGGTGATGTTGGTGGTGAACGGGTTGTTCACATAGATCGCCTTGCGCCCCGAAACCGGATGGGTGCGAACGATGGGATGCTCCGACGGCGGATATTTCGCTTTCAGTTCCTTGACCAGCTCCTCGGTGCCCGGCTGGGCATACATTGCCTGACGGAACGGTTTCCAGTCATGCATGGCGGTCAGGCCCTCGATCTCTTCCTTTGTCTCGTCATCCAGCCCTTCATAGGCGGCTTCCATATCCGCCCACAAGGTATCGCCGCCGACCTTGGGGGAAACAATACATCTCAGGATCGAGCCGAGCGACGGATCCTTCCGCCAGGTCACATCGCTGTGCCATTCATCGGCGGTTATCTGCGATTTTGCCGTGCTTTCCACGACCATGATTTCGGGATCGATATTCTGTGTCTTGAACCCCTCCTTATGCTGGGTGAGGGGATGAATCTCCAGCTCGCCGAACCGCCGACCGAAGGCAAGATGCTGTTCGCGCGTGAGATTCTGGCCGCGAAAGAAGAGGACCTTGTATTTGACAAGCGCATCGGAGAGCTGGTCGATCACTGCCTGATCCAGGGTTTCCCGCAGGTCCACGCCCGAAACAAGCGCGCCCAGCCGCACCGTCATCGGCTCAAAATGCAGTTTGTCCGCGACAATATTCAACATCACCATTTCCCTCTCCTTTTCTTTTTATGCATTAATCACTTTCAATTAATTGATATTGATTAATTGCTTGTGATTAATTTGTCAAGGCGATAATATGGGACCGATACAATTGTATTTCGGGAAACAGCCTTTATGACAAACAGCAATAGCCTCCAACAGCTGACCATTGAGCCTCCGGCCGTCCCGGACGTTCAGTCACTTGAGGGAACGAAGCTCAGGATCGTGACCGCGGCGGAGCGGCTGTTTGCGATCCATGGCATCGACGGGGTGACGCTACAGCAAATCCTGAAAGGCGCGGGCCAGCGTAACTCCTCCGCCATGCATTATCATTTTGGCTCCCGCGAGGCCCTGATCGAGGCAATCCTCATGTGGCGGGTCAGCAAGATCGATGCCCATCGCAACCGGATGATCGATGAATTGCTGGCGGAGGGGCGCGGCGATGACATCCGCAGCATTCTGGCAACCGCCGTCATTCCCTTCATTCGCCCGATCGAGGAATCATCGCAGCCGAGCTTCTACAACCGCTTCCTGCTGGAGGTGCATCGCAGCCCGACCGTCAGCTTTGATGACATCATCGCCGGCAAGGCCGACCGGGGGATCAAGCGGATGAACGAGCTCTTGCTCCGGCAGCTTGACCATATTCCCGCCGAATTGCGGATGACCAGGATTGCGACCATCCGGTCGATGATCATCTTCGCCGTTGCGGATATCGAGGCCGTACGCTCACGCAAGCTTAAGGAAACCGGCGCGTTCAACTTTGACCGCGCGGTCGAGAACCTGATCGACATGGCCAGCGCCGCCTTCATCGCCCCCGTCTCCCCACAAACCCGCAGCCGCCTGACCGGCGGGGAGTAGTATTTTGCCCAACATACTCGTTGCGGCCGGCGCGAAGGGCTAAGGGTCAGCGACTTTCTTGCAAATCGTTAAAATTTAGGACAGGTTAATCGAGGGTATTCTCTAGTCGGGAGGGCTTGTCATGTGGCCTAACGAAAAGCTGCTAGATCTGTTTCAAATCGAATTGCCGATCATCCAGGCGCCCATGGCGGGGGCCAATGGTTCCGCCATGGCAATTGCGGTAAGCGAGGCGGGCGGGCTCGGCTCCCTTCCCTGTGCCATGCTGAGTGAAGATCAGATACGCGCCGAAGCAGGCGTTATTCGGCAACAAACGGCAAAACCGTTCAACATGAATTTTTTCTGCCATACCGCCGTAACTCCGACGCCGGAACAGGAGGCGACCTGGACCACCCGTCTCGCGCCATTCTATAAAGAGTTCGGACTTGACCCTTCCGATGTCGCTCCTGCGCCTGCCCGCCGCGCCTTTGATGAGGGCATGTGCGCACTGGTTGAGGAAATCAAGCCGAATGTGGTCAGCTTTCATTTCGGCCTGCCCGACCCCTCCCTGCTTTCGCGGGTCAAGGCCGCAGGCGTACGCGTTATTTCCAGCGCGACAACGGTGAGGGAGGCGCGCTGGCTGGAAGAAAACGGCTGCGATGCGATTATTGCGCAAGGCTATGAAGCGGGCGGCCACCGCGGCATGTTCCTGACCAAGGATATTACGGCCCAGGCAGGCACCATGGCGCTTCTGCCGCAGGTGGTCGATGCCGTGAAAGTGCCGGTTATTGCGGCAGGCGGCATTGCCGATGGCCGGGCAATTGCCGCCGCCTTTGCCCTGGGCGCGACCGGTGTTCAGATTGGCACCGCCTATCTGTTTACGCCGCAAGCGCTGATTACAGATATTCATCGGGACGCCCTTCATCAGGCAAAGGATGACCAGACTGTCTTGACGAATGTGTTCTCCGGCAAGCCCGCGCGCGGGCTGATCAACCGGGTAATCCAGGAGGTCGGGCCAATCTCGGACAAGACCCCGCCCTTCCCGACAGCCGGTGCGGCGCTTGCGCCACTGAAAGCCAGGGCGGAAGCCGCCGGATCGGGCGATTTCACCTCCCTCTGGTCGGGACAGGCCGCGGCATTGGCACGCGATCTGGACGCCGGGGAGCTTACCCGCACCCTCGCGTCGGACGCCCAAAAGCGCCTGAAGTCGCTGGCGGGCAAATAGAGAAAGTTTGACATTCCGGTAATTTAGCGTATAAGTCGCACCATTGCCGAAGCGATACCAGTAGAGTGTCGCGTTGCAGCTTTTCGCATGGCGCTAATTTCGATCTCTATTCATTAGGCCGTCGAAACCACCCCCGAAACAGCAAAACATCCGCATCGATCGAGAAACTCGACCGGTCGTTTGTGGTTGTTTGGATCGGGAAGCGTCTGCGCTGCAACAGGCCTTATAAAAACTGGAAAGTAACGAGAGTAATGACAAAATTTACAGACCTCGGTCTGAACCAATCCGTCCTTCGCGCTGTCGAAGAGGGCGGCTATGAAACCATGACGCCAATCCAGCAGCAGGCGATTCCCGCCGTTCTGAACGGCAAAGACCTGATCGCAATTGCACAGACCGGCACCGGTAAAACCGCCGCCTTCTCGCTGCCCCTGATCCAGAAACTTCTGACCGGAGAGGGAAAGCGTACGGCAAGGGGCGCCCGCGCCCTGATCCTTGCGCCGACGCGGGAGTTGGCAATGCAGATTTCCGAAAATATCCGCGCCTATGGACAATATCTGCATCTGAAAACAGCCCTGATCTTTGGCGGGGCATCGGCCAAACCGCAGATTAAGGCAATGACGGCCGGTGTCGATATCCTGATCGCGACACCGGGCCGCCTGCTCGATCTCATGAACCAGCGCCATGTCAATCTCGGCAATGTCGAGTATCTGGTGCTTGATGAAGCGGACCGGATGCTCGATATGGGCTTTATCCGCGATATTCAGAAAATCATCGCGCAACTGCCGACAAAACGGCAGACCCTGCTTTTTTCCGCGACCATGCCGACGTCGGTCGAAAAGCTTGCCAACAGTATTCTCACCCATCCGATCCGGATAGAGGTTGCCCCGGCAGCCACAACCGCGGAAAAAGTGGCGCAGCATGTCCTGATGGTGCCAAAGGGGCGCAAGCGTGAACTGCTGGCACATGTGCTGAAAGACGAAAGCCTGAGCCGGGTCCTGATCTTCACCCGCACCAAGCATGGCGCCAACCGAGTCTCGCGTCAGCTTGAACAGCTGGGCATTTCATCCGCCGCCATTCACGGCAATAAATCGCAGAATGCCCGGCAGAAGGCGCTCAATGAGTTCCGCGCCGGCGAGACCCGTGCCCTGGTGGCGACGGATGTGGCAGCACGCGGGATTGATGTCGATGGTGTCACCCATGTGATCAACTTCGAGATCCCGAACGAGCCCGAAAGCTATGTCCACCGGATCGGCCGTACGGCACGCGCCGGCGCGACGGGATCATCCCTCTCCTTCTGTGATCATGAGGAGCGCGCATACCTCAAGGATATCGAAAAGAGCATCCGCCAGCCCGTACCGGTGCTGGAAGATCATCCCTTTCATGCGGAAGGCATCGCCAATGCCCCGGTCGGTGAGGACAGCAAGCCTGCAAATGGCGGACGCAGGCGCCGTGGTGGTGGAAATGGCCGCTCAGGCGCCGCTTCCGGCAACCGGCAGAATAACGGGGGCGGCCGCTCAGGCGCGCCGAAATCCCAGAACGCCGGGTCGGGCAGACCCCGCCAGCGTAACCGCCGCCCGCAACGCGCCGCGGCGTAAATAATCACTGCATCGCGTGAAAACAAAAAAGGCCCCGCCGCACAGGCAGGGCCTTTTTAAATAATGGTGGAGCCAAACGGGATCGAACCGTCGACCTCTTGAATGCCATTCAAGCGCTCTCCCAACTGAGCTATGGCCCCATAGTGGCGGGTACGCCCGCCGCGGGTTCGGAAACTATGCCGAAGCCCTTTCAGATTCAAGTCAAAAGTGACTCCGGGATGAAATCAGCTTTCGTCGTCGGATTTCGGCTTAATCACGACACCGGAAAGATCATCATCATCCTCTTCATCATCAGGAAGATCGACTGTGTCCGGATCAATGAGATCGTCATCAACGTCCGTATCCTCATCATCATCATCCGCCAGATCGTCCGCTTTCTTCTTCGCTGCTGCCGCTGCGGCCGCTTTTTTTGCCGCTTCCGTTGGACCGGAGGAAGGCCGGCGCGGTTTCAACAACCGTTCTGGTGTATTTTCTTCGCCGCAGGCCGGACAGATAATCGGCGTTTTCTTCATATCGTAAAAAGGCTTTCCGCAAGCACTGCAACGATGCTTTTCGCCCCATTCCGGTTTTGCCATTGTCACCTCATCCTGATGTGGATGCCAAATCGGCTAAAATGGCACCCCAAAGCATTTTAAGAGAGGGTGAATTGCCAGAATAACCGGGCGCTGTCAAAAGTTTCTTTCATTTGGGCTCAGCTTTATGTGACATCGGTAAAAAACCTTGCTAAAACCCCGGTGCAGGAGTTTCCCTATTTTCAAGCCCGAAGGCATATCCGGCCGAAGATCCATGACCTCTCATTCCTCATCCCCGCTTCCGATGTCGGCGCACGCCTCCGGGCCATTGACCGGCATCATTACCGTGCCCGGCGACAAGTCGATTTCCCACCGGGCCCTTATTTTCGGGGCCCTCGCCGCCGGGACGACTTCGATCACCGGCCTGCTGGAGGGGGAGGATGTGCTGTGTACCGCCGCCGCCATGCGCCAGCTCGGCGCAACCGTCAGCAAGAATGAGGACGGCAGCTGGCAGGTCACTGGTAATGGTATCGGCGCCCTCGCCGAGCCGGAGCGGGTTCTTGACATGGGAAATTCCGGAACAGCGGCGCGGCTGCTGATGGGGCTGGTCGCGGCCTGCCCGTTCACCACCTTCTTCGCCGGCGACGCCAGCCTGCATAAACGCCCCATGGGTCGGGTCCGGCTGCCGCTGGAGGAGATGGGCGCCCTGATTACGAGCCGTTCGGGTGGGCGATTCCCCCTGGCCGTGACCGGGCGGGAGCTAATGCCGATCGACTATGAACTCCCCGTTGCCTCCGCCCAGGTGAAATCCGCGATCCTGCTGGCTGCGCTCGATACCCCCGGCCTCACCCGCGTGACCGAGCCCAAGCCGACCCGCGACCATACGGAGAATATGCTGCGCCATTTCGGCGCGACGGTGACCGTGACCGACCTCGATACCGGCGGCCGCGTCATTGAGTATGAGGGACAGCAGGAACTCTCCGCCGCCGATATTACCGTGCCGGGCGATCCATCGTCGGCGGCATTCATGGTGGTTGCGGCGGCCATCCTGCCGGGCTCTGATGTGACCATTACAAATGTCGGGCTCAATCCGCTGCGCGACGGGCTGTTCATAACGCTGAAGGAAATGGGCGCGGATATCGAGATTCTGAACAAGCGCGATCAGGCCGGGGAGCCTGTCGGCGATCTTCATGTCCGCGGCAGTGCGCTTAAGGGGATAACGGTTCCGCCGGAGCGCGCGCCGACCATGATCGACGAGTTTCCCGTGCTGTTCGTCGCCGCCACCTTCGCGATCGGCAAGACCGTCATGCGCGGCCTTGAGGAACTCCGGGTGAAGGAATCGGACCGGATCGCCAGCATGGTTGCCGGGCTGATCGCCTGCGGCGCAACCCTGGAGGAGTTCGAGGATGGCCTGATCATCGACGGCAACGGCACCCCGCCGGCGGGTGGCGGGCGCATTGAAACCCATCTCGATCATCGCATCGCCATGTCTTTTCTGGTCATGGGGCTGGGCGCGAAAAATCCCGTCACCGTGGATGATGGCCGGGTGATGGAGACGAGCTTTCCCGGATTTGCCAATCTGCTGCGTCGTCTGGGCGGAGATATCCGCGAGGAAGAGGCTTCATGATTATCGCGGTCGACGGTCCGGTCGCCGCCGGAAAAGGAACGCTGGCGCGGCGAATCGCTGATATATATAAGCTCGATTATCTTGATACCGGTGCGCTTTACCGCGCGGTTGGCCTCAAGCTGCTGCGCAATGGGCAAGATCCGGCCGATACCACCGCCGCCGTGACTGCCGCGCGCCATGTCGGGGAAATTGCCCTCGACGATCCTGCTCTTCGTGACGAGAAAACCGGCGAGGCGGCCTCCGTCGTTGCCGCGAATGAAGGCGTGCGCGACGAGCTCCTTCAATATCAGCGAAACTTCGCAAAACGGGAGAAAGGTGCGGTATTGGACGGCAGGGACATCGGCACCATCGTCTGTCCCGATGCCGATGTGAAGCTGTTCGTGACCGCCAGCGCCGAGATTCGCGCCCGCCGCCGGTACGACGAACTGGCCGCCAAAGGCGTGGACACAAGTTTCGAGGCTGTGCTGGAGGATTTGCAGGCGCGGGATGCCCGCGATACCGGCCGGGACGCGGCGCCGCTTAAAAAAGCCGACGATGCCCACTTGCTTGACACGTCAAAATTGGATATAGAGGCGGCTGTTAACGCGGCTTGCAAGATTATTGACGCCGCCTAGACTGCAAGGATGAACCGTTCCGACCACGCCGGAACCATGAAAATTACGCTTCTCTCGCGTGCGTATCTTTTAACTGGAGAAGCTTGTGGCCATCAATCCGCCGGAGAACCGGTTTGGCCTGATATCAGGATTGCTAGGAAATCAAATATGACAGATACATCTATTGCCGAAGAAGGCATGCCCGCAATTGAAGATTTTGCGGCGCTTCTTGACGAGTCCTATGGTGCCAGTGACAGCCTGGAAGGCACCGTTATCAAGGGAACCGTGATCAATATCGAAAATGATCTTGCGATCATTGATGTCGGACTGAAGTCCGAAGGCCGCATTCCGCTCAAGGAATTTGCCGCTCCCGGACAGGACGCCGAACTCAGCGTTGGCGATACCGTCGAGGTTTTTCTGGAACGCATCGAAAACTCCGCCGGTGAAGCCGTCCTTTCCCGGGACAAGGCACGCCGCGAGGAAGCCTGGGAAAAACTCGAAGTGGCGTTCGACAAGAGCGAGCGCGTCGATGGCATTATCTTCGGCCGCGTGAAAGGCGGCTTCACGGTTGACCTTTCCGGCGCCGTTGCCTTCCTGCCCGGCAGCCAGGTCGACGTTCGTCCGGTTCGCGACATCGGCCCGCTGCGCGGTATTCCGCAGCCTTTCCAGATCCTGAAAATGGATCGCCGCCGCGGTAACATCGTTGTTTCCCGCCGCGCCGTTCTGGAAGAAAGCCGCGCCGAAGCCCGCTCCGAGCTGATCGGCACGCTGGAAGAAGGCCAGACACTGGAAGGTGTGGTCAAGAACATCACCGATTACGGCGCCTTCGTCGATCTGGGTGGTGTCGATGGTCTGCTCCATGTCACCGATATCGCGTGGCGCCGGGTCAACCATCCGTCGGAAGCCCTGACCATTGGCGAAACCGTCAAGGTCCAGGTGATCCGCCTGAACAAGGATACCCAGCGCATCAGCCTCGGCATGAAGCAGCTTGAGGAAGATCCTTGGGAAGCCCTGGAAGCCAAATATCCGGTCGGCGCGAAATTCACGGGCCGTGTCACCAACATCACCGACTACGGTGCCTTTGTTGAGCTGGAAGCCGGTGTCGAAGGTCTTGTCCATGTCTCCGAAATGAGCTGGACCAAGAAGAACGTGCATCCGGGCAAGATCGTCTCCACCTCCCAGGAAGTGGAAGTCATGGTGCTTGAGGTCGATCAGGCCCGCCGCCGGATCAGCCTTGGCCTGAAGCAGTGCATGGACAATCCATGGGACAGCTTCGCCCAGACAACCCCCGTTGGCACCGAGATTGAGGGCGTCGTCAAGAACATCACCGAATTCGGTCTGTTCGTCGGCCTTGAAAACGATGTCGACGGCATGGTCCATATGTCGGATATCGACTGGACCCAGCCGGGCGAGCAAGCCATTCAGGAATACAAGAAGGGCGATACGGTCAAAGCCAAGGTTCTTGACATCGACGTCGAGAAGGAACGCGTCTCCCTCGGGATCAAGCAACTCGCGGAAGATCCGTTTGCCGGTGCGGCAGAAATGAAGAAGGGCGCGGTTGTAACCTGCACGGTGTCCAAGATTCAGGACGCCGGACTGGATGTCGAGATCAGCGAAGGCGTTGTCGGCTTCATCCGCAAGGGTGAGCTGAGCCGCGATCGCGCCGAGCAGCGTCCGGACCGGTTCGCCGTCGGTGACAAGATCGACGCCAAGATCACGGCCATCGACAACAAGACCCGCAAGGTCACGCTGTCGATCAAGGCCCGTGAAGTGGCGGAAGAGAAGCAGGCTGTTGCACAGTATGGTTCTTCCGATGCCGGCGCGTCGCTTGGTGACATCCTCGGGGCCGCCATGCGCAAGGCCTCCGAAGAGGATGGCGGATCCGACGACAAGGCAGACGGGTAATCCCTTCATGTCTACTGTCGCTATCGGTCATATCTGTTTTCGTCGGGTGACTGAACATGTCGGCCGATAGCGAAGATTACAAAGTCAGGCGCCGTTTGAAGCGGCGCCTGACGCTTTGGCGCCTCCTCGCGATTGTTTTGCTGATCGTTGTCGGCGTCTGGATTTTCAATGCGATGACAGAGGACGATGTCACGGATCATGTGGCCCGCCTCGATATCACCGAAATCATTGTCGAGAACGACCGTCGGCAGGAAGCCATCGACCGGGTTATCCGGGATGCCTCCGCCAAGGCGCTGATTGTCTATATCAACAGCCCCGGTGGCTCGACCTATGGCAGCGAACGGCTTTACAAGGCGCTTCGCCGGGTCGCCGAAACCAAGCCGGTTGTCACCGTGATCGGCACCGTCGGTGCCTCGGGCGGCTATATGACGGCCCTTGCCGGGGACCGTATTTTCGCGGGCGAATCCTCCATCGTCGGCTCCATCGGCGTCATTGTGCAGCTGACCGAAATCTCCGAGCTCATGAAAAAGGTCGGCGTCAGCGCGACGGCGATCACCTCCGGCGCGCTCAAGGGCGAGCCCTCCCCCTTCAAGCCGATCTCGGAAGCCGGGCGGGAGAACCTGCAGGAGATGGTCACCGCTACCTATGACTGGTTCGTCGGCCTCGTAACCGACCGACGGCCACTGGATGAAAATGAAGTCCGCAGCCTTGCCGACGGGCGGGTCGTCATCGGCCTGGTGGCGGTCAATAATGGCCTGATTGATGAAATCGGCGGCATCACGGAAGCGCAAACCTGGCTGGAATCAGTCCGGCAGATTCCGTCCAGCCTGCCCCTTCGGACCATCGATTATAGTGAGCCAAAACCTCTGATTGCGCGGCTTTTAGGGGAAATGATGGGGAAAAGCGTTTTATCAGAACGACTTACACTTGACGGACTGCTCTCCCTTTGGCAACCTGATGGATAGTTGGGAAAATGTCAGATTAACGAGAAAATTTCAGGGGCGGGGAGTGTCGAATGATAAAATCTGAACTAATAACAATCATCGCGGAAAATAATCCCCATTTATACCAACGCGATGTGGAACGTATTGTTACCACGATTTTTGACGAAATATCCGATGCTCTCGCACGTGGCGACCGGGTCGAACTGCGCGGATTCGGAGCCTTTTCCACCAAGGAGCGGGCGGCGCGTGTTGGCCGCAATCCCCGCACCGGGGAAGCCGTGCAGGTGGAAAAGAAATATGTGCCTTATTTCAAATGCGGAAAAGACCTGCGCGACCGACTCAACGCCGAGGGTTGATAAGGTTCGCCATTTTTCCGGAAAACCGTTAGTCTGGCAGAAACCCATGTCTGAACCAGAAGGCCATTCATGCTGAAGTTTATTTCCTGGATTTTGTTCCTTGTCATCGCCCTTGCGGTTGCTGCCCTCAGTATCGCCAATCGGGAGGCCGTAGTGTTTTCGCTCAATCCGCTTCCCTTCGCCTTTGACCTGCCGCTCTATGCCCTGTTGCTGGCCGCTGCCTTCATCGGTCTGATCGTCGGGTCCGTCGTCACCTGGCTGCGCGGTCATCAGGCCCGCCACGAAAACCGGGTGCACAAACGGGAAGTGGAGGAGCTCAAAGGAAAAAACATGGCGCTGACCCGCGATCTTGAAGAAGCAAGAGCCCGCAACAGCAGCGGCCCGGCGCCCGACGCCCTTACGCCGCCCATCGCCGAAAAGCACCAGATCGAACACCAGGCCGGCCATTAGGCCCGAAAAAGGTTTCCAGATGCGGATTATTGAAAACGCCGAAATATCGGCCGCCCTCGCTTACCCTGCGCTGATCGACGCTTTGCGCAGGATGTTCACTTCGGGCTGCACTCAGCCGCTCCGTCACCATCATTCCCTGGACCCGGAGAATGAGAAAAAGGGCACCCTGCTGATCATGCCCGCCTGGCAGTCGGGAAAATATCTCGGTCTAAAAACCGTGACGGTCATGCCGGAAAACGGCAGCCGCGGCCTGCCATCGGTTCAGGGCACCTATCTCTTGTTCGATGCGGTGGACGGACAGGCCCTCGCCTTCATGAATGCGGGCGAGCTGACCACCCGCCGCACGGCCTCCGCCTCGGCACTTGCCGCCTCCTTCCTTGCGCGGAAAGACGCAAGCCGGTTGCTGATGGTCGGGGCTGGCGCCATGGCGCCCTGCCTTGTGCGCGCCCATGCCGCTGTCCGCCCGATAAAAGAGGTAGCCGTCTGGAACCATCGCGCCGAGAAGGCGGAACGGCTCGCCGATGAACTGACGCATGAGGGGTTTGAGGCGTTCGCGGTACCCGATCTGGAGGCAGCCGCCGGAACGGCGGACATCATCTCCTGCGCCACCCTTTCCACCGAACCCCTGATCCAGGGGGACTGGCTGAAACCCGGTGTCCATGTCGATCTTGTCGGCGCCTTCACCCCAACCATGCGCGAAACCGACGATGCCGCCATCCGGATTGCGCACGTCTTCGTCGATACCCGCGAAGGCGGCCTGAACGAGGCTGGCGATATCGTCCTTGCCATGAAGGCCGGCGCCTTTGCGGAGCAGGACCTCAAGGCGGATCTGTATGACCTCTGCCGGGACCAGCACCCGGGCCGCACGAGCGACGAGGAAATCACGCTTTTCAAGTCGACGGGCGCCGCGCTTGAGGATCTTGCTGCCGCAATCCTCGCCTATGAAGCAAACGAACAGAAATAAACGCAAAATCATGTCATTTTGCGCGTCTATCGCTTTTCATTTTGTCGAAAGCCTCTATTATCGCGGCAGTTTCCACCTATATCTCAGAAAACAGGATGTATGGACATGAGACAGACGCCCCAAAATGCCGTTTTTACTGCCATTGACACAACTGATCTGGAGGCGGCGATTGCCCTTGGCCGCGCCATCGCCCCGATTTCGGGTGGGCTCAAGCTGGGGAAGGAGTTTTTCACCTCCCACGGTCCGCAAGGCGTCATGGCCGTTGCGGGGGAAACGACCCCGCTCTTTCTCGATCTCAAGTTCCACGATATCCCCAACACGGTTGCCGGGGGCGTCCGCGCCGCGGCGAAATTTATCAAGCCGACCATGCTGACCATTCATGCGAGCGGCGGCCCGGCCATGATCCGGGCGGCCGCCGATGCCTCCGCCGAGTTTGGCGACGAGCGGCCCCTGATCCTCGGTGTCACGGTACTGACCAGCATGGATGATGCGGATTTGAAAGCGGTTGGTGTGGAAAGCGCCGCCGAGGAACAGGTCCTGCGCCTTGCCGAGCTTGCGCAAAAGAACGGCGCCGACGGCGTGATCTGTTCCCCGCGCGAAATTCAGGCCCTCCGGAATATCTGCGGCCCGGATTTCAAGCTGGTCGTCCCCGGTATTCGTCCGCTCGGCAGTGATCATGGCGATCAGAAGCGGGTCAAAACCCCGATCGAGGCAATGACCGACGGCGCAAGCTATCTGGTGATCGGCCGTCCCATCACCGGCGCCCCCGATCCCGCCGCCGCCGTCAGCACGATTGTCGGGGAATTGGCCGCCTAGATGACTGTTGCCGCGAAAATATGCGGACTGACAGACGCCGCCGCCGTTGCCGCCGCCGTTGAGAATGGCGCAGCCTATGTCGGCTTTGTCTTCTACGGCCCGAGTCCGCGCAATATCTCGCCGGAAAAGGCCGCGGCGTTAACGGCGAGTGTCCCGAACTCCGTTCAGAAAGTCGGGCTTTTCGTGGATCCCTCAGACGACTTGATCCGGCAGGTTCTCGCCGCACTCCCGCTCGATCTCATACAGCTTCACGGATCCGAGCCGCCGGAACGGGTGCGGGACATCAAGAAGACATTCGGTCTTCCCGTCATGAAGGCCATCAAGATCGACAGCGCCGCATCGATTGCGGACGCCTCTCCCTACGAGGGAGTTGCCGATATGTTGCTGTTTGATGCAAAAGAACCTAAAACCATGAAAAACGCGCTTCCGGGGGGCAACGGCCTGACGTTCGACTGGACATTGCTGGCGGACGCAAAGATCAAAAGCCGCTGGATGCTGGCGGGCGGTCTGAATGCTGAGAATATCGCCGAGGCAGTGCGGATTTCCGGCGCGCATATTGTCGATACATCCTCGGGCGTAGAGATTGAACCGGGACGCAAGGACCCGGCGGCAATAAAGACATTCCTGATGGCGACACAGGCCATCGAAACACAGAAACAGGTTGAGACATAGAAAATCATGGCGAAACTGAACAGCTATCGCACCGGACCGGACGAAACCGGTCATTTCGGCATTTTCGGCGGACAATTCGTCGCCGAGACGCTGATGCCGCTTATCCTGGAACTGGACGAGGCCTATGAGGCATCGAAAGAAGACCCGGAATTCGCCGAGGAACTCTCAGGTCTTTTGAAGAATTTCGTCGGGCGCGAATCCCCGCTCTATTTCGCAGAACGGCTGACCGAGCATTACGGCGGCGCGAAAATCTACCTCAAGCGGGAGGATCTGAACCACACCGGCGCGCATAAGATCAACAACTGCATGGGGCAGATCCTGCTCGCCCGCCGCATGGGCAAGAAACGCATCATCGCGGAGACCGGCGCGGGCCAGCATGGCGTCGCCACCGCCACCGTCGCCGCGCGCTTCGGCCTCAAATGCGCGATCTATATGGGCGAGACGGATATCGAGCGGCAGAAACCCAATGTTTTCCGCATGAAACTGCTGGGCGCGGACGTCGTCCCCGTCAAGTCCGGCGCGCGCACCCTGAAAGACGCGATGAACGAGGCGCTCCGTGACTGGGTTACGAATGTCGAAGATACCTTCTACATCATTGGCACGGTGGCCGGGCCGCACCCCTACCCCGAACTAGTCCGCGATTTTCAATGCGTGATCGGCGAGGAAACGCGCCGCCAGATCATGGCCGAGGAAGGACGCCTTCCCGACACCCTGCTTGCCTGCATCGGCGGCGGATCGAACGCCATGGGCCTGTTCCATCCCTTTCTCGATGAGGAGAAAGTCGAGATTATCGGCGTTGAAGCCGCCGGTCACGGGATCGACACGAACAAACATGCCGCGTCCTTAAAAGGCGGCCGGCCGGGCGTTCTCCATGGCAACCGCACCTATCTGTTGCAGGATGACGACGGCCAGATACTGGAGGCGCATTCCATTTCCGCCGGTCTTGACTATCCCGGTATCGGGCCGGAGCATTCCTGGCTCAATGACGTGGGGCGGGTCAAATATGTCAACGCCACCGACGCCGAGGCACTGGAAGCCTTCCAGCTTTGCTGCAAGCTGGAGGGGATTATCCCGGCGCTGGAAAGCGCCCATGCGCTTGCCTATCTTGAAAAACTCGCGCCCGGCCTGCCGAAGGATCATCTCATCGTCGTCAACCTCTCCGGTCGCGGCGACAAGGACATTTTCACCGTTGCCGACGCGCTGGGAGTTGAGTTGTGAGCGAAACCCGTATAGACCGCCGTTTCCGGGCCCTGAAGGCCGAAGGGCGCGCCGCCTTTGTCACCTATGTCATGGCCGGTGATCCGAATTACGAGACCGCGCTGGAAATCGTGAAAGGACTGCCCGCCGCCGGCGCCGATGTGATCGAGGTGGGGCTGCCCTTCACCGATCCCATGGCCGACGGTCCGGCGATCCAGAAGGCGGGGTTGCGCGCGCTTGCCTCCGGCACGACGTTGAAGAAGACGCTCAAACTCATTTCAGAATTCCGCACAGGTGATGACGACACGCCGATCGTGCTGATGGGGTATTATAACCCGATCTATAATTATGGCGTTGATCAGTTCCTGACCGATGCGAAGGCCGCCGGGGTTGATGGCCTGATCGTTGTCGATCTTCCGTCCGAGGAGGACAAGGAGCTGTGCCTTCCGGCCCGGGATGCGGGTCTTAACTTCATCCGCCTAGCGACGCCGACCACGGATGACAAGCGCCTGCCGAAGGTGCTCGCCAATTCTTCCGGCTTCCTTTATTATGTTTCGATTGCCGGGACGACAGGCGCCGCGGCGCCAAGCCCCCGGGATGTGGCCAATGCCCTTACCCGCATCCGCAAGACGACGGATCTGCCGATTGCGGTGGGCTTCGGTCTCAGAACTGGGAAGCAGGCCGCGGAGATTGCGAAAATCGCCGAAGGGGCAGTGGTGGGCACCGCCCTTGTCGAGCAGGTCGCCCTTGGCAGTAACGATAAAGATGCGGTAGAACGGGTACTCGGTCTCGCCCGCGAGATTTCGGCGGGCATTCGTAGCGTAAAAAAGACGTAACAGGACAGGATTATGAACTGGTTGACGAACAAGGTCCTGCCGAAATTCCGGCAGCTGACCACAAAACAGGACACACCCGACAATCTCTGGGTAAAATGCCCCGATTGCGGCCAGATGCTGTTTCATAACGACCTGCAAGCCAACCAGAATGTCTGCACCCATTGCGACTATCATATGCGCGTCTCTCCCCGGGAACGGTTCGATGCTCTCTTCGATGACGCCAAATATGACCTGATCGAGCTGCCGGAAGTCCCGGTGGATCCGCTTAAATTCCGCGATTCCAAACGTTATACGGAGCGCCTGAAGGATGCCCGGAACAAATCCGGCGATATCGATGCGATGAAAGTCGCCCATGGCAGGATGGGGGGCAATCCCGCCGTCATCGCCGTGCAGAATTTCGATTTCATGGGCGGCTCCCTCGGCCTCGCGGTGGGAGAGGCCATCGTTTCCGCCTCCAAGCTCGCGATTTTACAGAAGGCTCCGCTGATCCTGTTTTCCGCCGCCGGGGGCGCGCGCATGCAGGAAGGTATTCTCTCCCTCATGCAGATGCCACGCACTACGGTCGCGATCCAGCGCCTGAAAGAGCATCGCCTGCCCTTTATCGTCGTTCTCACCGATCCGACAACGGGCGGCGTGACCGCGTCCTACGCGATGCTCGGTGATATCCAGATTGCCGAGCCCGGCGCGCTCATCTGCTTTGCCGGACCGCGGGTGATTGAAGAGACAATTCGCGAAACCCTGCCCGACGGGTTCCAGCGCGCGGAATTCCTGCTGGAGCATGGCATGCTCGACATGGTGGTTCACCGTCGCGACCTTCGTGAAACCCTGACCCGCGTTGTCGAACTTCTCGCCAGCAAGCTGAAACTGCCGCCCGCCATCAAGGACGACAGTAAAAAGCCCGCGAAGAAGGCGGAGACGGACAAAAACGCTGCCGTCAACGACAAATAGCCTGACCCCGCCATGACCGGGAACAACAGCGACCGGATTCTCGCCCGGATGATGGCCCTGCATCCGAAGGTCATTGACCTCACCCTCGACCGGATGCTGCCGCTGCTCGCAAAGCTCGATCATCCGGAGCGGCGCCTGCCCCCCGTCCTCCATGTGGCGGGCACCAACGGCAAGGGCTCCCTCCTTGCCTATCTTCGGGCCATGCTGGAGGCGGCGGGGTACCGCGCGCATGTCTACACTTCCCCACATCTGGTCCGGTTTGCCGAACGCATCCGCCTTGCCGGGAAGATTATCGAGGAAGACGCTTTGAGCGACCTTCTCCTCGACTGTGAAACGGCAAATGGCGACACGCCCATCACCTATTTCGAAATTACGACCATCGCCGCTTTCAAGGCCTTTGCCGAGACGCCGGGCGATATTCTCCTGCTGGAAACAGGCCTGGGCGGGCGCTTTGACGCCACCAATGTGGTGGCACGCCCCGCGCTCACCGCGATTACCCCGATTTCCCATGATCATGCGGATTTTCTCGGCACCGACCTTGCCGGAATTGCCGGAGAAAAGGCCGGGATTATCAAGCCGGACGTGCCGGTGGTTATCGGCCCGCAAGATCCCGTTGCCCTTGACGTCCTCGGAAAAACCGCAGAAAAGCTGAGATCTCAGCCTTATATATATGACAGGGAATGGTCTTGCCGCCGGGGTGACGACGGCTGGGAGTATCGGAACGAGAGCGGCGCGCGTCTCTTCCCGGCGCCCGCACTTCACGGACTGCATCAGGTTGAAAATGCCGCAACGGCGGTGGCCTGCCTCGATAAGCTTGGTGGATTTACCGTTTCCGATGCCGACATTGCGGAAGGGCTGCAAACCGTCGAATGGCCCGCCCGGATGCAACGGCTAACGAATGGGCCGATTGCCGATGCGCTGCCAGATCATACGGAAATCTGGCTCGACGGCGGCCATAACCCGGCGGCGGCGGAACAGATCACCGCGAGCTTCGCCCGCTGGAACGAGCGGGACCCGAAACCGACATTCCTGATTGCCGGGATGCTCAATACCAAGGACCAGAAATCCTATTTCTCCCGGCTCAGTCCCATTATTGAAAAAGGGCATTGCATCACCATTCCGGGGGAAGCGGCGAGTACCTCGGCCGCCGAGCTCGCCGCGCTTGCCCGGGCGGGCGGCGTAAAAGCAATGGAAATGCCGTCCCTTATGGCAGCGGTGGAGGCGCTTCTGCCCGACCTTGCGGAAAAGCCCGGCCGGTTGCTGATCACCGGCAGTCTTTATCTCGCGGGGCAAATTCTCCGGGAGAACGGCTAAAAGCCATTACGGAACAAGGCGATAGCCGCCCGGCTCAGTAATCAGGATTTTCGCGTCCGAGGGTTCCGTCTCGATCTTCTGACGCAGCCGGTAGATATGGGTTTCCAGCGTGTGGGTCGTCACCCCAGCGTTATATCCCCAGACCTCATTGAGCAGGATATCGCGGGTCACCACCTTGTTGCCAGCCCGGTAGAGATATTTGAGGATGGAGGTTTCCTTCTCGGTCAGGCGGACTTTCTGGCCCGTCTCTTTGTGCAGCATCAGCTTGCCCGCCGGACGAAAGCTGTAGGGGCCGATGGTGAAAACCGCATCTTCACTCTGTTCATGCTGGCGAAGCTGGGCGCGGATACGGGCCAGCAGCACGCCGATGCGGAACGGTTTCGCGACATAATCATTGGCCCCGGATTCAAGGCCGAGAATCTGGTCGCTGTCGCTGTCCTGGGCCGTCAGCATGATGATCGGTGCCTTGTTGCCGGATTTCCGGATCAACTTACAGGCTTCGCGCCCGTCCATGTCCGGCAGCCCGACATCCAAGAGGACCAGATCAAAGTGACTGCTCTTGACCGCTTTCAACGCCTCGCTCGCGGTTTCCACCTGATGCGTCAGAAATTCCTCATGCAAATCAAGCTGTTCCGCCAATGTTTCCCGAAGGCTGCTATCATCATCGACCAGAAGAATCTTTTTACCGCTCGTCATCCTGTCCCATCCCGGTTACTGTTTTCGGCCGCATGCTGACCTTACCCTGCCCTTTAAAAAATTGGTAGCATAAGGGGGTATTCAAGGGCAAGAACAGGCCGAAGCACCCCCTTTTCACGCGAATGTGAAGCGGCTTGATCGCGCCGCCCGCAAAAGAAGCGCAGATTTCAGGCGCCGAAGAGAAAAACGCCCGTCAGAGGACGGCTGTGATAATATTACATTTGCGGCCATCCACCCATGCCTGCTAATAATCTTGCATCATCGCTTTTAGTCCGCACCGGAAATCAGGCATATGAGCACTAACAAGAAGAATGAAACCGATCTCAAGCGGCTGCGGGCCGTTGACCGCGCCATTGCGGATTTGCGCCGGGGGTTGAGCTTCATTGTCCGGGGGCCGGAGGAGGCGTCTCTCGTTCTCGCGACGGAAATGGCGTTTGATGCGGAGCTTGAAACCCTTGCCGAACGAAGCGGTGCAACACCGGTTCTGGCGCTGACCGCGCATCGCGCCAATGTCCTGCATATCCAGCCGACCGGTGATGACGCCGTGCGCGTGGTGATCGAGGACTGGATGGATGCCCCGCTGATGCGGGCGCTGGCGGATGCCGTCCATGACCTGGATCAGCCGTTTCGGGGTCCCTTCACGCGCATCAAGGAAGGCCTGCCCGCCACGGTTCCGGCCGCCATCAAGCTCGCCAAGCTCGGCCGGTTGCTCCCCTCCGTGCTGGCGGCGCCGCTCGCCATAGAGAAAATTGACGAGACGCAGACGCGGTATGACCTCTCCGTCGTCAGCCTCGAGGATATTCTGGCGTTTGAAGAAGTCGCCGCGCTTCAGCTCAAGCGTGTCGCCTCTGCCCGGGTGCCGCTGCAGGCCGCGGAAAACTGCACCTTTCATGCCTTCCGCCCGGAGGATGGCGGAATCGAGCATCTGGCGATTGTCGTCGGCAGCCCAAGCCCGCGTGAGCCGGTACTGGCGCGGCTGCATTCGGAATGTTTTACCGGCGATCTTGTCGGGTCGCTCAAGTGCGATTGCGGGGAACAGCTCCGCGGTGCGCTCAAGGCCATCGGCGAACAGGGCGGCGGCGTCCTGCTTTATCTCGCGCAGGAAGGTCGTGGCATCGGCCTGATCAACAAGCTTCGCGCCTACAAGCTGCAGGAGCAGGGCTTCGATACCATTGACGCCAACGAGCGGCTCGGCTTCGATGCGGATGAGCGGGTGTTTCAGCCCGCCGCCGAAATGCTCAAGCTTCTTGGCTTTCGGAAAATCCGCCTGATGACCAATAACCCGGAGAAGGTCGACGGCCTAGAGCGCCACGGGATTACGGTGTCGGAGCGGGTATCGCACAAG
>TARA_R110000824_G_scaffold7892_6_pt1 | contig 96674 bp, 88 predicted proteins | sample TARA_R110000824 | Tara Oceans TARA_R110000824 (sample SAMEA4397747) | marine metagenome | biome: Polar Biome; feature: [MES] marine water layer (ENVO:01000295) within the mesopelagic zone...; material: water (ENVO:00002006), including particulate matter (ENVO:01000060) such as...... | reverse complement strand
ACAGGGATGTACGCTTTTTGGCGTGTCGTCAAAAGGATAGCTCGTCATAAAGACTGAGAATAAACAATAAAATTTCAAACTGATGCACTACCCAAGCTTGTTTTACTGCTTGGTTTATTCCCACTCAATTGTGGCAGGCGGCTTACTGGAGATATCATAGGCAACCCGGGAGACTTCTCTGATTTCATTGATAATACGGCTGGATACCGTTTCCAGCAGTTCATAGGGTAAATGAGCCCAACGCGCAGTCATAAAATCTATCGTTTCAACAGCCCTGATGGCCAGCACATAGGAATAACGACGCGCATCACCGACAACTCCTACTGACTTGACCGGCAAAAATACCACAAAGGCCTGACTGACTTTTTGATACCAGTCTGCTTTATGCAACTCTTCAATAAATATGGCATCTGCCTGCCGTAAAATATCGCAATACTCCTTTTTCACTTCTCCCAGTATTCTGACGCCAAGCCCCGGCCCCGGAAAAGGATGACGGTAGACCATGTCAAAAGGCAAACCCAGAGCCACACCGATCTTGCGGACCTCATCCTTGAATAATTCCCGCAGCGGCTCAAGCAAATCCAGTTTCATATGCTCGGGCAGTCCGCCCACATTGTGATGCGATTTGATGACGTGGGCAGTCCCGTATCTGGAACCGGCGGATTCGATCACATCAGGATAAATTGTCCCCTGTGCCAGCCATTTAACCTCATCAGCCAGTTTTGAGGCTTCAGTATCGAAGACTTCAATAAAGGTATTGCCGATAATCTTGCGTTTCGCTTCCGGGTCAGTAATTCCGGCCAGTTTTTGCAGAAAAAGGTCTTCGGTATTGGCACGGACAACCTTGATACCCATGTGATGAGCAAACATTTCCATAACCTGATCACCCTCACGCAGGCGTAACAAGCCGTTATCCACAAAAACACAGGTCAACTGGTCGCCAATCGCTTCATGCAAAAGGGCTGCGACAACTGAGGAATCCACGCCGCCTGAAAGCCCAAGCAGTACCTTGTCCTTGCCGACCTGCTTGCGAATGGTCCGTATGGCATCTTCAATAATATTGGCCGGCGTCCAAAGAGCTTCACAGTCACAGATATCATGCACAAAACGATTCAGGATGCTCTGACCAGCGGGGGTATGCGTGACTTCAGGATGGAACTGGATGCCATAGAAGCGCCTTGCTTCATCGGCCATTGCCGCAATCGGCGCGCTTTCGGTTGCTGCAATTACTCTGAAGCCCTTTGGCAGCTGAGTAACCTTATCGCCATGACTCATCCAGACGTTGTGTCTTATTTCGCCATTTAATTCGACGGCATTATCCAGATTGCCCAGCAGCAGACTCTCGCCAGTGAGGGCAAGAGCCGCATGACCAAATTCAGATATGTCGGAGCTTTCGACCAGACCACCCAGCTGTTGAGCCATGGTTTGCATGCCGTAGCAAATACCAAGTACCGGGATGCCTGCGTCAAATAAATAGCCTGGTGCCTGTGGGGCGTTCACGATGCCAGCCGATTCGGGGCTACCTGAAAGAATCACACCTTGCGGTGCGAAAGCCGTGAAATCTGCCTCACCGAGATCGTAATGATGGATTTCACAATATACCCCGGCTTCACGAACGCGGCGGGCTATGAGTTGTGTGTATTGAGAACCAAAATCGAGGATTAATATCTTCTGTTCGTGAATATTTTGGTTCATGAAAAGTATTTCCTCAGACTTTCTTAAACAACTTTAACGATAAATATATTCCACCGAAGAACTTGAAGTATTCTTGGCTGTGGGAGTAATAAGTAAAGCACCTACTCCAAACCAATGAAGGCACTCAAAGGAGCGTTATGAGCGCAGCAGATTCGAGGCAAAAAAGCACGCAGGGAGGGAGCGTATAGTTAATACGTGACCGACTGAGTGCTTTTTTAACGATGAATCTGCAAGCGCAATAGCTCCCCCGTTAACTCACCCTATAGTTAGGCGCTTCTTTGGTTATCGAAACATCATGCACATGCGATTCAGAAACCCCGGCTCCGGTAATTCTGACAAACTCAGGCTTGACCCGCATCTCTTCAATATCCTTACAACCCGTCAATCCCATGCTGGATCGTATACCGCCGATCAGCTGGAAAATAATGGCCGACATTGGCCCTTTATACGGCACCCGGCCTTCAATACCTTCCGGCACCAGTTTGGCTGCACCGGCCTGTATATCCTGAAAATAACGATCACTCGAACCGTGCGTTTTCGACATGGCTCCCAGTGAGCCCATGCCACGGTATGCTTTGTAGGAACGGCCCTGGAACAGTTCTACATCACCTGGAGCCTCTTCAGTACCGGCGAGCAGACTGCCTATCATCACAGCATTGGCTCCGGCCGCAATCGCTTTGGCGATATCACCGGAAAAGCGAATTCCGCCATCAGAAATTATTGTAATATCGGTATCCTTTAACTCTTCAGCGACATTACCGACCGCTGTTATTTGCGGCACACCCACGCCGGTCACGATTCGTGTGGTACAGATTGACCCCGGCCCTATACCAACCTTGACAGCGTCAACCCCTGCATCGGCAAGTGCTCTGGCACCTGCGGCGGTAGCCACATTGCCACCAATCAAGGCCAGATTTGGAAATGCTTTTTTAATTTTCTTGATCCGGTTTATCACTTCCTGTGAATGTCCGTGTGAAGTGTCCACAACAACAACATCAACGCCCGCAGCAACCAGAGCCTTTACCCGCTCTTCGGTGTCGGCACCGGTACCAACAGCTGCGCCTACCCTTAATTGTCCCATGGCATCTTTACAGGCATTGGGATGATCTTCGGCTTTGCGAATATCTTTCAGGGTCACCAGACCCTTAAGCTGAAAACTGTCGCTAACCACCAGAACTTTTTCTATGCGATGCTTGTGCATGAGTTTTTTAACATCATCGAGGTCAGCCCCTTCCGGCACTGTCACCAGACGCTCTTTGGGTGTCATGATTTTATCGACGGTGGCATTGAGGTCATTTTCAAAACGCACATCACGACTGGTCACGATACCAGCCAGCTGATCATCATCAAGATTGGTAACCACGGGCATACCGGAAATCTGGTATTCGTTAATCATCTCCAGCAACTTGCGAATAGTGGTGTCAGGTGTAATTCTGATCGGGTCAGTCACTACGCCGCTTTCATATTTTTTAACGGTCCGGACTTCACGCGCCTGTTCTTCAATACTCATGCTTTTATGAATAATACCCAGGCCACCTTCCTGCGCCATGGCAATAGCCAGACGTGACTCGGTAACCGTATCCATGGCTGAAGAAACGAGTGGTATATGGAGTTTGATATCTCGTGTCAGCCGTGTCTTCAGGTCGACCGAGTTTGGGAGCACGAGTGAATGGGCAGGGACTAAGAGAACATCATCAAAGGTTAAAGCATCTTCTACAATTCGTAGCATACAGTTACTTTCCACCAGGAACCCGGATTCGGGAAAGCGCGCTATTATAAACTCATGCAGGCAGGCAGTAAATAGCGTGGGATCTAGTTTCCTCTATTTTGACCAGAACATGGGCTTAAGTAGTTAGGAAGGAGAACGCATACCCACATCCATGTGGGCTCGGCCTCGGCATCCCTGCCTCGGACGTCTCCTTCCCCAACTTACTTAAGCCCGCTACTCAAACTGCAAGCCCATGTTAAAAAATGGAGTTATTTACTTGAATCTATTGGAGTGGGTCAATTACTTTGACGCCCGTTGAAATGTAGTTTCCAGTTGCTAAAGTTCGGATTAAAGCGAGAACTGCCTGAGCCGTGTAACGACAAGTTCCGCAGCGCGAACTTTAGCAAGAGGAAGATTGAAGGACGACGAAGTGCTTGTCCCGTCCTAGCTTACAAAAACTGAAACCGAATAACTAAATAATCAGGTATGATTAAGCAATGACTGATGATCTTTTCTCCGGCACCACATCCAAAAAAGAAAATGTCTTAAGCGTTTCCGAGTTAAATCGTGCGGCGCGATCTTTACTGGAAGATAATTTCCCGGCCGTTCTGGTTGAGGGAGAATTATCCAATGTTGCCATGCCCGCATCCGGTCACTGGTATTTCACCTTAAAGGATGACAGTGCCCAGGTACGCTGCGCGATGTTCAGAGGACGAAATCAGTTCGTTAAAATCAAACCCAGGGAAGGCATGCAGATTCAGTTAAAAGCCAAGCTGAGCCTGTATGAAGGTCGCGGTGACTATCAGTTAATTGTTGAAAACATCAGCCCATTGGGTGAAGGTGCTCTACGTATTGCCTTCGAAGCACTGAAAAACAAACTGTTGCTGGAGGGACTGTTTAATGAGGATTTAAAACAGGAACTGCCGGGCATAGCCCGACACATCGGCGTAATTACCTCCCCGACCGGGGCCGCAATCCGGGATATTATCAGTGTCCTGAAACGACGCTTCCCCTCCATACCGGTGACCATCATTCCAGTTTCTGTACAGGGTAATGAGGCAGCAGCCGGCATGGTAAAGGCCATCAAACTGGCCAATCGAAAACAAGGCTGTCTGCAGGATCTGGATGTATTGATCATTGGCCGCGGTGGTGGTTCTCTCGAGGATCTCTGGGCCTTCAACGACGAAAAGCTCGCGCGAGCCATCTTTGATTCTGAATTACCCATTGTCAGCGCTGTAGGTCATGAAGTGGATTTTACAATTGCTGACTTTGTTGCCGATGTACGCGCCGCGACTCCGTCTGCCGCAGCAGAACTATTAAGCCCGGATCAGAACGAACTCATGGCTCTCTATGCTGCCTATCAGTTACAGTTAGGCAATATGCTGAGGGACAAAGTTGGCCAACTGAAACAATCACTCACCTGGCATCGTAAACAGTTAAAACATCCTGGCCGACGCTTACAGGAACAATCACAAAAACTCGATGGCCTGGAATTAAAAATGCGTCGGGAGTTTCACTTTGCTCTCGCCCATCGAAAAAGCGGCATCAGGGAACTCACGCATGGCCTGATACAGCATTCACCGATTAACCTGATTCGTGAACAAAAACAAAATAACCGCTATATGGCTTCGCGTTTACAGAAAGCCACACAACAATCCTTACATAATATGCGTCTGCTACTTGCAGATATGGCCCATGCCCTGAATAATTTAAGTCCCTTAAACATCCTCAGTCGTGGTTTTTCAATAAGCTACGATGCAAGCAATCAATTAATCACTGACAGCACAATGCTCAAAACCGGAGATAAGCTGAGAACACGACTACATAAAGGTGAGCTTATCAGCACCATCGATCAGGTAAAAAAATCCGGCAGCAAAGAATAGGCTTTAAAAATATTCACCCATCTGGCGTAAAATTTAAAGTGCTTGTCACAATCATAGCAATCAGAGCAAGCTGCCTTTAAGTCCATATCCCGCGCAGTTTTATTGCTTAAAACAGCCTTTCAGCGTAGAATTTTTGCCTGCTGTGTACAGGGTCAAGCTGCATAAGAGCTTGAATACCCGGTATTAATCTTCGCTTAATAAAGTTGTAATAATGTTGTAATAACTTTGTCATCCAACAACTTTATAAAACTCTCATGAGGGTAGTTGTGACTGCTGTAGATACCAAGACAGTCCGGGGCTTAACTGTTTATAAAAATAAATCGAAGGCTATCGGAAAGCTGCTCGAGCTAAATGATGATCCGGAAATTCATGGCCATAAAATCTGGTATTCGAGTTTTTTTATAATGGATTATTTGAATGCCAATCCACCTAAGATGTCGACTAATATTATGGAAATAGGTTGCGGATGGGGAATACTGTCAATCTACTGTGCGAAAAATTTTAAAGCACATGTAACCGGGGTCGATGCCGACAAGAATGTTTTTCCCTTCCTCAAACTGCACGCCAAAGCCAACAATGTAGAAATAGTAAAAAATGTCTCCCGCTTTGAAAATTTAAAACGCAAAACCCTGGCGAAGCAGGATTTGATTGTTGGTGGAGATATCTGCTTCTGGCCGGAATTAATTGATCCTTTATACAAAATGATTAAAAAAGCCGTACAGGAAGGTGTGTCCCGCATCATAATAGCAGACCCTGGACGAGCGCCGTTCTTGAAACTCGCCAAGCGCTGTAAAAAAAAGTTTAATGCTAAATTAGTCGAAGTAGAAATTACTGAGCCACAACATAAAGATGGTTATCTGTTAATTATTAAAAACTAAGATGAACAAGGCGATTTCACAAACCAACAAACTTGCTTTGGATAACTCCGATTACTATATCAATCGGGAATTAAGCCTGCTTGAATTTAATCATCGGGTACTGGCTCAGTCCCGTGATAAAAACACACCCTTGCTGGAACGGTTATTTTTTCTATGTATCGCCAGCTCCAATATGGACGAGTTTTTTGAAATACGTGTTGCAGGCCTGAAGCAGCAGGTAGCCTATGGGGCAGCGCAACGCGGCCCGGATAATCTCAGTCCGTCTGAACAACTGGACCTGATCAATCATGCTGCGCATAAGTTACAACACGACCAATACAAAATTTTAAATGAAGAGCTGTTACCCGCACTGGCAACGGAAGATATTCATTTCCTGCATCATGATCGCTGGAATCAGACGCAATCAACCTGGATTAAAAGCTATTTTAACCGGGAACTTTTGCCGGTATTAAGTCCGGTAGGACTGGACCCTGCACATCCTTTTCCATCAGTTCTTAATAAAAGTTTGAATTTTATAATCACTCTGGAGGGCAAAGATGCCTTCGGTCGCAATACCGGTATCGCTATTGTTCAGGCTCCCAGGGCCTTGCCACGTTTAATCCAGTTACCATCATCCTGCGCCAGCCATAAATATGACTTTATTTTTCTGTCCGCTATTATCCAAAAGCATGCCGGTGATTTATTTCCCGGCATGACTGTAACCGGTTGCTATGAGTTCAGGGTTACCCGTAACAGTGATCTTTTTGTCAGCGAAGAAGAAGCAGAAGATTTAATGCTCGCTCTGGAGGGTGAATTACCATCAAGGCGTTTTGCAGAAGCAGTACGGCTGGAAGTTACAAATCGCTGCCCACAGGAAATTATTGATTTTCTGGTGCATAAATTTAAATTACAGCCCAATGATGTTTATCCCGTCAACGGGCCGGTTAACCTTAATCGTATGATGGCCATTCCCAACATGGTCAACAGGCAGGAATTACAATACCCCCCTTTCACACCAGCTCTGCAAAAACGCTTATTACATTCAGACAATATATTTGAAACCATCAAAAAAGGTGACGTCTTACTCCACCACCCTTTTCAATCCTTCACGCCGGTTGTTGATTTTTTGAGACAAGCGGCTGCTGACCCTGATGTACTGGCGATAAAACAAACCTTATATCGGACAGGCGACGACTCCACGATTGTTGAAGCACTCATTTCCGCGGCCCATGCCGGCAAGGAAGTAACTGTGGTAATTGAACTGCGTGCGCGCTTCGATGAGGAAGAAAATATAGAACTGGCAACAGAACTTCAGAATGCCGGTGTGCACGTAAGTTATGGCGTTGTAGGACACAAAACACATGCAAAAATGATACTGGTTATTCGACGTGAAGGTCGCCAATTAAAGCGTTATGTGCATCTTGGAACCGGTAATTACCATGCAAAAACAGCACGACTCTATACGGACATAGGCTTACTTAGTAGTGACACGGCAATTACAGATGATGTGCAAAAAGTCTTTCAGCAACTTACTGCGCTAGGAAAAGCAGGCAGGTTAAAAAAATTACTGCAGGCACCTTTTACGTTACATAAAGGTATTCTTGAATTTATACAGATTGAAATAGACAACGCAATTAAGGGTGAGCCCGCACGCATTATCGCTAAAATGAATTCATTGGTTGAACCGCAGATTATTCAGGCACTTTATCGCGCATCACAGGCTGGTGTACGGGTGGATCTGATTGTTCGTGGTGTGTGTTGTCTGCGCCCTGGCATAAAGGATGTTTCTGATAATATTCATGTGCGTTCCATTGTTGGCCGTTTCCTCGAACATTCCCGTATTTATTATTTTCATAATGCCGGCGACTATTTACTGTATGGATCAAGTGCGGACTGGATGGATCGAAATTTCTTTCGACGTATTGAAACCTGCTTTCCTATTGAAGAAAAACGCATGAAGAAAAAAGTATTAAAAGAGTGTCTGATGAACTATTTGTCAGACAACACCCAATCATGGCTGCTTCAATCTGACGGGACATACAAAAAAAATTCACCCGGAAGTGCTAAAGCAAAAACTGCTCAGCAAAGTCTGTTAAAAAATTACACTGAATAATTTTTTATTAGCGTGTAGAAATCGGCAAGGATTTTACGCGCAATTGGCGTCGGGCTGACTTTTCCCCGCAATTGTTCAAGATCAAGACCTTCTTCTATCAGTACTGCTGCACGCTCCTGCATATAGGCCAGCATAATAATTTCTTCAAATTCCGGATGAAACTGCAAGCCCCAGACATGCTTTGAATATTTCACAGCCTGATGTGGTTCAAATTCATTACAGGCCAGGATAGTTGCGTTGGCTGGCAGCTCGATAACACTTTGCATATGGCTGACATGGGCCGTAAAAGGTGATTTGATACTGGCAAATAATTCATCCTCACCTGCAGCTGCTATTGGCGTGACGACAGTTGTACCGATTTCCCTGCCGCCGGGATGAAAGTCAACCCGGCCACCAAGGGCATGGGCAAGTAATTGATGACCGTAACAAATCCCCAGAATGGGCACTTGCTTATTGACGGCCTGACGCAGCCACTCAGCTGTATATTCACTCCACGGCAGCCTTTCTGTCACCATCGCTGCTGAGCCAGTGATAACGACTCCTGCCAGTTCTGTCGAATCAGGCAGTGAATCTCCTTTAAATACTTCTGCTACGATAAAATCCGCAGCATTCCCCAACATGCTGTCGATAATCCAGCGTTCAAAATCACCGGCTTTATCGTAAGCTGCTTTTACCGTGATACCGGTTTTAATAATCAGTACTGGCTTCATGATTTGGATTGGCGTAAATAATCCCGATTTTTTTTAATGCGTCTTTTCCGGGCTACTTGCTGATTGCTTAGCTCTTCTTCGCCTTTCGTATAAGGATTATCTTCCGTACGCAACTCTATCCTGATGGGAGTGCCTTCCAGCTTAAGTAATTTTCGAAAGGTCTTTTCGAGATATTTAACATAGCTGGAAGGTAACTTGTCAGTCTGTTTACCATGGATAACGATCAGGGGTGGATTTCTTCCTCCTGCATGCGCATAACGTAATTTTATCCGACGACCGTTATGCATGGGAGGAGCATGTTCAGTCACCGCCCTGTTCAGTAATTCATTCAGTCTGGGGGTCAGCAGTTTTTTAGTTGCTGAATTATAGGCCGTCTCTATGGATTTAAATAAATCACCAACCCCTGTTCCGTGCAGGGCAGAGATAAAATGTATCTTGGCAAAATCCACAAACACGAACCGGCGTCTGATATCCTTTTTGACCAGGTCCTTGTCATATTCATTCATGCCATCCCATTTGTTTATTGCAATGACCAGCGCCCTGCCAGTCTCGAGAACATAGCCCAGCAAATGTAAATCCTGCTCCACGATACTTTCTCTTGCATCGACCATCAGGATGACCACATTGGCATCCTGAATTGCCTGTAAGGATTTCACCACAGAAAATTTTTCCAGCATTTCTGTAGTCTTACCTCTGCGCCGAATACCGGCAGTGTCTATCAGAGTATATTTCTGTCCTCGCCGCTCGAATGGAATATAAACACTGTCTCGAGTTGTACCGGGCTGGTCAAAAACCACAACGCGTTCTTCGCCCAGCATGCGGTTAACAAGAGTGGACTTGCCGACATTGGGGCGTCCAGCAACCGCAATTTTGATACCGGCATCTTCATCAATCAGTTCGGAAGATTCGTCAACAGGGAAGTCGAGGAGCAGTTTATCCAGCATGACATTCACGCCCCTGCCCTGTGATGCGGCGATAGGGATCATGCTTTCCACGCCTAATTTATAGAAATCACCCAAAGCCACATCCTGGTCTATCGCGTCTGTTTTATTAACAACCAGAATAAAAGGTCTTTGTTGTTTACGTAAAAAATCTACAAGATGCTCATCGCCAGGACTTAGGCCCGCACGACCATCAACCATTAATAATGTGAGGTCTGCTTCTTTTATCGCTTGTAAGGCCTGGCCCGCCATTGGCACATCAATACCCTCTTCACTGCCATCTATACCACCGGTATCGATAACAATGAAATGACGACCATTATGTTCGGCATCACCATATTGCCGATCACGGGTCAGACCGGCAATATCAGCGACCAGGGCATCACGACTGCGTGTTAAACGATTAAATAGTGTGGATTTACCCACATTCGGACGGCCCACAAGGGCTAGAACGGGAATCATAACTTTACCTAAAGGGGTAAAAAATTGTGTTAATTGGCAGTGACCTGCAGGACTACCAGGTTACCGCCATTACCATAGGCATAAAGGATACCATTTCGGCTTTGAATACTGCGCAGGCCTTTGTTATCTATCCTGATCCGGCCAACGAAGTGGCCATCTATCTGTGATAATAAATGCAGATAACCTTCAAAATCGCCAACAGCAATAAAATTACTGAAACTGACTGGTCTGGAAACTTCGCGCAGATCAAGCTGGTCGTTGATCCAAACCTGTTCTTCCTGGGTGCCTCTGCGATAAGCCTTCACATGGCCTCTGGCATCAGTGATATAGATGTTCCCAAAACCGATACTGGTACCTACGATACTGGACTCTTCAACGCGCCACAGGGTCTGTCCGGTCAGGATATTTATCTGACTCAGGAAGCCCTGATAACTCGGCGCAAGAACTGTATTGCTATCTACCAGTAATTCGGCATCGACATCAATAATACGTTCCAGCTCTGAGCGACCACTGGGAACTGTAATTCTGGAATCCCATCTTAAAGTTCCATTATCTATTGCAACGGATACCAGCACTCCATTCGCAAAACCTGCCAGTACAACGTCATTAACTATAATGGGAGAACTGGTCCCTCTTAGTGTAAGTGCAGGCACCGTGCTTTCATAAATCCAAATCTGTTCGCCACTTGCGGCATCATAACCGGTCAACTTATCATCCAGGGTCTGAGCTACTACATACACACCGTTACTGGCCGGGACCGATAAAATTTCACTACTGGCTGCCCTGTTCCAGAGGACTTCCCCGTTATTTTTGTCCAAAGCCAAAAGCGTACCGTCTTCGGTACCAAGGAATAAATAGTCCCCGCCAATACCAACACCGCCGGTAATGACATAATCAAGATTGTTTTGCCAGATCCTTCGCCCGGTCTCGAGATCCAAAGCTCTTAATAAACCATTGTTAGCCACAACATAAATGACATCACCTTCGATAGCCGGCTTTAATCGGTTATATTTATCACCCTGACCATCACCAATATCTGTACTCCATAAACGGCGAATAGTGACCTCACTATCAAAATTCACCAGCTCGGCGGGTTCCTCTCCTTCATCATCGCCAAAAATATTATTTATGACACTACAGGCGTTCAGACCTGAAAATATAAGCAAGATGAGGTTAAACCTGAGCAAAAACATTATGTTAGGTATTTTCATGCAGCCTTCTTAAGAGCTAATATCATTAAGTTTAAGTCTCGTAACATCCGGGTTTATACCCAGATCAAGAGCCATCTGATAGGCTTCTCTGGCTTCTTCCAGTCTACCCAGAGCTACATAGGCATCGCCCTTTATATCTGCAAAAGTACCCGCAAAAGTGCCCGGCTCAACTTCATTTAATAAGGCCAGTGCAGCTTCTGCATCACCTTGCGCCAAAATAACTCTGGCCAAACGTGAACGAGTGGTGAGCTCAAGCTCATCATCAATACTTTGAAACAGGCCCAGACCAGGGTTATCCAGAATCCATTGCAATTCATTTGCAGCTTCGCTCAGCTCGGATCTTTGCACATACAGTCGAGCCAGCAACAAGGCTGAATAACGACTGTAAACAGATGAGCTGAAATTTTCCTTTAGTTCTGTATGCAGTGTCAGAGCAGCATTGAGTTCCTGATCATCGACCAGCAGGTCTGCATCATTCAGAATATTATCCGACATCTGCACATAAAGATCAGACGCAAGCCCGGCTTGCTCTGCTCTTGATGACTGCCAGTAGCGGGATCCAAAAAGCACGGCAAGTACCAGTACTATGCCGATGATCAGGCTAGTGCCATTTTCTTCCCACCAACCTTTCAGGGCTTCTATTTGTTCTTCATCAGTATCGTAAACCAAGCAAAACTCCTAGTTAATTGAATTAATTAAATATATTTTTAATTTTCGTGCCCAGATCCGCAGCATCCACTACCTCGGACTCGCCATCTGCATCGAGCATTTTTAATTTGATTTCGTCGCCTTCCAATATCAGGGCACATTGCGCACCACTCGCAAAGGCTTTTTTGAGCTGGCTATTATATTTGCCACCGCCACAATGGGTCAAAACTCTTATGGCAGGTAACTCACGTCGTAACCGCTCTGCCAGAAACAAACCCTTGGTCTGGTTTTCTTCACCAATCAGCGCAATAAACACATCTACCTGACGCCTATACTCAGCGGGCATTTTCCCCAGTTCTTCCAGCATCAGCAAGACCCGCTCCATACCCATTGCGAAACCTACCGCAGGAGTATCACCTCCCCCCAGCTTCTGGACCAGTCCGTCGTAACGTCCTCCGGCACAGACTGTTGCCTGTGCTCCAAGTTCCTGGGTAGTCCATTCGAAGACCATGCCGTTATAGTAATCCAATCCCCGAACCAGAGAGTTATTAATCCGATAGGCTACAGAAGCCTCATCCAGAATATCCAGCAGGATTCTGAACTGCTGGGCGGATTGAGCATCTATATAATCACCCAGTAAGGGTGCCTCCGCCAGCAAGTCACGAGTACGCTGGTGTTTGCTATCCAGAATTCTCATAACATTGGAATCCAGTCGCCGCTGACTGTCTTCATCCAGTTCATCCTTATATTTCAATAAGTAGGCATGCAAGTCTTTACCATAGGCACTTCGATTGGCCGAAGTCCCCAGATTATTTATTTCCAGGGTCAGATACTGACTTAGACCCAATTGCTGCCACAGTGCTGCACTTAACAAAATCACTTCTGCTTCAATAATACTGCCCGACATCCCGAATGCTTCAATACCAAACTGGTAAAACTGGCGATAGCGTCCCTTCTGCGGACGTTCATGCCGATACATGGGCCCCATATACCAGAGTTTTTGTATTTGGTTGTATAACAAACCATGTTGCTCGGCAGCTCGCACACAAGAAGCTGTTCCTTCAGGACGCAGACTTAAACTATCCCCATTTCTGTCCTCAAAGGTATACATTTCTTTTTCGACGATATCGGTGGCATCACCGATTGAGCGCTTGAAAAGCTGGGTTTGCTCCAACACAGGAAAACGAATTTCCTGATAAGCGTAAGCGGCCATCATCTGCCGTAACTGCTGTTCCAGAAAATGCCAAAAGGGAGTTTGATTCGGCAGCACATCATTCATGCCGCGTATGGCTTGTATTTTATTTTTAGACAAGCTGAGAACCTGTTTTTCCTAGAGCTGAGTCAGCCATTTGATCGGCTGTTTTTGCTTTGCCTTTTTCAGCTTCTATTGCAGCAGCCTGATCAGCTTCGATACCTGCTACTTTTTTACGGACCATGGCTTCAAGTTCATCAACCAGGTTTTCATTGCTGATTTTATGACTGGTCTTGCCGTTGATATAAGACATATTGACCGGACTTGCACCGGTTAAGCCGATATCTGAAATTTTTGCTTCACCCGGACCATTAACAATACAACCAACCACCGACACATGTACCGGTGTTGTAATATCGGCAAGCCGCGCTTCCAGTTCATTTACGGTAGCAATCACATCAAAATTTTGTCGTGAGCAGCTTGGACAGGCTACCAGATTGACACCCATGCTACGCAGACGCAGGCTTTTGAGAATATCAAAACCGACTTTTACTTCTTCAACCGGATCAGCCGCCAGTGAAATACGAATCGTGTCTCCGATTCCATCCATCAGTAAGAGGCCCAGACCGATTGATGACTTAACAGTACCTGAGCGCAAGCCGCCTGCTTCGGTTATACCCAGATGTAAGGGCTGTTCGATCTGTGGCGCGAGTTTACGGTAAGCCTCAACGGTCATGAAAATTTCAGAGGCTTTCATACTGACTTTAAAATCCTGAAAATTATAGGCATCCAGAATTTCGATTTGACGCAATGCAGATTCCACCATGGCATCCGCATTGGGTTCTTTATATTTACGCAGCAGATCCTTACCCAGAGAACCTGCATTCACACCTATACGCAAAGGCACACCTTTGTCTTTGGCCGATTCAATCACGGCCCTGACCCGGTCTTCACGGCCAATATTGCCCGGGTTTATTCGCAAACAATCCACGCCATTTTTCAGGACTTGCAAGGCAATCTGATAATCAAAATGAATATCCGCGATAAGCGGCACCTGAGCCTCGGCGCGAATAAGCTTAAATGCCTCGGCGGCCTCCAGTGAGGGAACAGACACCCGCACGATATCGACGCCAACATTCTCCAGGGCTTTAATCTGGGCTAGGGTTGCTGCAACGTCACAGGTTTCGGTATTGGTCATGCTTTGTACAGCAATAGGGGCATCACCGCCAACCGGTACCTTACCGACCATGATCTGTCGTGACTTGCGTCTTTTTATCGGACTTGTACTAATCATTTATTTAATCCAATGCTTAACATATTTCACGAAGCATTAAGCCACAAAAAACCAGAAAACAGCGCCACTTATTACAGCCAATATAACTGCCGCAGCGATTACCCAGAACATGGTTTTATTTCTGTTTCTGGATTCCTCTGCTTCTGCCTCCTGTTTATCCTGATCATCTGTATAAGCAATAAATTTCAGATAACAGTTCAGAATCGCTTCAGGATCAGCTTTTAAAAAAGTCGCATAGGATTTGTAATAACCCTTGATAAAGGTATGGCCCGGCAGTTTTCCATAATCATCATTTTCAAGGGCAGTAACATAGTGCACTGTAATGTAAAGAGACTGTGCTACTTTTTCCCTGCTATAACCCAATTCTTCACGCAGTTTTTTAAGTTTAAGGCCCGGCGACGGCCATAAGACTTGCTCAGTGTTTTCTGGGATTCCGGCTTCTGTCTCTGAGGTCCCAAGCTGTTCAGCTGAACTGTCTTCGACATTTGTGTGTTGAGTAGGTTCAGTCATTGATCAACCGCTGATAAAGAGCGTACTCATTTGAATCCGGAAAGCGATCGCGCAGCGCAAGGCCATATTCCTCTGCCAGGCTACTCATGCCTCGCGCCTGTTGTAGTCTTATCCCTATCCAGAGACTCCTGGCACTTTGTTGCACATTGAAAAACTGCTGCAGTGTTAAAAAACTCTGATAATAACGTTCAGCCTGCTGGAGATCTCCAGCCAGTAAATAAATATCTGCAAGCTCTAATGTTGATCTGATCCGATTACTGTTTAATTGCAGAGCACGCCCAAAAGCGAATTCGGCATCTGCAGCCTGGTTTAACTGTAAGGCCGCCAACCCCATATTTTCAAATGCCTGCGAGCGTCCAGGGTATTCTGTATCAGACACCACCTGCCCAAGTTGCTCATAAGCCTCCTGGAAGCGACCATTGGCATATAAAAAAGCCGCATAATTATTTCTGACCTGTGAATTACCTGAATTAAAGCGCAGGGCACGTCGGAAACTGTCGTCGGCAAGATCGTTATCGCCTTCCAGACTATATACCAGCCCCCAAATGCCATACATATCACTGTTATTCGGATCTATCGAGGCGGCATTGCCCAAATGTCTTCTGGCGGCTGTTAAATCCTGTTGTTCGACATAGCCAAGGGCTAATTGCAGATAGTTTTCCAGTGCCTGTTGCGGCGCAGCCCGATCAAAGCCGCCAGTAGTTTCACTGACACAGGCGCAGAGCATGAGACTCAAAAAAAGAATACTAAGTCTTGCTATATTTTGCATTTTTTTACTATTTCCCGGATCAATTCCTGAATCATTCCTGAGCATTTATCTGCTTGCTTACATCCCGGATAGACTAACATATTATTGAACTTTTAGACGCTGGGCAGCGCCTCTTTGTTCCCGCATAGCCAGATGGCGTGCACTTCTGCGGGTCATATCATCCACCTGTCCGACCAGTTGGCCACAGGCAGCACCTATTTCATCGCCACGGGTCGTGCGCACAGTCACAATATAGCCCGCGTCCTGCAGGATTTTCCTGAAATTGGAGATCGCTGAATCTGAAGAGCGATGATATTCAGCTCCCTCAAAAGGATTAAACGGAATCAGATTTATTTTACATGGCGTTTCTTTTAGCAGAATGGCCAGCTCTCTGGCATGTTGTCGATGATCGTTTACACCCGAAATTAATATATATTCTATGGTGGCAACCCTGCTGTCAGTCAGAGAGTCCAGATAGCTGTTTACACTTTTTAATAACTCGCTGATTGGATATTTTTTGTTAATCGGCACGATCTGACTGCGTAATTCATCATTGGGCGCATGTAAAGAGACCGCAATTGAAGCATCAGTGTACTGCTGCATTTCATATATTTTTGGTACAACCCCGGATGTGCTGATAGTGACACGCCGCTTGGAAAGGCCATAACAATTATCTTCCATCATCATGCCAACAGCATCCATGACATTACTGAAATTCATCAAGGGTTCACCCATGCCCATCATCACGACATTGGTAACCTTTCGAAGGGCTTTACTGCCGAAGGTATCAAAGGCCTGATTCGCCAACCAGAGCTGGCCGATAATTTCTGCCGTACTCAGATCACTGTTGAATCCCTGTTTGCCAGTTGCGCAGAAACTGCAATCAAGACTGCAGCCTGCCTGGGAGGATATACATAATGTGCCCCTGCCTGCTTCAGGAATAAACACCATTTCAACCGAACTGCCACTTTCAACTTCAACTATCCATTTAAAACAGCCATCATTCGCCGCAAAACAGTCTTTAATGATGGGTGGTCGAACTTCTGCACATTGCTGCAGTTTTTCGCGCAGGGACTTGCTGATATTGGTCATCTCATCAAAATCAGTCACGCCCTGCTGATGAATCCATTTCATCACTTGTATAGCGCGAAAAGGCCTTTCTCCCAAAGTCAGAAGAAAGGCCTCCATGTTCTGTTTGCTTAAACCAAGTAAATTGGTTAACTGTGTTGGCATAACTTGTTCCTGGTGACCAGGATTACTGCCCGGGTAATCTAAAACTGGCGAGGACAAATTTCCTCAGGCTTAAAAAAATAGGACACTTCTCTTTGTGCTGAACTTAGCGAATCTGATCCATGCACAGCATTGGCATCGATAGAATGCGCAAAATCCGCACGAATCGTTCCAGCTGCTGCTTCGGCTGGATTGGTAGCTCCCATCAGTTCTCGGTTACGTGCAATGGCATCTTCACCTTCCAGGACCTGTACAATAACCGGACCGGAAGTCATAAATTCAACCAGATCCTTATAAAAAGGGCGCTCTTTATGCTCGGCGTAAAAACCACCAGCCAGTTCATCATCCAATTGCAGCATTTTTGCTGCGACGACCTTAAGACCGCCTTTCTCAAAACGACTGATGATTTCACCAATGACATTCTTGGCGATTGCATCGGGTTTAATAATAGATAAAGTACGTTCCACAGCCATCAATCAACTCCCAAATCCAAAAATAACTTACAAATTTTTAAGAGCGCGCATTATACGCTGGTTTAAGGAAATTTTGTATGTATTTTAATTGCTTAGCTAGGGCTTGTAAGAGTCAGAAACGCCTTCAGTTATGTACCTTCGCTTCACGAATGTAGCAAGGACGAGGCATTCGTCAAATTTTGTAAAGGGCGAATAACCCAGGCAATCAGTAACTGAAGCAATTTGAGCAAATAAGGCTAGTGCTTAAGTTTGAATTTTTGCAAAATTCAGTCCTGATGGCGAGCTATCCTTTCGTCGACACGCCAAAATGCGTACATCCCTGTACAGGCTCGGCTGACGACATCCCTGCCGTCAGACGGTCGCCGACCGGATAGCTCGCCATCAGGACTGTACGTTTAGCATCATTGAAAATACGATATTGCTACGCAATCTGCTATTCCTGCATTTGTGAACCCATTGAGATGTATTTTTCCTGAGTGTTTTTCCGATTTAGCGCGAGGACTGTCTGAGTCGCGAAGCAGCGAGTTCCGCAGCGCCGGAAAAACAGAAAGGAAAGATCGAAGGGTGAGCAATGCAGGAACGGCAGCATCCAGACCGCATGAAATTTCAAACTAAAGCACTATCGAATAACAAAGTATTACAGATGCTTGTACAGTCAGGATTCGTCGATCCAGGCCATCTGGATAGCCTCAAGAATCTTCTCGCCGCTGCGCTCAGGCTCATCATCAAACTCATCCAGTTCACAGACCCAGCGGTGCAGATCTACAAAATTCACATACTGAGGATCAACATCAGGATGTTTTTCCAGTAATGCGATAGCAATATCAAAGGTATCTGTCCATTTCATTTTTTCACCAGTCCAGTCCGCATGCAGCTATAAATCAGTGTCCTTCCGACACCATATTAATGGTGTACTTGGGTATTTCAATAACCAGGTCTTCATCAGCAACCCTGGCTTGGCAGCTCAAGCGTGATTCAGGTTCCAGGCCCCAGGCTTTATCCAGCATATCGTCTTCCTCTTCTTCCGACTCCGCCAGGGAATCGAAACCCGACCGGATCACTACATGACAGGTGGTGCAGGCACAGGCTTTCTCACAAGCATGCTCTATATCTATGCCATTACGCAGTGCTATATTCAGTATGGTTTCACCACTCTCCGCTTCAATTTCAGCGCCTTCCGGACAGCGTTCAGGGTGGGGTAAAAAAGTAAGTTTGGGCATTAACGATCAACCTCTTCGAGTGTTTTACCGGTAAAGGCAGTTTTTATTTGTGAGTCCATACGCCTGGCTGCAAAAGTTGCACTGATTTCATTGAGCGCTTCTGATTTATCCCGGATCAAATCCGCGTCGCCGGAATCCAGAGTTGCTTTCAAGTCAGCAATGCCATTCTCCAAGAGCTTCAATTCAGATTGATTCAATAATTCGGCGTCTGCTGCCAGTGCCGCATCAATTGCTTCAATGATTCGCAAGGCATCTACCTGGTTTTCCTTTAAGCGCCTGAGATCACGATCATGCTCAGCCTCTCGATGTGATGCTTTAATCATTTCTTCAATGGCGTTTTCTTCCAGTCCGAAGGATGGCTTAACGACTATGCTGCTTTTTACGCCGGATGATAACTCCATGGCTTCGACTTCAAGCAATCCATCGGCATCAACCTGAAAAGTCACACGGATTTTTGCTGCGCCCGCCACCATTGGCGGAATACCACGTAACTCAAATTTTGCTAAAGACCTGCAATCCTCGACCAGCTCACGCTCACCCTGCAGCACGTGCAGACTCATCACTGTCTGACCATCCTTAAAGGTTGTGAATTCCTGGGCCCGGCTCACCGGGATAGTTGTATTCCGTGGAATAATTTTTTCAACCAGGCCTCCCATGGTTTCAATACCCAGAGACAAGGGATTGACATCCAGCAGTAATAATTCATTTTCGTACTTGTTACCTACCAGAATATCAGCCTGAATGGCCGCACCAAGTGCGACGACCAAATCGGGGTCCAATTCATTGAGTAAATCCCGATTAAAGAATTTGGCGACTTGTTCCTGCACCCTGGGAGAACGGGTTGAGCCGCCCACCATCACCACATCAGTAATATCCTCGATACTCATCCCGGCATCCCGCAGTACACGGCGGCATGCTTTAAGCGTATGGTCTATTAAAGGGTCAATCAGCTGATAGTAGCTTTCCCTGTCCAGACTGCCAGACCAGGTAGAAAAGGTAATATCTGTTTGCTCTGAATCACTGAGGGCATGCTTTGCTGTTCGAGCCGTCGCAGCCAATTCAATCAAATCATTCTGTTCAATTTTGATTCCCGATTTTTCCTGAATCCATTGCATGATGGCACGATCAAAATCATCACCACCCAAGGCTGTATCACCGCCGGTTGCCAATACTTCAAATACGCCCTTTTCAAGTTTCATCAGGGAAACATCGAAAGTTCCACCACCCAGATCATAAACAATGATATTGCCTTGCAGCTTTTTATCCAGGCCATAGGCGACAGCTGCTGCAGTGGGTTCACTCAGTAAACGAAGTACTTTTAAATCCGCAATACGAGCGGCATCCTTGGTGGCCTGGCGCTGTGCTTCATCAAAATAGGCCGGCACTGTGATGACAACACCATCGATATGACTGCCAAAATATGCCTGTCCTCTGGCAGCCAGCACCTTAAGAATTTCAGCTGACACTTCCACCGGACTCTTCGGACCAAGCTGAGTTTCAATCAGCGGCATGCCGCCTGACGCTGACTCAATCAGTTTATACGACAACTTGTGCTTGATATCGGCTGCACCGCGTCCCATCAGACGTTTGACTGAACTGATATGCTCTGCCGCCTGATGGGCTTGTTGTCCTACCAGAACTTCAGCTCCATCTTTACCGCTCAGATAAGCAACAACAGAAGGCAGCAAAGCAGAACCCTGCGCGTTGTTAATTACAAAGGGACCCTCAGCCGAGGCAGAAGCCACCAGAGAGTTTGTAGTGCCCAGGTCTATGCCCAGCGCATGCTTGAGTGTCTGGTTTCGTCTGGGACTTTGTCCGGGTTCTGAGATACTGAGTAAGGCCATAATATAAATTAATAATCCAAGATCTTTTCTTCTGCCCGATTGATTTCAATTAGCATTTTTTCTATAAATTGCAATTTGTTATACACCGGTTTAGCTTCATTATATTTTCCCGCCGCTACACCCGACCTGAATTCATCTATACATGCTTGATGTTCAGTTTTAACTTCCTGTTTGAGACGTTCCAGCGCATCCATATCTTCTGTTTCGATTGCAAACTCCAGGAGATCGCGCCAATCCATTTGCTGCATCAGAAGAGCTTCACTTAAATGAGCCTGATTGTGTTCCTCCGGGTCGATGTTTTGTAATTTAAGCAGATAGGCTGCGCGTGTTAATGGCGCTTTAAGAGTAACAAAGGCTTCGTTAATGTAACTACTAAGCTGTAAGGCTTGCAGTCTGGTAGCATCATCAGCATCACTGAATTTATCAGGATGTGACTGCGACTGAAGTCTTTTATATTCTGAACTTAATTTTTCCAGGTCCAGATCAAAGCTTTCCGGCAAAGAAAATATTTCAAAAAAATTTTTGCTGCCAATACTCAAAACAACCCGCCTGGTAAACTATTAAATATTCTTTTGGAATTTTAAAGAGAGCAGGCCAAATAAAACCAGAGTCGATAAAAATTCAGAGTGTCCCTGGTTATATACGAGCATAAGCATACTTCTTGGTATCTTTCGGTTTACAGCGATCATGCTGTCAATCTTTAGTTAAACTGGCGTTATAAATCTGTCGGCACAATTACGCATAAAGCAGGCGAATAAAACAGATAACCAGAAGCTTAAACGGTAAATGATTCTCCGCAGCCGCATTCCCCTTTTACATTCGGATTACGAAATTGAAAACCTTCATTAACACCCTCTTTAACGAAATCCATTTCTGTACCATCTATATAAACCAGGCTCTTCGGGTCAACCACAATATTTATACCGTGATCTTCAAAGACCTTATCACTTGCATCGAATTCGTCTACAAATTCCAGAACGTAGGCCATCCCTGAACAGCCTGTCGTGGTGATAGCCACACGAATACCCAGGCCTTTGCCTCGACTCTTTAATTGCGATTCGACATGTTTTGCGGCTGCATCACTAAGTGTTATTGCCATTTGCTACTTCTCTACCCTTTGTCTCTTTTTACTGATAAGCATCTCTATTGCCCGCTCGGCTGGAACTGTTTTATTGCTAATTCCAGATACTATTGAGCTGCCGCAAGATCGCTCTTCTGCGCATAACCACGCTTGCTTTTTACATCCGCAATTGCTGCCTTAATAGCATCTTCAGCCAAAACCGAGCAATGAATTTTCACCGGCGGCAAACCCAGCTCTTCAGCAATTTCGCTGTTGCGAATTTTTTGCGCATCATCAAGGCTACGGCCTTTAACCCATTCAGTTAACAAAGAACTGGATGCAATAGCTGAGCCGCAACCATAAGTCTTGAACTTGGCATCTTCAATTATGCCATCTTCACTGACTTTAATTTGCAAACGCATAACATCACCACAGGCAGGAGCACCAACCATGCCAGTACCGACATTTTCGTCCTTGTCATCCAGCTTGCCCACGTTACGCGGATTTTCGTAGTGATCTAATACTTTTTCTGAATAAGCCATAATATTTACCTTCCAACTTTTAAACTGCTATGAATTTACCTTGTTTTCTCAATCTTCAATCTTCAATCTTAATTCTCTAAATCCCTCTGGAATCCTAAAAACGTCATGAGCGATGACAAGACGAGGCGAAAGTGAAATTTAATGAGGGCGCATACAAATCAGTATGTAACCGATTTAAATTTTCACTTTTAACGAAGTATTGTCGAGCGCAGTAGTTTTTCATTAGTGGGCCGCCCACTGTATCTTCGAAATATCCACCCCATCCTTATACATATCCCACAAGGGTGATAACTCCCTTAATTTAGTCACGGCTTCTTTGACTTTTTCAACAGCAAAGTCCACATCTTCCTCAGTGGTAAACCTGCCAATGGTAAAGCGCAAAGAACTGTGGGCCAGTTCATCACTCAGTCCAATGGCCCTTAACACATAAGAGGGTTCGAGGCTCGCCGAGGTGCAGGCAGAACCCGAAGAAACAGCCAGGTCTTTGAGGGCCATAATCAGGGATTCGCCTTCTACAAAATTGAAACTGACATTCAGATTGCTGGCGACGCGTTGTTCAATATCACCATTGATATAGACTTCCTCCATGCCTTCCAGGCCTTTCAGAAAACGTTTTCTTAAGGCCAGCGCATGTTCTGCATCCTTATGCATTTCTGCCTTGGCGATTCGATATGCCTCTCCCATTCCGACGATCTGATGGGTCGGCAAAGTGCCCGAACGCATGCCACGCTCATGACCGCCGCCATGCATTTGTGCTTCCAGACGTACACGTGGTTTGCGTCTGACATACAAGGCGCCAATGCCTTTCGGTCCGTAGACTTTATGCGCTGTTAATGACATCAGGTCGACCTTCATGTTCTCCAGGTCTATATCAATCTTGCCAACACTTTGAGCCGCATCGACATGAAATAGCACTTTGTGTGCACGTGTAATTTCACCAATCGCCGCTATGTCATTGATAACACCAATTTCATTATTCACATGCATCAGTGACACTAATATAGTGTCTTCACGGATGGCGTTCTCCACATCCTGCGGATGAATCAGGCCTTTGGCATCAGGCTCAAGATAAGTCACTTCGAAACCTTCCCGTTCCAGCTGACGGCAGGAATCAAGAATCGCCTTGTGTTCAATCATGGAAGTAATGATGTGTTGCCCCTTGTTTTTGTAGAAATGGGCAACCCCTTTCAGAGCCAGGTTATCTGATTCGGTAGCACCTGAAGTCCAGACAATTTCCCGCGGATCGCAATGAAGAAGGTCGGCAACATGCTGACGTGCTTCCTCAACCGCTTCTTCGGCTTTCCATCCAAACAAATGTGAACGTGAAGCCGGATTCCCGAAATTACCTTCCAGGGTCAGACATTTCATCATGGCTTCCATCACACGCGGATCTACCGGTGTGGTGGCTGAATAATCAAAATAAATAGGTGCTCTCATAAGGTTTACTTTCTATTCCTGTTTTTACTGCTTTGTTTGGTCTTGCCGAACAAGACATGAATCTTGTGACTCTTGTGACTCTCGTATCTTTAAAAACTGAGCAGATCAGCAACAGAACTAGATGGCACTGCTGACAATTGTTGTCTGGTCACGATCACGCTTTTCCTGATGCCGCTGTTTCTGCCCCAATGCAATCTGGTTGATTTCACTTTTACCCACCAGATCAGCCAGGGTGATATTGCTTAAAAAGCTGTTTATCTGTTCACTCAGGTCCTGCCATAAATGATGGGTCAGACAAATAGCGCCATTTTGACAATCACCGGTACCCTGACATTTGGTGGTGTCCAGAGATTCGTTCACTGCTTCAATAATCTCTGCCACATCGATTTCACTTTCCCTTCGGCTCAGCTGATAACCACCGCCCGGACCCCGGACACTCGTCACCAGCTTCTTCTTGCGCAGCTTTGAAAATAACTGCTCAAGATAGGACAGGGAAATATCCTGACGCTGTGAGATATCATTCAGACTCACTGGCCCATTGCCGGCATTGATACTTAAATCCAGCATGGCAGTAACTGCATATCGACCTTTGGTTGTAAGGCGCATCGTCTATTATCTAATCCTGATCAATTTACTCGGGTATTATCTTAAAACCTACCTTTTTAGTCAAGTATTGATGGCTTACAGTGCTTAGAATTTGCCAAAAACCCGCTTGTATATCGCCCGGCTAGATACAAGTTCCACGCTGCAGCTTGCCGCCCTCAGCCTGACTGGCCCTGAACAGCCAGTTGACGGAAGCAGAAATTGCAGTGCAATGCCTGGGTTTTATTTTTTATCCAGTAATTTGCGGGTTTCAGAAACAATGCCATGCAGAATGTTAATTTCCATTTTGTCGAGACGTACCCGACTGTATAGACGCCGCAAACGTGGCATCAAATGTCGTGGATTTTCAGGGTCATGAAAATCAATTCTGGTCATCAGTTCTTCCAGATGCAGTAAGTACATCTCAACTTCTGCAGCAGACGCCAAATCCTTATCCCAGCTGGCTTCAGCCTTTTTATCAGTTTTGTCATAACGAAGTTTTTGCTGATAAATCTCATAGCTCAAAACCATCACCGCTGCCGCCATATTCAAGGAACTGTATTCCGGATTGGTAGGGATCTGCACATGAAAATGACAAAGCTGTAATTCTTCGTTACTCAGACCTCTGTCTTCCCTGCCAAAAACCAGAGCCGTATGTTGCGTTTGCCCTTCTTCTACCAGTTTCTCTGCGCAGGCCTGCGGGTCCACCATTGGCCAGGGGATGCGCCTTGAACGAGCGCTGGTTCCTATTACCAGGGAACAGTCTGCAATAGCCTCTTCCAGACTCTCGCATATGACTGCATTATCCAGTACGTCGAGTGCGGAAGCAGCGCGGCCGACGGCTACTCCAGAAGGAAAGTCTTTGGGAGCAACCAGGTAAAGCTTGGACAGCCCCATATTTTTCATGGCGCGAGCAGCAGCACCGATGTTGCCGGGATGTGAGGTATTAACCAGAACGATACGAATATTATCTAAGTGCAATTTAATTACAGGCAGAGAAATAAGGCTATTAGTTGCGCGCATCTTAGCAGAAACAAGACGGCTCTGATATCATAGCGCCCGGTTTATACCCCATCCATCAGGCTTAACAACATGCATGCAATCATCAACATAGCGCTTCGGGCTGCCAGAGAAGCTTCAGACTTAATTGTTCAGGCCACCGACCGACTTGATCGGGTTCAGGTTTTTCAGAAAGGCGTCAATGACTACGTAACCAACATAGACAGAGAAGTTGAAGACCTGTTAGTTGCTGCCATACGCAAAGCCTATCCGGAACATGGTTTTGTAGCCGAAGAATCGGGTGTCATCGAGGGTGAGGATAAAAATACCGTCTGGTACATCGACCCAATTGATGGAACACGCAACTTTATGCGCGGTTACCCGCATTTTTGCATCTCCATGGCCTGTGTGAAAAATAATAAACTGGAACATGCGGTCATTCTCGATCCAATCAGACAGGATGAATTTACTGTAACCAGAGGTGAAGGTTCACGTCTTAATGGAAGCCGGATCCGAGTTGGTAGCAGCAACAGTTTAAAGGATGCCGTAGTGAGTTTAAGTTGTGCAAATGGCGATCATTTTGACAAGGCTCTGAGCCTGCAGAGTAAATTACAAAATAATGTAGCGGGCCTGCGCATAACCGGCTCTGCAGCACTGGATTTGGCTTACGTAGCCTGTGGGCGTCTTGATGCAGGCTGGATGTCAGGTATCAAGCAATGGGATGTCGCTGCCGGCATCCTCCTGATACAGGAAGCAGGAGGCTTAATCAGTGATCACCAGGGTAATCCCGATTGCCTGAAAAGCGATAAACTTATTTTCAGCAACCCAAAGTGCTTTAAATCTCTACTAAAAGTTTTTCATACAAACTAATTGTTCAGGCAAATATGATTTCGATCATATTTAATTACAATATATTGTAATATCATGATTTTTTTAATTGCTTTTAAAATATAACAGCAAGATTTAGCGTGGAGATTTTACATGAGTAAGCAAGAATATATTCTCGTCATTATCGAGCCAAGCCAGGACTCCCATATTGCCCTTGATAGAGCGTTGATTACTGCAAAAACCAGAGAAGTACCACCCAAATTACACATGTTTATCTGTGTCGATAGTGATAACACAGATCTTAAGGCCCGTAATCAGAATTTATATAAAAGCGGTGACTGGCTGGAAGAGCTTATCAAGCCGGCAGCTAAATCTGGTCTGGATTACAGTTATGAACTGTGCTGGTCTTCCGAATGGACCAGTGCTGTTCTGAACTGTGCTGACCGTATCCAGCCCGATACCATTTTCATTCCGGATTACGAATCGGGCGTACGCCGTAATATGTTTACCAACTCTAAATGGGATTTATTACGTAAATCTTTCTGCCCTGTGATGATCGTAAGACCTGGCGCCAGTAGTCATCGTAAAGTGATCCTGGCAGCCGTCAATATTCAGGCCGAAAAAGAAAAATATCAGGAAATGAATGAAAAAATTCTTAACCACAGCAAACGGGTGGCAAAACTTTATGACGCTGATGTTTATGTTGTTAATTCCTATAAAGACAGCATGCATTACCCTGACCGGGAAAAATTACTTAAACTTTCCGGTCTTTCCACCGAAAAAGTACACCTGGGTGAAGGTGATCCGGCTGACATTATTGCCGACTATGCCGATGACATTAAGGCCGATTTGGTTGTCATTGGCACTTTGCGCCGGACCGGAGCAGCCGCACTCATGCGCGGCAACACTTCTGAACGAGTGCTTATGAAAGTCAAACAGGACGTGTTAACCATTTCCTGATAGGCTCTTGCTTTTTCACACCGCAAAGTTTTCGCACTATCACAATAAGAAGGCGAATGAAGCATACTGAAAAAGACAGCCCTGGCTACTGGCAGGAAAATATCAGACTGCTTAAAATTTTTTTAAGCATTTGGTTTGTAGTTTCCTTCCTGATGGCAATTGTTTTTGTCGACCTGCTGGACACAATCAGAATCGGTGGTTTTAAACTCGGATTCTGGATTGCCCAGCAGGGCTCTATCTTTATTTACGTACTGCTGGTTTTTCTATACCTGAAAACTATGGATAGACTGGATCGCAAGTACGGCGTCGATAAAGAAGAATAAGACAGCATGTCACTGCAATTGACGACTTATGTCTTTGTTGGTTTAACCTTCCTGCTTTATATCACCGTTGCCATTAAATCCAGAGTATCTTCTACCAGTGATTTTTATATCGCCGGTGGTCATGTTCGTCCACTTGCCAATGGTCTGGCGACGGCAGCTGACTGGATGTCAGCGGCATCTTTCATCTCGATGGCAGGAATTATTTCCTTTATGGGACGCGACGGCTCTGTCTATTTAATGGGCTGGACGGGCGGTTATGTTTTGCTGGCCCTGCTGATAGCACCCTACCTGCGCGATTTTGGAAAATTTACAGTACCGGATTTTATTGGCGAACGTTATTACTCTCAAACTGCCCGTATGGTTGCAGTATTGTGTGCGATTTTTGTGTCATTTACCTATGTCGCTGGTCAGATGCGAGGCGTAGGCGTCGTTTTCTCCCGCTTTCTGGAAGTCGATATTAATCTGGGCGTGTTAATTGGGATGTCGATTGTTTTCTTTTACGCTGTGCTCGGTGGTATGAAAGGCATAACCTATACACAGGTCGCTCAGTATTGCGTACTTATCTTTGCTTTTATGGTGCCAGCTGTCTTTATTTCCATATTGATGACTGGCAATGTAATTCCCCAGCTGGGATTTGGATCTGAGCTGAATCCGGAATTGGGTGGGGGATATCTGCTCGATCGACTCGATGGTTTAAATCAGCAATTAGGTTTTGCCGCCTATACTGAAAGTGGCCGGGGCACACTGGATGTCTTTTTTATCACTGCCGCACTCATGATGGGAACGGCAGGACTGCCTCACGTCATCATCCGTTTTTTCACTGTGCCTAATGTCCGTGATGCCCGTAAATCTGCATTCTACGCTATATTTTTTATTGCCATTTTATATACCACCGCACCTGCCATTGCTGCGTTTGCCAGAACCAATCTGCTTAATACCGTCAGCAATCAGGAATACACTGCCATGCCGGGCTGGTTTAAAACCTGGGAAGCAACCAGCCTGATAAGTTTTAACGATAAAAACAGTGACGGCCTTATTCAGTATCTTGCTGACCCTGAGTTGAATGAACTGAATGTAGACCGGGATATTATCGTGCTGGCTAATCCTGAAATTGCCCGGCTCCCCAATTGGGTAATCGCACTGGTCGCTGCCGGAGGACTGGCAGCAGCACTTTCAACTGCAGCCGGACTGTTATTGGTTATTTCTTCGGCTATCTCCCATGACTTATTGAAATCAAATTTAATACCAGGGATTAGTGAGAAAAATGAACTGCTTTCCGCACGCATTGCCATATTTTTTGCGGTGTGTATTGCCGGATATTTCGGCATCAATCCGCCCGGTTTTGTTGCAGAAGTAGTTGCCTTTGCGTTCGGGCTGGCCTGTTCTTCGTTCTTCCCCGCGATAGTGCTGGGTATCTTTTATAAACGCATGAATAAGGAAGGAGCCATCTCCGGCATGCTGGTCGGTATAATTTTTACCGCAAGCTATATTGTTTATTTTAAATTTCTGAATCCCGCAGCCGATAACGCTGAAAGCTGGTGGCTGGGAATTTCTCCGGAAGGTATTGGCACACTGGGAACACTGTTTAACTTTGTCACAGCTTTACTGGTCTGTCATTTTACCAATGAGCCACCACAGGAAGTGCAGGCTATGGTAGAAGATATTCGAGTACCTGGTTCGGGCTGTGGATTTATCCAGAACTCCGTGTAAGCACGAATACTGAGCAACAGCGATTAAGGCAGTGCATCCAGTTCTGATTCATCCTTTTGCGATGGAATTAAATCTTCTTTACTGATGTTCATATAAAGCATGACTATAGCTGCTACATAAATTGAAGAATAGGTACCTATCACGATGCCGACAATCAGTGCAATTGAAAAACCCCTGATCATTTCACCGCCCACCAGTAGCAAGGCGAACAACACAAACAGAGTTGTAAGGCCAGTGATGATTGTTCTGCTCAGGGTTTGAGTAATGGAAATATTGATCATGTCTATGGGTTCTTCACCCCTCAAGAGACGAAAGTTTTCCCGGATTCGATCTGCAACCACGATGGTATCGTTCAGGGAATAACCGATAACCGCCAGGACCGCTGCCAAAACGGTTAAATCAAAATCCAGATTAAAAACAGAGAAAAATCCCAGCACGATAATGACGTCATGCGCCAAAGCAACAACCGCTCCCATGGCAAACTTGAACTGAAAACGCATTGAGATATACAGCATGATCATTATCAGTGCGACCAGCATGCCCAGCCCCCCCTGTTCTTTCAATTCATCACCGACCTGAGATCCAATAAATTCAGAACGCAATAACTGAATATCCAGGGTCGTTGCATCACGTAACATCTGAATAACCCTGTCTCCAGCCTGATCAGATTCCTCCAGAAGCAGCTCTTGTTCCGGCATATCCTGAATTCTGATGACAACATCGCGTTCACTGCCAAAAAAGACCACTTCGAAATTTTCATAGCCACCCGCTCGCAAGGTGTTGCGAATTTCTACTATGTCCGGGGGACCGGAATAAAGCACTTCTACCTGTGTACCACCGGTAAAGTCGAGACCAAACTTCATTCCGTTTATAAAAAAGGAACCAATTGAAATAATGATCAGGACAGCAGAGAAGATCGTTGCAAGCTTACGCTTGCCCATAAAATCAATTGTGTCGAAATTCATCATGAGGCTTTACCTGTAAGTGCCCTGTCGTCATTGACTGGTGTCGGCATTTTGAAACCAATGGAAAGCCTGTCGACTTTACGCCCGCCATAGAGCAGGTTAATGATTGCCCGTGTCACGACTATTGCCGTAAACATGGAAGTCAGAATTCCGATAGAAAGTGTTACCGCAAATCCCTTGATCGGGCCCGTTCCAATAGAATAAAGAATAATGGCGACAATCAGGGTGGTTACGTTGGCATCAAGAATCGTTACGAAAGCTCGTCCATAACCTGCATCTATGGCTTTTTGGGCACTCAGCCCATTATTGAGCTCCTCACGAATACGGGAAAATATCAGCACGTTGGCATCCACCGCCATCCCCACAGTCAGTACAATACCAGCAATCCCAGGCAAGGTAAGCGTAGCTCCTATGATCGACATGACCGCCACCAGCATGAACAGATTAACTGCCAGTGCAATATTGGCAACCAGACCAAACAAACGGTAATAGCTCACCATAAACAGCAAGACCAGGATAAAACCAATTTCGACTGACAATATCCCACGATCGATATTTTCCTGTCCCAGACTTGGTCCGATGGTGCTTTCTTCAAGGAAATACATGGGCGCAGCCAGGGCACCCGAACGTATCAGAAGGGCCAGGTCATTGGCTTCATTGCCAACCAGCCCCGTGATTCTGAATTGTCGTCCAAGAGCAGCCTGTATAGTCGGCGCACTGATCACCCTGATTTCATCATAGGGTTCAGAGCTGGACTCAATTTCTCCGCTGGGCAGTAATTCGGTTACGGTACGAACCTTGGTCTCGATCAGGATAATTGCCATACGACGACCTATATTGCCGCGGGTGGCTTCGCTCATTTGTCTTGCGCCGGCTGCATCGAGTGTAATGTTTACCTGGGGCAATGAAGTCTGCGCATCAAAAGAAGATTGTGCCTGCGTCACACTGTCACCACTCACAATAATATCGTTTTCTACCGTAAGCGGAGCACCTTCATAATCATAATCAGTCGTGGTACCGGGCGCAGCCGAATCCGCCACCAGATGAAAACGCAAGGTAGCAACCGTGGAAATAATATCTTTGGCACGTGTTGTATCCTGAATGCCAGGCAATTCCACGATAATCCTGTCATTCCCCATGCGCTGGACTTTGGGTTCTTTAACACCCAAAGCATCAACTCGGGTGCGCAGTGTTGACAGGTTTTGTTGCAAGGCATAATCCTGCAACAAGAGAATGCTCGCTTCAGTGGGCTGATAATAAAGAATGAAATCGCCGCGCACATTGTCAGTTCGGGAAATATAATCAGGAAATTCATCTTCAATCAGATCATCAGCGGCATCGCGCGTTTCTGCATCGGTAAAGTGAATGACAATTCGATTGGTTTCATCCACTTCAATTGGTGGCCGATATCGCAAGCGTTCTTCACGCAGAATTCGCCGCATGACCGCAATGGAATCATTTAACTGATTACTTACCGCCTGCTCCATATCCACTTCCATGAGAAAATGCACACCACCACTCAAATCCAGTCCGTAAGCCATGGGACCTGCGCCAAAGGCCTGTAACCAGCCGGGGGTATTTTCTGCCATATTCTGGGCGACCAGATATTCTTCCGGCAGAGAGAGCTGCACAATATCCTGCGCCCTGCTTTGCTCATCCTGTACCTGAAGTCGAATCAGGGCTGAACCGTCTTCAAGTTCAGCACTGGTGAAGCTGATGCCATCAGCTACAAGAGCTGCAGTAGCCGTATCGAGGGCGCTCTGATCGACAATGCCACTATCGTGTGAAATCTGGATAGCAGGATCAGGTGGGTAAAAATTAGGCGCGGCATAAAGCACAGAGAGAATAACCACAAAGGCTATCAGCAGGTTTTTCCAGAGTGGGTATTTATTCAGCATAGAATCAACTTATTCTCATCATCGGACCAAGGCCCTAGGATTATTTTTCCTGCTCGATTGATTTGATAGTGCCTTTAGGCAAAACCGCTGAAACAGAGGACTTCTGCATTTTTAATTCAACGTTATCAGTAACGGCAACAGAAACATACTGCTCGTCAACTTTGGTGACTTTACCCAGGATGCCACCAGCCGTAATGACCTCGTCACCTTTACCGATACCGGAAATAAGCGCTTTATGTTCCTTTGCCCGTTTCGATTGCGGACGAATCAGCATGAAATAAAAGATAAGAATAAAACCACCCAGGAAAATAAAGCTGGTCCATGGGCTTTGTTGGGATGTCTCGGTTGCAGTCTGCGCGTATGCAGAATTAATGAAGAAATTCATAAGCTTGCCTTAAGGTGAAGAAAATTGAGTGATTGAGTTTATTCGTTAGTTATATTTTTAGTTGTATTGTCAGTTGCATTAAGAGACTGCTGTTTGGCCTGGGCTGCATAGAAGCCTTCTCTAAAGGCGGCCAATTTACCCTGTTCTACTGCGCTGCGCAAATCTGCCATCAGGCTTTGATAATAATGCAAATTATGGATGGTGTTTAATTGCGCCCCCAGCATTTCCTTGCACTTATCCATATGATGTAGATAAGACCGGGAAAAGTTTTTACAAGTATAACAGTCGCAATTATTATCCAGAGGGGCCAAATCATCCCGAAATCTTGCATTTCTGAGTTTTAACACCCCTTCAGATGTAAATATATGTGCATTTCTGGCATTTCGCGTAGGCATCACACAATCAAACATATCAATGCCGCGACTTACCGACTCAACCAGATCAGCCGGTGTTCCCACTCCCATCAGATAGCGCGGTTTATCTGCCGGCAACTGTTCGGCAATGGCATCCAGTACCAGCATCATTTCATCTTTGGGTTCACCCACAGACAGACCGCCGATGGCATAGCCATCAAAGCCAATCTCGCAAAGTGCATTCAGTGACTCCTTCCGCAGGGCCGGATACATACCACCTTGTACAATCCCAAACAGAGCTGCCTGACTATCGGCATGAGCAAGCTTACAACGTTTAGCCCAGCGCATGGACAAGAGCATGGAATCCCGGGCCTCTGCTTCGGTTGCCGGATAGGGAGTGCATTCATCAAAGGCCATGACAATATCAGCCCCCAGGTCACGCTGTACCTGGATTGCCTTTTCGGGACTCAGAAAAACTTTATCTCCATCCACGGGCGAACGGAACTCGACACCTTCTTCTGAAATTTTGCGCAGCTTGCCCAGGCTGAACACCTGGAAGCCTCCTGAATCAGTAAGAATCGGTTTATCCCAGGCCATAAAATCATGCAGATCACCATGTTGTTTAATGATCTCAGTACCGGGACGTAACATCAGGTGAAAGGTATTACCCAGCAGTATCTCGGCTCCGCTGTCGGCAATCTGTGTCGGCAACATGCCTTTAACTGAACCGTAGGTGCCAACAGGCATAAATGCCGGAGTCTGGACCTCTCCTCTGGAAAAGCTCATGGTGCCGCGCCGGGCTGCACCATCGGTTGTCGAGACTTTAAATTCCAAAGCAACTATTCCATATAAGAAAAAAGGAAGTGCTTTCACTTCCTTTTTTATGCGTTTTATTTTCTAAACCGCGCTTCCACAAGCTGCTTTGAAAGACGCCGTAAACCCATCCATGGGGGCTTGGCTTCGACATCCCCGCCTCAGACACTTTCAAAGCAGCATTTTAGAATCGCTGCTCAAATTCCTGACTATCTTGAAACTACTAGCGTTTAGTTGGTTTGTTCTCAGGCGAGGCATTTGTGCACGGAAGGCGGGAGCGTATATAACAATACGTGACCAACTGAGTACACAAATAACGACGCATGGGAGCAAACCAACAAACGCCCTGGTAAATTACGGAAGCAAGTGAGAGACACCTTCTCTCTCTTCGCTCAGCTCTGTTTCAGATTTCTTCATCAGATCCCGACTAAACTCGTTGATCTCAAGGCCCTGTACAATCTTGTATTCGCCATTTTCACAAGTCACCGGAAAAGAATAAACCAGTCCATCTGAAATGCCGTAACTGCCATCACTGGTGATTGCCATGCTGACAACCTTGCCATTGGTACCCAGAGCCCAGTCGCGCATGTGTTCTATGGCTGCATTAGCCGCAGAAGCCGCACTGGAAAGACCGCGAGCTTTAATAATTGCTGCTCCGCGCTGTTGCACCGTAGGGATAAAATCATTTACTACCCAGTCTTTATCGACCAGATCAGTCGCTGCTTTACCGGCGACTGTGCAATGGTGAATATCCGGATACTGCGTGGCACTGTGATTGCCCCAGATAATCATGCTTTCGACATCAGTACTGTGCTTACCGGTTTTTTGGGCCAGTTGCGACATGGCTCGATTATGATCAAGACGGGTCATGGCAGTGAACTGACCTCGGTCCAGATCCGGGGCATTGCGATAAGCAATCAGTGCATTGGTATTAGCCGGGTTACCTACCACAATGACTTTCACATCACGGCTGGCATTATCATTAATGGCTTTACCCTGTACCGAAAAGATTGCCGCATTAGCTTCCAGCAGATCTTTACGTTCCATGCCCGGACCACGAGGACGTGCACCAACCAGCAGACAGTAATCGGCATCTTTGAATGCAACATTTGGGTCATCAGTCTGGACGATGCCCTGCACCAGAGGGAAGGCACAGTCATCTATTTCCATAGCCGTACCTTTAAGCGCTTCCAGTGCCGGGGTAATTTCCAGTAACTGCAGAATAACCGGTTGATCCGGGCCTAACATGGCGCCAGACGCAATTCTGAATAAAAGTGAATAGCTGATTTGTCCCGCAGCACCAGTGACTGCAACCCGAACAGGTGATTTCATTGATTGGATCCCTTTAGCGTTAGTGTTTATCTTTCTTGTTAGACAATACCGAAAACTGAAGCGCCTTCGACGTGAGCGCGCGATTATAGCAAACTTTATTGGTACCGACAGTAATGCTTGGACGACGATAGTGCTTTAGATTGAAATTTTCCAGGATTGTGAAAGTTTAGGCATGCAGGCGAGCTTGTCTATTCGGAGACCGTCTGACGACAGGGATGTCGTCAGCCGAGCCTGTACAGGGAAGTATGCTTTTTGGCGTGTCGACGCAAAGACAAGCTCAGCTTCATGACTATTGAGTAAGTAGAAAAGGCCCATACCCACTAACTTAAAAGTCTAATATTTGTTAGAATCCGCCTTAAGCATCACTCCTATCTGACTTTAATTTACGGACCCTTTAATGCGCAAAACCAAAATCATTTGTACGCTTGGTCCAGTCACCAGCAATTACGAAACGCTTAAAGAAATGCATGATGCCGGTATGGACATCATTCGTCTCAATATGTCACATGCCACTCATAAATGGGTCGACCGCATGATCGAAAATGTGGTAGAGCTGAATAAGCATTCGGATTTCCCGGTGGGTATTTTGCTCGACACACAGGGCCCTGAAATCAGAACCGGGGTGCTGGAAAATGACCTGGATCTGAAAGCCGGTGACGAGATATCCATTACCGTGCGGGATGGTGTCGATGTTGAAGAATCGTCTATTCGTATCAATTATGACGAGTTAATCGATGCCGTTAAAGTCGGCGACAAAATTACTGTCGATAATGGTCTTATCAACCTGCAGGTGCTGGAAAAAAACAATCCGGTGCTGCGCTGCAAGATTCTCGATGGCGGCAAACTCGGCAGTAAGAAGCATGTTAATTTACCGGGTATCCGGGTTAATTTGCCGGCCATTACCGCCAAAGATAAAGAGGACATCCTTTATGGCCTCAAACATGAACTCGATTACATAGCCCTGTCTTTTGTCCGCGAAGCAGATGATGTATTGCAGTTGCGCAAATTAATTGACGATCATTACCCCGAAAAATCATCAAATATCAAAATCATTTCCAAGATTGAAGATCAGCAAGGCGTCAATAACCTGGAAGAAATCATTCAGGTTTCCGATGGCATCATGGTCGCCCGTGGTGACCTCGGCGTCGAAATTGATCTGGCCTTGCTGCCAACCGTACAACGACAGATTATTCGACTCTGTGCGAAACATGGCAAACGTGTCATCGTTGCCACTCACTTGTTGGAATCCATGATAGAAAACCCTATCCCGACGCGTGCCGAAGTTACCGATGTAGCCAATGCGGTTTATGAAGGTGCGGATGCCATTATGCTGTCCGGCGAAACCACGGTGGGCAAGTATCCGGTGCGTTGCGTCAAGCAACTGGACGCTATCGCCCGAGCCACTGAAACCCAGCCCGGCCTCAGGTTAACGGATGAACTAATCAAGACTTCGGACAAAGAGCATCTTGCTGCTACCGCTGTGGAACTGGCTGAAAGCCTGAATGCTAAGGGCATCGTCGTGGTCACCAGGCACGGGATCATGGCCAATTATGTAACCAATTGCCATCCCGAAACTTCGCCGATTTTCGCCTTCACCAACATAGGCATTACAAGGCGACTGATGACACTGAATCGTTATGTCTACCCTTTCAAAATAGAATTCAGTAACAAGCCAGAAGAAACCCTGCTGCGGGCTTTTAATGAATTAAAAGCCAAAGCCGGCTTTGTTTCCAATGACAAGGTCGTGGTGATATCTGATTTGCTGATTGATCAGGATGACCAGGACAGTATCGGCATTCAGATCAGGCATTTACCTTAAGATTGCTTTTTGTAAGGCTTTAGTGAGCGTAAAAATTCAATCTCTATATTGAAAACGTCACGAGCGCAGTCAAGGCGAAGCAAAAACTAAATTTAATGAAGGAATTTACAGTTTAGTAAATGACTGAATAAAATTTAGATTTTAACGAAGTATTGGCAAGCACAGTAGTTTTCAACTGATAAACATCGCATCGCCATAACTATAAAACCTATACCTTTCTTTAATTGCCTCATGATAAGCCGCAAGAATATGTTCACGCCCGGCAAAGGCGCTGACCAACATGATTAATGTCGATTCCGGCAAATGGAAATTGGTCAGCAGAGCATCGACACTTTTAAATTCATAGCCCGGGTAAATAAAAATATTAGTATCCCCCTGATAGGGCATTATTTCACCTGTACTGCTCGCCGTTTCCAGACAGCGTACCGTCGTGGTGCCGACTGCAATTACCCGCCCCCCTCTGGCGCGACAAGCTCTGACTTTTTCACAGACATCTTCATCCAGTTCCAGATATTCAGAATGCATCAGATGATCTTCAATTTTTTCTGTACGTACCGGCTGGAATGTTCCGGCACCTACGTGCAAGGTTACTTTTGCGGTAGCAATACCTCTGGCTTCTATCTCTGCCAGTATCTGTTTATCGAAGTGCAGGCCTGCAGTTGGCGCAGCAACCGCACCCTGCCTTTCACTGTAAACCGTTTGATAACGCTCCTTATCAAGCAACTCATCTTCACGCTTGATATAAGGCGGCAAGGGCATATGGCCGATTTCTTCAAGCAGGCTCATCAGATTAATATCAGCAGCAAAAGCCAGGATAAAGAACTCGCCCTCACGGCCTGCTACCTCTGCCGTGGCCTTGTCTGCAAAATGAATCACTGTGCCTGTTTTGGGGGTTTTACTGGCACGCACTTGCGCCAGCAAGTGATTATTTGGCATCACACGTTCCAACATGACTTCGACCTGACCGCCGGTTTCCTTTTGTCCGAACATACGCGCAGGAATAACCCGTGTATTGTTAAACACCAGTAAATCCTCGGGATTCAGCAAATTTGGGAAATCCGTGAACTGCTGATGTCTGATCTGGCCACTCTTGCGAGCCAGAGAGAGTAAACGGCTATCCGTTCTCTTGACGGGGGGATAATGAGCAATCAGCTCATCGGGGAGGTCAAAATGAAATTCGCTGCGCTTCATGGGGGCGCAAGATTACCGTTTTTCTCGAGCTTTTCATAGGCAGCAAGCGCAACAGCCTGTATAATTCGCGCTCGTCTGTCCTGCTGGACTCCTGTGCCGGAGTGGTGAAATTGGTAGACACGCCGGATTCAAAATCCGGTGCCCTTAAAAGCGTGCCGGTTCAAGTCCGGCCTCCGGTACCACTTTCTTCCTTATTCATTCTTCCTTATTCATTCTTCCTTATTCATTCTTCCTTGCGCCGAAATCAGCTTTTATAGCTGCACGCTATCTATAAAAGTTATCTTCGTCTGTATGTAACAACTCGTTGACTTCGTTTTCATATCTTTATCTGTGTTTGGAAGTTTTGTTAATTACTACGACATAATAAATAATTGAAGGGCGATGCCCCTAGTGAGGCAAGAGAAAAATTCAACATTATTATCAGCCCCAACGCAGGATTTTTTATCAGACTTTGGTGAAATATATTGCGATTCCATATATTAAATTGCGTAATTTAATTCGCCGGTACGGCAATTAACTCACGATAAAGATGATTGCCTTCAACAGTCCAGTTGCCATCCCAACCTTCTGGCACAACAAAAAAGTCTCCGGTATAAAAGGTCTGTGGTTCGCCACCAAGCTGAGTCAGGGTAGCTGAGCCGTTTAAAACGTAAACAAACTCTTCAGACATATCAGTGAAATCACCTGAGTTAGAGATCACATCCATTATAGTGATTTCCAACTCTGAACCATCCCAAATTGTTTTTCTGTTGGATTCAGCATCTTCCCCAGCAGGTGGAAATGAGGATACATCCAGGCCTAATCCGGACATGTAGGTAGGGTTGACCATGGTGGGAAATGCCCCCGGTATGGCTTCACCGCGTTCATCGCTTATGACGAGTAATACCTGATATAAACTGTTCCCTTGCGTAATCATGGTGCCGCCCCAGCCTAAGGGGATGATAAAAAAGTCCCCGGTATTAAAAGTCGCTGTTTGGCCATCTTTACCAATAAATGTTGCGGAGCCATTAATGAGATAGCAGAACTCCTGAACAGGAAAGCTCTCAACTTCAATGACTTCAATATTGTCAGGGCCGTTACCTGCGGCAACAGAAACATTAAACTTGTCTCCGTCATATAAGGTTTTTCCATAGCGCATGATGCCCTCTGCATTGGGGCCTCCTTCCAAACCCAAACCGGATAATGTTGCTTTATCCAGGCGAACGATATCTTGAGCATATAAGGGGGAACTTAAGGCCAAACTGCACAGGCAAGTAACAAGAACTTTTATAGCTTTCATGGAAGTTTCCTTAATGTATTAAAGTTAAAATGTATTCTATAGAGATACAGTTGGCATAGACATTATTATCTTTTGCTGTACTTTAAGTTTAAGAACGAACTGTAATAGCGGACAGGAACTTTCCATTTTGAAAAAAACTTTTTCGCCTTAACTTCTTGATTGCTCCATATATAATCTAGTCCTATTTTCAAGGCATCAGCAATAACCTGTTTATTGCTTCCTAACGTGTTTGAGAAGAGCCTTTTGTAGTAAATTATGACTTCGATCACAGGGAGCCTTAAGATGACTTGGCAATATTTATTGAAGGAACGAAAAGGGCTTGATATCTCGTTTTGGATAATACACGTCACCCTTATAATAGATTTTATATTCTATCCAAGTGAAGAGTCCTTTATCTTTAAAGCAACTTTAGTGTTTTGGTTTTTACTTGCCTGCTGCTATATCACATCACTGTACTACTATATTCGGCAGTTTAGAGCCAGATGGCTAGTTGGTTGGATCACATGGAGTATTTTGCTAAGCCCTATAAGCTGGTGGATTACTTATTACTTGAGTTTCAAAAACCTAGCTCAGCCCCTTTCATGGCGTGATTGGCTTAAGGCCCTACTATTGGTAGCAATTATTCTCGTAAGTGTGACATTCATAGAATCATTTTTTTACACTTAGGAGTATTTTAAGAACAGCAGTTATCTTGGCTCCATATTGCGAATTCCCGCAATTTTCCATGCGCCATTTTCCAAAACAAGAATGATCGTCGTGTTGTAATGCCGATCGGGACCGTCTCTTCGATTCACAATATTATAAGGTCCGTCTGCAATTGCCGTATCCGATGTAAGAAAACGGATACGTTCAACTGTGATTGAGCGCTCGCCACCGGTTCTGTCTGAGGTCGCCAGGGTACCTTGCGTAACAGCTTCACGGCCAGCCCGTAATTCACCGGCAGACGTTAGCTGATCGACATCTTCTGTAAATAATGCGCTCAGGGCCGAGGCATCATCCTGCCTTCGTGTTTCGAGATACTGAAATATAAGCTCTCGTATAGCAGATTCATGTTCAGCCCTGTTGTCTGGCGCCTGGCCAAGTCCAAGACCTGGAAGCAAGGCCAACACCAGAAAACAGCTTGTTAATATCCATTTCATGGGCATTTCTCTGTTTATTTTTTTAAGTGGATAATTAAGTGTTTTAGCTTGTACTTAACCAACCTTACGCATTCTGATTAAAGTCGCAACCCCCATCCCACCACCGACACATAATGAAGCCAAGCCATGGGTAAGTCCTTGTTTTTGCATTTCGTGTATCAGGGTCACCAGTATTCTGGCGCCACTGGCACCTATCGGATGCCCAAGGGCAATGGCTCCACCGTTCACATTAACTATGGCCTGATTCAGTTTTAATTCCTTACAAACAGCCAGTGACTGCGCGGCAAAAGCTTCATTCAGTTCAATTAATTCAATCTGATCGAGTGTCAGTTTAGCCTTGTCCAGACAGCGCAGTATTGCAGAGATCGGGCCTATCCCCATAATCGCAGGATCTACACCCGTGGATGCTGTTGCAATGATTTCCGCCATCGGTGTAATGCCAAGTTCTTTAGCTTTACTGTCAGACATCAGCAATACCGCAGCGGCCCCATCATTAATGCCGGAAGCATTGGCAGCCGTCACCGTCCCATTCGAATCAAAAGCCGGTTTCATGTCTGCAATACTTTGCGCTGTGACATCCTTACGAGGATATTCATCCCTTTGTATTTCAATCGCTTCCTTACCTCTCTGCGGAATAGTCACTGGCACAATTTCATCCGCAAAACGCTGATTTTCCTGTGCCCCTTGCGCCTTCTGCTGACTACGAGCCGCGAACTCGTCCTGTTCCTGCCTGCTGATCTGATAACGTTCGGCAATACGCTCAGCGGTTATGCCCATATGACAGCCATCAAAGGCATCAAGCAGACCATCACAAAGTACGCTGTCTGTTAACTCCCCATTGCCCAAACGGTAGCCCCAACGGGCTTTATCCAGAAGGAAGGGAGCTGCACTCATATTTTCCATGCCACCTGCAATAACAACATCCGCCTGCCCGCTTTCGATCATGGCTACAGCCAGATTGACAGCCTTCAATCCGGAACCACAAAGATTATTGATACTCATGGCCGGAATGGACACAGACAATCCTGCCTTGATGGCCGCCTGCCTGGCAGGCCCCTGCCCCAGGCCAGCTTGCAGTACATTTCCCATAATGACTTCATCTACTGCATCTGCAGGGTAGCCACTTCTTTCCAACAAGGCCTTGATGACGATGCTGCCGAGATCGGGCGCTGAAATACCGGCCAATGCGCCGCCGAATTTGCCTACCGGCGTTCTGAGTGCTGAAACAATTGCTACCATTCGTACCTGCTCATTAATTTTGGGTTGTAATTTTCGGTTTTATTTTTTTAAGATTTCTTGTCTTTTTATCGCCTGGCTTTTTAGTTTTACCATGCTGCACTTGAAACTAAAATATTTCCATTCTCATCAGCTTTGTAAGGCTTGCATATTTTTATACAAATCCAGACTCTCCGGATTTGCCAGCGACTCAGTATTTTTTATTGCTATACCGTGAATAATATCGCGTACGGCAAGCTCTGAAATTTTTCCGGAGCGGGTTCTGGGAATTGCCGTAACCTGAATTATTTTTGCCGGCACATGTCGCGGTGTTGCACCCTCCCGAATCTGCCTTTTTATTTTTGTGACAAGCGTATTATCGAGTTTAAGGCCCTCCTGTAATATCACAAACAGTATGACTCGCTGATCACCCTGCCAGCTCTGTCCAACAGCGAGACTTTCCTCAACTTCATCAATAATTTCAACCTGTCGATAAATTTCTGCTGTGCCAATGCGAACTCCGCCAGGATTGAGTGTCGTATCAGAGCGGCCATTTATAACGAAGCCACCAGATGAACAACGTTCTACAAAATCCCCGTGCGCCCAAATTCCGGGGAAGCGTTTAAAATAGGCAGCCTCATAAAGGGTTCCATCTTCGTCACCCCAGAATCCCAGGGGCATGCTCAAGTGCGCATTGCGGCAGACCATTTCTCCGGGGCAGCCAGTAACAGGATTAGCATTGTCATCAACTACGTCGACATCCATGCCAAGCATGCTGCACTGTAATTCACCACGATACACCGGCAGCAAAGGGTTACCACCCAGAAAACAGGCGCAAATATCTGTCCCACCAGAGATAGAAGCAAGCTGTACATCTGCCTTCCAGTCCTGATAAATATAATCGAAACTCGCCGGCATCAGCGGTGATCCCGTCGAAAGAATCAGGCGTAATGCTTTAAGCTTGTGACTGGTTAAGGGTTTAAGTTTGAAATTATGGCAGGCATCAATGTATTTGGCTGAAGTACCAAACAGCGCAATATTTTCCTCATCAATGATATTCAACAAGCGATTTGGTTTGGCGTAAAAGGGATTGCCATCATAAGTAACCAATGTGGCTTCTGAAGCCAGGCCTGACACTTGCCAATTCCACATCATCCAGCCGCAGGTTGTGAAATAAAAAAAGCGCTCACCCTTTTTAAGATCACAGTGCAGTCGATGTTCTTTTTTATGCTGGATCAACAAACCCATGGCCGAGTGAACAATACATTTTGGTTTGCCGGTTGTCCCCGACGAAAACATAATAAGCAGAGGAGCCTCATATGGCAGGCGCTTAAACTCAATCTGCTCAGACTGGAAAGGCTGTAGCCATTTTTGAAAAGTGACACATGGCATGCCTTGCAGTTCCTCTGGCTCTTGTTCGCTGAGCAGTATGATTTTTGTTAAATCACAGCCCTCAGCAACAGCCTTAATAGCAGGAAGCGTCGAGAAAAGTTTACCCGCGTAGGAATACTCAGCTACAGCTAATAAAACTTTTGGCGCAATCTGGCATAAACGATCACTGGCGGCAGCGGGTCCAAAATCCGGAGAACATGAAGACCAGATAGCACCAATGCTGGCTGCCGCAAGATGACCCACAATGGCCTCAATATCATTAGTGACTATAGCCGCAACACGATCACCCTCGGCGACGCCTTCAGCTCTCAAAGCCTGAACCATGCGTGATACCTGCTCATACAATTGCTTACGGCTGATTTCGCGACGCGTCCTGTCATCGCGATGCGCGATTATCGCAAGGCTGTCATCAGGATTTTGCAGCAGGTTCTCAGCGTAATTCAGGCGGGCTTGCGGATAAAACTGTACTTTTCTTATTTCATTATCTGCGCTAAAGGATTGCTGGCCTTTATCGCCAATGATCCCCAGGCTGTCCCAGAGTGCCGCATAAAACTCGGCTGGCGATGTGACTGACCAGTTATGTAAAGCAGTATAATCGTCTGCTGCACTGCCATGAAATTCGCGGGTAGCTTCTGCAAAGTCCCACATGGCTGTTGTGTGTTTCTTTTGTTCAGGCAAGCTCCATAAAAGCTTATGTTCAGATAATTCAGTTTGCATAATAGTTAAGCTATTTTATTCGTTGAATTTTTACAGAACGACTAATTAAGGTGCTGACTTTTCAGGAGCACTCTCATCAGTTAATAAATACACAGTTCCATCTGAACTTATTCGTATAGGTAATGCTTGTAAGGATTCGCCAAGACAAGGACCGCTTAGACACAAACCACTTTCAATATCGAACCGAGCACCATGACTATAGCAAATGATGTGCTTTTTATCAGTGGCCAGGTATTCATGCTTGCGCCAGGCCATCGGGGATCCGGGCCAGTGAGGGCAATCATTCTGATAGGCTCTTATGGTTTCACCTTGTCGTACTACGAACAGGGTATCCCGGCCTTCTTTGAATGGATCAAGACCCAGGGAAGCGCCATCGGCCAATTGATCCAGACTGCATAAATTCACAGCTTTATCAGGCATGTATATTAAGCTTCTTAATAGGTTTATTACGCTACACTTATTGCGCTCAGTGAGAGTTTATTTTTTCTGTGGCGGAGGGCCACTGGGAAACCATTTTTCCTTAGCCTGGAATAGAAACAATTGTGTTGTATCGGCGCCAATATGTGCTTCTCTTGCACTCCAGTTTTCATCCAGAATATCCATATCTGCATCATATTCAATATGGCAACCAAAGGGACTATTAAAATACCAGAACCAGTTCGAACCAAAAATATGTCGGCCCGGCCCCCAGAATGACTCGTAGCCTTTTTCTACAAAACGTGTTCCTGCCTGCATTAATTCTGTTGGTCCGCCGACATGAAAGGTGAAATGTTCACAGCCCTGCAAGAAAGGCGGCGTCTTGATCAGAAACAGGCAATGGTGATCCTCACTACCTGCAGGTCGCAGGAATGGCCCTAGTTCGGTGAAACGATCTGTACAGCTAAAGCCTAAACGCTCCACGTAAAAGGCTTCTGCTTTATCCACGTCAGGTACAAAATAGACAACATGGGACAAGGTTCTTGGCAACGGATTACTTTTAGGATCAGCCCCAATAACATTAAAGGGCCTCTGTGCGGGAGCACCCGGTGAATTTATCGATTCACCCGGCAGACTTAAGGGTTTGCGAATGCTTATCTGAAAGCCCAGATAAAAGCCAAGGTCATCATGCGTCTCCAGTGAACCATCTGCCAACACCTTCACTTCACGGTCACTGCTAAGCTCTTCTCTGATAGCATCAAGTGTCGTCTGGTCTTTCACACCATAAATGGTTTTTCGTAACATGGAGCCGGATTCGAGGGCTGGCGGCAAAGAAGAGTCTGCTTTAGGCAGGACAATAACCGAGGTGCCATCCAGGGCTTCGAATACTCCATTCCCAACTCCTGTCAGTCCATAGTCTTTTAAATACTGCTCACAATCACTAACATTATCAACGCCAAAAACCAGGGCGTCAGGTCCTATAATATTCATACTGCTTCTCTCTTTCTTTATATAAATTTGGGTGGAATAAAAGCCAGTCCTTCTGCTTCGAGTTCAGCCTGAGCTTCTGCTTCTCTTGCCAGCGCTTTTTGTACTGCAGGTCGTTCCAGCATACGTACATGATGATCTTTATAGCCGACAAAAGAATCTACCGGATATTCAGCACCTTCCACGCGGCTAAATACCCAGAATAAATAGGCATCCATAGCGCTCCACTGTTCGCCATACCACCATGGCCCTTCAGTCAGACGTCTGCTAATAAGCTCAAAATACTCATCCATAGCCTTGCAGCCCAGCTCCCACACTGATCTGGCGGCTTCCTTGGCTGCAAAAAAATGTGGCATTCGGATTCGGGTGACGATGGGATGTAGTGTGGAAGAACAAAAGCACAGATCGGCAAGTTGCTGTGCTTGTTCCAGGGGCCTGGAATTGTGAGGCATTAATTCAGCATCAGGAAATAGATCATTGAGATAAGTAATGATAGCGACATTTTCGGTGAGTATTTCACCATCTATAATCAATGTCGGCACCTTCCCTTTTGGGTTCAGTTTTTTATAGGCTGGCGCTTTATGTTCGCCTTTCATAAAACGCACGACTTGCGTTTCAAAATCCACCCCGACTTCTTCCAGCAGAATGGAAGGAACTCTGGCGCAGGTCCCGGGGGCCATATACAGTTTGATATCAGTCATCAGTTTGTCTCAGTTTCTTTGAGTGCCAGCAGCAATGCGAATGGTGTAATAATGCAGGATAGTAATGCACCATATAAGGATTTATAAACCAAGCTGGTTTGAAATGCCAATTGTCCGATTTGCATGCCGGTAAACAGCAAAAAATGTAACAAGCTGCCCGCTAAACCAAGCAATAAAGCCAGCAAAATGGCGCTTAAAAATGCATCACCTGGTAATAAAGCTTTGCTGTAAGGCAGTATGTCTGGGGTGTAGGATCTGATTTTACGGCGGGTAATGACATCACTAAATGCCGTATTGATCAATGCATTGTTAATAGTCGCTCGGATGCTAAGTGACCTGTCCATATTGGCTTGCCTGTATTTACTAAGCTGTTATTCAATCAAATGCTTCATATTTAGCTTATAACTGATAACAACATTCCTATTGCCATAAATCCAATTGTTTGTTTTTATAATAACGTAATTATTTTATTGATAGGTCATTTCATGAGATTAAAAGGTCTGGATCTAAATTTACTGGTGGCGCTGGATATTTTGCTGGATGAACGCAGTGTCTCCCGCACGGCTGAGCGTTTACACCTAAGCCAACCGGCAGCCAGTGCTGCGCTTGGCAGATTGCGCACCTATTTTAAGGACGACCTGCTGGTCCTGCATGGCAAGCGTTTGATTCCCACTTCCTATGCCGAAAGCATGGCTCCGGAAGTTAAACGCATACTCTCCCAGGTCGACAACCTGATTTCCATGCCTTCTGATTTCGATCCGGCACAGGCCGAGAGATTATTTAGCCTGATGGCCTCTGACTACATGCTCAATGTCTTGATTACTCCGGTTATTGCTTCTATCCAAGCCATAGCACCCAAGGTCAGGCTGAATATCCGGCTTTCCGAAGTTTCGGTGCGGACCGAATTTGATCGGGGCAAAATTGACCTTATGATCGTCCCCGATGAATTTTTATCCACACAGCACCCCTCTGAATTACTGTTTGAGGAACGCCATGTGGTTGTCGGCTGGAAGGAAAACCCTTATATGAAAAAAAATATGATGCCCAAAGCTTTTTTTGAAGCCGGTCATATTGTTGTTGCCTTGGGACCGGAAGGCAACCCGCCCTTCACCGAACGACATCTGGATAAACTGGGCTATCACCGCCATATTGATATCTATGCACCACATTATTCTGCCGTACCCTGGTTAATACTGGATACCAATCGTTTGGCTGTTATGCCAGAGCGCCTGGCCTTGAAGTTTTCGAAGGTCTTTCCTTTAAAGCTCGCACCCTTGCCATTTGAGTTCCCCTTAATGCGGATGATGGCTCAATATCACAGTGCACGCAGCGGCGACCAGGGGCTGCTTTGGTTAAGGTACTGCCTGCATAATGCTGCAAATAAAAATGTCCCGTAATTTTTAAGCCCGGTTGTATCATTGCAGCTTCAATAGGTGAACAGGCACAATTTAAATCATCTGTTTTGTTAATAGAAAATAATAAGATTAATCAATTTTATTAATAAAATTAGCTGCTATAAGCTTAGGACAACGACATCAGCACTATTTCCTATAGGGGTTATTCGCTATGCAAAATCTATCTATTCTCATCATTGGCGGCGGAATAGGCGGACTTACATCTGCTATTGCACTGGGCCAAAAGGGTTTTAAGGTTGAAATCATTGAAAAGGACCCGGAATGGTCTGTGTATGGCGTGGGCATCATTCAACAATCCAATGTTATCCGGGCGGTTGCAGAACTCGGCATCATAGATGACTATCTGGAGGCTGGCTTCCCCTTTGATGGTCTGGAAATTTACCTGCCAAACGGCGATCTGGCGGCCAAAATTCCAGCCCCTAGGCTTACTGAAAAATACCCGGCTCAACTGGGTATTAGTCGACGTGCCTTACAGAAGGTTCTGGTCGACCGAGCCAAGGCAGAAGGTGCAACTGTTCGACTGGGTCTAGTAGCTGAACAGATTCACACAGATACCGAAGCTGTGTCAGTAGAATTTTCAGATGGTTCTAGCGGACGCTATGACCTGGTCATTGGCGCAGACGGTGTTTATTCACAAGTGCGCGATATGCTTTTCCCGGAGCTTCCAAAACCGCAGTTTGCCGGTCAGAGTGTCTGGCGGTATAACTTCAAACGACCCAGCGATATGCAAGCGCTTTGTGTTTATGAAGGACAGATCGGCTGTGGCCTTGTGCCCTTATCCCAGGAGCTGATGTATATGTACGTGACGACACCTGAACCCGGCAACCCTCATTACCCCAGACAAGGTATTGCCAAGTCTATGCGAGACAAGCTTAAGGCTGCCTCCCCGCGAATTGCTGAGCTGGCCGAGCAAATTACTGATGATAATGGCGTTGTCTACAAACCACTCGAATGGATTATGATCGAAGGCGACTGGTACAAAGACCGAGTCATCTTGATAGGCGATGCAGCCCATGCCACTACTCCACATCTTGGTCAGGGAGCCGGCATGGCGATTGAAGATAGCCTGGTCTTAGCTGATGAATTGAACCGCGCTAAATCTATTGCTGAAGCCTTTGCAGGCTTTCAAAAGCGGCGCTATGAACGCTGCCGATACATTGTTGAATCTTCAGTGGCTATCAGTAAAGGACAAATCGGTGAAGGACCACTGCTGAACAATGCTGAGGAATCAGCAAAAATGTTTCAGGTCATTGCTGAGCCAATTTAAAGAGCAACTTTTAGTACAACTGATTTCGCTTAGCCGGTATCTTGAATAAGAAAAGTAGATAATTTTAGAGGTGTAAATACACATGGCATTGTTTGAATATTTTCCTAATTATGTATGGAACCTGTCTATTGCTATAGCGATGGAAAATGGCGGCAGAATTGGTGAAATTGTTGATATGTGTGAGCCTATTAAGAAAGCTGCAGATAATGGCGAGGATGCTGGTACTCAGGAATTCCATAGGGAATGGGTCAGGATGGCAGACAAACTGGTTGAACTTGCAGCAGAAGATGAAGCTGCAGGTCGACTTTTTTCTGCCGGCGCAAAACTAAAACGCGCCAGTATCTATTTTGTCACGGCTGAACGTATGCAGGGGCATGGTTATCCGGGCAGAATGGAAACTTACAAAAAAGGTCTGGATAGTTTTGCCAAGGGAACTGCTTATCTAAAAGACAATGTGAAGCGCGTCGAAATTCCTTACGGTGAGGGCCAAAGCTTGTCTGCTTATTTAAGTCTGGCTGAAGGCGACGGGCCCAAACCTGTAGTGATTTTCTGCAATGGCCTGGATAGCTGCAAAGAGATGCTTTGGCTCGGAGGCTTCCCTATGGCACTTGCCAAACGCGGTGTTAGCTGTCTTTGTGTTGATCAACCCGGCACCGGTGAAGCCTTACGTTTGCAGGATATTCCCGCCACCTATGCCAGTGAAGAATGGGCCTCTGCGTGGGTAGACTGGTTGGAACAACAGCCTTTCGTTAATCCAAAAAGTATCGGCATGACAGGTATCTCTCTGGGCGGACATTATGCGCCCCGAGCCGTTGCCTTTGAGCCTCGTTTCGCCTCGGGCGCAGTATGGGGGGCTAATCATAACTGGGCTGAAGTGCAGCGCAAACGCATCAACCGTGAAGGTGAAAACCCTATACCCCATTACTGGAATCACGTGTTCTGGGTATTTGGCTGTAAGGATATGGAAGAGTTTTTGGAAAAAACCAAAGGCATGACACTCGAAGGTGTTATGGAACGCATCAAGGTTCCTTTTTTAGTGACACATGGCGCTGAAGACCGACAAATAAGTGTGGATTATGCTCAACAGAGTTTTGATCAATTAATTAATTCACCTAATCGTCAACTGAAAATATTCACTTCCCGTGAAGGCGGTGTTGAACATGTTGGCGCAGATAACATGTCTTTTGGTAGCGATTATATTGCCGACTGGTTTGCCGAGACACTTGGCGGCCATACCAAGTAACAGCTTAAGTCAGGAGAAGCATCATAATGAGTCGTAAATTTGTTGATCTTTCTATCTATCTTGAAAATGACGTAATCTCGGATCCACCTTTTATGAGGCCAGAGATTACTTATCAGAGTCATCAGGAAACTGTTTCAGAAGCCAATATATTTTTCCCTGGCGTGGCAGCAGATGAGTTCCCCGGTGGAGAAGGTTTTGCTGCAGCAGAGACCGTAAAACTTACCACACATAACGGCACTCATTTAGATGCCCCATGGCACTTTCATCCAACAATGGATGGAGGCAAACCTGCCATGACTATTGATGAGGTTCCATTGGATTGGTGTTTCCGTCCGGGTGTTAAGCTGGATTTCAGACATATGCCGGATGGTCATGTAGTGACCGCCGCTGAAGTTGAAGCTGAATTGGAACGAGTCGGCGTAGAGTTGCAGCCACTGGATATTGTGATGATAAATACCGCAGCGGGCAAAGCCCTGGGGGATCCAAATTTCGTTAATATCGGTTGTGGCATGGGTTATGAAGCCACCATGTATCTACTGGAAAGAGGCATAAAGCTGACGGGCACTGATGCCTGGTCCTGGGATGCGCCTTTTTCCCATACGGCAAAAAAAGTAAAGGAAACAGGAGATACCTCATTAATCTGGGAAGGCCATAAGGCCGGTCGCGACATCGGTTATTGTCATCTGGAAAAATTACACAATCTCGAAGTACTGCCAGCCAGTGGTTTTATGGTGAGCTGTTTTCCCCACAAAATAAAAGGAGCATCTGCTGGCTGGACCAGGGCTGTGGCAATCTTTGAAGAATAAACCGACACCAGCTGGTTGAATTCTGAACAGAGCAGGCGCAGCACAAACTTTTATAGATCAGCTAAGGCAAGCAGAAAGAAACGCTTATGAAGTTAGCAACAATAAAAAATGCAAGTCCGGACGGAAGGCTGATTTTAGTATCGGCTGATGGTAATCGTTATCTTCTCGCTCCATCATTTAAAACTCTGCAAGAGGCCATTGAGAACTGGACAGTGGCTCTGGAATTTTTTGAAGATGCAGCTCAACGCATGGCTAAAGGTGAAGGTGAGTCTACTGCGGGACTGAATTTTGCGGCTCCCCTGCCCCGCGCCTGGCAATGGCTGGATGGTTCGGCATTTACAAGTCACGGTAAATTAATGCAACAAGCATTTAATCTTGATCCGATTGAAACCGACAAACCGCTTATGTACCAGGGCATGTCCCATCGTTTTTATGGACCCTATGATGATATCCCCTTCATAAGCGAAGAAGATGGTATCGACTTTGAAGGAGAGTTTGGCGTTATTGTCGATCACGTACCCATGGGCACGAAAGCTGAGGATGCCCATCAACATATTAAATTACTTGTTCAAATAAACGACTGGTCTTTAAGAACCCTGGCTCCTGCCGAGATGAAAACCGGCTTCGGCTGGATACAGGCCAAACCAGCCTGCTCCATGGCTGCATTTGCCGTTACTCCCGACGAAGCAGGAGCTGCGTGGAAAGATGGCCGTATACACTTAAACCTGGAAGTGTCATGGAATCACACTGACTTTGGTCACCCTCATGGTGGTGAAATGTCGGTCGGTTTCCATGAATTAATTGCGCATGCAGCAGCTACTCGTGAACTCTGTGCCGGAACCATCATCGGATCCGGGACAGTATCGAATGATAATTTTCGTGCAACAGGGTCTAGTTGTATCGCAGAACGACGCGGCATGGAAATCGTCTATACTGGTTCCCCAAAAACACCTTATATGCATTTTGGTGATCAGGTGGATATGCAAGTTAATTATCCCGAAGGCAATTTATTGTTTGGTGTTATTCATCAGCGAGTGGTGAAATTAAATGCATAAAAACCTGGGCTTATCGGCATTGTTCGCGCTGGTTCTGGCGCATGTCGTAGGAATGATTGATCTCGTTGCTTTACCCGTTTGGGTAGGCGCGCTGGTGGCAAGGTATTCCTTCAGTCCACAGGCCGCTGGCGGGCTGGCCACTTTGTTTCTGATTGGAGCTACCATTGCCAGTGTAACAGTGGCACCAAAATTCCCGCAAATGAACCAGCGTTTGACTGCCACGGTTGGTTTTTCGATAGCCTCTGCTGCCTTTTTCTTTTCGGCTACTCAGTCATCATATCTAGTACTTGCAGGATTACATTTGCTGGGTGGCATTTCATTAGGAGCAGCATTGTCAATGGTACACGGGACTATAGCCCACAGTAGCAACCCTCACAGGCTATATGCCATTGCCAGTATTGCCCTGGGTTTTTTCGGCATTGCTTTCCTTGGCGGCGTTCCTCAAATACTGATAGCCTACGGAGGTTCAGCGCTTTTCATTGTTTTTGGTGTGTTGATGGCAATTGCCGCCCTGGCCTGTGCCGTTTTTTTCCGCAATCCTGACGCAATCATTCATCAAATAGCCTTACCTAAATTTAGTAGCGCAGTGTGGCTGATTATTTTTGGTGTAAGTTTTATGACCTTCAATCAATCAATGGTCTTTGCTTTCGTTGAAGTTATAGGAGGCACCCGAGGTTTCTCCCAAGCACAGGTTCAGGGCGTTTTGATTGGACTTGGCGTCGTTAATTTCCTTTTGCCGGCCCCGCTGGCAGCTCTGCTGCAAAATAAGTTCAATGCACATCGCGTTACGCAAATAGGTCCTGTATTGCAGGGCATACTGGCATTGGTTGTCACAACGGCTGCCAGCTTTCAATTTTGGGCCCCTGCTGCAGCACTGTATGTAGCGGTATTAATTTTCACACATACTTTCGCATTTGGACTTCTCGCAGGTTTGGACCAAACTGGCCGTGCAGCTTCTGCAACACCGGCAATGGCAATGTTTGGTGCCGCACTTGGACCCGTCATTGGCGGGGCTCTTGGTCAGAATTTTGGCTATGGGGCGATTGGCCTAGCGGCAATCGTTATGGCAACTATAGCAATCGTTCTTTTTACAAAGGCAAAAATGTACGCAGATCAAAACTCTGCAGTTACATAAATTTTCCAGGGATTATAAAACGAATATCGATAGCTGATTATTAAAATCAACCCTTAGCCGAGATAAGCAAATGAATGATAAACATAGCCCTCCCATTCGTCGGGTGGTTACCGGCCATGATAAAGCTGGTCATGCCATTATTCGTTCCGACGACAGCTTTGAATGTAATGTTATTCCCAGTGGTGATGCCGCATTTTCACTGCTTTGGACGACAGCTCAGGTTCCTGCCGATAATAATGATGAAATTGATGGCCGGGAACGCGATGCGGGTCTAACCATACAGAAAGGTTCTGTTATTCGGGCCGTTGACATGTTGCCAGGCGGAGAATCTCCTATGCATCGTTCCAACAGCATTGATTACGGCATTGTGCTTTGGGGGTCTGTGGAGCTGGAACTTGATCATAAAGAGAAGGTGATTCTGCATGCGGGAGATGTCTGCGTGCAAAGAGGCACCATACACCTGTGGCGAACAATTGGTGATAAACCCTGCCGCATCATTTTTGTTTTGACTCAGGCAAATCCCTATATCCAGAATGGCAAGGCCTTACCGGAAATAGGACCTTAGCCAAATATTTCAAAAAAATTTATCAGCCACAAAAAATCCTGCTTTATATATTTTGCTTAATACAAGCCATAGCATAGACAGCCAAATGTAGTTAATTGATTGAGGATAACCATGAGCATTAAAAGAATTCCCGGTAAAATGTATCGCATGCCGATGTCTTTTGGCCCAAGTCTGGGACCCAGACAGTTGCCTGAAGGTCGGCAACTGGATTATGCACAAGCACCGGATTCAAGAACACTGAGCATTTCATTCCGATCCAATCCGGAACAACTTGCAGCACTGTTGCCTGAATGTTTTATGCTCGGGCAGGAACCCATTGTCACCATATTCTGCAGTGAAATGACGAATGTTGACTGGTTGGCGGGTCGTGGTTACTCAATGGTCGGTGTTACCTTTCCTGCCAGATTTTCCGGCAAACAGGATCAGCTTGAAGGGTCCTTCCTTTGTGTTCTGTTTGAGAATATGTGTGAACCCATCATTACGGGCAGAGAGGAATTAGGCTTTTCAAAAGTCTATGCTGAAATAAACGGCCCAACAGTTTCCGATAACGGAGCGCTGGTTAATGTCAGTTGGCATGGCTTTGATTTTCTTGAAATAAAAGCCCGCAAATTGCATGAAAACCCGACGCCAAACCAGACCTTAGGTGGCCTCAGAAATGATGGCCTGATGCACTACAAATACATACCCAAAACCGGAGACTGGGGTAGTGCAGATATAGAATACCCGACTTTCTATCCCTCATCCTGTGATAAGGGGAAAGTGACAAAGCTTTTAATAGGCGATGGGCACTTTTCCTGGAATAAAGCTCGCTGGGAAGACCTCCCAACCTTATACAATATCGTTAATACCCTTGCTAATCTGGAAATTATTGAATATTTGGGCACATCACTCAGCTATTCAACTGGCACCAAAGATCTTCGTGAGCAACGTATATTACGTTAAACAATCAACTATAATGTGGCATTTAAGGCTCCAAGTACTGGATTTACCAGGCAATTGAAGCCAAAGCTATACAAACACAGGCTTAATCTCTATTTACAGATCAAGTCATTAATCGTCGATAAATCCAGTCAAAAATGAAACATTTCACTTTATTCAGGCTCTAATTGGGTATAGGGTAAGCAAATCACATTGGAGTTTGCGCAGTGGCAGCTTCAATTCAAGAAACCATAAGGACTGCCCTGCTCTAACATTGAACACTCAAGACCCTACCCTGAACAGAGGGTTGATTCGATGACTAAAATGAGGCATTTAAACCGACTAATCCAATTAGTGCAGTTGACTATACTGTCCACACTCTTCTGCTCGCTTGTTGCTTGCACAAGTGGCAACTTAGTTGAGGTCGAGTCAAATCCCAATATTCCTGAATTTCCGGATATCTTCTCTTCAAAACCCGAGATTGTGTCGCTATCTGATATTCATCTATTGACACCTCAACAGGAACAAGATTTCTTTGACTATTTCAACGACCCTGCTCTCCGGAATGTTGAACAGCATGTGCGCCTGGCAAATTATTTATTTAGCAGCACTACCAACTTTCGTTATGAAAGCAAGACTTACACTGCATCTGAAGCCCTGGCTTTGGGTCAGGGAAATTGCATGTCGCTTGCTGTAGCGACCAGCGCTTTGGCAAAACTGGCAAATATTCAAATCGAATATCAGTTGATCGACTCGACTCCTGTCTACCAATTATCCGGGTCCGTAGCTAACAAAGGGCTGCATATCAGAAGCCTGATTTATAAAACTGAAAAGGAAGGTGCTGTTGACGCTTTCAGCAGTAATTCGAAATCATTAATTAACCGCACCAAAGGCCTGATCATTGATTATTTCCCGGCTGAGGATGGCCGGTTTATTGGGAATGTGAGCTACGATGAATACATTGCTGTCTATTATCGCAATATGGCTGCTGAAGCACTGAGTAAAAATGATTATGCAAGCAGCTACTGGTACACACTGGAATCGATGAAATACGACCCTTTGAGTTCTGATGCTTTAAATATGTTAGCTATTATTTACAAACGATCTGGAGACCTGGACAAAGCTGAAGAAATCTACCTTTACGGCATTGCACAGGCAGATGACAAACTCACTTTGTTGAAAAATTACCACGTCCTTTTAACAACTCAGGGGCGCACTGAAGCAGCACAAGCCGTAAATAACACGCTTATCACCATGCGCGATCCAAGTCCGATACATTGGTTTAACGTTGCCAGACATTCTTATGACAGCAATGATTATGCAAACGCGATACGCTTTTATCGCCGTGCGATAGACATCGCCCCCTATCTGCATGAGGCACACCTGGGTATTGCATTGAGTTTTTTCCAGCTCGGTCAGTACAATAATGCAGAACAATCTTTAAATCAGGCCATAGACAATGTTAACGACTTTACTACCCGCGACCTCTATGAGTCCAAATTAAATGCCCTGAGAAATCTTTAAAAAAAGGCAAACTTTCACTTTGTCCAGGCCGTCCCAGAACACACTGTTTAATGTATCTATCGGCGATTTACAGTGCTTCACTGCACAGATTATTTAGGTTAAAGTGACCATTAACAATTACATGATCAGGAATATTTAAGCACTATGGTTGACCGCAGAACTACCTTAAAGCTAAGTGCAATAGGCATGACCGGCATGATGAGTAGCTTGTCGAGTATGCCCGGACAAGCACATGCCAAGCACACTCAGCACGCTGCATTATCTAATGCTCTTGGGCTTTTCAACAGTCGCTATTCCGAAAGCCAGATATTCTCGGATACTCTGGCACAATTTGGCACCCAGGCTACTGATATTCACGGTGATCTTGCTTCTTATTGGTATGGACACCTGCGCAGTGCACTTATCGATGAGCGCAGACCCTTATTCGGTTTGACGGATCGTCGCGATTTTTTCTGCCTTGAGGAACTTGCCCGCGATCTGAACATGAAAGTAAGTCTACGCTTAGACCACTTGACCGATAAAAACGGTTATACCAAACATCAATTAACTGGTGTATCGACATTAAGCTCAAATTTGCAGCGGCTTGGACATGATAGAGGATTCGGAAAGACCATGGCCGAACTAAGTGAGATTTTCCTGAGTGATACACGTCCAGATAAAGCAGTACAGAAACTGACCGGGCCTTATGCTCCGGCAAATCAAACTGCTCTGGTCACCTGGGTGATTAGCTAAACAAATAAAAGAGGAATTTGAAAATGGCACTACCTCCAAATCTAAGCCAGGCAGAATTTAATCGAGCCCTTGGCGAATTCGAAGCAGTCGTTGGTTCAGACTGGGTCTTCAGCTCAGATGCTGACGTGGCTCTTTACCGCGATTCTTATTCACCCTTTTGGGGCGAAGAAGAAGAAAGAATAGCTTCCGCAGCAGTCGCTCCTGACAACGTAGAAGAAGTCCAGACAATTGTCCGCATCGCTAATCGCTATAGAATACCTTTGTATCCTATCTCCACTGGCAGAAATCTGACTTATGGAGGAGCCGCTCCTACTTTGTCAGGAAGTGTAGTATTAGACCTTAAACGCATGAACCGCATCATTGAAGTCAATGATAAAAGGAATTATGCCTTGGTTGAACCGGGTGTTTCCTATTTTGATTTATTTAAATACATTCGCGAAAACAATCTAAATGTCATGCTGGATGTTCCTGATCCCGGTTGGGGAAGCCCAATGGGGAACAGTCTTGATCATGGTGTTGGCTATACGGTAGGTCCCTATCGTGACCATTTTGGATCGCATATAGGCCTTGAAATTGTAAGTGCTGAAGGTGAGCTGATTCGCACAGGCGCTGGAGCGATCCCTGGCTCTGATGCCTGGCAGGATTTCCATTATGGTATTGGTCCTTCAATTGATGGTCTGTTTGCCCAATCTAATTTTGGCATTGTCACCAAAATGGGTGTGAAACTCATGCCTATGCCTGAAACTTTTATGAATTGCACGGTTACAGTTCCTCGCTATCAGGATCTGCAAGCAATGGTTGAAGAAGTCAATTATCTGGAAGACTCTCTGTTAGTTGGCATGCCATTCTGGGGAAGCCCCGTTGGTGGTGGTCTGTTTGATCCGACGCCTATTGCTGAACTAATGCAAAATGGCTGGCCGACAGTTGAACAATTGGAGGAGTTTGTCACTACTCAGAATAAACCTGCATGGTCCGTCTCTTTTCACTTATACGGGCCGGAGGAAATCGTACAAGCGACCTGGGCAGCTATACAACGGCGCTTTCGGGACAAAATTGCCGGCGCTGCTTTCCAACAGGAAGACTTACACAGTTTGCCCATACCTGAAGAAGATATTGCCGCCTTACCGGATAAAGCACTTTTGGGCATCCCTAACCTGGAAATTTTCCATATTGTAGCCCGTAATCCTTTTACCGATAATGATCCATCTGATGGTCACGCTGATATGTTTACCATGACACCAAGAACCGCTGAAGGTGTACACACAGCGGCTCGGGTAATAGCAGAAACTTTTGTAGAACTGGGATTCCCTCCTGCAACTCATCCCTTCACTACACCAGTTTCTTTTTATTCCAGGGCCTTTGTAGTGGCTATATTAGTACCAACCTGGAGAGATCCTGCTAAAAATGCTGCAACACGGGCGTTGTACGAAAGATGCCTGGACAGGATTGCCGAAGTTGGCATGGGCACTTACAGAACCAATCCTGCTTTTCAGGATCTCGCTGTCAGTAAATACAGCTTTAATGATGGTTCCTTGCTGAAATTTCAGGAGAAACTTAAAGACAGCATTGACCCTAATGGCATTATTTCACCGGGACGCTATGGTATCTGGCCTGCAAACATGAGGAATAATCGAGGATGAGTAAATTAGCTATTTTAGGTTTCTTTCTGGTCTCATTCGCAGGGACAGTACAAGCTCAGGAGCTCAGCCCTTCGCAGGCAAGCGGAAAAGTTGTGTTTGATAAATGGTGCGAACCCTGTCATGGCAGAGTAGCAGGTGGACTCTTTGGCGGCTTTGGTGCCAATGCCTTACCCGGCACTTCTGCATTGGGAGTAAAATACAAAGGAGATTTACCAGCAGTACTGGAAGATCGGACTGACCTGGCTCCCATTTATATTCGCACCATAGTCAGAAACGGCCTTTATGGCATGCCTATTTCACGCAAAACTGAAATTAGCGATGAAGACCTGGAAAATATCATCTCGTATTTGACCAGACCACGTTAACCCGGATAAAGAAACGATGAGTTAAAAAAGGCGCCCAGGCGCCTTTTTTACTTTTATTATTTCCCATCTTCCACTTTCATCGCTACAAACTAGAATCTAATAGCATCTTCCTGACCTCTTGGATTTTATTTTATGTCCTGCAAACTCAATCCGTATTCAACGTTTACTGCTTTTTGATCTATCATCGACTTTATCTATCGCTGGTATCGTAATTATGAGTTTGTCTATTCAAAGCGGACTAGCGTAGCTTAGGGGGTACCAGGAATAAATCCGAGTCACTACATAGCTAGGAGCAAAATAATCATGTCTAACGAAACCAAGTGTCCAATGGGGCACGGCGCAGGCGGTGGAACATCAAACCGAGACTGGTGGCCTAATCAATTACGGCTGGAAATTCTTCGCCAGCATTCATCGAAATCTGATCCTATGGGAGAGGAATTCAATTACAGAGAAGAATTCAAGACTCTCGACCTGAAGGCCCTGAAAAATGATCTACATAACCTGATGACAGATTCTCAGGACTGGTGGCCAGCAGACTTTGGTCACTACGGCCCCTTTTTCATTCGTATGGCCTGGCACAGTGCCGGAACCTATCGCAGTGGTGACGGACGAGGCGGCGGTGGAAGTGGCAGCCAGCGTTTCGCACCTTTGAACAGTTGGCCTGATAACGTAAATCTGGACAAAGCCCGCAGGTTGTTGTGGCCAATCAAACAGAAATACGGGAAAAAGATTTCCTGGGCCGATCTGATGATTCTGACAGGCAATGTAGCTCTCGAATCCATGGGCTTTAAGACCTTTGGTTTTGCGGGTGGTCGTGCAGACATATGGGAACCGGAACAAGATATCTATTGGGGCGCCGAAGCGAACTGGCTGGAAGATAAGCGATATTCAGGTGAGCGCGATCTTGAAGATCCACTCGCAGCAGTGCAAATGGGCTTGATATACGTGAATCCTGAAGGTCCCAACGGTAATCCCGACCCACTGGAGGCTGCCAAAGATATCCGCGAAACCTTTGCACGTATGGCAATGAATGATGAAGAAACCGTTGCCCTGATCGCCGGCGGGCATACCTTCGGCAAAGCCCACGGCGCTGGAGATCCGGCTTTGGTTGGAGCTGAGCCTGAAGCAGCCAGTATCGTGGAACAGGGGCTTGGCTGGAAAAGCAGTTTTGGATCAGGCATGGGAGATGACACGATAGGCGGCGGGCCTGAGGTAACCTGGACCACCACCCCTACCAGCTGGAGTAACAACTTTTTTGAGAATCTGTTTGGCTATGAATGGGAACTGACAAAAAGCCCGGCAGGTGCGCAACAATGGGTTGCCAAGGATGCTGAAGAAATTATTCCTTATGCTCAGGACAGCACCAAAAAACGCAAACCAAGCATGTTGACCACCGATCTGTCTTTGCGCTTTGACCCTGCCTACGAAAAAATATCCAGACGTTTTTTCGAAAACCCGGATCAGTTTGCGGATGCCTTTGCCCGCGCCTGGTTCAAGCTGACACATCGTGATATGGGGCCTGTAACACGTTATCTGGGAGCAGAAGTCCCAACAGAAGAGCTCATCTGGCAAGACCCTATACCTGAGCTCGACCATAAATTGATAGATGAAAAGGATGCTACTGAGCTAAAGAACAGAATTTTAGCCACTGGCCTATCGGTCTCTGATCTGGTTTCCACTGCCTGGGCCTCAGCTTCGACTTTTAGAGCTTCTGACATGCGCGGCGGTGCGAATGGTGCACGCATTCGTCTGTCTCCTCAAAAAGACTGGGAAGTTAATCAGCCAAAGCAATTGGCAAAAATACTGAAAGTACTGGAAGATATTAAAGTCAATTTCAACAAGCCGGTTTCCATGGCTGATTTAATCGTCCTGGCAGGTTGCGCGGGCGTTGAACAGGCTGCAAAGTATGCCGGTCATGAAATTAAGGTGCCGTTTACTGCAGGTCGCATGGACGCTTCCCGGGAGCAAACAGATATCGAAGCAATCAACTTCCTGGAACCCGTTGCTGATGGCTTCCGTAACTATCAGAAGGCCAGATACAGCGTATCTGCCGAGGAATTGCTGATCGACAAAGCACAATTGCTGACACTAACAGCGCCTGAAATGACGGTTCTTATTGGCGGCATGCGTGTTTTAGAGACCAACTTTGACAAGTCTCAACATGGGGTCTTCACGGACCGGCCGGGAGCCCTAAGCAATGACTTCTTCGTCAATCTGCTGGACATGAGTACCAGCTGGAAGGCGACCTCAAAGGATGAGGAGCAGTTTGTCGGCAGCGATCGTATAGAGGGCAATTCCAAATGGACAGCTAGCCGGGTCGACCTGATCTTTGGTTCAAATTCAGAGCTGCGATCCCTGGCTGAAGTCTATGCATCAGCAGATGCAGAAGAAAAATTTGTGCGAGACTTTGTAGCCGCATGGACTAAAGTGATGAATCTGGATCGCTTTGATCTGCTCTGACATGCTCAGGTTGTCATAGAATTGGATCATGTTTTCTGAGCCGGATTAAACCGAATTAGCGGGGATAACATTGATACACCTTTGACAAGCCTTTCGAAACAGAGGCCATGCGGCACCTTAAAAAAAGCGATGTTACAGAGATTAACTGTAACATCGCTTTTTTTATGCTTTAACATCTCCTATATCCACAGGCATAGTCCGGGATAGCTTAAATGCCTGCAACAGCTACATGACTTTACCCTAAAAGCATGACCCTCTAAAATCTATTGAAAAATCAAGGTACAGAGCTATACAAGGCCAGATTGATGCAGCATGAATAATTATGTGCCAGCCATTCGCTTCAGCCTCCCCCTTTTATTAACAATTGGAATGAGTGCCTGTGGTGGTGGAGGTGGAAGCAACACTGCTACGCAAATTAATGCCGCCTCTGTTAATCCGCTTTTTTCTATAGAGGGCAATATTGAAGTAAGCCCCGGCTCTCTGGTCGACAGTGATATTAATAACAGTGAACACGCTAATATCTCCAATAACAGTCCATCTGAAGCTCAGGACTTACCAAGTTTTGCTGTTCTGGGGGGATATGTTAATCAGGCCATGCAAGGTGCCGATGGCCCTCTATTCCAGCTCGGCGATCCATCTGATTATTACAAAATTCACCTCTATGAAGGGCAATCCATTGTATTGGATATCTATGATACTGCTAATGCCGATCTGGACTTATATTTACTAGATAGTACTGGCCTGACGGTCTTTGACTCATCGCTTTCAACCAGCTCCAGCGAATCCCTGATAGCCCCTTTTGAAGGTGATTTTCAACTTTTGGTTGAGGCCTTCAGCGGTGCTTCAAACTACAATTTGCGTACTGAGCAGACTCTGAATATCAGCAGCACAGGTTTTCGTCTGAGTGATGCATTTGTTCCAAATGAATTGATTGTATCCTTCCATCATTCCGACATGTTTATAAAACAGCAAAATAACCCCCTTTCTCATATACAGCGCCTGGGACTCAGCCATCTGGCAGGACATGCAGACCGTCCGATGCGTCTGGGTATTCGTAACAGCGCCTTGCCTCAACGCCGTACGCAGCAAAGCACGGGAAGTCTGGATACAACAAGCATAGACAAGCGACATCAATTTTACTCTGCCGAGGTAAAAGCCAAGTATGCAACCCTGCTTGCCGTTAAAGTCATGGCCCTGGACCCCGACGTGCAGTTTGCAGAACCTAATTTAATTATCGAGGGTACGGCTGTACCCAACGACTCACGCTATGCAGAACAATGGAACTACCCCTTTATTGATTTACCCGCAGCCTGGGATACAAGCACGGGATCAAGTGATGTCATTGTGGCCGTGATCGATTCAGGCGCTCTATACCAGCACCCTGATTTAGCCGCCAATCTGATTGCCGGCTATGACTTTATCAGTGATGTTAGCAATGCTGCGGATGGTGATGGTATTGATGCCGATGCAGAAGATAAAGGCTCCTCTTTTCATGGCTCGCATGTCGCTGGCATTATTGCTGGCCGCAGCAATAATGGCATAGGAACCAGTGGCGCTAGCTGGCAAACCAGCATAATGCCCCTACGAGTGCTGGGGGTATCGGGTGGTAATCTTTATGATGCCGCTCAGGCCATACGTTATGCAGCAGGATTGGCAAATGATTCCGGCACTTTACCAAACAGAACAGCGAATATTATTAACCTTAGTATTGGTGGCACCGGTTATTGTCCTGACAGCTACCGCGAATTACTTGGTGAGGTCAGAAAAAAGAATATTCTGGTGGTAACCGCTGCCGGAAATGGCGGCAGCAATTCCAACCAGTTTATTCCGGCAAACTGTAACGATGTTATTAATGTCAGTGCAGTGGATCAAAATCGGCTGCTTGCGCCATATTCAAATTACGGCAGCTCTATAGATATAGCCGCTCCGGGTGGTCGGAACGATCAAGATGCTGATAATAATGGCATAGTCGATGGCATCCTAAGCACCTCGGCAAGTTTAGACAGCGGCAATCTTAGCTACGATTACGCTTATCGTTACGGCACCTCTATGGCTACCCCTCATGTGAGTGCTGTTTTTGCACTGATGTTAGCTGTTAATCCAGGACTCAGTGCTGATGAAATTGAACAAATGCTGGTTTCCGGGTTGTTGACCGATGACATAGGTATCAGCGGAGCGGATAGCTCCTTCGGCTACGGTCTTATTAATGCCAGTAAAGCAGTATCCACAGCACTGGATAGTCTGATTAGTTCACCAGTCCTTGATTCCTACCTGAGTTCTTCGATTTCCAGTTTTGAATTCAGACCGGCAGTTATTGATACAACTTTTGAAACCAGGACCATTGGCGATGATGCCGTTACCATCAATAACATCAGCTACAATGCGGACTGGCTCAGTCTGCTTTCTCTGGGCCAGCAGGACGGCGTCGAAAACTGGCGCTTGAACATCAGCCGCTCCGGCCTGAGTGCGGGCTTGTACCGTGATACCATCAGTTTCGATACCAGCGCCAACACTCTCAACATTGATGTGATTCTGCAGGTCAATCCCGCTGCCCAGCCTTATAGCTTGGGGCCGGTTATTGTCGATCTGCTCAATACTCAATCTGGCACTCGTGTGCAGAGCAATGCCAGGTTTGTAAATGGTGTATATACCTTTAAACTTGATAATCTGCCGCAGGCTAATTACAGATTCAGCGCCAGCAGTGATTTGAATGGCAGTGGTCTTGCAGATGCTGGTGAGGCATTTATCGAAACGGCAAGCTTTACGCTTACTGGAGATACCGTCTTGCCAAACCTTAGGCTGGAATGGAGCGGCCTGCTTATTCCTAATCCTGCGAATTAATTCAGGCACTCTACCAAGCTAAATTGACTGATTTCAGCTAAAAACCCTTTTTAAACAATAGGTTATATGCTTTCTGCCGGTCCGAATTTCAACTTATTGCGAACGGGCAGAAGTCACTCTTACATTCATCTGATCAGCGTTACCCGAAACGCCGGCGGGGTATCGCAATCCGGAATTAACATCCAGAGTCTGGTTTGCGGCAAGATTATTCAACACTCTCACTACCTGGTTAGTCTCTCCATTGATAAAGGCAGTAAAGCTTAACTGGATAGTCTGTAAAGCAATACCCGAACGGTTGCTGACCCGTGCCAGAACCCTTCCATCACCGTCAGTATAAATCTGCGCCTGTACATAGGCAGCGGGGTTATCTTCGAGATCCAGTCTGGTGAATGCAATAGCAGCCTCGTTGGCTACCGAGCCTCCTCCCCCCGCTGCGGCCTGGAAATATTGCTTGGCAGTACCGCGATCATTGTTATTTAAGGAAATTTTGCCTAATTCATTCATAGCTGTAGCCGTGGGAAGCAGGGCTGCACTTCGTTCCAGATCAACTTGCGCACGACTTGTTTCGCCGGTTCTGGCATAGGCAACGCCTCTGCCCAGATAATAATCAAAATAATTATCGTCCTTGTTTATCGCCTCATCATAAGAACTGATCGCTTCGCGATAGCGACGCTGGTAGAGCAGAATATCTGCCTTCAAACCGGAAAATCTTGCTTCATTAGGAACCAGTGAAATCGCTTCGTCGAGATTCAACATGGCAATTTCAAGATCATCTTCTGCAATGGCACGTTCTGCCTCATCAAACAGCGCGTAAGCTTCCTGATTGTTTTTTAGACCACTGATCGCCTGCTGGTAACGTGCCTCACCCAGTTCCAAATCACGCCCCTGCATGGCGGGCAGTAATTCATTAACAAGCGCACGGTTATTATCAACACGTTCCTGCGATGGCGGATGACTGGCAAATAGGCCATCCAGCCAGCTGGAGTCCCGTCCCTGTGACAATCGTACAAAGGTTTCCTGCAAACTAATTGCTGCACGGGGGTCATAACCTGCTTCAAGCATGTAACGGATACCATAATAATCCGAGTCACGCTCTGCATCACGACCATAACGTTGGGAAATCAACTGCGCACCCAACTGACCGGCACCAACCAGATAATCTGAATAGGCACTGTCCTGACTGGTAATTGCTCCGACTACCAGAGCTCCTTGTAACAGAGTCCCTCGAGTCATCGCTGCAGCTCCATGTCGCGCAGCCGCATGGACTACTTCATGACCCAGTACAGCAGCAAGTTCCGCTTCATTATTTAATTCCAGCAATAAACCTCGATTTACAGCAATTTTGCCACCAGGTAAGGCCCAGGCATTTGGAACCCCGTTATTGAGTACCACAAATTCGTAAGGTAAATCATAGTCACGTCGTGCAATAGTCGCCAGGCGCTGGCCCACCTGATTAACGTAAGCACTTAATTCGTGATCAACCTTATATTCCCCGCCCTGGCTCTGCTGAGACGGGCCATATTGTTCATTGCCAATTGCAATTTCATCCTGACGCGACAACAGGGACAACTCACTTTGGCCGGTGACCGGATTAACGGCACAGGACACTATCAAAAAATTTAGCAGTATTAAGATGAAAGATGAGAATAATCGAAACATAGTAGTAAGCCAGAGTGTTTGCATTTTTCTATATGAAATAGCGAATAATTAACCAGCTACCCGCCAGGGCAGTACATACTAGAATAATACGGGTGAACCAAAGTTGCGACACCCATTCCAGAAACTTTCTGCCAAACAAAGCACCTATATAGACCAGTGGTGCTGTCAGTGCAATGGAAGGCAAATAAGCTGTCGTAAATAGTTCCTGATAATAAAAAATTGGTAATTTGGTCGTGTTGACGGTTAAGAAGAAAATACTGCTGGTGCCAACAAAAGTCTTTTTATCCAGTTTCAGTAACAAAAAATATAATGACATGATCGGTCCAGCTGCATTGCCAATCGTTGTTGATATGCCTGCCAGAACACCGGAACTGCTTCTTACGCTATGTGGATGAAGCTTTGCCCACTCAGTCAGTGTGGGCCGGAACGGTTCCAGTGCAACCAGAAAAACGACCATCAAGCCAATCACCAGACCCAAATTATTATCATCCAGAAAATTGAGCATGAAACCGCCTGCCACGATACCAAGCAATACTGGCACTATCATTTTTTTCAGCTCGTTTAAATGGGCCAGCCGCCAGTAAAAACTGACTGCAATAACATCGCCGACCAGGAGGTATATCAAACAAATACCAAGGGCTTCACGCGGCGTAAAAGCTAATGCCACGACAGCAGACATAAGGGCACCAAGAGAAGGAACCCCGGCTTTTACAAAACCGGTAAAGAGTGCAACCAGAGCCAGTAGTACTAGAAATTCAGGTGGGAGCAGATACAAAAAAAGGCCTTTGAATTCAAAAACTTCAAAGGCCTTATGTTAACAAAATATTAACCCGCTCGGGTATAAATCTATCTGTTTTAAGCACCAGCCCCCTTGAGGGTCAGGTTTAAACAGTGTGATATTTAATGTCTTATATCAGCCTTAATAACATATTCGTCTTCATTCGGTATGCCGGCTTTCACGGGTTTTCTGCCTGTTAATGCACCGACGTTATCCATGGGATCAAAAGCTTCAACGGCTTCCAGAGCTTCACGCCCGCGGCGGACATGTAAGCTTATATCAACTGTTTCTCCGGCACTAATTGCCGAATCAAGCGAACCAAGCTTTATGTGCATTCCGCCAGGCCTCATTGCCAGGCGTTCCCCAGGAAGGACTTCGAAATATTCAACGGGTTGATTATTAGCGTCAAAGAACTCGGCATTTTCAAAAATCTCACTACTGGTGCCTAACAAACGAAGTGGTTCATAGTGCAGGTTTACTATAGTGAGATAGGCATTGGTTGACGTTGTATCATTCTCCGGAGCTTCAATGTAGGAGCTTTCTATGCCAAAAAAACCAGGAATCATTACCGGCTGGGCAAAAGCACTTGTTTGCAAGAACAATAATGCCATAGCTAAAGCAAATAGATGACTTACGCTTAGTTTAGTGAATTTCATGATTACCCCCTCAACTTTAATTTCATTCAGAAAATATATTAACAGCAAATTCAGGTCCTGGCCCAAGCATTTACATCCTGACTAAGCATGCAAATCATGCAGAAACTATCCGTCACTATTTTTAGTGTTTAACCGGAACTTTGACTGCATATTCATCTTCATTGGGGATGCCCGCAGGTCGGGGCGACGGTCCACCTGAAAACAAGCCTACGGCTACAATCTCTTCCTGGAATGGAAGTGCTTCACGTCCTCGGCGAACCTTTAGCTTGAATTCAAAAGAATCGCCAGCCGCAATCCCGGAATCAATGTCATTCAGTTGCATATGTAATCCGCCTGGAATCATCGCTATACGCTGGCCAGGTAGAATTTCCACAAATTCAAGTTGCTGGTTATTCGCATCAAGAAACACAGCATTTTCAAATATTTCGCTGCTGGCACTTAAAAGACGGAGCGGTTCATAATGCAGGTTTACAATGGTGAAATAAGCATTTGTTGAATCTTCATCTGACGCCGGCGCTTCAATATAGGAACTCTCAATTCCCATAAAACCGGGAATCATCACTGGCTGAGCAAAGACAGTTGTCTGACAAAACAACATCAATGCGATGATACTAAAAAACTGACCTAATTTTAATTTAGTGAAATTCATGACCTTCCTCTGAGCTGTCTTAGGTTAAAAATACAGTAAAAAATTTATCTTGATAAGCAACAGGTATCTGTTCTTAACTTTTGACCCAATCGATTGGGCTTATATTACCATTAATTCACAGATTTCTTTCACTAAACATTATGCAGCAAATGTTGAAGTTGCACCTAGAAGCGCCCCTGTCTGCGGGTAATTTTACCCTCCAATTCTGCAAGTACTTCTTCACTGCCTACAAATAAATCTTGTGGATAAGCTATGCCCCTGTTCAGCATATTGTTATAAATTTCAGCATTTTCATAAAGATTCAAGCCCATGCCAGCCAGATATTGCAGGCGCATATTCTTATCCCTGTTAATTTCAGCCTCCTCCAGCCAAAAAGCAAGGTCTTCAGCTTGCCCTGCAAAGGTGCTGAGTAAATCACTGACACTGTTTAAACCAACTTCAGTCAGGGAAGCCCGGACCCGACCATAGCGAGGGTGATTAAAGCGCTCTATCATCCGGTCCACATTAATACGGTCATCATCCGCCATACCAAGCAGTACCAGATCATAACCTCTGCCTGCCTGCGTATTCCCAAATACAGCTCCGTTCGGAAACACTTCCATAAAAGTAGCGATTTCGCTTTTTACGGCAGCTTCAGTACTCTCATAAAGCTGTACAAAGACGGTAACCACTCCACCGGGATTTAATTTTGATTTTGCTAGTTCCCAGAATTCCTCTGTGTAAAGTGCAGCCGCGCCTTTAACCCAGGGGTCGAGAGGGTCTGAAGTAATGCCATCAAAGGTCATATCGGTTGTCTGTAAAAAATGTCTGCCATCATCAACATGGATATCCACTACCGGGTTGTTCACCACGTCAAAATTATGTTCACTGAAATACCTTGAGATAACTTCTGGTACTAAAGGCTCCAGTTCTGCAATTCTTACCTTCCCGACATTAGGATCTATGGCTACTGCACCCGCAGTAACTCCCGCCCCCAGGCCTATGACTAAAAAATTGTCCTGATTCTCGGGTATCAGTGTTGTCAGGTGGCCCAGCATACGTTGCAAACGCATATCCTGAGGGTAGCTGGAAGCCTGGACCTTACCTGAATTGTGATAATTGAGTATTCCATCCCTCTCTCTGGTAACCGCAATTGAAGCAGTCAGTCCTTCTCCCGCATAAATCACATTCACGCCACGACCATAAGCGGGCAAATATCGGCCATAGGCAATTACTTCATCCAGAACAGGAGGTACGGTTATGATTGAAACAAAAGCAACAACAATTACCAGTGCCGAACTTAATATTTTTCTGCCAGAATTTTGCAGTTGTCCCGATGCCGATATGAACATCAAGAATGCAGAAAGCGCCGATACCAGAATAATTATCTGCTGCGCCAGCTGACTCCCTATCCAGGGCACCAGAATAAATCCCCCTGCCAGTGAACCGATAATAGCCCCAAAAGTATTGGCAGCATATAAACCACCAACCAGATGCGCACTATCCTGCTTATCGTTAGCAGCGGCAGCCAAGGCCAGGGGAAAGCTTGCACCCCACAACAAAGCAGCAGGAAACATAGCCAGCAGGCAACGCCAGAAATCCAGCTGCAATCTTAACCAGGGCGAATTGCCATCTATGTTGACTTCCCAGTAAGGTAAATTCTGGGTAACCAGATACACAGCCCAGGCCATAAACAGACACAAGGATAATTGACAGAGGCCCAGAGCAAATTTAGGGTTCTTCAAATGTGGAGCACGCTTCGCCGCAATGGTACTACCCAGTCCCAAGCCTATCAGGAACACTGAAAGAATGAGCGCAAAACCATAGACAGTGGCTCCGATAAACAAAGACAGATGCCGGGTCCAAAGGACTTCGGCAGCCAGTGCTGTCGCACCGGATAGCATGGTCGTTATATAGACCGGCCAGGCTTCTCTTGGAATAATATTTAGCGTCTTGCTACCAGTTCTGTCTTTGCCTGCAAAAGCTGTATCAGCAGAGTTATTGATATATTCAGCCTGGCGGATAATGGCCATGGCAGTCACGGCAACAGACAGGTTAATCAGCACCGCCACAAAAGTAGCGATTCCAATGTCAAAGACACGCAGCAGATAAAAACCTGCCAACATCGTGCCGAATACTGCCCCGGCAATATTGCCACCATAAAACAGGCCCAGCCATGATACACCTGCCGGTGTTGACTTCACCCAGCGTGCTATAGCCGGCAGAGTTGCTCCCATTAAAATTGTCGGTGGTAGTAAACAGATACCCGCAAATAAGCCTCGCAACACATAATCCAGGAAGCCTTCAGTTGCGGTACCAAAATATAAGTTACGCAATAGTGGCATTCCGTACAGCAGCAAGACCCCGCTGATGGCGATCCCCAGTTCCAGACAAGCGTAGATTTTCAGCGGATGATGTTTAGCACTGATTAGCCTGGGCAATAATAAACTGCCGATACACATGCCTCCCATAAAAACGGCCAGCAATATACCCAGGGAAATGGAAGATACACCAATGACCAGGCCGATTAACTGATACCAGACCAGCTCATAGATCAAGGCTGAAGCACCGGAACCAATAAACAACAATATCAGGAAGAAATACACCGGCCGGTTTATGACCGCATCAGCGCTTGCTTCATTCATCCAAAACTCCAAGAGTTAACTACCAAATTGGGCCTTAAAGGGGCCTATAAAAGGTGCCGGGTACAAACAACCTACAGGCCAACTTTAAGTCTGCAGAATTCCTGATCTTTGGCTATGCCAGCCGGGTGCCAAACTGGCAAAAAATACCTGTTCAATTCCCTGAAAGCAACCGCATTCCCACTATGGAACTTGCTTGGCATAATTTTCCACATTGCTTACTTATTCAAAGATTACACTAATTTGCAAATTTGCTTAGCATTGATGGCCCCGTATAATGCCGAAGCGTTCTAGAAACTCCTTATCAGTATGGGTACGGCTACATCGTGTTAAAAGTAAAACTTCATTTTTATTCCCTTTGCCTGCTGTTGTTGCTTGCTTCTCCAGCTTCTGTATACGCCTGGGAATGGCGCGAACTATGGTCCAATGACAATCAACTTGCCAGTCGGTCTTTTGACAACAACGAGTACCAGAACGCTTCCATTTTGTTTGAAGATATAGCCTGGCGTGCTGCAGCCAATTACCGCCAGGGAAACTATGAAGCAGCCTTGATAGACCTGGATCTCCTGAATGACGTAGGCTCCATGTACAATCGTGGCAATGCCCTGGCACAACTTTATCGGCTAAATGAAGCCATTGATATGTATCGTCGTGTGCTGAATCTGGAGCCCCAACATGAAGCTGCCGCAGCCAACCTCGAATTAGTGTCAGCGCTAAAGGCCAGGCTTACCGATGACCCTGGTAGTGAGGAAAAAATGGAACGTGAAGAAGGTGAAGAAGCTGAACCTTTAAACCCTAACGATAGCCAGGAAATTACAGCCGAAACTAATGGCCAGGAAAACGAACAAAACCAGGAAGATAACTCCCAGAGAATCAGTCAGCAGGAAAGCCAGGATGCTGACGGGAATACTGGAAACAGTCATCTTGATGATCCTGAAACTGCTGAAGAACAGGAATTTAGTGCCGCTCTGGAGAAAGAATTATCTCTGCAACAATGGCTGGGCCGTATCAAAGACGAACCTGGCATACTGATGAAAAACAAGTTTGAGATACAGCAAAAAGCAGAAAACGCGGGCAGGATGGATTTACTGGCCATCGAAAGCAATCAACAGCTATGGTAAAGTCCAGGTTATATTCAGGCCGTCAAAGCCTGTTTTATTTTTTGCTCGCCCTTTGCATCCAACTGTTCTTTCCCGCTTCAGCCTGGGCCCAAATAGCTGCTGAAAACCAAAGCATTTCTGAATTGAGCCATGCCACAGAAAATAATGAAGTCTTTCTGCTAACTACGCTCGATAAAAGTCAGGCCTATGTACAGGAAGCGCTGATCTTCAGTATAAAACTTTATTACACACTGTCCTTTGAGCGGGGAGCGACTTTTTCGAGTCTGGAGCTATCTCCTGCTGCCTTCAACAAACTCGGTGAAGACCTGAATTACACGGAAACCGTAAATGATATTCTTTACACCGTGAACGAAAGTCGATTCGTGATTTTCCCGCAAAACAGCGGTGATTTTACCATTGAGCCAATTCGCTTTCGTGCCTTTACTCAAACCCGTGCCACCAGAAACAACCCAAATCTGAAAACCACCGATCAGCGTCAGCGTATTGAACTGCAAAGCGAGTCACATCAAATTCCGATATTGCCTGTACCCGACAACTTTCCAAGTCCATACTGGCTGCCTAGCAGCAATATCAGCATTTCCGAAAACTGGAGTCGTTCACTTGACGACATGCGTATTGGAGATTCAGTGGTACGCAGCATACAACTGAATGCAGACGACCTTTATGCATCCATGCTTATCAATCTGGATTTCACAGCCAATTCCAGTTTGCGTTCATACCCGGCTGAAGCACAGCAGGTTGATATTACCGAAAGCGGCGGCGTCAGTTCCGGACATAGCCAAAACATCACCCTGGTTGCTACCGAGGCCGGTCGTTTCGAGTTACCTGCGATCGAAATTCCCTGGTGGAATACGCGAAATGACAGCCTTGAATTTGCCTCCTTACCAGCCCTGACACTTGATATCCTTACCGTCGATGGTCGGCGTCTGGAACCGGAAACCAGGACAGCTGACGAAACCACTCAGACAGAAAGTATCTGGGCGGCAATAAATCTGAACCTCTTACTTGTCATTGGCATCCTGCTTGCCGTATCAGTTTTATTTTTTGGCCCTGCCCTGGTCTTGATCTGGCAAAAACTACAGAAACTGATCAGGAATAAAAGGACAGATGGTAAAAAAAGCAGCACGGTACGCAAGATTCAAGATATCAATGTAACTTACAACAAATTGAAACAGGCCTGTGAAAATGAGGATATCAAGGCCACCGGTGAGCAATTGTTGAACTGGGGGCAGGCTTATTTCAAAAACACTGCTTTATACAATCTCGATAAAATAGATGCAGCGTTTGGCATGGAGGATATGAGCTTTTATGTTCGCAGCTTGCAAAACCGGCTGTATAGCAGGCAAAACACAACCGGAAATTTTGACTTCATGGCTTTTCTGCAACTTGTCAACAAGCTTCATTACGCGAACCGGCCAAAAGCTACTAAAAGCTCAGGCTATATCCTGCCGCCGCTTTACAGAAATTAGCCTGAGCGTTGAAAGCATATTTCACAACTAAAATAATAGAAGCCTTAATTTTGAATGGAGGCTTGCAGCCAAAGCCTGCGTAGTTCTTCAACTCTTCTTCTGTTCACGCCCTGATCCGAAAAGCCAACTCTGGATACCGATCGGACCTGTAATTGTTCGCCATCTCTTAAAATTTCAAGGTCGTCAACAAAACCAAAAATCGCACTGCTATATATGGCATGCAAATAATCATCATTCACTTCTATAATTTCAGCTCGGGGCATAGTCATAATTACAGCAGCCATGGCCGCTACAGGTTCTGTCATCGAGTCAGGCACTGCGAAAGCCGCGATAGCATGTTGTTCAAGATCGGAAAGACTGTTAACGCAGCTAGGCCGGTCCGGACAGTCCTGTAACATATTATTTTGCAGGCCTGCATTGACTATCGTTTCAGACTGCCTGGCCAGGTTATAAAACATCACAAGAAAGGCTGCTATTGCCAAGGTGAGCACAATCGCTAAGCCGTAAAATATTTTCGTTAACATATCCCCTCACTACCTTGCATCCTTAGTCTGGAAAACCAATCATACAAGAACTTTCTGAATTTATTATTAAACACTATGTTTTTATGGCTTTAAAATTTGAGCCCTGAACAGGAAATAATACAAAGCCCACGCCTATAGGCTAAGTTCAAGTTCACTTAGCAGACCCCGGTGATCTGACATATCACGCCAGCCATTTCCGGAAAGCAGACGACTATCTTTCACCTGAAAGCCGCGCTGATAAATTCTGTCCATTTTGAGCACCGGGAAACGAGCCGGGTAGGTTTTTGCAAGGACTCCGTGGGTTTCCAGATGGACTTCTGACAGGGATAAATTTTCAAGTAAATAACGATGACTCTGAAAGCGCCAGTCGTTGAAATCTCCGGCAAGAATCAAGGGCTCATCGTCCGGGATATTACTCTGCACATATTCAACCAATTGGCGGGTTTGCATGCGTCGCTCTTTTTCAAACAGCCCCATATGTACACAAAGCAAGTTAACTCCTTCCTTGGTAAAACCGTGCAAAACTCCGCGTTGTGAGAAGGACATGCAGGAGAGATCTATGTTCTGCCATTCCTGAAAAGGTATCTCACTCAGAATCGCATTTCCATGATGCCCATTTTGATAAATCGCATTTTTACCGTAAGCGAAATGATCCCAGACAGAATCTGCCAGATATTCCAGTTGATTGCTTTCCGGCCAATTTGCAATTTTTTCGCGGTGCTTTATATTTTCACCTACTACTTCCTGTAAAAAAACCACATTCGCTCCGGACTCACGCATGCAGGCACGTATTTTATCCAGCGTAAAATTCCAGTTACTCATGGAGAAACCTTTGTGGATATTAAGCGTCAGGATTCTGTAGCTAGACATTGTGCTTCGTAAACATCGTAGATAACTTTGCTATATTAATCCGATTTGTCTGATTCATTTTTCTCAAAAAACCTTGGGTTTTTCTCAATAAACTCATCTATCCAGCGTTCGAGAAATGAATCTGTTTCACGGGTTTTTAAAAAGCCCCAGCCGAGGGCCGAGATAATAAGCGCACCGATCACATCAACAATAAGATCCCACATTGTGTCAACCAGCCCGCTTTTTTGCATATTCATTCCGAATAACTGATCAGCTGCAAATTCTATTATTTCCCATAATACGCCAATTCCAACTGCGAACATAAAGGCAAACAGAGCTATAAAATTTGGATTTAAATCCAGGTCAACACCATTCGTTTCGTTCAACACATAGACTAAAAGAAAGCCGATAATTCCTAAAAGAAATGCCGACCCGCTATGCAAAACGATGTCCCACCACCAATAAATAGTGTAATAACTATATATCTCGCCTAGAAAGAGTGACATAAACACAAACACAACTGCCAGTGTTTCAAAGCTGTGGGGAATTTTGACATCAAATCTTTTCCCCAAAAATACCGGCAGCAAAGTAATGACCAGAATAACCAGAATTTCTACAACTGTCTGATATTGACCCTGCCAGAACATTGAAATGGCACCAACAACCAGCGTGGCTTTAAGGACAAAAGAAAGCCTGGCATTTACATAATCTGCAAAATTTGCGGCATTTATTTTTTTGTGTGATAAGTGAAACAATTTAAATCCTCAGCCTGTTTCTCCACCTGTCTTAATCATCTAGCGAATGCAGCTAAAGAGTACTCTCTTCAATCCACAATGCTAGAATACACGAAAAGCAGGAGTATTGAAGAAGATCAAATCTGGTGATTAATTTTTTAACATCGTTAAATATAAGCAGTGACATGGTGTTTTTCTTCACTCTGCTGTCTTTGCTGACATTTGTAAGCAGCCTGATATTGCTGCCCTGGTTGGTGCTGGCAATCCCAAAAGATTACTTTGTCGATAAACGCAGGCATCGTATGCGCTGGAAAGGCAGCTTCTACCCGCTCAGGATGCTCGTGCTGATGCTGAAAAATCTGCTGGGTCTTGTGCTGGTATGTATCGGCATGTTGCTGCTGGTGCTTCCTGGACAGGGCATTTTAACCATACTGGCAGGATTGGTACTACTCGACTTTCCAGGAAAATTTCGATTTTTGCGCTGGTTAGCCCGCAAGGAACATGTGCTTTTATCCTTGAACTGGATCCGCAGAAAAGGTAATAAGGAACCATTTCTTAGTTGAAATCCCTGATTATTCACGAGACCAGGCGCCAAAAACTTTGTTGCACACATAAAAAAGCCGGCCCTGAATTTTCCAGAACCGGCTTTAACCTGACTGTTACTTACATAAACTAATTTTTACTGTGTTCGCTTGCTCTCAGGCAGCTGAAGATTCCTTTTTAGGCGTTAGCAGATCAAGCATTGCCTGACGCTGATTTTCCATTTCGACTGGGAGACTATCCCCAATTTCATTGAATAAATTTGCCTGATCCTCAAACTCGCGAATACTGTTCTGAGTATCAATTGCCATAAGACTGTCGAATGTGGCTTCATCATAGACCAGCCCATTCCAGTTGATATCCTCATATTTCGGAACCTTGCCAAAGACTGTTTCATTACCCGATACACGTCCTTTAACGCGGTTAACCACCCATTGCAACACACGCATATTCTGTCCGAAACCCGGCCACAACCAAGAACCATCCTCGGCTTTACGGAACCAGTTAACCCGGAAAATTTTCGGCAAATGTTCTACTTTATTTTCCATGCTCAACCAGTGTGCCCAGTAGTCACCCATGTTGTAACCGCAGAATGGCAACATAGCCATCGGATCGCGGCGTATCGCAGCCTGATTTTCAGCTGCTGCAGTGGCTTCAGAACCAAGTGTTGCAGCCATGTATACCCCATGTTCCCAACTACGACTCTGATACACCAGCGGGAAAGTGGTACTTAAACGTCCGCCGAAAATAAAAGCATCAATCGGTACGCCATTGGGGTTTTCCCAGTCCGGGTCCACACTCGGGCATTGGCCAGCAGGCGCAGTAAAACGGGCATTAGGATGTGCTGCTGGTGTCTCGCTATCAGGAGTCCAGTCATTACCCAACCAGTCAATCAAATGCGCAGGAGCTTGCTTGGTCATTCCTTCCCACCAGATATCGCCTTCGTCGGTCATCGCCACATTAGTGAAAATTGTATTTCTTCTGATGGTGTCCATTGCTGAAGGATTTGAATCATATGAAGTGCCTGGCGCCACACCAAAATAACCGGCTTCAGGATTTATGGCATGCATGCGTCCATCACTACCTGGTTTAATCCAGGCAATATCGTCACCTACTGTCCATACCTTCCAGCCTTCAAAGCCTTCTGGCGGGATTACCATTGCCAGATTGGTCTTGCCACAGGCGCTTGGAAAGGCCCCGGCTATATAGGTCTTTTCACCTTCAGGAGATTCAACACCGACAATAAGCATATGTTCTGCCAGCCAGCCTTCATCACGCGCCATTACCGAGGCGATTCGCAGAGCTACACATTTTTTGCCAAGCAGAGCATTACCACCATAGCCAGATCCAAATGAAGCAATTTCACGCGTTTCCGGATAATGCACAATATAGCGATTCTCAATGTTGCAAGGCCAGGTAACATCCGCCTCACCCTCAGCCAGGGGCGAACCAACCGAATGCAGACATTTGATAAATGGTTTGTTACCCAGTATGTCGAGCACCTTCTGCCCGATACGCGCCATGATTCGCATACTCACAACCACATATGGGCTGTCCGTAACCTGCACGCCTATCTGGGCAATATCAGAGCCCAGCGGCCCCATGCTGAAAGGGATCACATACATGGTTCTGCCCTGCATACAGCCTTTGAATAAGCCGGCTAGAGTTTTGCGCATTTTTGCAGGCTCTACCCAGTTATTAGTGACACCTGCATCTTTTTCATTTTGAGAGCAAATAAAGGTACGATCTTCAACACGCGCTACATCACGGGGATCTGAACGGCACAGAAAGGAACCAGGTCGCAGCTCTTCATTGAGTTTAATAAATGTGCCCTGATCCACCAGTTGCTGGCATAATCGATCGTATTCTTCCTGTGAACCATCACACAGATGAACCTGTTCGGGCTGGCATAACTCTTCAATTTCATTAATCCAATCAATGAGTTGCGTATTAGACGTGTGCTCCTGGTAAGAGGCCATATTTAGCTCCGTTGTTAAGGTAGTTTTCTTACAAAATAGCCAGAATTGGGTAAATACTGACTAAAATTTTCGGTAGGTAATTTTATAATTTTCAGGCCTTAATGAGTACCGCTGATGTCTTAAAATATTCCCGATTTGAAAAGAAAAGTTAGTTTTTTTTAGAAAAATTGTTAAATTTTTTTCATAAAATTCCTGAATTGCAGATTTTTGGCAAGATTTAACAATTTACTCACTTTTGCTGAAATGCTAAATTAGCCGCCCTTTGTAGTATTACTCCATAATCAAAAAATAAGGTACATCATGAGCTCTTACAAAATAGCCCTGCTCGACGGTGACGGTATTGGCCCGGAAATCATGGCCGAAGCCGTTAAAATTCTGGACCTGGTAGCCGAGCGTAATAAGATTAACTTTGAATTAACTCACGCACCGTTCGGAGCCAATGCCTATTTTGAGAGTGGTCACCCCTTTCCCGAAGGCACCAAGGCTATCTGTGATGCAGCAGATGCTATTCTCAAAGGCCCTATCGGCTTAAGCCATGAAGAATCCCAGAAAATTCCTGTCGATATGCAGCCTGAACGTGGCGCCTTATTGCCCTTACGCAGACGATATAACACCTTTGCAAATTTTCGCCCGGTATTTCTCCCTAAAGGACTGGCCCACTTCTCTCCCTTAAAACCTGAAATCATCGGTGAAGGTATCGATATCATGATGATTCGTGAACTCGTTGGCGGCCTGTATTTTGGCAAGAAAGAAACCGGCCTTAATGAAGATGGCAAACGTTATGTGAATGAATCCCTGGAATATAACGAAGACCAGATCAAACGCATCATGCTGGTGGCCTTCCAGACGGCCCAGAAGCGGAAGAAAGTACTGCATAACATTCATAAAAGTAATGTGCTGAAATCTTCCGTACTCTGGAATGAAATCTGTGACGAGGTCGCGCAGGATTTTCCAGATGTAAAGGTTATTAATATTCTGGTTGATGCCGCTGCAACTTATCTATGCCTGAACCCCGGACAGTTTGATGTCATGGTGATGGAAAACATGTTCGGTGACATCCTCTCTGATCAGGGTGGCGGGATACTCGGTTCACTGGGTCTGATGCCTTCTGCCTGTATGGGGCCCGATAAAGCCTATTACGAACCTTCACATGGTTCGGCTCCTGATATAGCCGGCAAGAATATTGCCAACCCATACTCAATGATCGGTTCAGTCGCCATGATGCTGGAAATGAGTTTCAATATGGACGCTGAAGCCAGAAACCTATGGGATGCCATGCAAAGTGTTTTTGCAGAGGGCTATTCAACCTCGGATCTTTCCAAAGCAGATTCCGGTGTCAAGATGGTATCGACCAGCGAGTTCGGTGACATGGTTGCGAAGAAACTGGCAGAAATGCCAATAGTTAAAACCTGAAGTAGCCAAGTCGACAGTCAACTCTTCCCAAAATGAAAATCGCTGACTGTCGGCTACATTGAAAACCCTTGGGTTTATTTATTTCACCGCAAGCTTATCTGTAATTATTCAGGTAAAGTTTCGCCTGCATCAAGAGCCGCCTGCTTAGACATATAGCCCTTAGCCATCCAGTCTTGCCAGGCATCGAAATTTGGACCACAACCACCATCATTAGGTGTGTACCAGACATCATCTTTAATAACGATTCCGACTGCGCCACCATGACGGCCATCACGCAATGGGCATACTACCAGTTTGACCTGATGACCCGGCTGAAAAGTAAAACCATCCATCGGTGGAGTATCGGTAACCAGTCCGGGAGGCGCGCCACCTTCAAAAGCCCAGATATCGCCTTCATTATTGCGTATATAAAGAGCAACATGCGGACTATTAAATGCCCATCGAACCACCTCACCTTCCATTACCACTTCTGTGTCTCTGTCGAACATGGCAAAACTGTGATGCGCTGAAACAACACCTGCTGCACCAAGCCCCAGCACTGCCAGTATGATTCCTGTCATTGTTACTTTCATGCTTTCCCCCTTCAGGATTCCACTTTGCCTGTTATTATTTAGCTTCATTGAAATACAATTCGGCCGCTTCAAATCTCTGTATATGCAAAGATGGCAATTCAACATTACTATATTTTCTGCTTTTTAACAGCATTGCAATGCAAAACCGGGAAACTTTGCAGATATTACTTTTTTTCATCATTTATGATTCAGCTCTTGCGCTTTCACTAAGCCACAAATACTGATTCAAACGTAGTCTTTTTTACAAGCGGTGCTTACAATGCGCCCTTTCCTTTTAGCCCTGCATACAAATTTAACGATGAACCTGAAAGACTGGCAATACAGCTCCACAGCACTCTCGACATTGTTAAGAATGTCAGGGCCTATGGTCGTATCCCAGGGTGCCTTTGCGATCATGATCTTCACCGATCGTTATTTCCTCGCCCAGTTAGGCCCGATACATATGGCGGCGGCTTTAGGTGGGGGTGTTGCCTGGTATTTTTCGATTTCCTTACTCAATGGCATTCTGGCTTATGCCACCGCCTTGGTGGCCCAGTATCTGGGTGCCAATGAGTTAGCCAAATGCTCCCGGGTAATTACTCAGGGCCTCATTCTGGCACTTGCCAGCACCCCCCTGCTGATTCTGGTCGGCCTTGTCATGCGCAATATCTTTGCCGGTATGGGGCATGCTCCTGAGCAGGTAGAGCTGGAAATCACTTACTACAGTATTTTAATGTTCTGTAGTGTCACCACGCTTATCAAAGTCTGTTTGTCGACATTTTTCTCCGGTATTGGCAGGACAAAAGTTGTCATGACCTCAGAAGTACTCGGGATTCTTTTCAATATTCCGCTCACCTGGTGCCTGATTTTCGGCAAGGCCGGCTTGCCCGCTTTCGGCATTGCCGGCGCTGCCTACGGCACTGTAATAAGTACCGTGTTTACCATTAGCATTTATTTACTGTTTTACCTTGCCAAACAAAACCGTGAGCGTTTTAGTATTGCCGCCTCACTGATCTTTGATAGGGGAATTACCAAACGCTATTTGCGATTGGGCTTCCCTTCCGGGCTGGAAATGTTTCTCAACGTCGCGGCTTTTAACCTGTTTTTGCTCATGTTCCAATCCTATGGCATCCCTGAAGCAGCCTCGGCAACCATCGTCTTCAACTGGGATATGCTGTCCTTCGTTCCCTTGCTGGGTTTGAATATTGCGGTAATGAGCATGATAGGCCGCTTTGTAGGTGCCAACGATATGCACAAAGCAAATGAAGTCACCACTGCCGGCTACATTCTGGGTATAGGCTACTCTTTGCTGCTTGCACTGGTTTTTCTGTTATTTCGCGATCAACTGGTGGAAGTGTTTATTTTTTATGAGCAAGGAGCGGCTGAAATTCGTAGCCTGAGTCACTTCATGATGGTGGGACTGAGCTGCTATGTGCTGTGTGAAGGCATGCTGCAGGTTGCATCCGGTGTGCTAAGAGGTGCCGGAGATACACGCTGGGCAATGTGGGCATCAACCTCCTTACACTGGACTATGTTAGTGGTGCAGTTTTTCATTATAAAAGTGTTTGCACTTGGTCCGCGTATCTCGTGGATAGCCTTCGTTATAATGATCCTCGGTATCGCCTGTGTCTTTATTGCCCGTCTGGCCAGCAACCGCTGGCGTGATCCAGACAAGTTAATTGCCATCATGGCGGAATAAGCTTGGCTGAAATCCTTTAGCTAAAATTCTTATTTATAAAAGCTCTTAAAGGCTTCAATTGTTTTCTGTATATCGTCCGCACTGACATCCAGGTGACAAACCAGCCGTGCCGTATAACGAGCATCGATCAGAATATCCCGTTCTTCAAGATAGTTTGAGAGCTTGATAAAATCGCCTTTCCCCGGCTTTAGAAAAACCATATTGGTATGCAGGTATTCCAGATCAACATCGAGCTCTGGCAGTTTCGCCAGTTCCTGTCCCAGGTAAGCCGCATTATCATGATCTTCCTGTAAGCGCTGAATATTATTTTCCAGCGCATAAATCCCCGCTGCGGCAATAATGCCGGCCTGACGCATCCCGCCACCCAGCATTTTACGCCAGCGACGGGCTTCTTTTATCAGCTCGCTGCTTCCGCACAGCACCGAGCCAACGGGTGCCCCCAGGCCTTTCGACAGGCAAACTGAAACTGAGTCGAAATAAGCGGCTATGGCCTGCACATCAACACCAAGCTTTACAGCTGCATTAAAGATTCTGGCACCATCAAGGTGATTGTTTAAACCATGTTCTGCTGCCAGAGCTGTAGCTGCCTGAAGATAATCCATAGGCAGAACCTTGCCACCGGTTGTATTTTCAAGTGATAGCAAGCGTGATTTAGCAAAGTGAATATCGTCCGGCTTAATGGCTGCAAGGATATTTTCCAGTGCAATGGTACCGTCGACTTCATTGTTAATTGGCTGCGGTTGAATGCTGCCAAGTACTGCCGCACCACCACCTTCATATTTATAGGTATGCGCAGTCTGCCCGACCAGGTATTCATCACCACGCTGACAATGACTCATTAATGCAATCAGGTTCGACTGAGTACCGCTGGCTACAAAAATGGCTGTTTCTGTTCCCAGCATTTCGGCTGCCAGCTCTTCGAGCTGTTTCACTGTAGGGTCGTCACCCCAGACATCATCCCCTACTGGCGCAGAAGCCATCGCTTCTCGCATGGCAGGACTGGGTCTGGTCACCGTATCACTTCGTAGATCTATCATTTTTAAGAGACTCTTTTTACTGGTTAAGCTTTTGGCGTGTGATTTAACTGTAGTTCGCTCGCTTTCGCTCCTCAGCTACAGATTAACACCCACTTATTGAAGCGTAGCCTTTTTATTAAAACAAAACCTGAGTAAAGTTTAATTTATTTCTGAATTTTTTAAAGCAATTAAAGATAAGGCTTTCAGACGAGGCAAAATTCCGCACAAGGAGGGAGCATACAAATAGTATGTGACCGACTAAGCAGAATTTTAACGAGGTATGGGAGCCTTGGATTAATTGCTCTGACTATGTAATCGAGTGTTAACCATTCTTAAAGTAGCCAGCACCGCAGCATAAACCTGATTGGCATGCACACCACGGGTACGAAGTTTGCGACCTCGGGAACCGGCGACATCCCAGGTGATGGTACATTCAGTTAACGCACCAACCTTGCCCCCTTTAGGTATTCGAATCGCATAATCCAGCAGCTCGGGTAACTCAAGATTTATACCATCCAGAATTTTTCTGAGTGCATCCATAAAGGCTGAAAAGCCACCATTGCCATAACCGACAGCTTCGTATTCCTGACCATTAATCTCCAGTCCCAGCCTGACTTCTGATTCCTCTCCAAAGGCACTGTTGATCTGACAGTTCAGCAAGCGGATATGATGATAATCACTGCTCTCCAGCACATCAGCAATAATAAAAGGTAAATCATCAACCGTGATGACTTCCTTGGAGTCGCCAAGTTTAACGACTCTTTGCAACACTTTTTTCAGATTTTCATCTGATAAGGTAATACCCAGTTCTTCGATATTTTTTAATACAGATGCTTTGCCACTGAGCTTGCCAAGCGCATAGGTGCGTTTTCGATCAAAACGTTCAGGACTGAGGCGGGTTTCATACAAGCCCCCCTTCACATCACCATCTGCATGCACACCTGAAGTTTGGGTAAACACATCTTCTCCGACGATGGGCATATTTGCAGCGAGCCATTTGCCGGAAAAACGCTCAACCAGCTTGCTGACATCGGCCAGATGAGTCTCATCTACAGCCGTTGCAATCCCCATTTTATCTTTCAGGACTACAGCCAATTCCGCCAGCGAAACATTGCCGGCTCTTTCGCCCAGACAGTTCACCGTACAATGCAAATTGCTGATACCGCTTTCCACTGCAGCCATGCAATTGGCTACTGCCAGGCCATAATCATTGTGAGGATGAAAATCAAAAACCTGTGCAGGAAACCTTGCCTGCATATCCCGTAAAGCAGTACTGACTTCTGAGGGGCTCATGACACCCAGTGTATCGGGCAACATAAAATGTTCGATGCCGCTGTCCTTGATCCTTTCCATCAGGCCAAACACATAGTCTTTATTGTCCTTGTAACCATTAGACCAGTCTTCCAGATAAGCATTAACCTGCAGGCCTTTCTCAAGCGCGTATGCCACAGTTTTATTGATATCCGCAGCATGTTCTTCGAGACTTTTACCCAATTGGTTGCGACAATGATTTTCGCTGCCCTTGGTTAACAGGTTTAAAACCCGCCCACCAGTCTCGAGGATCCAGTCCACACTGAGATTAAGGTCGACAAAGCCCAACACTTCCACTCTGTCCAAAAACCCATGCTCAGCCGCCCAGTTATTGATATTGCGAACTGCTTCTTTTTCACCTTCTGACACGCGTGCTGAAGCAATCTCTATGCGATCAATCTTCAAGGCTTCCAGTAAGGCCTTAGCAATGTTAAGTTTTTCGCCGGCAGAAAAAGAAACACCCTGAGTCTGTTCTCCATCTCTCAGGGTGGTGTCCATCAGCGCAACGTACTGGGGTAACTTCGTCATAATCCTCTTTCCCTAAAATGCAAAAACCCGCCTGGTGGCGGGTTCTCTGAAAATTTAAAAACAAATGCTATCAGCTTCAACCCACCTGGAGGTGTCGAATAATAATAATGCCTTTGTTTGTAATGATTCTGTTCATGGAGCGCGATAATCGGGAATATCGACCTAAATGTCAAGTTTTGCCAATACTCTGTAGCGCAAATGCTTGAATTTTATTGTGCTACGTATTGGTAAAAAGCGGCCTCTTCTGCACTTGTTCACCCTTCGATCTTTCCTTCCCATTTTCCCGGCGCTGCGGAACTCGTCGCTTTGCTCCTCAGACAGTCCTCGCGCTTAATCGGGAAAATACTCAGGAAAAAGACATCTCAATGGGTTCACATATGCAGAAGTGACCGCTTAATTAACAATATCGCAGTTTTCACAGAGGCTAAACGCACAGTTTTGATAGCGAGCTATCAAGTTGGCGACCGTCTGACGACAGGGATGTCGTCAGCCGAGCCTGTACAGGGATGTACGCTTTTTGGCGTGTCGACAAAAGGATAGCTCGCTATCAAGACTGAGAATAAGCTAAAAACTTTCAAACAGTTGCACTACCGATATTTCAACAATGCTTTATATTGAAATTAGCATGCACTTTGTGACCTTCGGTTTGCTCAATTTTTAGCGAGTAGTTTTTCCAGACTGGCAAGATAATCAGCAAATGCCTTTTGACCTTTTTTGGTTATGCTCACAAAAGTATTAGGTTTACGCTCAATGAAAGATTTACTCACAACGATATAATCTGCTTCCTGCAGACGACGAAGATGACCGCTCAAATTGCCATCGCTTATTTCCAGAGCATCTCGTAAGGTAGTAAAACTGGCGCCCTCAATTCCGTTCAGAAAAGCCATTATCGCCAGTCTTGCCTGAGGATGTATGATTTCATCAAGAGGACCATTTGCTATTTTCGGCATTGCTCAGGCCCGTCTGCCTGAACGTGTCATAACGAGTCCAGGCCCTGCCATCAAAAACAGATAGGCAAATATAAAAATATATTCAAGGTAAGACGAGTTACTGAATACAGCAGATGCTATTGCCGTCAGCCACCAGCAAAGTGCAATCCAGCGTAGCCAGCCCATTCCAATAATGGATGCCGTAACAAAAAAAGCCAGGCCTGTCATAGCCGGTGCAACTACCGATAGACTGAATAAAATTTCCTGGTGACCCGCAACCGCGAGCACAAATAACAGACACATAGTCAAACAAAACCCAATCCAGACTGATGAATATAAACGCACTGCCAGGTTCACGGGACGCTGTGAATACTTGTATCCGAGTATGGCTGAGCCCACGATGCCTGCTCCCAGCAATACAAACCAGATTAGTATTGTTCTGCCAGCATCCCCCGCCTGACCTATGTTCAACAAGACCAATGCCTGGGCGAACCCTAAAATACTCCCCCACAACACCAGATGACGCCCGTCTATTGCAGCTGAACTTTGGGCTTCCAGCATCATTTTTCGGATCAGGGCCAGATCCTCTTCGGCAGTTGATTTCTGTTCTACTACATTTTCAGTGCTTGATTTGCTCATATTTCTATCCTGTTAAACCGATCCACCAACCTTAGTGGACAGCCAGACTTTTTTGTTTATAGTTTCGATAGGTTCTGCTTACAAAAAACAGCCACCACAGCATAAAAATAAACAAGACGGCCATTTGCAGCATCCCAAAGATCGCCCCATTGGCGCCGTACATTGGGGAAATTTCCCGTAATACAGGCAGACGCAGGAAGGCTTCATTTATCAGACCACCATAAAGCATGTAGTAGCTCCAGATCATGCAAGACAAATGTGTGATGGCCCACGACATACTGCGCTGACGTGGCGCTGCATACCAGCCAAGTAAAAGTACAGCCAGTGTCCCGACTGCCATCCAGTGAAAGATATTAAATTGCCCGCTGGCATAAATAAGTAATGCCGACACATTGGTTACCAGCATGGTATAGATAAACCAATGGCCCCAACGTTTATGATCAACCGAACCTTTCACTGCAAACAGTGCAATAGCGCCGCTTATCATGGCAAATATGCATGTAAGTGTATGTATCCAGCCAATTATAGAGAGTGAAAACATCCCGGCCTCCTTTGTTGTATCTGATGATTTAGATGACAATCCCTGTTTAATTGATAAATAAAAGTACTCTGTTTAACAAAGTACTTCCATAAAATTCTAAAGTCAAGCAAATTTGCATACGTTTATTAAGTCAGCAATAGATTAAATATTTCGGAAAAGCTTAATTGATGCTGAAATCTGAAAATGCAGTACAATGCCGCCCTTATGAACGAAAGCACCCAAGCACCAAATCTTGAACCTGCTACTCTGTGGCGCCGCCTGGCGGCAATACTCTATGACAGCATCATTATTATCGCCATCTGGATAGTGGTCGGCTTTGTGGTACTTTCCGCATTCGGCATTGACCAGGCTCAGGTAGTACAAAATGAGCGGGTGCAAATGGATCCTTTGTATCGACTGACCCTTTTTTGCTCGATGATACTTAGCGCCTACCTCTTTTTTGCCTGGTTCTGGACTCATAGTGGCCAGACCCTGGGCATGCAAGCATGGAAACTCCGCGTACAAAATGCTGATGCCTCGGCTATTTCGTATAAACAAAGTTTAATTCGTTTTGTATTAGCCCCCTGCTCATTTTTACTACTGGGTGCGGGTTATTTTTATGTTTTTTTTAATCCGCAAAAACAAACTTTTCATGACAAGATGTCGCATTCCATAGTGACAAAAATTTCCTGGGAAACTAAACCGCTTTCCTGAGCAGATACAGCCCTAGCAATCCACACAGCATTATGGGAATCAGTACCGCTATAAACGGATTGAACTGGTAAACCAGACCAAGCGTCCTGAACAACTTTTGCAAAACAATAAACAAGAGTCCGAAACAGATAGCACTGAACACCCTTGAGCCCATGGTGGCTTCCCTTAAGGGCCCAAAAATAAAGGAAATCGCTACCAGCACCAAAACGGCGGTCGTTAATGGTTGCAGTATTTTTTCCCAGAAAGCCATTAAATAAGCACTGGCATCCTGCCCCTGACTGACAAAGCGTTGTGCGTAGCGATATAGATCCGAAATGGCCAGGGAATATGAATCCACTATCATGAGCTGCAGTATTTCAGGCGAAATATCCACATCCCAGGGCAGCTCGTCGAAAACCTCCACCTCACTGCGCAAGCCATTTTCAGTCTGGCTGAAAGTTGTTCTGCGTACGTTTTCCAGTAACCAGTAAGTTGTTTTGTAGTGCGCACTTTCAGCAACTGTATTACTCATCAATTGCTGGTCATCATTAAAACTGTAGATATTGACACCGTAGAGAATACCTTCCGGTTCAATGGCATTAAAGTGCAAAAAGTCATCCCCATCTCTTTGCCAGTTACCAAAACTGGATAATACATCTGCATCACTATTGGCAAGATTTTTATTCAACTCGGCTTTGATATCCAAAGGCGGTGATATGTATTCTCCGATCACTAAACCACACAGCATTATCAACATTGCCGGCTTCATCACAGCCCAGACGATACGCCCGACAGTAACCCCGGCAGCCTGCATCACGACCAGCTCATTGTTGGAAGCAAGAATGCCCAGCCCAATCAGGGAACCCATTAAAGCTGTCATCGGCAGCAGTTCGTAAAGGTGGCGGGGAAAAGTTAGCAAGACATATAGCAAGGCATCCATGGCCTGATAACGCTCATTGGTGCCGCCCATCTCATCAAAGACAGTAAATAAAAAATCCAGACCAGCCAGTACCAGCAAGACCAGGGCCATTGCCATGAGAACAGTATTGCGAATATAGGCATCTATTTTTGGCATGGAATTGTTAGCGGCTAAAATTTGTGAGGCTGGGCAGTTTTTCCTGAACCATCAGGATACCAATCACCAGGAACAAGACATGCACCCACCACAGGCCAATCATTGTTGGCAGAAGACCGTCTGCGAGCCAATCTCTGCTCGCCAGCAATAAGCCAAAATAAACAATATAAAGTAAGACAGCCGGTACCAGTTTGGCAAACCGACCCTGTCGTGGATTCACTTTGCTTAATGGAACTGCCAGCAGACACAAAACAGGAATCAGTATAATAAGCGAAATTCGCCATTGCAGTTCTGCTATATGAGATTTATCAGCAGATGAAAACAACTCATTTGTATTCATCGCTTTCTCTTCCAGAACCAGATCGAAATTAATATTTCTTTGCGGAATCTTGATGGCCATTTCACTAAAATTTGTCACTGAAAATGCCCTTGTTGATCCCATGCCTTCGGTCAGGGAACCATCGGTAAAAACCACCAGCCTTTCTTCATTTTCATCCTGTATCAGTGTTGCCGTCTCTGCCACCGTCAGTCTGTCAGCTGTGCTTTCGTGCATAAAAACATCCTGCACGATATTGGCTTCGATACTTTCTGCGTATGTGGTACGCGCGCCGTTTGAAATATCCTGAAATATGCCTGGCGCCATGACATCGAACTCATTCAGATCTTTTTGTTGTTCCAGTAAAGTGCTGCTGTTCCTAAGACCCCATGGTGTCAGAGACATACTCAGATAAGCAATCAGAATGGCGATACCGGCAGCTGTCAGTAATGTGTAAGTCAGTAAGCGCAACTTACTGAGACCCGAAGCAATTAACACGGTCATTTCATTGTCAGCGTACATTCTTCCGTAGGCCAGCAAAATGCCAAGCAAAAGCGCCAGGGGTAATATCAGTTGCAAAAATTCAGGCAAACGAAAGGACATTAATAGCAACAAGACTGCCGGATCAATCGCGCCCTCACTGGCATCACCCAGATAATTCAGCAAGCGGATCAAAACAGCTACTGCCAGCAGCACAAACGTTAATGCCGCAGTCAGAAGAAGAACTTGTTTAGCAAGATAACGTGCAATGATCATGAGAGGATTCTATTGTATTAGAGCTTGAACAGCTATTCCCGGTTTATTAGCCGCATTTCTCTAGCGGTTTTGTATTCTGTCCAACCGGGTATCCGTGCTCCGGTAGTCAGGACATTAAAGCTGCACCTAATTTCATCAAAAAGTCCCGCTCTTGTATCAATAGAGCGCTGCAGAAATTGGCTGTGGATTTTTTAGTTGTAAATCTCTACATTAGCTCGCTATCAATCGGGTTTTAAATGATCTCAATTGGCTGGGAGTGTAATATAACTGTCAGTTAGACACCGGAAAACAGATAAGCAAAGCAGCACAACTGGTGTAAGTAAGCGCTTAGACAATGACACAAATAATCGCCACCTGACCAAAAAATTAAATTTCACAAAGGAACACTATGCAATTTTCAACAAAAACCACCACCCTGGCTAATACACCAACTTCCTGCCTGGTACTCGGCGTTTATAGTAACGGCATCCTGCCCGAGGCCAGCACAGAAATTGATAAAGCCAGCAGTAAAGCCATCACTAAACTGCTTAAAGCCGGAGACATGAGCGGGAAAATCAATGAAGCCGTACTTTTGCATAATATTACCGGTATCAAGGCACAGCGCATATTATTGGTCGGCTGTGGTAAAAAAACCGAATTTACCCTGAAAAAATTCACCGAGACGCTGCGTTTTACGGCCAGCCAGTTGCAGCGCTATGCGCTTGAGGATGCCGTACTTGGCATAAGCAGCCTGCCAGTGGAAAAGCACAGTATGGAGTGTAAAGCCAAGCAGATTGCTAAAGTCTTCACCAGCTCTGAATATCGTTATAAGGAAACCCTGTCCAAACCCAAAGCGGCTGCTAAATTAAAGCGGCTGGCCATTGCCTGCAACATCAAGGAACGCCCCCAGGCCAAAAAGGGACTGGACACTGGAGCCGCCATTGCAACGGGTATGAATGAGGCCAGAAACTTGGGTAATTTACCCGCCAATATCTGCACCCCAACTTATTTGGCAGAACAGGCTGTAAGTCTGGCCAAAAAAAATAATAAGCTGCTGAAAACAAAAGTTTTATCTGAGGCCCAGATGAAAAGACTGGGTATGCACTCGCTCTTGTCTGTTGGCCACGGCAGTGATCAGCCCTCCGTCCTGATTGTCATGGAATACCAGGGTGGCAGTGCTGCCAGTAAACCCAATGTACTGGTAGGTAAAGGCATTACTTTTGATACCGGCGGTATCAGCCTCAAACCTGGAGCCGCCATGGATGAAATGAAATTTGATATGTGTGGTGCGGCCAGCGTTCTGGGGACCATGCATGCGCTGTGTCAGTTAAAACCGAAAATCAATGTTGTCGCAATTATTGCCAGTGCAGAAAATATGCCCAGTGGCCGTGCAACCAAGCCAGGTGATGTGGTAACCAGCATGTCCGGGCAGACTATCGAAGTGTTGAATACTGATGCCGAGGGTCGTCTGGTTCTTTGTGATGCGTTGACTTACGCAAAACGTTTCAAACCCAAAACAGTTATTGATATAGCCACATTGACCGGAGCCTGCGTAGCAACCTTTGGCGATGTGGTAAGCGGCTTATTAAGTAATGACGATGACCTGGCAAACGCTCTTTATCAGTGCGGCCTGGACTCACTAGACCCGGTCTGGCGTTTACCGTTGTGGGATGAATACCAGAAGCAAATACGCAGTAATTTTGCTGACCTCGCCAATATTGGCGGCCCCAGAGCAGGCACTATAACGGCTGGATGCTTCCTGTCGCGGTTCACCAAGGAATATAAATGGGCCCATCTTGATATCGCAGGTACTGCCTGGAAGCAGGGTGAGCACAAAGGCGCAACCGGAAGGCCGGTACCCTTATTAATGGAATACCTGCTAAACGCCTGATGTCTAAAGTCAACTTTTACCTGCTGGGTCAGGATCAGCCGACAGCGCAACATGTCTTTGCCTGTCGGCTTTGTGAAAAGATACTTTCTCAAAAGCTGAAAGCTTATATCCATACTGATACAGAAGAACAGGCTCAGTACATGGATGATTTGTTGTGGAGTTACAGACCTGAGAGCTTTCTCCCGCATTGTCTTGTCGACACAGAGGTCGACGAAGATGTCAGTATAGTGATCGGCTATGCTGACAAATATCTGCAAGGCTTCGACGTGCTGATTAATCTCAGTCAGGAGATTCCGGTTTTTCACTCAGAATTTGAGCGCATCGTCGAAATAATCAATGCTTCTGAAACAGATAAGGCTCAGGGACGTGAGCGTTGGAGATACTACAAGGAGGCTGGTCACGAGCTGGAAAAACATGAGGCATAAAGTCAGCTAGGTGTTTAGCCCCATGCATTCGTTGATCAGCTCACCAACCTGCAGAAACTCTGGTTGACGTGGAGAACGATTACGCCACATCAAACCGATTGAACGACGCACCTGCTTATCCGTAAAGGCATGCGATTGCACTGAAGTTCCCCGTAAAATTTTTGCATCAATGGCCATTTTGGGCAGTATGCTCACTCCGATATCATTGGCCACCATTTGTATCACCGTATTGAGACTGGTTGCGTGATATGGGACAGAGATATCACTGCTTTTCAATTTGCAGGCATCCAGCACATGGTCACGCAGACAATGCCCTTCTTCCAGCAACAATAAATCCGTATTACGCAGGTCCCTGGTACTGGTTTTATTATTCCCGCCAAGAGGGTTTCCTTTATTGCTGGCTAACAGCAGCTCATCATAAAAAAGATGTTGTGCCTTAACGCCCTCTGCCGGATATGGCAAAGCCAGCAGTAAGACATCCAGTTCACCGGCATGCAGTTCATTCACCAGATTACCACTGAGATCTTCACGGATATACAGCTTGAACTTGGGATAACGCTTGCGCACGATTTTCAGGATTTTTGGTAACAGGAAAGGTGCTATGGTCGGAATCACGCCCAGGCGCATTTCTGTTGAAAACGGCTCATGGGCAGCCTCGGCCACGCCGACCAGATCTTCAACTTCTGTCAGAATACCGATTGCTCTTTCTCTAACCTCACGCCCGACTGCAGTAAGACTGACATGTTTCTTACTGCGATCTATCAAGGTGACACCCAGGATCTGTTCCAGCTCACTGATTCCTGCACTCAGTGTTGATTGCGAAACGTAACAGGCATCTGCTGCACGGCTAAAATGCTTGAGCTCAGCAACTGCACAGAGGTATTTCAATTGTTTCAGTGTTGGCGGATGACTCATCGTTAAAATCGATTAAAAATAAAAATATTATCAATTGGACAGATGATAAAGCCATCATGGATAATCATGCAAGTTTTTGGCTTTAGCACTAATGCGTCATTTTGAACTTTTAAGTCCGGGATGTGAAAATGGATACCCTATCAACCCTGAAGAACGATTCAGGAAAGCAACGACGAATAGCCGCGCTATACGTATATGAGGCAAATCCTCAATAAAACGCTTTATTTGTCTAGCCAAGGACTGATGAGGAGTTTCCAGCTCCATTATCATTAATAAATTGCAATAAATAGAGGACAAAACTATGTCACTGAAAGGAAGTAAAACAGAACAGAACCTGAAAGACGCTTTTTCGGGAGAATCCCAGGCCAACCGTCGATATCTCTATTTCGCCTCCAAAGCTGATGTAGAAGGTTATAACGATGTGGCAGCAGTCTTTCGCTCTACTGCGGAAGGAGAAACGGGGCATGCTCATGGTCATCTGGAGTATCTGGAAGAAGTTGGCGACCCTGCTACCGGCCTGCCTATTGGCGGCACATCGGATAACCTGAAAGCTGCCATTGCGGGTGAAACTCACGAGTACACGGATATGTACCCTGGCATGGCCAAATCTGCCAGAGACGAAGGGCATGACGAGATTGCTGACTGGTTCGAAACGCTGGCAAAAGCTGAAAGAAGCCATGCCAATCGTTTCCAGAAGGCACTGGATACCCTGGACGCCTGATCACGGCTTGCTGAACCTTGGGAGCCTTGGTGCTCTCAAGCTTCAGACCCGCTGCCAGCAAAGTACTCAATATCAACTAACTTTGACAATATGAACGATCTAAAGAACAGTAAAGAAGGTAGCCTGGAGGCCCCGACTCGTCATCCTGTTGACTGGAAATCAGAGAATTTCTGGAATACAGAAGCTCTCAATCAGGAGCTAGAGCGGGTCTTTGATATATGTCATGGCTGTCGACGTTGTGTAAGCCTTTGTAATGCTTTCCCGACCTTATTCGATCTGGTTGACGAATCCGAGACCATGGAAGTTGATGGTGTTGATAAGGCCGAGTACAACAAGGTTGTAGATCAGTGCTATTTGTGTGACATGTGTTACATGTCTAAATGCCCTTACGTTCCTCCCCATGAATGGAATGTGGATTTCCCGCATTTAATGCTGCGTGCCAAGGCCGTTAACTTTAAGAAGGATGGGACATCCTTTCGTAACAAGATGCTTTCTGACACAGACCGGGTTGGCAAAATGGCGAGCATCCCCCTGGTGGATATCACGGTTAATGGCTTAAATAGCAACAAGACTTTCCGAAAAGTACTGGAGAAAACTGCCGGTGTACATCATCAGGCTCCCGTACCAAGGTACCATTCGAAAACATTGCGTAAACGTGTTGCCGGCATAGAAATAAAAAACCTGCAACCAAAACCTGTTGGTAAAACCACTGGCAAGGTTGCCTTGTATGCGACCTGCTATGGCAATTACAACAGCCCGGAACTTGGTGAAGATATCTTTACGGTATTTCAGCACAACGACATTTCCATAGAGATCGTACCTAAAGAACAATGTTGCGGTATGCCAAAACTGGAACTTGGCGATCTGGAGTCTGTTGCCAGAGCCAAAGAAGTCAATATCCCTGTGCTCGCCAAACTCGTCGACGCCGGTTATGACCTGATCGCACCTGTGCCCTCTTGTGTGCTCATGTATAAGCAGGAATTACCCCTGTTGTTCCCCGATGACCCTGAGGTTGCTAAAGTTCAAAAGGCTTTCTATGACCCTTTTGAATATTTATTTCTGCGCCATAAAGAGGGGGCCTTAAACACAGAATTCACACACGAACTTGGCGATGTCAGTTATCACGTTGCCTGCCACCTGCGCGTCCAAAACATAGGCATCAAAGCCCGGGATATCCTAAACCTGGTACCTGGTACCACAATTAATACAGAAGAGCGCTGCTCGGGACATGACGGCACTTATGCCGTCAAAGTCGAATCACACAAGCATGCCGTAAAAATTGCCCGTCCGGTGGTGAAAAAAGTCGATGCAAGAAACCCCGATCACTTTATTTCGGACTGCCCAATGGCAGCCAGTCACATCGCCAGCTTATCTGAAACTGTCAGTAAGCCCGAGCATCCTATCAGCCTGTTGCGAATGGCATACGGAATTTAAAAACTTTTTTTAAAAAGATTCAGGAACATATAATGGCACTATCACGCTCAGATTTACTATCACTGGAAGAATATTCAAACAGACGCCAGGAATTCAAGTCCAAGGTCATCGCCCATAAAAGAGACCGACAAGTCAGCCTGAGTCCGAACGCCCGCCTCTATTTTGAAGATGAGGTAACTGTTCGATATCAAATTCAGGAAATGCTGCGCATTGAAAAAGTATTTGAGGCACAGGGCATACAGGATGAACTGGACGCCTATAACCCGTTGATACCGGATGGCACGAACTGGAAAGCAACTTTCATGCTGGAATATGATGATGCCGATATCCGGAAAATTGAGTTAGGAAAGCTGATTGGTGTCGAAGATCAGGTTTGGGTACAGATAGAAGGCTTTAAAAAAGTCTATGCTATTGCAGACGAAGACCTGGAAAGATCAAACGAGGAGAAAACCTCCAGTGTGCATTTCCTGCGTTTTGAACTTGATCCAGATATGATTGCTGCTTTTAAACAAACACAAGTCCTTTACGCAGGATGTGACCACCCAAATATGAGAGTTGAAGGTATCAAGATATCTTCTGAAACTGCCGCATCCCTCTGCGAAGATTTAAGCATATAACCGCGACTTTTTTGAATAAATAAACCCGGAACCATACTTGCTACTTCAATTTATGTTCCGCATTCGCTGCCTGTACCTATTTCAAATTATCAAGTAAGGCCTTGGCCTAATCAAAATATAGCCACTGGAACTTTGCCCTCAGCAAAGGCACTGAGACTCCAGGCATATCCATCACTGCAATCAGCCCAATAAAATTGGTGAATACCATTGTCCATGATTCAATATGAAAACTGTTGGTCCAAAACCGGCTTATTTGTATACTTTCAGCTGAACAGACTGCTAAAATATAGACCTGACAGTAAGTTAACTCCCCTAAAATTAAAAATGAATTTTCCTAATTCGAGACTAATAACCAAGCGTATCTATTTTCAGTTCAAAACAATTGATTAGCCACCAGGAGTTAAAATATGGAATTCTCACTAAGTCCTAAAAAGCAGGCAAACCTTTCATTCCTTCGTTTCATGTCTCTCTGCACGCTTGCCTGCGCACTCATTTTGGGAATGCTTGCTCCCGCATCTGCACAACCGCCGAGGATGCCTCCCTTATCAATAGGAGAAGGTCCTTACCTCTACGACACTGCCCAGGCAGGACCCATCCGTGTGGACGTTATTACCAATGACCTGTCGCATCCATGGGGCATGGCCTTTCTGCCGAACGGCGATATCCTTGTCACGGAAAGACCAGGTAAATTAAGACTTATCCGAAATGGCGAACTGGATCCTCAGTCCATTTCAGGCGTTCCTGACGTTTTAATAGGTGGCATTGCCGGTGAAAGTCTGCAGGAAGTCACTCTCCACCCTGACTTCGAAGAAAATAATCTAATCTACCTTACCTATATGAAACCGCTTGAAGGCAGGGATTTTACGCCTTCAATTGTACGTGCTCGTCTAGACATAGATAATATGGCCCTGCTTGATGTTGAAGATATCTTCCTGGCAAAAACCATAGAGGGAGGCTTGGTGGCTGGAGCCCCAATGATCTTCGCCCCCGATGGCACCATCATTATGGGCGTTGGTAATGGTACCGAAACTGCACAGGATCCAGGCATTCACAACGGTAAATTCATTCGAATTAATGATGATGGTTCAATTCCATCTGACAATCCCTTCGTCAACGAGCCTGGCTACCTTCCTGAAATTTATACCATGGGCAATCGCAACATGCTTGGTCTGGCCGTCCACCCTGAAACGGGTGAGATTTGGGAGAGTGAAAATGGGCCACAGGGTGGAGATGAAATTAACATCCTTGAGGCCGGTGCAAATTATGGCTGGCCGCTTGTCAGTTTTGGCCGAGAATACACAGGGCCTCGCGTTTCAGAGCGCACCTATATGGAAGGTATGAAAGGCCCTGAAGTAATCTGGATTCCATCAATTGCCGTCTCAGGGATAACATTCTATACAGGCGATCGCTTCCCCTCATGGCAGGGTAACTTGTTAGCTGGCGGCCTGATCTACGGACGTATCCCCGGCACAGGCGTCCTCGACCGTGTCGCCTTTAACCAGGATTGGGATGAAATGCTTCGTGAAACAATGCTGTCTGAACTTAGACAGCGAGTCCGAAACGTAGAGCAGGGTCCCGACGGACTGATCTATGTTTTAATAGATGAGGATGAAGGCGCTCTGTTACGGATTTCACCTGCTCAATAATACTTAATACTGGAAACTTCGACCGGTCTGCTTCATTGCGACCGGTCCTCCTTTTCCCTGCCAATCTTATTTAAAAAGTTCAAGAGATATCATCCAGGCTCCTGCATTTAATTTCAGGTCACAATAAAAAATTGAATTCATATTTTTACAGCTAACTGTTTTGTAGTGGTTTAGTTTGAAATTTTTTCAGATTGCGTTCAGCCCTGATGGTGGGCAGCCTTTCGTCGACACGCCAAAAGACGTACGTCCATGTACAGGCTCGACTGACGACA